>Ga0213823_1000236_pt1 | contig 55775 bp, 42 predicted proteins | sample MC6MC0907MG_FD_179887 | JGI IMG/M metagenome (GOLD analysis project Ga0213823, IMG submission 179887) | Enriched soil aggregate microbial communities from Iowa State University, Ames, United States - MC6-MC0907-MG | ecosystem: Environmental > Terrestrial > Soil > Unclassified | place: USA: Iowa...
GTTGGTAGAGCACGACCTTGCCAAGGTCGGGGTCGCGAGTTCGAGTCTCGTTTCCCGCTCCAGTTTAAATACTGTGGCGTCTATGCGGTGCAGTGGTGGTGAAGGTCGTCAAGGCGCTTCACGCCGATTAGCGGTAAAAGCTTCACAATGCGGGAATAGCTCAGTTGGTAGAGCACGACCTTGCCAAGGTCGGGGTCGCGAGTTCGAGTCTCGTTTCCCGCTCCAAACATGAAAAACGCCACTCTTTCGAGTGGCGTTTTTTTTTACCTTTTAAAAAGGTCTACTACAAAATCGGCCGGTCCTCAAGCGTAGCCGCCGCATAGGGGAATTTCAGCCAGCTCACTTTATCGTCGAACGAGACCTCTACCGATACGTGGAACTGATAGTTCAGCGCCAGTTTCATCAGGTCGGTCTTGCTCACCGCGCCCAGTGTCAGGATGCCGGCCTCGGTGGATACCGGGAGTTCATTGGCGATGGCAAGCCTGATGACCTTGGAGACGTCGCCGCGCTCCACCCCTTCTATCCAGGCGTTGACGAATTGCGACGTGTGCCGGAGTTGCCAGTCTCCCAATGTGAACGTAGCGCTTTCCCCCATTGAGCGCAGGTTAATCGCGCCATTCTGGATTTTGCTGCACTGCACGATTGGCAGGCCTTCAATCGGCCGTACCGTAACATAATGTGAGGGAGAGATCGGCACATCGGGTTTATTGATTTGGTAACGCAACTCGGCCCGATTGTTCATGTGCGGCGGAATATGCACACGTGGGATACGGACCTCACGCACGCCTGGTGGCATGCTGGCGGAGGTCCCCCCCAGTGTTCCTGGTTCGCCCCAGAATGCGGTGACGGTTTCATTCGGCCTGATGTCCGCATCGTCCGGGATGACGAATGTCACGCCATTGACTGCGTGTCTCGGGACCAGCGTGCTGAAGTACTCGTTGCCTGTGGCTTCTGTGATGCGTGGTGGCGGTAGCACGCGTGGCGGCGGGGAAGGGTCTGAGCTGAGCGAGCGTGCCAGCGCACGCTGGGGCGCGGTACCGGCCCGGTCCTGCACTTCATAGCGGGCGAAGCGGGTACCGTTCCTGGACTGGCGAATAAAATCACCGGGATAGTTCAGTGTGACCGGTTTGCTGATACTTTGCGCGCCCAGGGTTTCAATGTGCTCGCTGGCAAGTGTCATCATGCCGACCATGTGCTGGCCCACCGGGTCGTCACTCCAGTACCACCTCACGGTGTCGCCCACCTCCGCACCCAGGATGGGAGGGACAGTGGCTTCTACCTTGTCACCATTGGCCGCGAGGTAATCTTCAGTGACCCCCTGGCGGATGACGTAATCAGAAAACTCAAGCCTGTCGTCATCCGGGTTCAGCAAGGGTGGGGTCTTATCGATGTAGATATCCAGCGGCCGCGAAGCCGCATGGGTGTCATTGAAGATGGTGACCTCGTAGTGCAATTGGTGCGGGCCTTCGACCATATTGCGGACGGGTACAAGGATAAAGAGTTCTTCAGGCTTGATGGCCTGGTTGAAGGTCTTCTTTTCAACCAGTACGCCGTTCCAGTACAGGCATAGATATTCTTCGTCCGTGTCGCTGGGGTTCGAGTGAGCCCACATGGGGAATTCTACCCGCAAGGGCATATAGGTTGCCCGGAACGACACCGTGTTCGGTATTCCTCCTTCTATATCGGGCACCAGGTCTGGCACGTTTGGAGGTACGAGGAGGGCTGTGTCTTTGGCGGTCGCTTTCTTGGTAGGTGCTTTCTTTGCAGGTGTCTTCCTGGTAGACGTTTTCGCTTCAACGGAGCTTTTTTTCTGTGTCATCGACCTTCCCTTCCTCTGATGCATAAATGAAAAAGGGAAGGCGCTTGGGCCTTCCCTTCGTTGTCACCAGTTGTAACGCACGCCGAAATTGACGCCCCACGGCTGTTCTATCTTGCTGCCGTTGCTGTAGTCGAAGTCGGCGTGTGCTTGCCATTTATCGTCCCAGGCAACTGCCATCCCGACACCCACTTCGCCGCGCGTGCCTGACAGGTCGGTGCCGAAGCGGTTGTCGTTCACTTTCACCTGGTTGTCATTGACGAATTCGTGAACTGCGGCAACCCGCAGGTAAGGTTGCACGCTGCGCCCTTCGCCGGCGGTGAAGGTGCGCCCGACTGTGCTGCCCACTTTGCCCAGCACCGAACGGGTGCGTTCGCTTTCGGCACGCATGCCGTTATCCAGGGTGTAGTCCTTGCCTTGCACCACAAGCCCGGACAATTGTGCGAAGGGTTCAAGGAACCAGCCATCTGCCAGGGCCAGCTGGCGCCCCACTTCCAGCGATACGCCTGCGCCCAGGGCGGCATAATCGCCCTTGGCCTTGCTGTCGTCGCTCATGCGCACGTCAGCCTGGTTCTTGAAACGGTTGAGTCGAGCCACGGCGTCGAAGTAGTAGCCGCTGTCGGGATCGAGCCAGGTGGCGTAAGCGCCGGCATGGTAGCTGTCGACGTTGGCCGACGAGCCCCGGGTGAGGTTGAGGTCAGAGTTGCTGTAGCCAGCCGTGACCCCGACCAGCCAGTTACCGTCGCCGGCTGCCACGGGTGTGTCGGTACCGATCGACAGCCCTTGCTGCTGTTGCTGGTAAGCGGCGCCAGAGGTGGCCGAAACGTTGTACTGGTTAGCGTAGGTGCGTACCCAGCCACCGGCCTTGCGCGGGTCACGGCGCACCTCGCCCATGCGGCTGCGCAAGGTGCCCAGCTCGCCATACCAGATAGTGGGTGCCACATTGGCCAGTGCCATGACCGACTGTGTGCCTGGGCTGATCGTGCGGGTAGTTACGTCCAGGTACCAATCGTTGCTGTCTCGTTGCACCAGGTCGTAGGAATACGCACCCAGGTCCACAGCGCCCCCCGCCAGTGAGAACTGCGCATCGCCCGCGGCGATGTGCACCACACGGAGGCTGTTGTCGGCAAGCGGGTCATTGCCGCTGGGGCTGATCAGCAACTGATGAGTGCCGCTGGCGGTGCCGGTCACCTCAAGGAAGTCCGACTGAGCGGTGCTGAAGTCTGCCTCCATGATAAAGGTGCCGTTGCCTGCCAGCTTGTCCACCGACAGGGTGAAGAAGTCCCCTGGCCCGCCGAAGCGCACTGCACCTTCATTGAGGGTGAGGTCGCTGGTGTGGCTGTTCTCGGTCAGGACCCACTCGGCGCCGCTGTTGATCCCCAGGCTGGCGACGTTATCCAGGCGGCCCGTGAGGGTGGCGCGGTTCTCCAGCAACACGTTCGCGGTGCCGCCGGCGGCCGCGACGATATCGCCGTGCAAGTGGCTGTCATTGACTCGCAAGTTGGCCGAAGCGTCGTCCGCCACCTCCAGCAATACGCCATTGCCACCGCTCAAAGTAGCGCCGTTGAGCACGTCGATCTGCGCGGAAGCTGCGAAGCCCGCACCGCGGCCTACCATGATCGCTGGGCCGTTACGCCCTTCGACCAGGCTGTTGTCCACGATCAGCGTGGAGCCGCCGCCATTGTCTTCAAGGATGCGCGCACCATAGCTGCCACCACTGAGGGTGCTGCCCTCTTTGGCAGTCAGGGTGCCCGCCACCATGCGTACCCCCTCGCTGGCATCGTCGGTACCCCTCAGCGCGCTGCGTTGCAGTTCGGCGCTGCTGGCATTGATGGTTGCGCCTTGGACGCCGCCCTCGACCACGCTGTCGCTGATCACGGCGGTCGAACCGTTGCTCAAGCCAAGGCCGCGAGTGTTGCTGCTGATGGTGGTACGTTGCACGGTGGCGCTGGCGCTTCTGAGCGACAGGCCATTGGCGTTGGTTTCGGCGGTGACCTGGCTGTCGGACAGGTTCACGGTGGAGCCTGCCTCGGCGGCGATCTGCAGGGTCGTCGCACCCTCGGCGGTAAGGGTGGCTGGGCCGATCACCCGGTAGCTGTCCAGCGTGCTGCCTGCACCGAGCTGGGTATCGTCGCTGATCAGGGTTTCGCCCCAAGCAGAGGTGGCGAACAGCAGGGGGCCGAACAGCATGAACCCTGCCGCTGGTGAACGGCGGCGGGCAGGGAAGGGAGGGCGACTTGGCATGAGGGCACCATCAAAGTGAGTGTTTTCCTGTAAGACCCTTCTCTTATTTGTGAGGGACGGATCTGTTAAGCCGCGAGGTTAGTCACGGTTGGTCGCGAAAAATGTAGGAAAACTCCTACTCAATGGATGGAAAATTCGTCACCAGGCAACGGCCCTGGATGCAGGCCGTTGCTGGTGCAGGATCACGGCCTGTTCAAGTCGCAAGAACCACCGGTGCTCTGATCGGAAATGCTGATCCTGTTTTCGCTTGGGTTGGATGTAATGGGGTTGTTGGTGTTGATGACGTAACTCACCTGCGCGCGCCCACCGGTCTGTGTGGCCGCGTAAATGGGCAGGATATGCTGGTCGTAGGGCTCGACCCTCCAGACGAAGCCTTTAGCGATCCGGTCTGCGGTCAATGTCAGGGTTTCCTGCTTCTCCAGCCCAGCGATCAGGCTACCGCCCACAGTGGCGTCGTACACTGACCAAGACAGCGTTATGGTGGTATTCGGTTGTACGCCGAAGCGGCTGCTGGGCGGCACCTGAACCCTGATTGCCGGGCCTGCGGCGGGGGCGACAGGGTCCCAGAGCGACTGGCAGCTCAGCCAGCCTCGGTCGGTGAGGCCAAGGAACTCAAGATCGTCCGGCGTCATGTCGATAGCCGTTACATTCACGTACTGAGGGGACGATTCCTGCTCATTGATTGCAGTGAGGCTGGCACGTACGGTGTAGTGCACGGGCAGTGCCGGGTTGTTGCCTGCCTCATGGATATAGCGCCAGGGAATCGTGACGCTCTTCTCGGTGCCAGTGGCTTGATCCACCGTCCATTGTGCTTCGGTTACCCGGGTGCCATCCCAGTAAAATTCCACTATCTGGCCATTTGCAGCGTTGGAGAACACGTCGAATGTCAGGGTGGCATCTTGGCCACGGTCTGGTGGTGCAATCGCGTTTTGCAGTGCCGTGGAGCTAGTAATCGTTGGGGCAAGCATGTCGGGGTTGACTGGGTCTGGCCAGGTTGGGTCTGGGTCTGGGCGTTCGGGGCCGGCGATGGAGAAGTTGACATTGAAGTCCGCGTCCGCCGGCCCATAAGGGGCATGACCGCGCAGCACTTTGTAGCTGACGTTGGTGGGAACTACCCCGGTGGCTTTACCGTATTCCTCACGCAATACCTGGTTTGGGACGAAAATCTTGATCGGGAATGGACGTGTGCCTAACTGCTCTGGGGGAAGTACCGTCGAGCCCCAGGTCACTAAGATTCTGTCTTCGTCTTTGCGGTTGGTGTACAGCTCTATTTCGACGGTCACACCTATCTGAGCATCCTCCAGGCTCAGCACGTTGTCGTCCGTGGCCAAAGGCACTTTAGGTGGTGGCAGGTTGGCAGGCTCCGGCGTGAGTACCACGTCGATCGTGGCTGGCAAACGGATGCGACTGCGGTTGCGTGCTTTGTCGAAGAGGTAGTACACGATATAGAACCTGCCATCGGCCAATAGGCGGACTGAGTCTGCCGGTACGATGACCTTGAGGTCGTCGGTAACGGCACCCGCAGCGTCTGGGCTATCGTAGTCGGCATCTTCTTCGGGCCAATCTTTCAGGTAGTGGACCTGATACGTGTCACCCGGTGCGCGGTCTGGGTAGTCAGGCAAGTCCAACTCGATGCCTAACGGGTATTTGATCAAATAACTTTCGTTGATGATTTCGTTGGGTGGCAGGAGTGGGGGCGCGGGGTCGTCACCCCACGGGGCGACGCTGTCGCAGATCAACTCGATAGGAAGCGAAACGTATGTTCTACCGATATGGTCATTAAGTTCGTAGCGAACCCAAAGTTTGCCATGGCGAGGAATGGAGTCCTGAGGGAACTCGAGGGTAAGTGGGAAGTCACTAGGTACGATCGGTGGCGCGAAACTCCTTACAGGGCCAATAGCAACGTAGGTATGCTCGGCGCCGGTCAAGGTGAATTGCAACTGCAATGTTACATAGTCTGAAGGGTCGTTACCGGGTGGTAAAAAAGGCCACTGAGGAATTTCTACGATCAGGTTTTGCTTCAGGGCGTCTTTGTGCAGTGTGCCGTCGGCGGGATCGACGATGCCCAGGACGTTGGGCTTGGTTAATTCAGCCAGCGCAGGCGTTAATGATGCGTTTTGTAGTTTTAGATAGTTTCGCCGGGCTTTTATGGCGCGGGTGAGTTTGGTAGTGGTGAATATTGAGTTGTGCATGGGATTCTCCGAAAATAGCTATGGTTAGTACTCTACGGCTGCTGTCGGTTGTAAGTGTCTAAGCTACAGGCGTGCTATTGGTCTCCCCAACCGTGCAGGCGATAGGTATTGCCAGTGGTTAAAATTGAGATCCAATAGGTGACCAGCGCGGGGTGTTGGTGAGACGGGAGGGGGTTTTTTCGGGACACTTTTGAGCGCGTACACACCAAGTCTCGATGAATTTTTAAGTGCCCCCGCAAGAAATCCAGCTCCCCCGCCGATAAGCCCTACGGCTGCCGCTGAGTAGTTCAAGATCGCCCCTATATTGCTGCGCGTTTCACTCCCAGAAAGCATTCCTTCGGTACTTACAGTCGTACCGGCAACTGACAGAGCGGCTGTGACAATCGCCGTTGCCGCTTTGATGCCCCCCGCTACCGCCGCCGCCGCCGCCGCCCCCGCCGCCGCCGCCGCCCCCGCCGCCGCCGCCGCTCCAGCCGCCGCCGTTACCGCACCCCCCGCTGCCGGACCCCCTCCTATACCTACCGAAACCGAGCTCGCCGATATTAGAGCGCTGGCAATGCTTGGCACGCCAGGTGCCACTGCCGGGGCTGCTAGACCTGCTGTTAAGTAGATGGCAGCTGCCGAAGCGATTACGGCAAAGGTGATACCCACGCCGATGCCAATCCATTCCAGTACGCCAATGTTTCTACGCAACGAGCCCCGAGTTCTCGCCAGCTCTTCCAGCGACTGACTCTGCCCCGAGTAGCCGATGCTGTAGTGCCCGGTAGGGTCGCGGAAGGTGATGGGGTTGCCCTGGCAGTACCCGTAATAGTTCAGCCCCCCCTCGCCAAACGGGCTGAGCGCATCCGGGCTGTTGAAGCGCATGAGCGCCGGGTTGTAGGCGCGGTAGCCGTTACCCAGCAGGTACCAGCCATTGTCGGGGTCGAGTGCTTCGCCGTTGTAGCCCAGCGCGCTGCGAGCAGGGGCGTCGGTGTGGCGCTCGCCATGCGCCGTGTAGCGGCTGGCATTCAGGCCGCCTGCCTGGCTTTCGGCGACCACGCTATGGCTGGCGCTGGTATGCAGCAGCAAGGGTGGTTGCGCGCCAACGCCAGTTTGCTGTTGGCCCAGCGGTTGCTCGCCCTGGTGCAGGTACAGTGTTTCCACGCCATCACGCACGGCCAAGCGCAACTGCAGGCCGTCATGCAGCAGCAGGGTCGGCTTGCCCGCTTGCAGCGCGGTTATCAGCAGGCCATTGGCGTCGTAGCCGTAGCTGTCGGGGTCACCCGCCTGGTTGAGGCCAAGCAGCCGGTTCTGGCTGTCGTAGCGGGCCGGGCGGCCGCGCTCGTCGCGGGTCAGGTTGCCATTCTTGTCGTAGGTGAAGCGGGGGTTGGGCACCGTGCGCGGTGGGTTGTACTCGATGCGTTGCAGCTGGCAAGGGTCGCTTTCGGCATGGATGAACCTTGCTTGCTCAGGGCGCAGCCCCCCGGCGAACATTGTGGTGGTTTGGCTGATGTTGTCGTAGGCATCGAACGTGAAAGTCTGCCGGGTGATGCTGCGGCCTTGCGGGTCCTGGGGCAGCTCAAGGCCAGTGCAGGTGTGGGTGACAAGGCGCAAGCGCTTGTCGTACCCGAAGCCCTCTTGCAGCAACGACACCGCGGCGGCTTTCAAATGCCGGCTCTGCAGCAGGTCATCATCGCCCCAGACCTGCTCCTGGGTGCGATCGGCATGCCCGGTCTGGCGCCAGGTACGCTTGTCCTCGCGGTCCTGATCGTCGTACGTGATTGCGGTTTCCACCACGTTACCGGTGCTCAGGTCATGGCTGCTGATATGCGATACAAGGCCCAGATCATTGTAGGTAAAGCTAGCCTGCATTAGCCCCTGGCGGGTAGACGCAAGGCGGCCAGTGGCGTCGTCATAGCTGTGCTCGGTCTTCACTCCATTGGCTTCAGTGGTTGTCATGAGCCGGTCGTGAAGCGTGCTGAGGTGCGTTCTGCTCCAGGTCTTACCGCTGCCGTTGTCATCCCAGTGCTCTGCGACCAACTGGTTGGCGATGTTGTAGTCGAAGCGCCGTTTGCCTTGTCTGTTGTTGCAGCTCAGCAGCCGCGCGCTGGAGTCGTGATAGTTGAAGCTGGCGCGATCGTCCGGCGCATCACTGCTGATGGGTTCGTTGGTCAGTTGCAAGTTGTAGTCCAGTTCGAGGGTTTCACCGGCAGGGCTGATGCGCTGACGGGGCATCGGTTCGCCATCACGGAACAGGAAATACTCGGTACGGTTACCGGTGGTGGCACCGATCAGCCGGTTGAGCCCGTCATGGTATTGCGCGCCAATTTGCCGAGCGGGCTGCAGGACGTTGGCCGGTTTCACCACAAGGCTAGCCGGTAGGTCGTCGGAAGCATGTTCGGCATAGGTGCGTGTCAGCTGGGTGTTGTCGGGCAAGTGAGTGCTGAGCATACGGTCCCAGGCGTCGTAACTGAACGTGGTTGAATGGCCGCGCTCGTCCTTTTCTTCGAGCGTTCGCCCCAGGCCGTCGTAGCGGTAACTGCGCTCGGCGAGCAGCTCGCCCAGCGCGTTCAGGCGCTTGTGCAGCACCGGCTTGTTGAACAGGTTCAGCCAGGTTTCGGTCCGGGCGCTGACCGCGCGCGCTTTTTGGGTGAACTTGGCTTTTTTGCCGTGCCGTGAAACCACTAGAGTACGTATTTTCAGCTCGCCACCTTCGCGCCAGGTGCGACGGATGGGGCCTTTGTGGGTGGGCGTGCCGATGGGGCAAAGTACGTTGTGCTCTTCAACACCATCCGGGCCTATGGTGCAGCTCTGCTCGCCCCAGTCATCGTATTGGAAGCGGGTCGTCAGGGTCAGCGACTTGCTGCCTTGCAGCCAATCTGTGCTGGTTGTTTCAACTCTGTTGCCGAAGGCGTCATGCTTGAAGGCTGATATTTCGAAGAACATACCTGGGCGTGCCTCAAGTACATTGTCCCGTTTCTCGGTAACAGGCCTGCCCAGGCCGTCCAGTTCGGTCAGCGTGCTGACCCCACGCGCGTTTTTCACCTGCTGGCTGGCAATGTCGCCGCTGGCCGCGCAGAGGGAGTAAACGTAATGCCTGCTGGCTTCGTAGCGTGTTCCGGGCGATACCTTTTCACGGGTGGTACGGCGCAGAACATCGAAATCACGCTGGGTTTCAACGCCGCTTTGATCACGCTCGAAGAGTGTTTCGCCAAGCAGTAACGAGCGTCGCTGTAGGGTTGATTGCGTTGTGCCGTCATAACCGATCAGGGTTTCGATGGTTTGCAGGGTCGGGTGCAGGCTGAGCGGGTCGACCATCGCTGTGAACTGATACTGGGTTGTGGTCTCGAGCTTGTTGCGCTTGACGACCTGCTGATAGCGCCGACCATGCAGCAAGCTGGCGTTGGGTGCGTCTATGTAACTGTACGTGGTGTGCTCCAGCGGTTGCGCTTCGTGACCCTGTTGCACCAGCGTTTCGCTATGCTCGACCACCATGGGATTGAGCTTTGTGGCATTACCTGCCAGTGGTGGCAGAGCCCTGTATCGGTAGTGGTGAGTGAGGGTAGGAGCCGCCACCTTGCCAGTGCTGGCAGGGGTGATCGTTTTACTTTTGAGGTGACGAACAAAACCATTGGCGTCGCCTGGGTAGCCATCCTGCTTCTCGGTGCTATACCAGGTACTGGTTTCGGTCACACCGTTGGCGAGCTTGCGCAGGGTCACATTGCCGTGGGTGTCGTAGGTTGTCTCGACGGTTTCCAGGCGGCTGCGTGTCACGTCATTGGTCTTCGACCAGCGTGTCTGCTCTTTGATGGGCAGTTGCAGGGTGGGCGGTTGCTGGTCGAACGGCACATCCCGGAGGTTGTAGGTGGTGCTGGTCTCGTGAACGCTCTCGTTCTGGACGGTCCTGGTCAAGGTCAACAGGTGAAAACGGTTGAAGGTGCGGGTGATGCTGCGCAGGGGCTTGGCATCGGCGTCACACAGCGTCTCCACGGACTCATATTCGTAGTCACCCGTGTGCTTGTAGAGGTTATCTCTGCCATCGTCGGCCCAGGGTATCTGAATGCCGTGGCCCAGGAAGTTGGCTGAGTTGGGGTAGGTGTAATCACTCAGAAACGAGGGTTGCCCGAGGCCGGGTTCGACGATGTGACGGGTGACACGGGGCAAGGGGGCGCGACGGCTGCCTTCAGGGAACAGGTGGCCGCCGTCGCGGTACTGCAAGTACTCGCGCGCACCGGTCGGCGTCTCTATTTTCTCAAGGCACAGATGGCCCAATACTTCCCGGTATTCCAGGCGCCAGCTGGCCTGTTCCGGGGTTGGCAGCACAATAGACTTCACCCAGTCGCCGTTGACCAGGTTCATCACATAACGGGCAACGGGCTGGCCATCACCGCCCTCATACGGCCGCTCGCGAAGTTCGATGCGGCCATTGGCACGTTCAACCTCCAACAAGATCTGCCCACGCCCGTCGGTGATCGTGCTGAGCATCATGTAGGCAGCGTTGAACGGTTTGTATGCCAAGTTGAGCCTGTGCCCGGTAGGGGAATACACCTCGACGGGCAGGGCGATGCGCCCGAGCAGGCTGCCCATCACTTCGAGGATTTCCACCATGCCCGAGCGGTGGACAACGCGATAACGTGCGTTGCCGCCAGGCCCTGCGGGCTCGCGATAGAAATGGAAGTGAGGCAGTTTTTGTTCGGGCATGTACAGGCGATCGCCCGAAGCACCCGTAACTTTGAATGTTTCACCGGTATGGGTGGTGATGACCTGGTTGTGTTCAGTGAACTGCGTCAGTAACAGGTTCCAACCTTTGCCCCACCCCGAGTCGATTATGTTAAGCGGGTTGAAGGTTAACGTGAGGGGTACATCCGGGCCTTGGAAGTAGTTGGCGCAAAGTTCCGGCAGCGCGATGGACAAGGTGTATTGCCCGGTGCGGGTGTCTACCCCACTTTCCATAAAACTCATAAAGTTCAGGGCGTTGGAGTGTAATGAAGATTCCGTGCTCATGGTGGAAGTGCTCGCTTTACACGTCGTGAAAGGAGTTGGGCGCACGGCGGCTGTGTCCGGGCAATATGAGCAGACACTAGTCGAACTATGCCCCGCTGGCACCTAGCATTTCTGTCAGGTGCGTGGGCTTGAGTGGGGTGTTATACCTGTCGCCAATTCCCATGATTGGTTATTTGCCGCAGAGGATACTTTCATGAATACGCCGGACATGCCGGAGGTCGCGCACCTTAACGCGAGGACAAATTCGGTTGATCTGGATGCGCTGGCATCAGGCCCACTGGATACCTGGATAACCTACAGCGGTATCAACGTGGGAGATTACGTGTATATCAACTGGCGTGGCCTGAAGGAAGATGGCTCCGTTGATGATATTTTCGGTGAAGTTGAGGTGGATGTACTTGACGCTCAACAGCGCTGGCGGTTCGGGGTCGAGTTCAATCGTGTTTCAAAGTTGCGAGGCGGTACGGTGTTCTATTCGTTCCGACCTCCGGATGGCAGCGGCGGTTATTTGGAGGAGTCGAAGCGCAGGCACTTTTACATTCACCGAATGGCCGACGGCCTGTGGACCTTGCCGGTCGCGCACCTGCAGGGTGCCCATGACTTGATCATTGATGTGACTCAACTCAAAGATGAGGGCCTGCAACTGGCGACTCCGCCGTATGTTTCCATGGCTGAAGGGGACAAGGTATTCCTGGTATGGGAGCCTTATTACGACGAGTTCGCGCCTGGCGAACCGATTGAATTGCTGCATGCAGTCAGCAACGCTGACCTCGGCCGGCCGTTGCTTTGGCACCTGGAACGGGGCGATGTCGAAAACTACATCTACGGTTTCGGGATTCTGCGCTACCGCATCGAGTATGCCGATGGTTCGGTAAGCCGTTCGCCTGAGCAAGTTTTCGACATTTCCTGGCCCGATCCAAGTGACCCTCCTGCCACGCCTCTGCTGGCGGCGCCCAGTATTCCGGGGCATGTAGGAGACACGCTCGACCCCGATGGCGATGCTTATAAGGACGGTATCTGGCTGCTGGCCGAGCCTTACCCAGACCTACACCTGGGCGATTCCCTGATGCTCTATGTAGAAGGCCCGGAGGCGAGCCTGCGCAGCGTGCGAGCGGATGTAAGTTCGCTCGACAGCCAACACCTGGCGTTTCATCTGGACCGTGCGTGGCTGCAGAGCGAGGTCAACCGTGGCAAGCAAATTACCTTCAGCTATGAGTACGGACGCCCTAGGGCGCAAAAGCGCTCGGAGGGGTTGACCGTGGCCTTGCAGCGCCCTTTGAACCTGCCACTGCCCGTCATCAATGATGCCGTGCCGGAATGGGACGATGAGCCGCATCAGGGCACTGTCCACCCGCGTAACCTCGATGGCGGCGCCCAAGTGCGTATTCCGGCGGATGCGGAGTTGGGCGAGGGGGAGGTGCCGGCGCCGCAGGTCAGCTTGCACTGGGAGGGGCATGGCAGCACGGGCTCGGTCATCGTGCCACAGCCCGTCTCTGGTGACCGGCGCCTGTTCAGAGTGCCGCGAACGGCCATCGCCGCCAACATGGGCAGGCGCCTTGAGGTCTATTACACCGTTACCCGAACTGGCGAATCGCCCCGCACCTCACAGAAATTCGACCTGAAGGTGGCCGATTACGGCCAGCAGAGCTACCCGCTCATACAGGTGGCGGGGGTTGAGAACGAGCAACTGTCGTTGGGGATAGTGCCGTCTGGCGGCGCGCTGTGCTCTTTGGGTTCATGGCCATTCATGGCAGAAGGGCAGCTGCTAGGGATCGAAGCTGAAGGTGAGCCGAGAAGCCGTAAAAGTGCCAAGCATACCCTGCGCCCGCGCTCAACCGAGGTGAGTGAAGACGAGTATTACGATGGCCTTGTCGAGGCGCATTTGCCCAAAGCATTCCTTGAAGGATTGCAACTGAACAGAAAGTTCAGGTTGACAGTGTCTGCCAGTTTTGATGGTGGCGAAACCTGGCGGAACTTTCGTTCCGTCGATATCGAATTGATTGCTTGAAATCCAATTCTTGCGTGAGGTGAATCATGTCGACTAATTCCAAGGCGGCGTTATTGGACTGGTTGAAGGCGGGCGATCGACTGTTGGGCAATGACTCTGTTTTTGCAATTGATAAAGCCAAGGCTGACAGGCTGCTGACTCAAGAGTATATAAGGCGCTTCAAGACCAGTTCGTACCTGCCGCCGGTGAATGGTGAGACCAAGGCAGACAATGGTAATAAGGTGTTTATGCAGAATTTTATTCTGGATCACCCTCGGCTGTCTTTCGATAACACCGATATTACCAGCTCCCGCGCCAGCCTGCGCATGAAAATCGTGGGCGGTAATCAGGTAGGGTTGAAGCAGGCTGGCGCCAACTGGTACCCCCAGCGTATGGATCGGATCGAACCTTTGGTGGGCCCAGAGTTGCGTTTGAATCTGCAGTTGAGTGAGGTGCCGGGGCATGTCGATGACGGCGGCGCATTGACCTTGGACCTGCGCAATAGTGACGATTTTGTCATGTTGTTTTCCGATTCCAGGCGTATGCGAGAGCTGGGCGGTGATTTTTTTAAAGAATTGTTCCGCGCGTTGCCGGATGAACAGCGCGTATGGTCACTTGGGCAGATACGGCATGGTGATGATGACCTTCTTCGGCCAGAGTCGTTTCAACTGTATACCCAGCGCAATCCTTCAATAGCCAGTTCACCGATGGATATCGAGGGAGAAGCGGATACGGACGGGGCGTTGCTGGGGACGATTCACATGGTAGGTGGCAGTCGCGAACAAGCGTCTACACCTGGGAAAGATTATCGTTATTTGATACCTGGCGACAGCAGTGAATATTCCGCGGCGGTGATGTTTGGGAAAAATAGGGTTGCGCTCGCAACGATTCTTCGGAATATCCCGCGGACGCTTTTCGAGGGGGCAGAATTCAACGTTGTGTACGCGAATGATGGAGGGGTAACCGCAACGGCCACGAGCGGGGAACTTAAGTTTTCAGGTGGGGCCGATAGCGCATTTCTTGAAGGTGGCTATTCCGCTGGCGGTCTTGACGGGTGGTTTTTCAGTGAGATGAATATGCGAATGCCAGCGGGGACGATGCCGTTGGCGGGAAACCTGAAAATTCATATTGCCAGAGATCAGGCTGTCTTGGAGTTTGATAAGACGGCTTGGCTGGATGTTGAGGTAACCCGGTATTGGGATTCTTGGGGGTATGCTGACCCTTGGAACCTAGGCATGCACCCGAGTGCTATGCTGGGGGGGTGGTCGGCGGAGTCTCGACTCAATATCAAAATCACTTGGAAGATTGATGATAAGCAAGGCGGTGTGTTGCAATTGACAGGCACCGATATTAATTTTCAGAATGACATGACTCTGACTAATCTTAATAGAACGGGGCCAATGCCTCCGGCTGAGGGTAATCAATATCCTACCAGTACACTGCATGCTGTTTGGCTGAGGGCGAGTGTATACGAAACAGTGAATAATGTTGCATGTCGCACGTCTATACCTCAGTTGCGGGCCGCACTCGCAAAAGACTTTGCCACCGATTTGTATATTAATGAGGTGGTGGAGAAAACGATCCAGCTTAACTTCGGCGGTGCCATCGCGGGGCGTGATCTTTACTTGCCTCGCGACGTGGTGAGCTTCGGTAGCGTCAACCCGAAATTGACTACGTTTACCGTCTCGCCACTCGAAAAAGTCATGGTCCAGGGGGACAAGCTACAGCTCTCTGTCGTGCCTGCGCAACAGAAGATCGAGTGGTCCGTCGAGTCAGTGGAAGGCTCTGCTGACGATGCGGGCAATTTCGACCGCGTTACCAATGGACTTTACCTGGCTCCCGGTGCCAGTGGTATCCGAGGCGATTTTACCCGTGTGCGCATCACCGCCACCGCGCCAGCCATAGGTTTCTCCAGTTCCGCGTTAGTCACCGTGGTGAAAAACGCGCTCAGTGTGAGCCCACTGGTGGAGGTGTGCCAGGTTGGGGATGAAGGGGTGAGCCTCAAGGCTGGTCATGTGTCCGAGGGCGAATTGAACTGGAAAATTCTGGGCGCGCAACCTCATGGCTCCCTGGCTCATGCATCCGGTGCAACCAACACCTACGTGCCTGGCCCAAACCTGCAGGGCAAGTCATTTGTGGTTGAGGAGGTAGAGGTCAGCAACAGCGTCTCCGGTGAGCGTCGCAGCCTGTGCATGATTACCCAGATGACTCAAACGCGCCCCTCTGACGTGCTCGTGGACAAGCGCGATGCGAGCCTGGGCAGGGTTTGGCTGTCCATCAGTGCTGGCGGCAATGTGGGGGTGAGTAAGTTGGACGTGGTCTATGGCCCAGGCACGAGCGGCGTCGACGGCGAAGGTAAACCCTATTACCAGTCAGTCGGTTCGAGCGCTGCTCCGTTCTGTGTGGTGCGTGCCTACTGGGAGCCAATACCCGGTTTCCCGTTCAGCTTCGACGGTTTCATCGTATTGCCGCTGCCTTTGGGCGAACACATCGCTGCCTACCAAACACTTGAACAGGCCGCAGAGCGTGTCACACGCAGGTAACTGAGCAGCGTTCAAACACACGAATGCCGACAACACATCAGTTGAACAGGGCCATATCATGTCTAGTAACTATCTGTCAGTCATCCTGGCATGGATGAAGCAGCACCCCAGTCATATGAATTGGGACCTCACGTTCGCCATGCGTCCCGAGCAGGCCAACGACTTTGTGGAACTGGCGCACTACAGTCGCGAGAGCAGCGCGCTGGGCGATCTCGAAGGCGAGATCGCTGTGCCGGGTAGCAGTGTCACCCACGTACTGACTGGCTACCGCATAGGGCCGCCACTGTTAAGGGATATCGAGGCGGCGTATGCATCGCCCAACGTGCGGCAAAGCATCGCACTGGAAGGCGGTATGCACTTTATCATGGACAAGGCCGACGGCCTTCTCGGCGTGGCGATGCACGACCTGCTGGATCCGCTGCAGGTCAAGCAAGAGCTAGCATTGACAGCCAACTCGCAAGGTGTGCGGGCCGACTTGAAAGAGGCTGTGGAGACTGAGCTTGACCTGGGCGGCGGACTGCCCCAGCGGCTGGCCGCCGGGCGCTTTTTCAAGGACTTCGTCAGTGGGCTGGATATCGCCCGTCGAGTCTATCCGTTGGTGGACTTCCAGGCGCTGGCGGGCAATCCGTACCTGCAGGTGCGTGGCAGTGCGGTACGTACGCATGTCAGCAAAGTTGACGGCAAAGCTGCGATGGTGGTGTTCGCAGGCCTGGAAAATGGCCCGTTGGGCAACTTCCCTACCGAGCAGAACAATTACCCTTTCCTGCTGCCGGATGATCTGTCGCAACCGGTCACCTCCACCCTGCTGCTGTCTTCGCGCTTGTTGCACAGGGCTGCTTACGCAACAGGGCTTGAAGAGATGCTTGAAGGCGGGGAGTTCGAGTCGCACCTGGACGCGGATAAAACGCTAGCGCGTATGGACGCCAAGGCTGGCCAGTTGCGTGTTCACCCCAGCACATATGAGAGCGACGATTACGATTTTGAGTGCGATGAGTTCGTTATTCCGGTGGGGGGGGCTGCGCCTTCAGACGCCGCAGGAGGCAACCGTTCCCTCAGCCAGCATGGGCAGGCATGCTGCTGCTGTCGCTGTACTCCCGCCACAGAGAGCACCCGGGGACAGGCGCCCCAAGGCGCTTTCCAGTCGCCGCTTAGCATTGAATTCGACCATGATGAGATCCGCCAGCATTGGCAGTCGTTCTGTACCTTGACACTGCGTTATAGGAGAAAACGCGACAACGTGTGGCAAACCCATACAGCGACCTTCAAGTTCGATCTGCGCACGTTGTTCCACCTGGACAAACCTGCAACGCCAGAGGAAGACGCTGGGTGCATGCTGCTGGGCCATGTGTTGTGGCCTTGGGAGCAGGCAGCCGAGGTAACACCGGTCAGTGGCCTACCAAGTGGCCTGTCAGCGCAGACGAAACTAGAGATCAATGCGTTCGTCGCCTTCGCCATCAAGCAAGCAGTGCTGGAAGGGTTGGCCAAAAAACTGACGGCGATGGTGCCGGAGCAGGTGAGCAACGGCGTGACGTTGGCCCCTGATCATCGGTTCGTCCCTTTCCACTTTGAGTTTCCCGCTGGTATGGCGTTGTTCGCTAACCAGAACAGCGCTGCATTCTTCCGTGTTGTTGACCCACCCGTGGTGCTTGCACCCGGCAAGCGCCATACCTTTACCGTGGAGCCCGCGCGTGAGGGGTTGGTCTGGAGCCTTGAGGCGTTGCCCGGTGCTCAGGGCGATATTGGGCGGATTGATGCTCAGGGTGAATACCGCGCGCCGCCAGCGCATGCAATGGGTGGGCAGCAGGTACGTGCGCGGGTCATCGCCACAGACCCATTCACCGGCCAGCGCAGCATGAGCAGGGTTACCGTGCTGCTCGCTGCGTTGACCGTCAACCCCTTGATTCACGTGTGTTACATCGACGATCAGTTGACCCTCACGGCTGGCACGCTGGGGGGGGATTTGAAGTGGTCGGTGCTCGACCCCGAGGCAGAGGGGCGGGGTTCGGTCCAGCCCAGCGAAGATGGCAAGCGGTGCAGTTACTCCGCAGGTGGCCTGGTATCTGCCAACCAGACCTATGTGCTTGACAAAATCAGAGTTGAGGACACGCAGACGGGAGAGTCGCGCTCAGTCCATGTGCTGGTGCGCCAGCGCAGGCCGGAGCTCATTATTGAAATTGAGCGTCAGTTGCCCAATGGCGCCTTGCAGTTGCAGGGGCGGGTCAACGGCCAAGTCATGCAAAGCGTGGAATGGACCCTGCCGATTAATGGCACAGGCGAGATCGATGCCATCGGCGTCTTCACGCCCCCTGATCCTAACACCGGTGCGCCTTTCACGCTGATCCTGGCCAAGTGGGTGATACCAGGGTTCGACTTCGTGTTTGAAGGCCACCTGATCCTGACGCTGCCTGTGTCGCTGTATTTCGATGCCACGCGCCGCGCTGCCATTCCGGCAGGCCTGCGCGTGCGCTCACAACACGCTTTCGGAGGGTAATGCCATGTCTAATTCATTGGGGCAGTTGCTTGCACACATGCGTATGGGGTCGGTGACGCTGGGTTGGGGGGCCGTTGCCGCCTACAGTCGCCAGCGGCTGAACCATTTGCTGGAGCGGCAATACCTGACGCGACTTAAGGAAAACACGTACCTGCCGCCCTTTAGCGACTCGCTGACAGGGCAGAGCGTGGGCGACGCTCTGAAATTACAAGGTCTGCAGTTTGGTTCGCCGTTGCTGTCTTTCGACAGCGCATCGATGAGCGACTCCAAAGCCACGGTGGCCATGAACATTATCAAAGGTACGGTCATTACTACTGGGGCTTTGATCAGCAATATCGAGATTACTGAGGCAGTGGGGTATTGGCTGGAAATGGAGGTAGACCTCGAAACGGTGCTCGGTGAGGTCGATCCCTATGGCCGAGTTACGTTGAATCTGGCCAAAGGTGCGTCTTTCAAGACCAACCTGCTGGAGGAGGATGAAAACTTTAACCAGCAGCTTAACAAGGCACTGGAAAGCTGGATGCAAGAAATGCCTGCCCGTTGCGCAATGTTCGACCTTGGGACGGTGGACTTCAAAGGGTACGAACCGCTGACACCCAAGCGTTTCATTCTGCGTACCCAGGCCGCCCCAGGTGCACGCGTGCGTGGTGCGAGCAATCAAGGGGATGGGGCGGTACTGGTGTTCATTCGTCTGCGTGACAATACAGTTGACGGGCAGTTGCCTGATGACAGTTTTCCGTACCTGCTGCCCGATGGCGACTACTCGGCGACGCTTGTACTGAGCAAAGACATGCTCGACCACGCCTCGGACGAGGGCCTGGAGTTGCTCGCCAGCCTTTTGTTCCCCGAGCTCAATGCGTTTGTAAAAAAAGAAGACCATACACCGCTGGACCGGGCCGTGTTTGGCAACATCGATCCGCTGCGCACGAGCTTGACGGTTGAACCGGCGCAGCGAGCAGTGATAGCTGCAGGCAAACAGCAGCAGTTCGTGCTGCACGACGGCGAGGGCAAGCCGCTCAGCGCTTCGCGTTGGAGCGCAGTTAGCCCACAAAGCCATACCCCGGAAGGTCACGGCAAAATCGATAACAATGGCCTGTACACCGCCCCTTCCCAGGAAGACATGGGGCACGAGATCCAGAGCATCATCGTGACCGCCGAGTACGACGAGGGCGACAACACTTACAGCGCTGCAGCCCGTCTCTTGGTTACATTCGAGGGCTTGTTGGTAACGCCCGGTGCCGCTGCTTTCCGCCCAGCGCGTCATGCAGCGGGAGTAGACGTATGGAATGCGGGTGAAGAGCCCGTCGGCTGGGAACTGCTTGAGCCACCTATGGGTGAGTTGGCGACCCTTGGCGAGAGGCATGCGCGGTTCTCCCCTCATCGCAGAGCATTGAGACGGATCCTGAGCGTGCAGCAGGTACAGGCCGCGGCGAGTGAGCAGAGGAATGCTGCGCTGATCATGGTGAATAGCCAGCCACTGTTGACGCTCGCTCCCCCTTTCGTGCCGAAGCTCGCTTATGGTGGCAGTATCCAGCTGAACGACGTTCAACGCATCATGCCTAATGAACCCAGACGTTGGCGGGTGTTGGGCGGCGCTGGCAGCGTGACGCCATCGGGTCAGTTCACCGCATCGGCGCAGCACACACCGCAAAGCAATGTGGTGGCCTGTGAAGTGGTGCGCAACGGTGTGGTATTCGCCACAGGCTATAGCGTACTGAAAGCGTCCGCACTGCAGGCGCAGGCCAGTTGGAAGTCGCTGCTACGGTTCACCATCACCGTCGGCAAGAGCAGCCAGGGTGTACGCGGGATGATTGACTCCAACGGCTATCAGCAGTTGGAGGTGGAAGTTACCGTGGAAACTAACCAGGTGGATGGCAAGGATTACAAACTCAGCCCGGCTGAAATCGCGTCAATGACTCTGTTCGATCGGGCGGGACAGAAAATCCCCGGCCTGTGTGACAACGAGGAAGGCATTGGTTCTGTTTACGGAAATGTCTGGCGCACCAGCTTGAAAAGAAACATGTTTATGCTGGGAAACGAAACCAGCCCCGTGGCTGTCGAGGCAGCAGCGCAGCCTGTTACCGAACGGGGGTCGGAAGACCGCACCATCAGGCAGATCTTCTACCTGCAGCGGCGTGGAACATCCAGTTCGCAGGTGTTTTACGCGGGCTTTCAGGCCGCGAGTGGCGAGTGGTTCTACTCCAATGACGCTTCACACACCAATGCCACCATTGAAGTTCAGGTCCGCACACCGGAGCCTTACAAATCCAGTGATTACACTTTCATTCGCAAACGCGTGGCGGGCGGGGGCGGGGAATTGGGTGGAGCGGACCCGGAACATGCAGACTTCGATCTGCAGCCGGTCACCGACGATTACTGGATGCTGGCTTACAATGCGGGAACGTTCTATACCGCCGAGTTTGTAAAGGCTCGGCAAAGTGACAGTGAGCGCGACGTCAATACTTCAATGGTTCGATGGGAAAGCAGCGCGGGTAATGAAGTGTTCCACAGTTACACAGGGTATTTGTTCCAGGATCTGGGGACGGCGGAACCGGATAAAGTGTATTTCGACGGTGGCATGGCAGAGGTGTTGGGGCGAATGGACTTCGAGCGGCCGGTGGCGACGCAATATGAGGCCGGCTTGCTGGTGATTGCAAACTTCCGCAATTGGAATCGCTCATTGAAAGATGCACGTGATCTTGAAGCATTTGCCAAGATGTCCAAACCGTTGCGTGTGCAGTTACGTGACGCACGGGGTAATTTGCACCTGATTCAAATTGATTATCTGCCAGCCGACATCATCGGTGACCGGAATGTGCTGGTACACAGTGTCCCTTCGCGTCCATTTGCAGAAAACAGTACGACGATTCGCTTGACTGACCAAAGTGCAGGGGGTTGTGATGAAAACTAATAATCAAGTGTTGAACATGCTGTTTGCGGGCCTTCTTATTGGCGGCTGTGCTGGGCAAACGGTGCAGGCAAGTGGAACGCAGCCCCCAGGAGTCATACTTTTCGCGCAAGATGTTGTAAACCAGGAGCCGATCGGCAGGGTATGTTCTACAGTAGTGCCGGATGCAGGGGCGAATGCCAAGCAGTTCAAGATGGACGGCTGTGGCAACGACGTGGCGACATACTTTAAATTCGAAAACGTCCCCTCCAGTACCGTTGTGACACTGATCTCTGAGAGGTCGTGTGCTTACAGCGGGGATTGGTGGTTCGATGTTCGCGCTATCAAGCATCCCACCTCTTCGCTTTGGTTTGATATTCGTGAACTCAAAGGTCGTCTCAATACGGTTGTGGCGCCGGGTCTCATGAGGCTGGGGGGTAAAGATCACGATCATATTGAAGGAAAGTTGTCCTGTGCGGTTATTAGGTCTCCTTCAAAGTGAGTGACAAAATTTGATTATGCTTGGGGCTACTTAAATGAGTGCATCCACTTCCGTTCATTCCAATGCTTTTAATTTTTCCTCTTACATCGAATCGGGTGTCGACTCGCGCACAGGCCAGTACACGGTGTCCATCAAGCTGCCTGAGTTGAAAGGTAACGACCTGCAGGGTCCGGACTTCAATCTGGTTTTGTTCTACAGCCCCTTGAATGTTGAAGACTCGGGCTTTGGCAAGGGCTGGAACCTGCAACTCACTCAAGTGCGCAACAATATAGTGACGTCGCGCAGCGGCGAAACGTACAAGATTACCGGTGAGTCTACTGTCACCGGCCGTCTGGAAATGAGTGAGCAGAAACTCAGGCCGTTCGACTTATACCCTGAACCGCCAGGCCAGAATGGTGCCACGCGTTACCGCGTTGAACACCGCTCCGGCCTGGTCGAAGTGCTGGAGACCATGGGCCCTCAGCAGGCACAGGTCTCTCTGCCCATCGAGTTGCATTCGCCCCTTGGGCCTGTGCTCTACCTGGAATACGAGCCAGCACTGACTAACCATATGCGCTTGCTCACTGTTACCGACGGCACTGAGGAAATCCTCAGCCTCGAGCGGCAAGGCAACAGCCGAGTCGATATTCTCTGTTACCCCTATGGTGGCGAAGATGGTGGCCCGCTTGCTCGTTACGTGATGACCCTGAGCCAAAGCGATAACCGAGTCAGCGAGATCATCCTGCCCACCCCCAACCAGGCTCGTTGGCGTTTTACCTATCGTGACGTGCGCGGTTTCTTGTGCCTGAACCAGGTTACGACCCCGTACGGGGGGCAGGAGAGCATTTTTTACGACGACTTGGGGCATGCTTTTCCGCCCAGCGCCGGGCGTGCCAATCTGCCCCGGGTAACCCGCCATGAAACCTCGCCGCGTTTCAATCAGCCAACGATGGTGGTGAAGTATGAATACCCTGGCGTGAACAATTTCGTCGGAGGCGGCAGTACGATTCCCTGGGATGACGAAGGGCTGGATAATCTCTACAAGGTGGCGAAAGGGTATTCCTACCAGACGCGCGAGATACAAGGGTCGAATAACGATCGAACGATCACGCGCACGTTCAATAGTTTTCACTTGCTGGTGGCCCAACAGACCTCTCAAGGTGAGAATAAGCTGGATGTCACCACTACCTACGGTGAAATTGACGGCTCTTTCGACCAGCAACCGCCTGCCTTCCAGCTTCCGGTTGAGGTAACCCGCCGTTGGACCGGCCCCTTCCAAGAGCCCGGCAAGCCTCCAGTGGTAAGACAGCGGTTAGAAAAGCAGGTCACCAGCTACGATAATCAGGGAAATGTGCTGACCCGCCTGGAACCCAACCAGGTGCTTGAAACCAATGTCTGGTACAGCGCCGAGGAGGAAGGCGAGCCACACGGTTTCGTGCGCCATTTGAAATCCCGAACCGTACGGCCCGCCCCCAATGGGCAAGGGGCCGCGCCCACCCTGACCCAGCTCTATGCATACAAGCCGCTGGCGCCGCAGGGCAGCTATCTGACGAAACCCTGGTGGCTGGTGGAAAGTGAGAGCATTTTCGAGGCGGGCGGCAAGCCTGAAGATTTCTTCGAAAAAATCAGTTACGAATACTATGACGCGTTAACCGCACCCACCTACCAGTACGGGCGAGTCAGTACCAGAACCGTGAGTTACCACGGTTCCGAGGCTTACGATTCGATCACCCATTATGCCTACAGCAAACCCGAAGAGAGGGTAGTACTGCAGACCATCGAGACGCTCAAGGGTTTCGATGGGCAACTCAAGGTCATCACACTGGAGCACGACCTCCAGACCGGTGAGACGGTGCTCAACCGTGACGACAACAACGTCGAGATTCGTTACGAATTTGACGCGCTGCGTAGAGTAACGCGTGAGACCGTTGCACCGGGCACGACCTTCGAGGCGTACCGGCGGTACAAATACCATCTGTGCGCTTATGACAATGAACAGGCCCAGCAATGGGCGTACGACGTCAAGGGGGTCGAGACCAGCACGTACTTCGACGGGCTCAGCCGAGCAATATTCGAAACACGTGAAGACCATGACAGCAAGAGGTTCGCGGGGGGCTCGAGGCCGATCTACCGTGCGAAACACGATCAACTAGGCCAGTTGAGCGAGGAAACCGAAATCGACTGGATGGGTGATCAACTGCTGGAGTTGACCAGCACGTACGCCTACGACGACTGGGGCCAGCAGCGGTCTGTCACTGACCCCTATGGGGTGACGGAGGTCGAGGAAGTCAGCCAGGTGCAGAGCCCTGATGGTCCGGTTCAGCACAACTGGCGTGAACGTGATGGAATAAGGCTCAGCGGTATCACGCAGACGTGGCACAACCTGTTCGAACAGCCAGCGAAAATCGAGCGCTTTGCCCTAGATGGAACGACAAACATCAGTCTGCAGGTCAATAGCTACGACGGGCTTGGACGGCTTAGCAAGGAGGCCAAGGGCAGCGGCACCGGCCAACGTATCGACGAGTATGTATATGACGCCTTCGACCGTTTGATCGTCCACACATTGGCTGACCGTAATAATCGGGTTTATCGCACGTATGCCAAGCACAGCCGCAACGACCTGCCAGTCAGCATCAAGGTGGGTACTACCGAAGCGAACGCCAAGTTATTGGGCGAGCAGGCGTTCGATGGCCTGGAGCGGCGTATCAGCGCCACGACCGGTGGGCGCCTGCAAACCTTCGAGTACGACCCGGGTGAGCGGCAGCCGCGCTGGGTGACGGTCCCAGATGGCAGGAAGATCGAATACACCTACGTACCCGTGCTGGGCGAGGAGCCCACAACGCGTGTGCTTAGCGGAAAGTCCGCTTCTTACGTACACGATCCCAAGAATGCCAAGCTGACCCATTGTGAAGAACCAGGGGACGCCAGAAACCCCGGGCATAGCATGGACCGCACCTATTTCCTCAGTAACGGCGAGGTCAAGACCGAAACGCGTATTCTGGAGGGTGGAACCTTCAGGATGACCTATGACTACAGCTACCGTCGGCGGATGCGCGCTTATCTGGACGTGCAGGGTCAAAACCAGGTCTATGAATACGACGATTTTGGGCGCCTGGAAAGAACCACGCTGAGTAAACCTGTGCCCACCCCTTCCCGTTACCGAGTGCGCCGCAAGCCGCTGGCAGATCAGATACTCTTGACGGCATCGTTCACGTATGACGATCTTGGGCGTATGGCAAGTACCACCACTCTGGATGTCACTACCGGTCAGCAATTGACCACACGGCTTGAATACGACGAGTTCGACCGGGAAACGCTGCGCACCTTCGACTTTGGCGACATTTTGCAAACGCTGGAGCAGGGGTATGACGAGTTCGATTGCCTGACGCACCGGATACTCAAAGAGCGCCCCAAGGATGCAGACGAAGAGGATGCCAAGCTATTGCGCCATGAAAAATATGCGTACGACCGGCGCGGTCGGCTGCAGCGTTATGACTGCACCGGGCCTGAGGCGCCGGTCGATCCTTCCGGCAATATCATCGAATGGCAGACGTTCGGTTTCGATGGCTTGGACAACATCACCTCGGTCATTACCAAGAGCCCAGGGGGAACACCGCAGCGGACACTGTACGAGTTCAAGAATGTCGACCCGGCGCAATTGAGCAAGATCGTTCCGCCGGCCCCGCAACCCGCTGTCGACTTACATTACGACGCCAATGGCAACCTGATCAGCGATGAGCAGGCACGCATGCTGGTGTACGACGAGCTCAACCGCTTGATCAGCGTCGAAACCCAGGAAGGGGAGGTCTGTCGTTACCACTACGACCCCGAAAACATCCTGTCGGGTACCACACAGGCTTAGCCGGGTATCCAAGTGGAACCAGGCCGGCCAACGGGCCGGCCTTTTTTTTGGCTCGCTAGCGGTAGCGGATGGTGAAGTTCAATGCGCCCTTGGCCAAGCCAGCGCGCAGGTTGCTGTTTGGTTCTGTTTGGTAGAAGCGCGCCTCGAAGTTCAAGGGTACGGTGCCATCTTGCACCGACCTCAGCCCAATTTCGGTATTCAATGGCATTGGCTGGCCGTTGTGCAACATTTGGATTCCCATGCCTCGCGCATCGGAATCGCTGGTCAGGCTGAACACATGCTCACCCCTAGGCCCAATGGGTTGTGAGCCATCTCGCCCCTCAAGTTCGATGGTCGCAAGCGTTTCGTTGTCCGGGTCGGGGTCGACCTGGCAACTGCTCAGGCGGATCTGGAACGGCGTAGCGGTGGTGGTGAAACCGGGGCCGGTGAAGTCGCTGGTGCTCCATTCACCGAGCTTCACCGGGTTGGCGCTGACCGCGTCGCTGAGGACCTCGCACTGGCTCTGAATGATCGTTGCCCTGAGGGTGTACTCCATTACCTGGCCCATACCTTGGAAGTCGATGTGGCCGGTAATCAGTTGGCCATCCAGCTGGTGGACGCCAGGGGCCAAGTCGCCGGTCTTCACCAAGGTCACCTCATGAGCAAATCTGAGCAGCGCAGCGCCACCTAGCAGCGTAGTGTCGTAATAGGCCGCGAAAGGGACCAGCGGTGGGTTGCTGCCAATCGGGATCCACTGATCGGTGCCTCCATTAAAGGGGCGCCGTACCTTTACGATTGCACCTAAACCAGGAATGTTGGTCCTGAGAACGTGACCGTCCATATTTTGGCCATCAATGGGAGCCATTGGAGGGTGGAGGCCACGGGCTGCTTTCATGTCGAAGTTCATTCGCACACCGTAGCTGAAACACCTCAGGCTCAAATTATTCTGGTCGCTTGTTTGCTCGTAGGAGGCAGCGGGGCCGATTAGCGTGCCGATCCGCGCGTCCCGTGGAACGTACAACGTACCCATGTCGCGGACGAATACCTTGAGCAAGTTGCTCTTGAGCGGCCCGAATTCGCAGCGGGTGTTTGAGTTGGCCATAGCCTCGGCCGCCGGCCATGTCATTGCGGCCAGCAATGCCAGGGGCAAGGTAGTTTTGATGTTTTTCATAGATGTCCTGGAGCTCCCAGCGCGGCAGAATGCGAGGGCCGCGCTGCGAGCTTGGTCGCTAAATACAGGTCAGGCTTTGCAGGCGATAGCCGTCAACGGGCGGCGTGGCTTCTGAGTCGATGGCCAGCTGGCAGCTGTTGTCCGGCCGGTTGCCCCAGCTCACCTGCAACGGGCGATCGGAGGCCTGATGCGTGAGCATGACCTGGCCAGCTTGGCCTACCATGCCGAGCAGTTCGCCTTGCTGGTCTTTTACCTGGGCCCCGAAAGGCAGTGGCTGGCCACTGGCGTCGTGCAGGGTCAGGACCATCCGCGAGACATGGCGTGCTTCGAAGCGGCTTTTCACGATCGCGCCTCGGCGGGGGACCACCTGGGCTGCGCCGTTTTCGATCTCCACGTCAGGCCCCAGCCGGTCGATATCCAGTACAACCGCGTTGGTCCTGTAGGGTTGCAGGTAAGGCAGCAGCGCATACCCACGCGCGTTGGTGCGCGTGCCGGGTACGTTGTGCAGGCCCACATCGGCCACACCCGGCACTTCGATCAGGGCCGCGGTATCTCCCAGGTAAGGGCCGAACTCCACGCCGTCGGCGTGCAGCAGCACGGCCCCACTGGCATTCAACGACAGATTGCGATAGTCCTCAGCTTCGGTAAAACCACCCGCCAACGTTGCATAGGGAGCCTGATAGCCAAGCGACAGTGCCGCAGTCCGGCGATTGCTTTCGTCCTCGCTCAGGCTGGCGCTGTAGCTCAGCGCTCGCTCGGCGATGCCGCCACCGAGGGAGGCGCGTTGGCTAAGGCCCCGGGCATTGTGTTGCATATCGAAGGTGGCATTGGCGCGGTGACCGAACTGCAACGGCAACGATACGCTCAAGCCGAATTGACGATCGCTACCATATCGGTCGGTCAACGACTGAGAGGCAAACAGGTTGTAGTTTACGCCGCGGTAATGCGTGCTGAAGTTGAACTGGTATTGACGCTGGGTATCGTTGCGCTGCCAGTAATCCTGCTGAGACAGGGTAAGGGTGAGCGAGCTGTTCTTGCCCATGCTCTGGTGGACCGATGCCTCCAGGCGGCTGCGGCTGCTGCCGGTATACCCTGATGCCTGGCTGCGCTGGCGCACGGCCTCATCGAAGTCGCGGTAACCCTCAGTTGAATAACGGTAGCCGGCAAACCGCAGATTAGTCTGGCTGGTGAAGGCTTTACCGTATTTCAGGGCATAACTCGTACCCTGTACGTCACGCTCATGTGAGGTGTCTACGTCGCTGAACGATTGCGTCAAATCGAAAGCCAAGGCACCCAGGCTACCCAGGTCCTTACTGATGCCCAGGCTGCCCGCGCGGTAGTAGTCGCTGGCCATCAACCCGCCGTAGAGCGTCGTGTTCCAGTGGCTGCCCATGGCCAAGGTGCCTTGCCAGAGCAAGGGGGTGTCTACATCACTGGAAGGGTTATAGCGCCCAACCGTCGCACTGTAACGCCAGACACCCGGCCTCAGCAGGTTGCTGATGGTCGAAAAGGGCTGAATGAAGCGCCGGACCTGGCCGTCTGACTCGGTCAGAACAATTTCCAGTTCGCCGCTGCCCGAAGTACTGAGGTCGTCAATGGCGTAAGGGCCAGCGCTGACATACGTGGAGTAAATTGAATAGCCGTTCTGCCAGACCTCAAGCTTCGCTCGGCTCTGCGCGACACCACGGATGACAGGGGCATAGCCTCGTTGATTGTCGCCGAGCATGCTCATGTCCGATGCCACGCGTATGCCCGAGATGGGAATGCCACGGAATATATCGCTGTCGGTGAATGTTTCCCCGACTGTTAGGTTGGCGCGGGTCCCGGGGATATCTCGTTGCGCGTAAGTCTGGGCCCTGGTCCATTCACGGTTACCCCGTTGGTCCTGACGCCAGGACTGAGTGCTGCGCAAGCGCCATTCGCCAAGGTTGACGCCGCTGTTCAAGTGAAGGTCGTCACTGCTGTAATTGCCCGTATAACGGCTGCGGCCTTGCAGGGTGGAGGCTTGATAGCTGACGAAGGCAGCGTTGATACCGCTGTCCCAGTGCGCAGGGTCGACCTGGCCGCTGGCGTCTCGGCGCATGGCGATTTGCGGAATCGAAATGGCCACCCGTAATTCGCTGGCCCTGAAGTCGATATGCGCGCCGGGGACAACAGCCTTCAGATTGAGGCAGGCGCGATGCTGATCCTCGATGTTGGCCAGTGCATCAAGTCGCAAACCCCATTCACCCAGCAACTTGGCGGGCAGGCAAGGTTGCAGCTCACCCTCGGCGGTAGGCTGGAAATCCAGTTCGTGCTCGCCCTGTGGTTCAAGGTTGACGTGCACGCTCACCCGGTAGAGGCCTGGTGCAAGGTCCTGGTCGCTGGTCAACATGCCCAACGACCAGGCGCCTACGTCTTCGGACTGGCCCGGCACCTGGCGGAGAAAGCCGCTCTGGAAGCCGGTCTCCGCTTTAACAGTGGGCACCAGTATCAATGCCGAGCTACCTAGCAGGCACAGCAATGCGCCGCGCTGATGGCGTGACGCACGCCAGCGTGATAAGGGGAGGAACATCATGACGATTCCTTGCGACTTGCGTGGTGGCTCTAGTTAGGCAGGTGGATCGGCAACGTCAGAGGCTCGGTGTAACCGCCATAGTCATTGATGACGGAAAACTGTGCCTGCAAGTCTGGAGCTGGCTTGATTCCCGTAAGCGGGTAGGCATGCTCGGCGAAAGGTTCCAGCATGTCGGTGTTGTTCAAGGTGTGCTGCTGCCCCTGGCCGCTGACCTCGAGTCGAACGAAGGTGATGTGAAACGGCGATGGATTGCGAACCAGCAACGAGGGGGTGCCATTTTTCTCGCTCAGCGAGAACACCAGAGACTTCAACTGGCCCGTGGGCGTGCCCTTCAGCGCTGGCGGCCGATAGAACAGTTTGATTCGCGTGCGCAGGGCGATATTGAGTTGGTTGCCAGGTTCGGTGCTGGCTTGGGGGATTTCCTGCATATTGAAAAAGAACAGTGACTCGCGGTCATTCGGTAATGTGTGGGGTAAACCACTTATTTGAATAAGTTGTTCGTTGGCCGCGTTGAGTTTGAATAAGATGGGAGAGATGGCGAATGGAACAGCCGTGGTGGTGTCATCCGCGACGGTATTGATCCAGGTTTGTACCGCGTACGTACTCTTGGACGGGTTTTTAACGATGACGGATGTGCTACGCTTTTCGCCATTGAAAACAATGCGGGTATTATTCAATGTCAAAGCGGCCTGGCTGATGGCAGGGGCGGCGAGCATGCTTATGGCCAGGGAAATACAAGCGGCAAAACGTAAGCCAGCCGTGAATCTGAGTGGATTGATCATAACGGTTACCCATTGCACCCAGGCGTATCATCAACGCCTGGATGGTTTAGCAAGGTGCGCAAGGCACCGGGTGACACGCGTTGCTTACTTATAAGCAACCGAATAGCGGACGTGAGCCGATGCTAGGCCTGCGGTTACCGTAGCGGCGGTGGAGCGGTAGTAGGCATTAAACCTCAGGTCGGTGGGCCCAGTTGGGTTGAGTGCATAGTCAACCGACGTTCCGCCAGGCGCGATCGATGCATTGCTGCTGTCGCGGATCACGATCGAGACACCCGTGGCGGCGCCGCTCACAGGGTTGACCTTGAAGTAGTTTCCGCTGCCGTCCGCGTCACCGTTGAAGGTGACATTCGCATTGGTTTGGGTAACGCCGCAGCTACCTTTATCCGGTACGCGGACGGCAAAAGTGGCACCACGTACTTCGGTACCGGCGACGCCACCGAAGCTGCCCATCGGGACGTCACCCATTGCAACCCGATTGTCCACGCTACCATCGCCTGGGTTAACAATTTCGATCGGGCATGTTTCAGAAGTGATGCTGCCTTCGAAGAAAACGGAACTGGCGAAGGCGGAGCTGCCCATCAAGCTGGCAAAGAGGCCTAGGGGGAGTGCGATTAGTTTGCGTTTCATACTGTGGCTCATGGTTGAAGGGGTTAGTGAAGGTGAGGAAGTTGCACGACGGGTGCCTGTAACGCCTCGATGCAAATACTAACGGCCATGAGTTTTGCAGGATGTAGGAATAAGCTAATTGATTGTGGGATTTTTAACGGAGCGCCTTGATGCAAAGCAAGGCGCTGGGGAGGGAGTTTCAGCTTAGTGCGTACTGCCTTTGTCAGTTTGACTCAGTAGTTGCTTTTCCAAGTGCCAGTCGAATGGCTCACCCTCTTGCTCAGTTTCATGGCGGCGCTCTTCCAGTTGCTGATAGAGGTCGAGTTCTTCATCGGGCATGAAGTGCAGGCAATCACCACCAAAGAACCACAACAAATCGCGCGGCACGAGGTGAGCAATTTGCGGATAACGCTGGATCACTTGGCAGAGCAGGTCCTGGCCGAGGTACTGGCTTTCCAGCGGGTTCTGGGGCAGCAGGGTGAGCAGTTCGTCGAAACGCTCGAGAAATAGGGCGTGGCTTTCTTCCGGCACCTGCTCGGCTTCACCGAGGGCAGCCAGGATGGTGCGCAGGTGTTGCAGCAGTTGCAGGTGATACTCCAGGTGCGGGTTGGCCATGAAGGGGTCCTCGGTGTGTCTGAAAAACGGGGCCGGAGTATACGCTGGCAGGGACCGCTGTGCGGTCCCTTTTGCGTGGCCGTTCAACGTACCTTGCCGGGTGTAGGCCCCAGCTGCTCCTTATCGAAAGCATCGACATCGATCACTGCGCGGCGAGCCTGTTCGGCGGCATGAAGGCGCTGTGCCTCAGCAGGCTGCAGTGCGCCAGCCTCGACAGCAGCATCGATAGCCGATTGCCCTGCGGCAGGTTTTACCTTGCCTTCCTTCAGGGCCTGATGCAGTGCCTTGTGCAAAGGTGCGGCGTCATCCAGCAAGTCGCTCGCACGCTGCAGCGCTGCGACCGGGTCGTCTTCTGCCTGCGGGCGGTAGCAGCCGGCCAGCAGTTCTTCCAGTGCCGGGTCACCCCTGCGCCGGCCAATCAGTTCCGCCACTTCGGCGTCCAGTTCATCACTGGGGCCGGTATGACGACGGCCGAAGGGGAACACCAGCACGCGCAGCGCACAGCCGACGAAGCGGTTGGGAAAGTTGTCGAGCAGGCGGTCCAGTGCGCGCTCCGCTTGGCCCAGGCTTTCTTCCATGGCCCAGCGCAACAAGGGCTGCAGGTGCTCGGGCGAGCCTTGATCGTGATAACGCTTGAGCGCGGCGCTGGCGAGGTACAGGTAGCTCAACACATCACCGAGGCGGGCACTGAGGCGTTCGCGGCGCTTGAGCGCCCCGCCCAGCAACAGCATCGACAGGTCGGCCATCATCGCGAACGCCGCCGCCTGGCGATTGAGGGCGCGGAAGTAGCCCTGGCTCAAAGCATCCCCTGGCACGTGTTCCAGGCGACCCAGCCCGAGGCCGTAGACCAGGGTACTGGCCGCGTTACCGGCAGCGAACATGATGTGCTTCATTAGCAACTCATCGAACTCGACCAGCGCCTGCTCACGGTCTTCGCGGGCGGCCAGTGCCATTTCCTTGAGCACGAACGGGTGGCAGCGGATCGCGCCCTGGCCAAAGATCATCAGGTTGCGCGAGAGGATGTTGGCCCCCTCGACGGTGATGAAGATCGGCGCACCCTGCCAATTACGCCCCAGGTAGTTGTTCGGGCCCATGATGATGCCCTTGCCGCCGTGCACGTCCATGGCGTGTTGGATGCATTCGCGGCCGCGCTCGGTCAGGTGATATTTGAGGATCGCCGACAGCACCGAAGGCTTTTCACCCAGATCCACCGCTTTGGCGGTCAGCAAGCGGGCGCTGTCCATCAGCCAGGCATTGCCGCCAATGCGCGCCAAGGACTCCTGGATGCCTTCGAAGGCTGCCAGCGGTACGTTGAATTGCTCGCGGATATTGGCGTACTGGCCCGTCACCAGGCTGGTGTACTTGGCGGCACCGGTGCCCACTGCTGGCAGCGAGATGGAGCGGCCCACCGACAGGCAGTTCATCAGCATCATCCAGCCCTTGCCGAGCATGGCCTGCCCGCCGATCAGCATGTCCAGCGGGACGAACACGTCCTTGCCACTGTTGGGGCCGTTCATGAAGGCGGCGCCGAGCGGCAGGTGGCGCTTGCCGATCTCCACGCCCGGGGTGTCGGTGGGAATCAACGCCAGGCTGATACCCAAGTCCTCATCGTCGCCCAGCAAGTGCTCCGGGTCGTAGGCCTTGAACGCCAGGCCGAGCAGGGTGGCGACCGGGCCGAGGGTGATGTAGCGTTTTTCCCAGTTCAGGCGCAGCCCGATGACTTCTTCGCCTTGCCATTGGCCTTTGCAGATAATGCCGGTATCCGGCATGGCGCCGGCATCCGAGCCCGCCAGTGGGCCGGTCAGGGCGAAGCAGGGGATCTCGTCGCCGCGTGCCAGGCGCGGCAGGTAGTGGCTGCGTTGTTCATCGGTGCCGTAGTGCAGCAGCAGTTCGGCCGGGCCGAGCGAGTTGGGCACCATCACCGTCGAGGCCAGGTCGCCGCTGCGGGTGGCCAGCTTCATTGCAACCTGCGAGTGGGCGTAGGCCGAGAAGCCCTTGCCGCCGTATTCCTTGGGGATGATCAGGGCGAAGAAGCCCTGCGCTTTGATGTGCGCCCAGGCCTCAGGGGGTAGGTCCATGTCCTGGCCGATCTGCCAGTCGCTGACCATGGCGCACAGTTCTTCAGTGGGGCCATCTATGAAGGCCTGTTCTTCTTCAGTCAGTTTCGGTGCCGGGTAGGCCAGCAAGGTGCGCCAGTCGGGGCGGCCGCTGAACAGTTCGCCGTCCCACCAGACGGTGCCGGCGTCGATGGCTTCGCGCTCGGTCTGCGACATGGGCGGCAGGGTACGCTGGAACCACTTGAACACCGGGCCGGTGAACACCTTGCGCCGCCATTGCGGCAGGGCCACAAAGGCGATTTTCACGGCCAGCACGACCCACAGCAGGGCCAGCAGCCAGCCGGGTGCGCTGCTGAAAATACCCATCAGCAGCACGTAGGCCGCCATAATGCCCAGTATCTGCAAGGGCGCCAGGCGCCGGTGCGTGAGGTATGCCGCGCCGATCACCAGTACCACCAACCACAACAGCAACATAATCGGTCCTCCTTGGAACCAAGGGCTTGAGCCGTCCCAGACAGCTTAGACGCAACGCTGTGAACGGCCTGTTCAGAACAGTGACAGGGTGTGGCGGTGGGAGTTTCAGATCATTGTTCGCCTGTGCCGGCCCTTTCGCGGGCAAGCCCGCTTCCACAGGGTTACCCGTGGCTTGAAGGTTGGGGTGCTTCCTGTGAAAGCGGGCGTGCCCGCGAAGAGGCCAGTACAGGCAATAAGACTCTGGAGTAGACTGGACCACCTCCGCATTCATAAGGACGTTGCCATGCTGAAGATCTGGGGCCGCAAGAATTCGAGCAATGTGCGCAAGGCGCTGTGGGTCGCCCACGAGCTGGGCCTTGATTTCGAATCTATCGACGCCGGCGGCGCCTTCGGCGTGGTCAACGAGCCGCATTACCGCGCCCGCAATCCCAACGGCCTGGTGCCGATGCTCGAAGACGGCGACCTGACGCTGTGGGAGTCCAACACCATCGTCCGCTACCTGTGCGCCGAGTACGGCGCCGAGCAGGGCTGGTACCTGGAAGACCCGCGCCAGCGCGCCTTGGCCGACAAGTGGATGGACTGGACCACCTCGTCCTTCGCCACCCCCTTCCGCCCGCTGTTCTGGGGCCTGCTGCGCACGCCGGAAGACCAACGCGACTGGGTCGCGATCAACGCCGCGCACAAACAGTGCGCGCAATTGCTGGCCATCGCCGACGAAACCCTGGCCCAGCAGCCTTACCTGTCCGGTGACCAGATCGGCATGGGCGACATCCCACTGGGTAGCTTCATCTACGCCTGGTTCGAAATGCCCATCGAACGCCCGGCCATGTATCACCTGGAGGCCTGGTACGCGCGCCTGAAGCAGCGCCCGGCCTACCAGGCGGCGGTGATGACCGCGCTGACCTGAACCTGCTTCGATAGTCATTATCAATACATGTGACTGTACTTGTGTGGCCGGGCCTTGCACCATGGCCGCACTCACTGCGCCAGTGACTTTGCCTGGCGTGTCCAGAACCTTTTTTCTCGGTAAATGGCCCGCTATGAGTTCCGCCCTGTCCATTCGACAGCTGACCAAGACCTACGGTAATGGCTTCCAGGCCCTCAAGGGCATCGACCTGGACGTTGCCGAAGGCGACTTCTTCGCCTTGCTCGGCCCCAACGGCGCCGGCAAATCCACCACCATCGGTATTCTTTCGACCCTGGTCAACAAGACCAGCGGCACGGTGAACGTATTCGGCCACGACCTGGACCGCGAGCCTTCGGCGCTCAAGCGCTGCCTGGGCGTGGTGCCGCAAGAGTTCAACTTCAACCAGTTCGAGAAGGTCTTCGACATCGTCGTCACCCAGGCAGGCTACTACGGCATCCCGCCAAAGCTCGCCAAGGAGCGCGCCGAGCAGTACCTGACCCAGCTGGGCCTGTGGGACAAGCGTGATGTGCAGTCGCGCTCGCTGTCCGGCGGCATGAAGCGCCGCCTGATGATCGCCCGGGCACTGATCCACGAGCCGCGCCTGTTGATCCTCGACGAGCCGACTGCCGGCGTGGACATCGAGCTGCGTCGCTCGATGTGGAGCTTCCTCACCGAGCTCAACCAGAAGGGCATCACCATCATCCTCACCACCCACTACCTGGAAGAGGCCGAGCAGCTGTGCCGTAACATCGGCATCATCGATCACGGCACCATCGTCGAGAACACCAGCATGCGCCAGCTGCTGGGCAAGCTGCATGTCGAGACTTTTGTCCTCGACCTCAAGCAGGACCTGCCGTCAGCCCCTGCGTTGCAGGGTTACCCGTGCCGCCTGATCACCCCGCATACCCTGGAAGTGCAGGTGGACAAAGACATCGGCATCACCGCGCTGTTCGGCCAGCTGGCGCTGCAGAACATCGAGGTGCAAAGCCTGCGCAACAAGACCAATCGACTTGAGGAGCTGTTCGTGTCCCTGGTGGAAAAAAACCTGTCGAAGGTGGCCGTATGAGTGTGGAACTGCGCACCAACTGGGTCGCCCTGAACACCATCGTCTACCGCGAAGTGCGGCGCTTCCTGCGTATCTGGCCGCAGACCCTGCTGCCGCCAGCGATCACTATGGTTTTGTACTTTGTCATCTTCGGTAACCTGATCGGCCGGCAGATCGGCGACATGGGCGGCTTCACCTACATGCAGTACATCGTGCCGGGGCTGATCATGATGTCGGTGATCACCAACTCCTACGGTAACGTGGTGTCGAGCTTCTTCGGCAGCAAGTTCCAGCGCTCCATCGAGGAGCTGATGGTGTCCCCGGTGTCGCCACACACCATTCTCGGGGGGTATGTGTTGGGTGGCGTGCTGCGGGGTTTGGCGGTCGGGGTGATCGTCACCATCCTGTCGATGTTCTTCACCGACCTGCAGGTGCATCACCTGGGTGTGACCGTGGTCGTTGTACTGCTGACGGCCACCATTTTCTCGTTACTGGGCTTCGTCAACGCGGTGTTCGCGCGCAACTTCGACGATATCTCGATCATCCCTACCTTCGTGCTGACGCCGCTGACTTACCTGGGCGGGGTGTTCTACTCGATCAACCTGCTGCCGCCGTTCTGGCAGACCGTGTCACTGGCCAACCCGGTGCTGCACATGGTGAACTCGTTCCGCTACGGCATCCTAGGGGTGTCGGATATCAGTATCGGGACGGCGATCACCTTTATGTTGGTGGCTACCGCAGTGCTGTACACCCTGTGCATCCGCCTGCTGGTCAGCGGCCGCGGCATGCGCGCCTGAGCCTTTGAGTTTGCGCCGGCGCCACTGCCGGCCCACCCACCAACGCCAGTACAGCAAGGTGGTGAAGTAGGCGAGGATGCCCAGCACCACCCCACACACCACCGAGCCGAGCAGGAAGGGTTGCCACAGGGTCGACAGCTGGTCGGTGATCCATTCGAAGGTCAGGTCGTCGGGCAGGGTGCGCGGTGGGATCTGCAGCAGCCAGGCGCCGGTCATGTAGGTAACGAAGAACACCGGAGGCATGGTCAACGGGTTGGTCAGCCACACCAGGCTGACCGCGATCGGCAGGTTGCCGCGCACCGGGATCGCCAGCGCAGCGGCCAGCAGCATCTGCATGGGGATGGGGATAAGCGCCGCGAATAGGCCCACGCCCATGGCCCGGGCCACCGAGTGCCGGTTCAGGTGCCAGAGGTTCGGGTCGTGCAGCAACGTGCCGAAAAAGCGTAAGGACTTGTGTTCCCGAATGCTGGTCGGATCCGGCATGTAGCGTTTGAAAAGTCGGCGCGGCATGTAGGCTCCCGGGGCGTTGATCGGGGCAGTATGCCTTGATTCCTTAACGGCCTCGTTTAGAGTTTGTGACAATTGTTGAGCAAGCTTTGCCGGCATTTGCGCTATGCCTGAGAAGGTCATTTCGCAGCGGAGCTCTACCTCATGCGCACAGGGATGTTTGCGCTCGCGCTCGGGCTGCTCTGCCTGGGCTTTCTCCCCGTATTGCCATCGGTCGGATGGCTACTCCTACTGTTTGTCGGCGGTGTCGCCAGCCTGTTCACGCGGTGTTGGCCCGTGGGCTGTTTTCTGTTGGGCCTGTGCTGGGCGTGCGGGTCGGCCCAGCGAGCGCTGGATGATCGACTCGCGCCTGAACTGGATGGCCGCACGTTGTGGCTGGAGGGCAAGGTTGTCGGGCTGCCGAGCAGTACCCCGCATGGCGTGCGCTTCGAACTGGAGCAGCCCCACTCAAGGCGTGGCGAACTGCCGCGGCGCTTGCAGCTGAGCTGGTTCAACGGGCCGGCTGTGCGTGCGGGCGAACAGTGGCGGTTGGCTGTGACCCTGCAGCGGCCTGCCGGGCTGCTCAACCCCCATGGGCCTGATCGAGAGGCACAATTGCTGGCTCGGCGGGTGGGGGCTACCGGCACGGTCAAGGCCGGGCAGGTATTGAGCGCTGTCGCGGGCAGCTGGCGAGACGAACTGCGGCAACGGTTGTTGGCGGTCGAGGCCAATGGCCGGCAAGCGGCGTTGGTGGCCTTGGTGCTGGGCGACGGTGCGGGCCTGGCCCGCGAGGACTGGCAGACGCTGCAGGCCACAGGCACGGTGCACCTGCTGGTGATTTCCGGGCAGCACATCGGCCTGGTGGCAGGTTTGCTCTATGGCCTGGTCGCCGGGCTGGCACGCTGGGGCCTATGGCCCGCACGGCTGCCTTGGCTGCCTTCGGCCTGCGGCCTGGCGATGACCGCAGCGCTGGCCTACGGCTGGCTTGCCGGTGGCGGTGTGCCGGTACAGCGGGCCTGCCTGATGCTGGCGGTAGTGTTGCTTTGGCGTCTGCGCTTTCGTCACCTTGGTGCGACGCTGCCATTGCTGCTGGCGCTGGTCGCGGTGCTGTTGTTCGAACCCTTGGCGGCGCTGTTACCGGGGTTCTGGCTGTCGTTTGCCGCCGTGGCGACCTTGATCTACTGCTTCAGTGCCCGCTTGGGCGGCTGGCGGCCCTGGCAGGCCTGGACGCGTGCGCAGTGGGTGATCGCCATCGGCTTGCTGCCGGTGCTGCTGGCCACTGGCTTGCCAGTGAGCCTGAGTGCGCCCCTGGCCAACTTGCTGGCGGTGCCGTGGGTCAGCCTTGCAGTGTTGCCGTTGGCTTTGCTGGGCACGCTGCTGTTGCCCGTGGTGGGTGTCGGCGAAGCGTTGCTGTGGCTCGCCGGGGGCTTGCTGGAGGTACTGTTCAGCGTCTTGGCCCTGGCCGCGAGCTGGCGCCCGGCGTGGGTGCCGCCGGCCTTGCCGCTGTGGGCTTGGTTGGTGGTGTGCCTGGGGGCGTTGCTGGTGCTGCTACCCCGTGGCGTGCCCTTGCGGGGGTTGGGCGGGCTCATGCTGCTGGCGTTATGGGTGCCCCGCGAGTCGGTGCCCTTGGGGCAGGTAGAAGTCTGGCAGCTGGACGTCGGCCAGGGGCTCGCGGTGCTGCTGCGTACCCGCCATCACAGCCTGCTCTACGATGCGGGGCCAGCAAAAGGGGAGTACGACGCGGGGGAGCGGGTGGTGCTGCCGACCCTGCGCAAGCTGGGCGTAAGCCACTTGGATGCGATGCTGATCAGCCACGCCCATGCCGACCATGCCGGGGGCGCGCTGGCCATTGCGCAGGGCATCCCGGTCACGCGGGTGCTCGGTGGCGAGGGGCTGGAGGGCCTTGGGCTGCAGCCGTGTGTCACGGGTGAGCAATGGGGGTGGGATGGCGTGCGTTTTTCCCTGTGGCATTGGGCTGAAGGGCAGAGCAGCAACGACCGCTCATGCGTGCTGCTGGTCGAGGCGCAAGGGGAGCGCTTGCTGTTGGCAGGCGATTTGGAAGCCGCTGCCGAACGGGCCTGGCTGGCATCCACTGAAACACCCCGTATCGATTGGCTGCAGTCCCCGCACCATGGCAGCCGCAGTTCGTCCACCGAGGCATTCATCCGCGCCACGGCGCCACGTGGGGTGCTGATTTCGCGGGGGCGCAACAATGGTTTTGGGCATCCGCATGCCCAGGTGCTCGAGCGCTATCGGCGGCATGGACTGGCGATTCATGACACAGCGGTGGAGGGCGCGTTGCGCTTGGTGCTGGGGGGGCAGGGTGACGTTGAGGGTGTGCGGGCCCAGCGGCGCTTCTGGCGTGAAGCGGGCAGTGGCTGATCGGGCCTTTTCGCGGGCAAGCCCGCTCCCACAGGTGCAGCACTCCTTTCAGGTTTGGTGCTGTATCTGGACTGCCCCCAAGGTGGCAACTGGGTCCGGCCAATTCCCTGACCTTCGGCAGATGAGCCCCCGGCGGTCCTATGGTAGAGTGGCGGCCTTTTTCCGAAGGGGCGTTTACTGTGTGGGAATTGGTCAAGTCCGGTGGTTGGATGATGCTGCCGATCATTCTGAGTTCCATCGTTGCCATGGCTATCGTCGTCGAGCGCCTGTGGACCCTGCGCGCCAGTCGCGTGACCCCGCCACACCTGCTGGGCCAGGTCTGGATGTGGATCAAGGACAAGCAACTCACCAGTGACAAGCTCAAGGCCCTGCGCGCCGATTCGCCGCTGGGCGAAATCCTTGCCGCAGGCCTCGCCAACTCGCGCCATGGCCGCGAAATCATGAAAGAGTGCATCGAGGAGGCCGCATCGCGCGTCATCCACGAGCTGGAGCGCTATATCAGCACTCTTGGCACCATTGCCGCGATGGCCCCGTTGCTGGGCCTGCTGGGCACCGTGCTGGGCATGATCGACATTTTCAGCGCCTTCATGGGGTCGCAGATGACTGCCAACGCTGCCGTATTGGCCGGGGGTATTTCCAAGGCCCTGGTCACCACCGCAGCGGGCTTGATGGTCGGTATCCCGGCGGTGTTCTTCCACCGTTTCCTGCTGCGTCGCATCGATGAGCTGGTGGTTGGCATGGAACAAGAGGCGATCAAGCTGGTGGAAGTGATCCAGGGCGACCGTGAAGTCGAAGTGGCCGGAGGCAAGGCGTGAAGTTTCGGCGCAACCGCCAGCGGGAAAACGTCGACATCAACCTGGCGTCGCTGATCGACGTGGTGTTCGTCCTGTTGCTGTTCTTCGTGGTCACCACCACCTTCACCCGCGAGACGCAACTGCGCGTCGAACTGCCCGAGGCCGCCAGCGCCGAGCAGCCGCCTGCCGATGAGCGCAAACTGGTGGAAGTCACCATCAGCGCCGAGGGCGTGTATTCGGTCAACAACAACCTGCTGCCCAAAAGCGACCTGGCCACCTTGAGCGAGGCCATCGAGCGTGAGTCGGGCGGTGATCACACGTTACCGCTGGCGATCAGCGCTGACGGCAAGACACCGCACCAGGCCGTGGTGACCGCGATGGATGCGGCCGGCAAGCTCGGTTTCAGCCAGTTGCGCATGACCACCGTCGAGGCGGCCCAGGGGACGCCTTGATGGCCTTCGCCGACCGTTTGCTCGCCGCCTGGTACGCCGGGCACCCGGCCCTGGCGCTGCTGCGCCCGCTTGAAGCCCTGTACCGACGCGTGGTGACGCGCAAGCGTGTGCGGTTTCTCAGCGGCGAAAGTGCCAGCTACCGCGCGACGGTGCCGGTGATCGTGGTGGGCAACATTACCGTGGGTGGCACTGGCAAGACGCCGATGATCCTCTGGCTGATCGAGCATTGCCGCCGGCAGGGGCTCAAGGTCGGTGTGGTCAGCCGCGGTTATGGCGCCAAGCCAGCTCATCTGCCTTGGCGCGTTGAGGCCGACCAGCGTGCCGACCAGGCTGGTGACGAGCCGCTGTTGATCGTCCAGCGCACGGGCGTACCGTTGATGATCGACCCCGACCGCTCGCGTGCGGTGCAGGCGCTGCTGGCCAGTGAGCCGCTTGACCTGGTTTTGTGCGATGACGGCATGCAGCACTACCGCCTGGCGCGAGACTTGGAGCTGGTGCTGATCGACGCCGCCCGTGGCCTGGGCAATGGCCGCTGCCTGCCCGCGGGGCCGCTGCGCGAGCCGGCCGAGCGCCTGCAAGAAGCCGACGCGGTGCTGTTCAACGGTGCCAGCGCCGACTCACCCGCGGGCTTTGCCTTCAGCTTGCAGCCCTCGGCACTGGTCAACGTGCGCAACGGTGAGCGGCGTGGCGTGAATCTGTTCCCGCCTGGCCAGCGCCTGCATGCGGTGGCGGGCATCGGTAACCCGCAACGTTTCTTCAATACCCTGCAAGGGCTAAACTGGCAGCCGGTGCCGCACCCGTTCGCCGACCACGCGCAGTTCAGCGCCGAGCGCCTGTCGTTCACGCCGCCGTTGCCGTTGGTGATGACCGAGAAAGATGCGGTCAAATGCCGTGCCTTCGCCGCTGACGACTGGTGGTACCTGGCCGTCGAGGCGCAGCCGTCGCCTGCCTTCAGCGCCTGGTTCGACAGCCAGTTACAGCGCCTGCTGCCTGGGCACCCAACGCCCTGAGCCCCTTTTCAATTTCCGGCCACCTGGCCTCAAGGAAGCTTCCATGGACACCAAACTGCTCGATATCCTGGCCTGCCCGATCACCAAGGGCCCGCTCAAGCTCAGCGCCGACAAGACCGAGCTGATCAGCAAGGGCGCGGGCCTGGCTTACCCGATTCGCGACGGCATCCCGGTGATGCTGGAAAGCGAAGCGCGTACCTTGACCGACGATGAGCGCCTGGACAAATGAGCCTGGACTACACGGTAGTGATCCCCGCCCGCCTGCGCTCTTCGCGCCTGCCGGGCAAGCCGCTGGCGCTGATCGCCGGTAAGCCGATGGTCCAGCATGTGTGGGAACAGGCGCGCAAGAGCGCGGCCAGCCGTGTGGTCATCGCCACGGATGACGCCAGCATCGTCGAGGCCTGCCAGGCATTTGGCGCCGAAGTGCTGCTGACTCGCGCCGACCATGAATCCGGTACCGACCGCCTGGCCGAAGTGGCGGCGCACCTCGGGCTGCCCGCCGACGCCATCGTGGTCAACGTGCAGGGCGACGAGCCGCTGATTCCGCCGGTCATCATCGACCAGGTGGCGGCCAACCTGGCGGCCCACCCGGAAGCCGGTATCGCCACCTTGGCCGAGCCGATCCACGAGCCACAGGTGGTGTTCAACCCTAATGCGGTCAAGGTGGTCTGCGACAAGAACGGCCTGGCCCTGAGCTTCAGCCGTGCGCCGCTGCCCTGGGCGCGTGATGCCTTCTCCGCCAACCGCGAGCAACTGCCGGAAGGCGTGCCTTATCGTCGCCACATCGGCATGTATGCCTACCGCGTGGGCTTCCTTCAGGACTTCGTCGGTTGGGGGCCGTGCTGGCTCGAGCAAACCGAAGCCTTGGAGCAATTGCGTGCCTTGTGGCATGGCGTGCGCATTCATGTCGAAGACGCCCTCGAGGCACCCGCGGTGGGTGTCGATACCCCTGAAGACCTGGAGCGCGTACGGCGCTTGCTGGAGGCTTGATGCGCGTCCTGTTCGTTTGCCTGGGCAACATCTGTCGCTCGCCTACCGCCGAAGGCGTGCTGCGCCATCAGTTGCAGGCCGCGGGGCTTGCCGAGCAGGTGCACGTGGCGTCCGCCGGTACCGGTGACTGGCATGTCGGCAAGGCGCCCGACAGCCGCACCTGCAAGGCCGCCCTGGCGCGGGGCTACGACCTTTCGCAGCAGCGCGCCCAGCAGGTCAATGTGGCCCACTTTGCCGAGTACGACCTGATCCTGGCCATGGACGAGAGCAACTTGAGCCATTTGCGTGCCCTGCGCCCGCAATCTGCGCCCGGCGAGCTCGACCTGTTCCTGCGCCGCTATGGCGCGAAGCTGGATGAAGTGCCAGACCCGTACTACGGCGGCGCGGAAGGTTTCGAGCAAGTCTTGGACCTGATCGAGGAAGCGTGTGAAGCGTTGGTCGTGGAAATCAAGGGGCGGTTATGACAGCGCTGTGGCAGGAGCACGTTTCGCTCAAGCCTTACAACACCTTTGGCATTGACGTCAGGGCCCGGCATTTCAGCCAGGTGCATGACGATGACGAGGTGCGTGAGGCGCTGGCCGAGGCGCACCGTCGTGGCGTGCCGGTGCTGGTCCTTGGCGGTGGCAGCAATCTGCTGTTGACCGGTGATGTCAACGCGTTGGTGCTGCACATGGCCAGCCGTGGCCGCCGCGTGCTCAGCGATGACGGTGAGCACGTTGTGGTCGAAGCCGAGGCGGGCGAGCCCTGGCACCCGTTCGTGCAGTGGACGCTGGCACACGGTTTTTGCGGGCTGGAGAACCTCAGCCTGATCCCGGGCACGGTGGGCGCTGCGCCCATGCAGAACGTGGGCGCCTATGGCGTCGAGATCAAGAATGTGTTCGCCGGCTTGACCGCGCTGGACCGCCAGACCGGCGAGCTGCGTGACTTTGGGCTGGAAGAATGCGCCTTTGGCTACCGCGACAGCCTGTTCAAGCGTAACCCTGGGCGCTGGCTGATCTTGCGCGTGCGCTTCATGCTGACCCATACACTGCAAGCCCACCTGGACTATGGCCCCGTGCGTCAGCGCTTGGTGGAGCGGGGCGTAGTGCAGCCGAGTGCGCAGGCGATCAGTGATGCCATCTGCAGCATTCGCCGCGAGAAGTTGCCGGACCCAGCCGAGTTGGGCAATGCCGGGAGCTTTTTCAAGAACCCAGTGGTGTCTGCCGCGCTTGTCGAGCGTATACGGGGGCAGTTCCCGGGTGTCGTGGCTTATCTTCAGGCCGATGGCCAGATGAAGCTGGCGGCAGGGTGGTTGATCGAGCAGGCGGGTTGGAAGGGCTATCGCGATGGCGATGCCGGCGTGCATCGGTTGCAGTCGTTGGTGCTGGTCAATTATGGCCAGGCGAGCGGTGCGCAGCTACATGACCTGGCGCGGCGGATTCAGGCAGATATCCACGAACGATTCGGGGTTGAGCTGGAGATGGAGCCTAACCTGTACTGAGGCGTGCTGTAGATACAAGGAGCAGCCTTGCGCTGCTCCAACAGAATGTGGGCCGTCCAGAATCAGGTGCTTGATATTTTAAACACCCCCAGCCTATGTTGTTGCCAGCCTATAACAACAAGGACAAGCGTCATGACCACCCCAGGCCCGAGCACCCTCGCCGAGCACCTCCAGGGCATCGATGAAATCGAATGCGTCACCCCCGACCTCAATGGTGTACCGCGCGGCAAGGTGATGACCGCCGAGGGCTTCCTTGAAGGCCGGCGCCTGCAGATGGCCCGCGGTGTACTGCTGCAATGCATCATGGGTGGCTACCCGCCGGCTAAGTTCTACGGCAGTGATGATGGCGACCTGGCGCTGGTGGCCGAGCCCGCTCAAATTCACCGCCTGCCCTGGAGCGAAGACGGCCGGGCCTTGGCAATCTGCGATGCCAACGAACTGGATGGCACGTCTTCAGCGTTGTCCACCCGTGGTCAGCTCAAGGCGGTCATCGCTCGCTATGCGGCGTTGGGCCTGGCGCCGGTGGTGGCGACAGAGCTCGAGTTCTTTGTTTTCGCGCCTAACACCGACCCTCAGCAGCCGTTCTTGCCGCCACTGGGCAAGGATGGCCGCCGGGAGCTGGGCCATTCGGCGTTCAGTGTCAGCTCCAACAATGGCCTGCGGCCGTTCTTCAATGAGGTCTACCGCTGCATGGCGGCGCTTGGTCTGCCGCGTGACACCTTCATGCACGAGATGGGCATCAGCCAGTTCGAGATCAACCTCTTGCACGGTGACCCACTGCTGCTAGCCGACCAGACGTTCCTGTTCAAACACCTGCTCAAGGAAGTGGCACTCAAGCATGGGCTGACCGTGGTGTGCATGGCCAAGCCCTTGGCGCATACGCCGGGCAGTTCCATGCACATCCACCAGAGCCTGGTGGACATCGACAGCGGCCGAAATGTGTTCAGCGATGACCAGGGGCAGCCGACCGAGACCTTCTACCACTTCATCGGCGGCCAGCAGGCGTGCATGGCCGACTTCACCGCGCTGTTCGCGCCCAACGTCAATTCATATCAGCGGCTTTGTCACCCCTACGCCTCGCCCAACAATGCCTGTTGGTCCGAGGACAACCGCGCCGCAGGGCTGCGCATCCCGGCCAGTGCGCCGGTGGCCCGGCGTGTCGAGAACCGCCTGCCGGGCGCCGACGCCAACCCTTACCTGGCCATCGCCGCCAGCCTGGCTGCCGGGCTGCATGGCATCGAGCAACGCCTGCAGCCGGCCCCGGCGACTCAGGGTGAGTTCGCTGTGCCAGAGCACCTGAGCCTGCCATGCACACTGCACGCTGCACTGGAGCGGCTCAAGCGCAGTGCACTGGCGCGGGAACTGTTCGGGGCTGAGTTCATCGAAGGCTACGTCGCCACCAAGACCCTGGAGCTGAGCGATTTCTACGACGAGATCACACCCTGGGAGCGGCGTGTGCTGGCGGCACAGGCCTGATCGCGACACAACCACTACTGGACGCGTCCCCTGTTGGCTATTTCGCCGGCAGGGGACTGCGCCGCGGCAAAATTGCTTTTATGCTAGCCAGCAAGCCAACGCCACCTGACCAGGGAGCCCGACGGGACGTATGCGAAACATCTGGAAGCCGTTTCAGTCGCTGTATTTCGCTGCCTTGATGATGCTTATCGGCTCGGGCCTGCTCAGTACCTACCTGGCGCTGCGCCTGGCAGCCGATCATGTCGACAGCTTGTGGGTCGGTGCGTTGATGGCCGCCAACTACTTTGGCCTGGCCGTGGGCGGCAAGGTGGGCCACCGGCTGATCGGCCGGGTAGGGCACATCCGCGCCTATGCGACCTGCGCCGGCATCGTCTGTGCCGCGGTGCTTGGCCATGGCATGACCAACTGGCTACCGGCCTGGGTCGGGCTGCGGATGGTGGTCGGCTTGGGGATGATGTGCCAGTACATGGTCATCGAGAGCTGGCTCAACGAACAAGCCGACGCCAAGCACCGGGGTGCGGTGTTCAGTGGCTACATGATCGCCTCCTACCTCGGGTTGGTACTCGGCCAGCTGATCCTGGTGGTGCACCCTGAACTCGGCCCTGAGTTGCTGATGCTGGTCGCCATGTGCTTTGCCCTGTGCCTGGTGCCGGTGGCAATGACCCGGCGCATCCACCCGGCGCCTTTGCGGCCGGCGCCGATGGAGCCGAAGTTTTTCATCAAGCGCGTGCCGCAGTCACTCAGTACGGTACTGGGCTCGGGCTTGATCGTCGGTTCGTTCTACGGCCTGGCGCCGCTGTACGCCTCCAGCCAGGGGTTGAGCACCGAGCAGATCGGTCTGTTCATGGGTAGCTGCATCTTTGCCGGGCTGGTGGTGCAGTGGCCATTGGGCTGGTTGTCCGATCGCTACGACCGCGCGGTACTGATCCGCAGTGCTGCGGTGGGGCTGGCGCTGGCCTCTGCGCCGTTGGCAATCTTGCCCAGCGTGCCGCTGGAGCTTCTGTTCGGCATCGGCTTTGTCATCTCGTTGCTGCAGTTTTGCCTGTATCCGTTGGCTGTGGCGTTTTCCAATGACCATGTGGAGAGCGAGCGCCGCGTCTCGCTGACGGCCATGCTGCTGGTCACCTATGGTGTGGGTGCCTGTATCGGGCCGCTGGCGGCAGGGGTATTGATGAAGGTGTTGGGCGCGCAGATGCTCTATGCCTTCTTCGTGTTTTTCGCGCTGGTGCTGGTGTGGCGCATTCGGCCGAAAGCGGTCACCGGGCTGCACCAGGTGCAGGACGCTCCCTTGGGCCACGTGGCGATGCCAGCGGCTGGTTCGCCATTGTCGGCAGCGCTCGACCCGCGGGTCGATGAGCAAACCGTGCAGGATGTGATGCAGACGCCGGTGGCGGCCGAGGATACCGAAGAAGAGCAGGCGGCGAGTGAGCGTGGGGTCAAGCCTGAGGTCGAGGTCGACAGGTCGGTATGATGGGCTGTGGGCACCGATGAAGGGGCGCTGCTCGCTTCATCGGTGGGCCACGCGGCAGTCATTCAACCTTGATGTCGTGCAGGTGGAATCTCAGTATGTCGCCCGCTTTGTTGCCAGCGTGCAGGAACCAGTGACGTAGGGGTGGCCTATTTCTCGAATACCTGGATTCAACTTGCGCGACTCTGTGGCCCTTTTCGTCGCGCAGGTAGAACTCGACATTCTCCGCGCTCTCCAGGTCGCCATCCCATTCGCCGAGCAATTCCATTTTCCACGTGTCTTGCAAGGCAGGCAGCCGGGCCAGCAGGCTGGGTGGGAAAATACAGTTGGCAAGATCATCCCCCCACGCATACCCATACAAGCCCAGCCAGCCGTTTGAGTTCTGCTCGAGCCGGCCGCTGAGAAACTTCGGGCCAGTCGCGCTGTTGATCCTGTAATAGAGACGGTTCTTCGTTGCGTTGACAAACGTGAAGGTGAATTCGATCGGCTTGAAGCTGGCGGTGAATCCTCGCTTGTCATCGGTGCACAACCAGCCGTCCTGGTCGGCGGAAAACAACGGATGGGCCCATCGAGGCGTATCGACCACCCCGACCTGGCCGTATTGGCAATGCAACGCGGCTGTGAATGTTGAACGAATCATAGTGTCCGGCTCCTGAAGGCGCCTGAAGTCGGCGCGGCGCAAGCCACACTATGCAGTCGGTCAAATAACGGTAACGGGGAATCCCTTCTGGCTACAGCGATGGGGCCGCGCAGCAGCCCCTTCGGCTTTCGCTGAAAGCCAGGCAGGTGGATCAATAATCGTCTTTATCGAACCGTCGCGCTTCGCGCTGCAGCTGGTAGACGAAACTCTCGATCTTGCGCTGCGCCTGGCCGCTGAGGTTATGGAAGCGCACGCCCGCGAAGGTGGTGTTGATACGCTCCTCGAAGTGCAGGTGGCGCAGTTCGACCATGGTGTCGACCAGGCCCAGCGGGTTGCCAGCCTTGAAACGCTCGTACACCTGGCCCAGTTGCAGGCGATCCTCGACGTTGCCGTCGAAACGCAATTTGCAGCCGGTAGCGGAGATGTCCAGCAGTTTGCCGCGCAGGGCGCCATTGCCTTTGAGGTGGGTGCCGTCGAGGATGATGTCGACCAGCTGCGACAGCTTCAGCGCAGCACGGAAGGCGTTGCGGCGCTGATGGTAGGTCATTTCTTCAGGCATCGCGCCGCGGTAGCAGCGATGGCCGTCGACTTCACTGATGGTCAGTGGGGCATTGCATTCCCAGGCGATGCGCACGCCATCGTGGAAGCCCTCGACGCGGAAGGGTTCGCCGTTCTCGATGAATTTTTCGCCGTCGCGGGGGATCATCTCGTCCAGTGCCAGGGTATTGCTGTCGCGGTCGACATGCACCACGTAGCTCTGGAAGCGCTGGCTGCGATCAGGGAAGGTGATGATCAGGGGGTCATGGCTTTCTTGCAGCTGTCGCAGGTTGGCCGCGATCTCCAAAGGCGTACTGAGCACCTTTGGCGGCTGCGGGGCATCGGCTTCATTGAACACGGCTAATCACTCTCCAGGCAAAAACGACACACGCAAGTAACGGCATTTTGCCAGTATGTGACGTGGCTTGATAGAAGTATCACACTTGGCTGAGGGCGCGCGGCTTGGCCAGCAGCGAGGTGCTGCCGCGGCTGTCGTAGAGCGACGGAGAATCGCCACCCATGAGGATTCTGACCTGATTGTTGGTGATGTGTTGCTGCACCTGGATGATCCGGCCGTTGGTCTCGTTGACCTGCTGGCAGGTGTCCATCAGTTGCGAGAGCATGTCCAGCCGTTGCAGCATCGCGTCGCCATGCTGTGACTGCGCGGCCACTGCCTGCACACCGGCGCGGTCGGCGCTGAGGCCGAGGCTGGTGAGCAAGTGGCTGCGCCGCTGCCCATGCTGCTCGAGCAAGATGATCAATGACTGCTTGCGGGCCAGGATCTGTTCCAGCAGCGTCATGTCGCGGCCATGCAGGGCAATCGCTTCTTTTTGAAGAAGCTCGAGCAGTTCCTGCATCGGGGCGATGTCATCTTCGATCAGTTGCAGCAAGGTGGTGTCGTGCATGGCTAACTCTTGGCTTTAGTAAGCGTCCGTGAAGTCAGCGCGCCGAACGGTCAGCGCTGGGCTTCGAAATCGAGCAGTTTGCTGGCAACCCGGCCGGCATCGACCTGGTAGCTGCCATCGGCGATGGCCTGTTTCAACTGGGCCACGCGGGCGCTGTTGACGACGGGCTGGTCGCGCAGCGTATCGCTGACCTTCTGCAACTGCTGTGCCTCTTGGCTGAGGTGTACTGCCTCTCCGCTGGCGGTGGTGCCTTTTGGCGCTTCCGGGCTGGCAGCGGCCTTTTCGGCGGTACCGGCCGCAGCATTGCCGCGAACGCCGCCCGTAACGGACGGAGAGTTATTCAAACGACTGAAGTCGATGACCATGATCAGAAACCCCTGGGTATTTGGACGCTTGCCTTGTTTTCGGCCAACCCGAAAGAAACTTTAGGCCCAATTGCATAGCCGCCTGTCAGCAAGCTCGCGAACCCGTTTTCTGACACAGTTTAGGAAAAGCGGTTCCACACCGCCAGCACAATGCCGCTACATTGTCACCTCGACCTGGCCGGGGCCGGTCACCCTGGCCTTGATCACCCGTTTGGAATTCAGGTTGCGCACCCGGATCTGTTCGCTCAGGCCGCCCTTGCTCAACGCTTCGCCGGGCATGCGCACGCTCAAGCTGCCGCTGCGGGCGATGATCACCACCTGGTCGCCCTTGCGCACCACTTCGGCTTGCTCAAGGTGCTGCGGGGTAAGGACCTGGTCGATGACTGTGGGGCGCAGCATCTTCATGCCCACCGCCTGGTCCAGTTCGCTGAGAAAACCTTGGCCGAGGGTGCCGACATCGCGCTCGCGCAGTGCCACGTCGCCTTCGCCTACCACGTTGTCACGCTTGAGCGGGCGGGTGACCACCACCACGTCGCGGAACAGCCGCACCGTTGCCGGCACGAACACGGTCCACGGCGCGGCACTGTCGCAGCGGACCCGCACCGTGACCCGGCCCAGCGGCTGCGCGGGGCTTTCCAGCGACGCGTCCAGCGGCTGGCTGCATAGCGGCATGCGCAAGCGCGGGTCGAGGGTGCTGACCTGGATTTCGTAACGGCCGGCGGTTTGGGTGCTGGCCAGATAATCTTCTACGGTGAATTCAAGAAACCCTTGGGTGACACCGATAAGCTGTTCAGGCAAGGTAAAAGCGTCCGCCAGCGTGCGAACGCTGGGCGCCAGCAGGCACAGCGTGGCCAGCGAGCCAGTCAGCAGGTGCGTCAATCGTCGGAAAAATGTCGTTTTCGTGTACATGGCGCTCAAAAAAGCAAAGCCCGTGCCGACTCGGTACCTGAGTTGCAACGAAAGGCTGAAACGTTAAGGAGTCTGGCATGGCGGGTGTTATGGATTCGGTCAACCAGCGCACTCAGCTGGTGGGGCAGAATCGCCTGGAATTGTTGCTGTTTCGCCTCAATGGCGGTCAGCTCTATGGCATCAACGTGTTCAAGGTCAGAGAGGTGCTGCAGTGCCCGGCGCTGACCTTGCTGCCCAAGTCACACCCGGTGGTGCGCGGCGTGGCCAACATTCGCGGGGCGACCATCCCGATCCTCGACCTGTCGATGGCCACCGGGTTGGCGCCGCTGCAGGAAGACACGCGCAACAGTTTTGTGATCATCACCGAATACAACACCAAGACCCAGGGCTTCCTGGTGCACTCGGTCGAGCGCATCGTCAACATGAACTGGGAAGAAATCCACCCGCCACCCAAGGGCACCGGCCGCGACCATTACCTGACCGCCGTCACCCGTGTGGACAACCGCATGGTCGAGATCATCGACGTGGAGAAGGTGTTGGCCGAAGTGGCGCCGTCGTCCGAGCAGGTGTCTGCCGGGGTGGTCGATGCCGAGGTGCAGGACAAGGCTGTGCTGCTGCGGGTGCTGACCGTCGACGATTCGTCGGTGGCGCGCAAGCAGGTCAGCCGCTGCCTGCAAACCGTCGGTGTCGAGGTGGTGGCGCTCAACGACGGCCGCCAGGCGCTCAATTACCTGCGCCAGTTGGTGGAGGAGGGCAAGCGGCCGGAAGAAGAGTTCCTGATGATGATCTCGGACATTGAAATGCCAGAAATGGACGGCTATACGCTCACCGCAGAGATCCGCAGCGATCCGCGCATGCAAAAATTGCACATCGTCCTGCATACTTCGCTCTCCGGGGTATTCAACCAGGCGATGGTCAAGAAAGTCGGCGCCGATGATTTCCTGGCCAAGTTCAAGCCGGACGACCTGGCCCAGCGCGTGGTCGACCGGATCAAGGCAACGCATTGAAGCAGCCGGGAGCCCGCTCCCGGCACCAGCGATTGAAAAGAGGCGGCAAGAGTGTCTACGGGTAATTTGGATTTCGAACAGTTCCGGGTCTTCCTGGAGAAAGCCTGTGGCATCCTGCTGGGCGAGAATAAGCAGTACCTGGTCTCCAGCCGTCTCAACAAGCTGATGGAGCAACAGGGCATCAAGAGCCTGGGCGAGCTGGTGCAGCGCATCCAGGCCCAGCCGCGCAGCGGTTTGCGCGAACAGGTGGTCGATGCGATGACGACCAACGAAACCCTGTGGTTCCGCGATAGCTACCCCTTCGAGGTGTTGAAGAACAAGGTTATCCCCGAGTTCATCAAGAACAACCCAGGCCAGCGCCTGCGCATGTGGTCGGCGGCGTGCTCGTCGGGGCAGGAGCCTTACTCGATCTCGATGGCCATCGACGAGTTCGAGCGCAGCAACCTGGGCCAGTTGAAGATGGGCGCGCAGATCGTTGCCACCGACCTGTCCGGGACCATGCTGAACAACTGCAAAACCGGTGAGTACGACAGCCTAGCCATCGCCCGCGGCCTGTCGCAAGAGCGCCTGCAGCGCTACTTCGACCCCAAAGGGCCGGGGCGTTGGGCGGTCAAGCCGGCCATTCGCAGCCGCGTCGAGTTCCGCTCGTTCAACCTGCTCGACAGCTACGCGAGCCTGGGCAAGTTCGACATCGTGTTCTGCCGCAACGTGCTGATCTATTTTTCGGCCCAGGTGAAGAAGGACATCCTGTTGCGCATTCACAGCACGCTCAAGCCTGGCGGGTACCTTTTCCTCGGCGCCTCGGAGGCGCTGAACGGGTTGCCGGACCATTTCCAGATGGTGCAGTGCAGCCCAGGGATCATCTACCAGGCCAAGTAAAGCCAAGCGCGATTCCTGTAGGAGCAGCCTTGCGCTGCGAAGAGGCCGGTGTAGGAGCAGCCTTGTGCTGCGAAGAGGCCGGTGTAGGAGCAGCCTTGTGCTGCGAAGAGGCCGGTGCAAGTGCAGTAAATCTACTGTGGATTCACCGGCCTCTTCGCAGCACAAGGCTGCTCCTACACGGGCCTGGATTCGACTGTGATGGTCTGACGTCAATATTTTGTTTTGCCGCTTTTGCCGCCCGGCGATTGCCGCTTTTCTTTCCCCAAGCGGAAGCACTTTGCCGCTTTTCTGGCATCCCGCCTGCCAGCATCCCCCTTTCAACCCCGTGTTTCCGGCCTTTAAGCCGGTTGGCACAGCCCTTGCTATACCTTGACCAACGACACTCCGGTCAACCTCCGAAGGTTTCCCCGACATGAGCATCAGTTTCGACAAGGCGCTTGGCATTCACGAAAAGGCCCTGGGCTTCCGCGCCCAGCGCGCTGAAGTGCTGGCCAACAACATCGCCAACGCCGACACGCCCAACTACAAGGCGCGTGACATGGACTTCTCTTCGGTGCTCGCCGCCGAGAGTGAAAAGCAGCAAAGCGGCCGCTTCGCCCTGGACCGCACCAACAGCCGGCACATCGAGGCCGACGGCCTGGCCCTCAGCGACGAGGCGCTCAAGTACCGCACGCCGTTGCAGCCGTCGATCGACCAGAACACCGTGGATGCCCAGATCGAGCAATCGAACTACGCGGAAAACGCCATCGGTTTCCAGGCCAGCTTCACCTTGCTCAACAGTAAATTCAAAGGGCTGGTTTCGGCCCTGCGCGGAGAGTAACCATGTCCCTTTCCAGTGTTTTCAACATTGCCGGCAGCGGCATGAGCGCGCAGAACACCCGCCTCAACACCGTGGCCTCGAACATCGCCAACGCCGAGACCGTGTCGTCGAGCATCGACCAGACCTACCGCGCCCGCCACCCGGTGTTCGCCACCACCTTCCAGAACGCACAGGGCGGCGCCAGCCAGTCGCTGTTCGAGGACCAGGGCGAAGCGGGGCAGGGCGTGCAGGTCAAAGGCATCGTCGAAGACCAGAGCAATCTGGAGGCGCGCTACGAGCCTAACCATCCCGCGGCGAACAAGGACGGCTACGTCTACTACCCGAACGTCAACGTGGTTGAAGAGATGGCTGACATGATCTCTGCCAGCCGTGCGTTCCAGACCAACGCCGAACTGATGAACACCGCTAAAAGCATGATGCAGAAAGTCTTGACCTTGGGTCAGTGATAGGAAGCCGACATGACCACGACCAATTCCACCAGTGACGTCGGCAGCGCGTACCTGACCTCGCTGCAAAAGCAGACCAGCAAAACCGACAGCAGCACCGGCGCTGCCGGCAGTGCGCTGGGCAAGGATGCGTTCCTGCAGTTGCTGGTAACGCAGATGAAAAACCAGAACCCGCTCGACCCGCAGGAAAACGGCGAGTTCGTTGCGCAGCTGGCGCAGTTCAGCAGCCTTGAAAGCATGCAGACCCTGAACGACACGGTGAACTACATCGCCGGGTCGTTCCAGTCTTCGCAGGCACTGCAGGCCTCGTCGCTGGTTGGGCGCAATGTGATCGTCCAAACCGACAAGGCCTTGGTCGACACCAGCAAAGAGATGAAAGGGTCGGTCAACCTGACCTCGTCGAGTACCGCCACGTCTGTCGGTATCTATGACAAAGACGACAAGCTGGTGCGCACCCTGGACCTGGGCTCCAAGGCTGCTGGCAAGGCCGACTTCACCTGGGATGGCCTGGACGACGACGGCGAGCCGTTGGAGGCGGGTACCTACACCTTCAAGGCGACCGCCAGTATCGATGGCACGTCCACGGCCATGACCACCAACCTGCCGGCCACGGTCACCAGTGTGACCATGGGTACCAACGGCGCAGAAATGACGCTCAACCTCGCCGGGCTGGGCAGCGTTGCGCTGTCCAAAGTTCAAACCATTGGCATCTAGGGCCTAAGCTAACGACAGGAGTAGCACATGTCTTTCAATACCGGCCTTAGCGGCCTCAATGCAGCAAACAAGGCCCTGAACGTCACTGGCAACAACATTGCCAACGTCGCCACTACCGGCTTCAAAGCTTCGCGCGCCGAGTTCGCGGATCAGTACTCCAACTCCATTCGCGGCACCAGTGGCGGCAAGACGGTCGTCGGCACTGGTGTGAGAACCGCATCGGTGTCGCAGATGTTCACACCGGGCAATATCAACGGCACCGGCCAAGCCCTGGACATGGCGATTGACGGCAACGGCTTCTTCGCCCTGAATGACAATGGCTCGAAGATCTACACCCGTGCCGGCATGTTCTACAGCGACAAGGAAGGCAATGTCATCAGCTCGTCGGGCGCCAAGCTGCAAGGGTATGGTGTAGATGGCAATGGCAATGTCGTTCCAGGCGCGCTGACTGACCTGAAGATCGACACGTCCAACCTGACGCCCAACCCTACCGGGCGCATCACGGAGACGCTCAACCTCAAGTCCAGCGATACCGCCCCGGCCGAGTCACCGTTCGACCCGGGTAACGTCAAGACCTACAACTACACCTTCAACACCGATGTGTATGACAGCCAGGGCAACCTGCACCAGATGAACCAGTACTTCATGAAGGATGAGGGTACTAACTCCTGGACCATGTACACCACCATCGACGGCCGCAACCCAGCCGACCCGACGTCGACCACCCCGCTGGCAAACACCCTGCCATTCAAGAGTGACGGCACCTTGGACACGGCGCTCATGAACGAAGGTGCAGTGGCAGGTGGGCTCAGCATCAACGCCGACAAGACCTTCAACTTGGACGGCTGGGTGCCGGCGCAGAAGACAGTTGCAGGTGTGTGGGCGGCCAACGGCGCCAACGCGCATGCCTCCGGGGTCAAGCTGGACATGATCGCCACCACGCAATACAACGCCGCCTCCGCGACTACCGCCAAGAGCGGGGATGGCTTTGCGACGGGTGAGTTGTCTGGCCTGAGCATCGATGCCAGCGGCAACATGTTCGCGAACTTCACCAACGGTGAGAACAAGGTGATCGGCCAGGTCGCGCTGGTCAACTTCGCCAACCTCCAAGGCCTGACGCCGGTGGGCGGCACTGCCTGGAAAGAGTCCTACACATCGGGCGTGCCTGTTGTCGGCCAGCCGGATACCGGGACGCTGGGGCAGATCACCGGCGGCGCGCTGGAAGACTCGAACGTCGACCTGACCGGCGAGCTGGTCAACCTGATCAAGGCGCAGAGCAACTACCAGGCAAACGCCAAGACCATTTCCACTCAAAGCACCATCATGCAGACCATCATCCAGATGAGCTGATGGTGGTTGGTTTGGTGGAGTGTTGTCTGCAATAGGGGGCGCTTCGCGCCCCTTTCGCGACGCAAGGTGAACTGGCCTAATGATCCCGGACACCTCTTAAGGGCGATATGATTCGCCCATTCAGGAGGTTCCATGCAAGAGCGTAAGACCTATACCCGCGAGTTCAAGCAACGTGCTGCGAGCATGGTT
>Ga0213823_1000238_pt1 | contig 55601 bp, 58 predicted proteins | sample MC6MC0907MG_FD_179887 | JGI IMG/M metagenome (GOLD analysis project Ga0213823, IMG submission 179887) | Enriched soil aggregate microbial communities from Iowa State University, Ames, United States - MC6-MC0907-MG | ecosystem: Environmental > Terrestrial > Soil > Unclassified | place: USA: Iowa...
GCTGCCTAGGCAGCCCCTCTTTATATAAGCACGCGATTACTGCGCGCCTGGATCCGCCACCAACCGGCCAGTGGATTTGGTCAGCGCTTGCAGAAACTCTTGTTGCAGTTCCGGATCGTTGCGGGTCAGCTCGATCAGGCTCTGCTCCATCTCGCTGGCTTCCTCTTCCAGGCCCAGCTCCGAAAGGCGCTTGACCCGGTGTACCCATTGGCCGACGTCGTCGTCTTCAAGGTCGTCGAAAATCAGCTCATGAGCTTCGCGCAGCTTGTTGCGCAGGGTGGCGCTGACCAACAGGCTGGCATCCCCGCGCACTGCGTTGTCTTCATCGACTACCTGCAGGTGCAGCGTGCCGACATGGTTCAAGTGTTGCTCGGAGAACGGGCTGTCGAGCAGGTTCAGGCGCAGGACGCCGTTTCTGTCGGTGGTCAGCTCGTGGGTCATCTTGCCGGCCTTGACCTCGACCAGGCGTTCGCTCCAGGGCAGGCTGGTGAATTCTTCGCGCTTGTCCTTCTGCACTTCGCTGATCCCGGCCAGGTTCTGCTGGGCGCGACCGTTGGACTGCACGTTCATGAACGGGTTGAGCCCGGCAACGCCATAGCTGAGCCAGTCATGGGTCACGCTTTCGGGCAGGTTGCCCAAGGCGAAGATGTTGACCACGTTGGCGCCTACGCCGGCCACGACCGCTACCGCGCCAAGCGGGATCTCGTAGACCTCCCGCCAGGGCTGGTAAGGGGTGTAGCGGTCGTAGCGACGGGTCACTTCGAACTCGGTGAGTTCGAAGCGCTTCTGTTCATGTACGCGCACACGCCGCTGCGGAAGCTCCATCACCTTCGGCTCGCCGACATCGATCTGCAGGGTGTGTTCGAGCAGTTTGCGCTCGACGCGCTCCTCATGCTCGCTGCGCTGGGACATCTGGTTGGCGCAACCGCTGACGAGCAGGGCGCCGCACAGTGCGGCGCCCCCCAGGGTAAAGGTACTTCGCTTGGACATGATCACTCGTGCATTGATTATCAGCGGCGAACGCGGGCCTGCAGGAAGCTCAGCACTTCATTCAGTGGCAGCGCTTGAGCATCCTGTTCGGTGCGGTGCTTGTATTCCAGGTTGCCGTCCGCCAGTCCGCGGTCGCTGACGACGATGCGGTGGGGGATGCCGATCAGCTCCATATCGGCAAACTTGATGCCTGGGCTGGTCTTCTTGTCGCGGTCGTCCAGCAGCACTTCGAAGCCGGCGGCCGTCAGTTCGGCGTACAGCTTGTCGGTGGCTTCGCGTACCACGTCGGTTTCGTAGCGCAGCGGCACCAGTGCAACCTGGAAGGGCGCCAGGGCGTCGTTCCAGATGATGCCCTTGTCGTCATAGCTCTGCTCGATGGCGGCAGCGACCACGCGGGACACGCCGATGCCGTAGCAGCCCATGGACAGCACCACTGGCTTGCCGTTCTCGCCCAGTACCTGGCACTTGAGGGCCTCGCTGTACTTGGTGCCGAGCTGGAAGATGTGGCCCACTTCGATGCCGCGCTTGATCACCAGGGTGCCTTGGCCATCCGGGCTCGGGTCGCCTTCGACGACGTTGCGCAGGTCGGCAACCTGAGGGACCGGCAGGTCGCGTTCCCAGTTGACGCCGAAGTAGTGCTTATCGTCGATGTTGGCGCCGATGCCGAAGTCGCTCATCAGTGCGACCGAGCGGTCGATGATGCATTCCAGCGGCAGGTTCAGCGGGCCCAGCGAGCCTGCGCCGGCACCAATGGCCTCACGCAGTTCTGCGTCGGTGGCCATGACCACTGGGTCGGCAACCTGCTCCAGCTTGGCAGCCTTGATTTCGTTGAGCTCGTGATCGCCACGGACGATCAGGGCGACCAGCTTGCCTTCTTCGGCGCCGCGCACGATCAGGGTCTTGACGGTCTTCTCGATTGCCAGGCCGAAGTTTTCGACCAGCTGAGCGATGGTCTTGGCATCGGGCGTGTCGACCAGGCGCAGCTCTTCGGTAGGCGCAGGGCGCACGGTTTCGCGCGGGATGGCCTCGGCTTTCTCGATGTTGGCAGCGTAATCGGAGCTGTCGCTGAAGATTACGTCGTCTTCGCCGGAGTCGGCCAGCACGTGGAACTCATGCGAGTAGCTGCCACCGATGGAGCCGGTGTCGGCCTGCACTGGGCGGAAGTCCAGGCCCAGGCGGGTGAAGACGTTGGAGTACGCCTGGTGCATGCGGTCGTAGGTTTCCTGCAGGGAAGCCTGGTCGGCATGGAAGGAGTAGGCGTCCTTCATGATGAACTCGCGGCCACGCATCAGGCCGAAGCGTGGGCGGATTTCATCACGGAATTTGGTCTGGATCTGGTACATGTTGAGCGGCAGCTGTTTATAGCTGGACAGCTCGTTGCGGGCCAGGTCGGTGATGACTTCTTCGTGGGTCGGGCCAACGCAGAAATCACGGTTGTGGCGGTCTTTCAGGCGCAGCAGCTCAGGGCCGTACTGCTCCCAGCGGCCGGATTCCTGCCACAGCTCGGCGGGCTGGATGCTAGGCATCAGCACTTCCAGGGCGCCGGCGGCGTTCATTTCCTCGCGCACCACGGCTTCGACCTTGCGCATTACTCGCAGGCCCATCGGCAGCCAGGTGTACAGGCCGGAGGCCAGTTTGCGGATCATGCCGGCACGCAGCATGAGCTGATGGCTGATGACCACTGCGTCGGCAGGGGTTTCTTTCTGGGTGGCGAGCAAATATTGACTGGTGCGCATGGTTAGCCGTGTCGATTGCCTAAGACATTGAAATGACCCCGCATTGTACGGGGGCGAAACGAAGGCGTACAGGATGCCCCAGGGCGGGGCAATTGTCAGCCAAGAAAAAGCCCGGCAAGCGTGCCGGGCTTTTTCAGGTACGGGGCACTATAAGCGAGGCTTACAGGATGCTCAGCGGGTATTCGACGATCAGGCGCAGTTCGTCGATCGAGCTCGAACCGTAGTACACGCCGTCGGCGGAGCGGTAGGTGGCTTGACGGACGCGGAAGCTCAGGTCTTTCGCCGGGCCGCTCTGCATCACGTACTTGACGTCGATGTCGCGTTCCCATTCCTTGCCGTCGTCGGTGGTACGGGTAGTTGCACCGGTACCGCGAGCGTAACGGGTCATGAAGGTCAGGCCTGGCACGCCGAACTCGGCGAAGTTCAGGTCGTAGCGAGCCTGCCAGGACTTCTCGTCTTCAGCGTTGAAGTCGGAGCGGGCGATGGAGTTGGCCAGGAACACGGTACCGCCACCGTCTACGCCGTAGGCGTAGTCGCCGTCACCGCTGACTTTCTGGTAGGCCAGGGTGAAGGTGTGGGCGCCGACGTTGTAGGCGGCCGACAGGCTGGCGGCAATGTTGTCGAGTTCGTTGCTGCCGTCGGACTTGGTGACGAACGCGCCAGTGCGGTTGTCGCCGATGGACTTGGTGTCATAGATGTTGAAGTCGAACACCAGGCCTTGCTTGTCGCTGATCGGCAGCGCCCAGTTGATGTTGCCGTACCACTTGCGGAAGTGGTCTTCCACGCGCGAGTAGTAGACGCTGGTGCTGAGGCTGTCAGTGAAGGCGTAGGTGCCGCCGAAGATGTTGGCTTCGGTCAGGTTCAGGCTGTCGTGGTACGTCTGGGCCTGGGCATTCAGCGAGGTGAAGTGGCCGGCGTTCAGGGTCAGGCCTTTGATCTCGTTGCTGGTGATCAGGCCGCCTTGGGCTACTTCCGGCAGCAGTCGGCTGTCGTCGGTGGCGAATACCGGCATTGCGGTGAACTGGTCACCGAACTTCAGCACGGTATCGGAAATGCGCATTTTGACAGCGCCGCCGCCCTCGGAGTAATCATCCTGCGAACGGCCATCGGAGCCTTGTGGGAACAGGCCGGTACCGGCACGGCCACGGCCGCTGTCCAGTTTCACGCCGAGCATGCCAATGGCGTCTACGCCGAAACCTACAGTGCCCTGGGTGAAGCCCGACTCGTAAGTGCCGAGGAAGCCCAAGCCGGTTTCTTCAACGCGGCTCTGGGTGCCAGCGGGGTTGTTACGGAAGTCGCGGCTGAAGTACAGCATGCGAGTCTTGACGTTCAGCTGGCTGTCTTCGATGAAACCCTTGGACTCGTCTTGTGCAGAGGCGAAGGCCAATTGCGAGGTCCCTGCCGAAACGGCCAGGGCGATCATGCTCCACTTCATCACGCGCATCGTGATTTGCTCCTTTGGTTTTTAGGAAGAGTACCGCTGCGCCCAAGTCTTTTAGTTATATGGGGCAGCTCTTTCTTGTTATGTCGGCGGAAATGTATAGCACGCTGACTGTTGTTGGCGATATGGGCATATACAACCTTTCGGGAACTTTATGGCCATGTCGCTTTCACGTATTTCCATGTCGCAAATCACGTCCCGGATTTCCGGGGCGTACAACGCCAGCGCTGTTCCTTTCACCGTAACGATTCTGTAACTACCGGTTATGGCTGGGGAAACTCCCTGGTCTATCCAAAGCGGCTGTTGTTATTTGTCGCGTACATCGCCTGATGCAGATGTCGTGCCGACTTGGTGTGGGGAGAATGCAACAAGCGTGCTCAAAATTAACAACGGTTCATGAAATTTTCACAAACACCCCGGTGGCAGGTCGAAATGCCCCGAAAACATGGGCTGAGACTTGTCTGATGGTGTGCCAGATATTCAGTGTCCTTCAAACCCCAAAGCTGCCATGAAAGTCAATGTGTTACCGGCAACTGTTCATGCTGAGTCATTCGTGTGTGTAAAAGCGTAGTGGTGTACTCGTTTGCGGCCTCATTTTGGTGCGAAAAGTAGCGGGGTGTTACCGCGATTGTGCAAGCAGGTACCCTCCATGAACTTAAACTGTGCAGCGCAACCCGCTGTTGCATGCCGGGACAGGCGAAGCAAGGTATCCTTGCGCGTATTCCCGCGTTGGTCGGGCTCGATCTTGTGAGTTGGAGGTTTGCAGTGTTTGAGATGGATTCGCGTTTGCAGCAGGACTCGCTGGTGCTTGGAGAGTTTCCACTGTGCCGTCTGCTATTAAGCAAGGATGCCAATTACCCTTGGTTCATCCTGGTGCCCAAACGTGAAGGCGTCAGCGAGTTGTTCGACATGAGCCAGGAGGATCAGGCCCAGCTGTGGAAAGAAACCACGGGGCTGGCTGAAGCGCTCAAGGGTGAATTTGCGGCCGACAAGATGAACGTGGCGACGCTGGGTAACGTGGTGAGCCAGATGCACATGCATGTCATCGTCCGCCGTCACGGCGACGCCGCCTGGCCAGCGCCGGTCTGGGGCAAGGTGCCTGCTGTCGAATATGGCCCTGGCCAGGTCGACGCCATTCGTCAGCGCCTGCGTGCGTTGCCTCTCGCCGATTACCAGGAGGCCTGACATGTCTGTGGAAGCGCGCATCATCGAGCTGGAAACCCGTCAGGCGTTTCAGGACGACAGTATTCAGGAACTCAATGACGTTGTGGTCGAGCAGGGGCGGGTGATCCAGCGCCTGCAGTTGCAGATGGCCGAGCTGATCAAGCGCTACGAAGAGATGGTCGGGCAATACGGCAGCGAGGGGGAAGAGGCGCCGCCGCCTCATTACTGAGTGATACAGCCCTGGGGTTGCCCCAGGGCTGCTCCGGGTCAGCGGCGGGTTACCGCGACCACATCTTCGGCCTGCAGGCCCTTGTCACGGTGCATCACCGAGAACTCCACGCGCTGGCCTTCGACCAGGATGCGGTGGCCTTCGCCGCGGATGGCACGGAAGTGGACGAAAATATCGTCCCCCGAATCGCGGGAAATGAAACCAAAGCCCTTGGATGTGTTGAACCACTTCACCGTGCCGGTATCACGCATGCCGGTCTCCAGTGCGGCACCTTGGCTTGGGCGTGCTTTTCTGGCGGTGCGGGCAAAGCCTGCGGCCAGGTGCAGCACGACGGCGAGTGCCGCGCAGACCAGCGCAGCGAGGTTGCCCATTTCCGGGCGGGCCAGCAAGGTCAGGGTTTGCAGCACCACGGCCACCACCAGCAGGGCGCAGGCCAGGTGTTGCAGTTGCTGACGGGCGCCTCGGTAATACAGGGGCACGACCGGCGCCAGCAGCAGGTTGAGCAGGCCGAGCAGGGCCAGGTAGACCGCGTCGGGTTGCTGCAGGAAGGGTGTTGCATCGGTTTTCAGGCTGGGTATGAGCGATAGCAGCAAAGCTGCAGCGCCCGTCACCAGATGGACGATCTTGAACATGGGGTTGGCTCACAGTTGATAAGGCCGATCACAGGAAGAGCTGGCAGCACGGTGCGCATGAGGTGTAGAGCGCGAACACGTGGTGGGCCAGCCTATGCACCCGGCAATAACAGTCCGCACGGGTGGCACGGTGCCTATTTAACAGCAAAGGCGGGGCCTTCTCAAACCGCAGTCGGCCGATGGCATTGTGTTGCCCTGTGTCATGGGCGTGTTTCGCCAAGTGTTGGTACAGTGTGTGGGGCCTGCTTGGTCATCAAGCCATTTGCAAAAGGGGAACTTCATGGCAATCGATATCGGTATCAGTGAAGAAGATCGCAAGTCCATCGTCGAAGGGCTTTCCCGCCTGTTGTCGGATACCTACGTGCTGTATCTGAAAACCCACAACTTTCATTGGAACGTCACCGGCCCCTCGTTCCGCACCCTGCACCTGATGTTCGAAGAGCAATACAACGAGCTGGCCCTGGCGGTCGACTCGATCGCCGAGCGCATTCGCGCGTTGGGCTTTCCGGCGCCGGGCTCCTATGCCTTTTATGCAAGGCATTCCTCCATCAAGGAGGAAGAGGGTGTGCCGGTGGCGGATGAAATGATCCGTCAGCTCGTTCAGGGGCAGGAGGCCGTGGTCCGTACCGCGCGCAGCATCTTCCCCGTGGTGGACAAAGTCAGTGACGAGCCGACCGCCGACTTGCTGACCCAACGCATGCAGGTGCACGAAAAAACTGCCTGGATGCTGCGGGTGCTGCTGGACGGCAAGTGATCGGATGTAACGCCTGAATGCGGGTTGAAAGCCCGGCCGAGCCACGCTCGGCCGGGCTTTCTGGTTTGTGCGGGAAGGCTTTGCCGCTGCTCTGTGCCCGCGTGTGCGCGCTTCATTTAGCTCCTGGTTCCTGTGCTTATGTCTGTATGGCGGCGCAGGGAGGAATACCTGTGGCGAGGAAGTGACGCGCATGATTCAAGCGAGCAAGCGTGTGGGGAATCTGGGGCGCTGCCCTGGCAAGCAATGCATCGATCCCTTCAGGGAAGATTTCGACATGTTGCAGATTCGGCCGGTATCCCGTTCGGTCCGGCTCAACGGTTTTTCCACCTGCTTGCGCCTGGAGGCCGTCTATTGGGGTATCCTCGAGCGCATCGCCGAGGCCAATGAGTGCTCGGTCAGCGCCGTGCTTTCCTATGTGGACCGCGAGGTGCACCTGCGCCAAGGCGGGGTGCGTAACTTCAGCGGCCTGATCCGGGTGATCTGCGTTGCCTGGCTGCAGCAACCACCCGGTGTACGCTGATCGCCTGGCGGGCTGCGCAGTGCCTGCTAACCATATATAATCGCGCTTTTTGCTGCCCCGGCAGCGAAGCATTGTTATGGTTGACGAGAGACACCCATGCCCCTTTATGACTATCAATGTGCAGCCTGCGATCACCAGATGGAAGCGCTGCAGAAGATCAGCGCCGCGCCGCTGACCGACTGTCCGGCCTGCCAGGCGCCGGCATTGAAGAAATTGCTGTCGGTCCCTGGCTTTCGCCTGAGCGGTAGCGGCTGGTACGAAACCGACTTCAAGACTGGGGCAAAAAAGAATCTGGCAGGCGGCGACAAAGCCGACTGAGTTGAATTGCAGTAGCCGGGTCTTGCAGTATTAGCCCCCTGGGGCGGCCAAGGCCTCCATCGAATACACGAATCACGAGAAGCGAAACCACCATCATGATGCGCAGCCATTATTGCGGCCAACTGAACGAGAGCCTGGACGGCCAGGAAGTCACCCTTTGCGGCTGGGTCCATCGTCGCCGCGACCACGGCGGGGTGATCTTCCTCGACATCCGTGACCGCGAAGGCATGGCCCAGGTCGTGTTCGACCCGGACCGCGCTGAAACCTTCGCCGCCGCCGACCGCGTGCGCAGCGAATTCGTAGTGCAGATCACCGGTAAGGTACGCAAGCGCCCGGACGGCGCGGTAAATGCCAACATGGCCTCCGGTGCCATCGAGATCCTCGGCTACCAGCTGAACGTGCTGAACGAAGCTGAAACCCCGCCGTTCCCGCTGAACGAATACTCCGACGTCGGCGAAGAAACCCGCCTGCGCTACCGCTTCATCGACCTGCGTCGCCCGGAAATGGCCGACAAGCTGCGCCTGCGTTCGCGCATCACCAGCAGCATCCGTCGCTTCCTCGACGAAAACGGCTTCCTTGACGTCGAAACGCCGATCCTCACCCGTGCCACCCCTGAAGGCGCGCGTGACTACCTGGTGCCGAGCCGCACCCACGCCGGCAGCTTCTTCGCACTGCCGCAATCGCCCCAGCTGTTCAAGCAGCTGCTGATGGTGGCCGGGTTCGACCGCTACTACCAGATCGCCAAGTGCTTCCGTGACGAAGACCTGCGTGCTGACCGTCAGCCGGAGTTCACCCAGATCGACATCGAGACCAGCTTCCTCGATGAATCCGAGATCATGGGCCTGACCGAAAGCATGATCCGCAAGCTGTTCAAGGAAGTCCTGGACCTGGAGTTCGGCGAGTTCCCGCACATGACCTTCGAAGAAGCCATGCGCCGCTACGGTTCCGATAAACCAGACCTGCGTAACCCGCTGGAACTGGTCGACGTTGCCGACCAGCTCAAGGACGTCGACTTCAAGGTCTTCGCAGGCCCTGCCAACGATCCGAAGTGCCGCGTTACCGCGCTGCGCCTGCCAGGCGGCGCCAGCATGCCGCGCAGCAAGATCGACGAGTACACCAAGTTCGTTGGCATCTACGGTGCCAAAGGCCTGGCGTACATCAAGGTCAACGAGCGCGCCAAGGGTGTTGAAGGCCTGCAGTCGCCGATCGTCAAGAACATCCCTGAGGCCAACCTGAACGTGATCCTCGATCGCGTGGGTGCGGTCGATGGCGACATCGTGTTCTTCGGCGCCGACAAGGCCAAGATCGTCAGCGAGGCCCTGGGCGCGCTGCGTATCAAGGTTGGTAACGACTTCAACCTGCACACCTGCGAGTGGGCACCGATGTGGGTCGTCGACTTCCCGATGTTCGAAGAGAACGACGACGGCAGCTTCACCGCGCTGCACCACCCGTTCACCGCGCCGAAGTGCAGCCCGGAAGAGCTCGAAGCCAACCCGGCTACCGCGCTGTCGCGTGCCTATGACATGGTGCTGAACGGCACCGAGCTGGGTGGCGGTTCCATCCGTATCCACCGTAAAGAGATGCAACAGGCGGTGTTCCGCCTGCTGGGTATCGAAGCGGCAGAACAGGAAGAGAAGTTCGGCTTCCTGCTCGACGCGCTGAAGTTCGGTGCGCCACCCCACGGTGGCCTGGCCTTCGGCCTGGACCGCCTGGTCATGCTGATGACCGGCGCCCAGTCGATTCGTGAAGTGATCGCCTTCCCGAAAACCCAGAGCGCTGCGTGTGTGATGACCCAGGCCCCTGGCCTGGTCGACGCCAAGGCCCTGCGCGAGCTGCACATCCGTCTGCGCGAACAGACCAAGGTCGAGTAAGCGGACCCCGGGCGCATCCACATGGATGCGCCTTTGCGTTACGGCGCAGGAATTTTGTCGTTGCGCCCCGAGTGGGGCGCAATTGTTTGTGTTTCAAGGATTTGGAGTTGTTATGGCGGGTCATTCCAAGTGGGCGAACATCAAGCACCGCAAAGAGCGCCAGGATGCCAAGAGAGGCAAGATCTTCACCAAGTGGATCCGTGAACTGACCGTCGCGGCCAAGCAGGGTGGTGGCGATCCCGCTTCCAACCCGCGCCTGCGCCTGGCGCTGGACAAGGCCCTGGGTGCCAACATGAGCCGCGACATCATCGATCGCGCGGTGGCACGGGGTGCGGGCACCAACGAAAGCGACAACGTCGAAGAGCTCAGCTACGAGGGTTACGGCCCGGGCGGCGTGGCGATCATGGTCGAAGCCATGACCGACAACCGCAACCGTACCGCCGCCGCCGTGCGTCATTCCTTCACCAAGTGTGGCGGCAACCTCGGCACCGATGGTTCGGTGGCCTACCTGTTCGAGCGCAAGGGGCAGATCAGCTTCGCGCCAGGTATCGACGAAGATGCACTGATGGAAGCCGCGATGGAGGCCGATGCTGACGACGTGGTCGCCAACGAAGATGGCTCCTTCGAGGTGTTCACCTCGTTCAACAGCTTCTACGCGGTGCGTAATGCCTTGGAAGAAGCTGGCTTCAAGGCGGCGGACGCGGAGATCGTCATGCAGCCGACCACCAGTGCCGAGCTGGATCAGGAGGGTGCCGAAAAGGTGCTGAAGCTGATCGACATGCTCGAAGACCTGGATGATGTGCAGAACGTCTACTCCAATGCCCAGATTTCCGACGAGATCATGGAAAATATCGGCTAAGGTCTCCTGACCCTTCGCGTCAAGGCTTCTATTGGGGCCGCTGCGCAGCCCATCGCCGGCAAGCCAGCTCCCACACCTACAGTGCATTTCTTCGGGCCTGCACTGTACTTGTGGGAGCTGGCTTGCCGGCGATGGGTCGCGCAGCGGCCCTAATGGTCTTGAATCGTGAGCTTTGAACGACAGGCACTATGACGCTTATTCTTGGTATCGACCCCGGTTCGCGCATCACCGGCTATGGCGTTGTGCGCCAGACAGCCCGTGGTTGCGAATACGTGGCGTCGGGTTGTATCCGCACAGGCAGCGGTGAGCTGCACGAGCGCTTGCAGATCGTTTTTCGCGGTGTCAGTGAAATCATTACCCAGCACGGCCCTGTGACCATGGGCATCGAGCGCGTGTTCATGGCCCGCAACCCCGATTCGGCGCTCAAGCTTGGCCAGGCCCGCGGCGCGGCCATCGTCGCCGCAGCCGAGGCCGGCCTGGAAATCGCCGAATACAGCGCAACCCAGGTCAAGCAGGCCGTAGCCGGCACGGGCGGGGCCAACAAGGAGCAGGTAATGCTGATGGTCATGCACCTGCTCAAGTTGACCCAGAAACCGCAGATCGATGCCTCCGATGCCCTGGCCATTGCCCTGTGCCATGCCCATACCCGTTCCAGCCTGGTACCACACGGCCTGTCAACGGCCCGTCGGCGCGGTGGGCGCTTGCGTCTGTAAGCGCTTCATGCGCTGATACACATTTTGTCCGGGTGAATCGTTCACCCGCTGCATTTGCTGATAGGGTTGAGCGGTCTTTGATCGGCTCCCCGAGAGGAAGGATCGGAACGTGATTGGACGTTTGCGCGGCACCCTGGCGGAAAAGCAACCGCCGCACCTGATTATCGACGTGAATGGCGTGGGCTACGAGCTGGAAGTCCCCATGACCACCTTGTACCGCCTGCCCAGGCTGGGCGAGACCGTCACCGTGCACACCCATCTGGTGGTGCGTGAAGATGCTCACCTGCTGTACGGTTTCCACGAAAAGCGCGAGCGCGAATTGTTCCGCGAACTCATTCGCCTGAATGGCGTGGGCCCGAAGCTGGCGCTGGCCTTGATGTCGGGCCTCGAAGCCGACGAACTGGTGCGTTGCGTGCAGGCCCAGGACACGTCGGCACTGGTCCGTGTGCCGGGCGTTGGCAAGAAGACCGCCGAGCGCCTGCTGGTCGAGCTCAAGGACCGCTTCAAGGCGTGGGAAACCTCGCCAGCCATGTTCACCCTGGTCTCCGACGGCCCGCTGCCGGTCAGCGGCGCCTCCACGGCCGAGGCCGATGCGGTCAGTGCACTGGTGTCCCTGGGCTACAAGCCGCAGGAAGCCAGCAAGGCAGTATCCGCGATCAAGGACAAGGCAGGCCTGAGCAGTGAAGAGCTGATCCGCCGCAGCCTGAAAGGGATGATTACCAAGTGATCGAAGCCGACCGCCTGATCGCCGCCAGTGGCCGCGACCGTGAAGAAGTCCAGGACCGCGCGATCCGCCCGCTGCGCCTGGACGAATACATTGGCCAGCCGGTGGTGCGCGAGCAGATGGCGCTGTTCATCCAGGCTGCCCGCGGTCGCAACGAATCGCTCGACCACACGCTGATCTTCGGCCCGCCCGGCCTGGGCAAGACCACCCTGGCCAACATCATTGCCCAGGAGATGGGGGTATCGGTCAAGAGCACCTCGGGGCCGATTCTCGAGCGCCCGGGCGACCTGGCGGCCATGCTCACCAACCTCGAGCCGCATGACGTGCTGTTCATCGACGAAATCCACCGGCTGTCGCCGGTTGTCGAAGAGGTGCTGTACCCGGCCATGGAGGACTTCCAGCTCGACATCATGATCGGCGAAGGCCCGGCCGCCCGTTCGATCAAGCTCGACCTGCCGCCCTTTACCCTGGTCGGTGCCACCACCCGCGCCGGCATGCTGACCAACCCGCTGCGTGACCGTTTCGGTATCGTCCAGCGCCTGGAGTTCTACAGCGACAAGGACCTGGCGACCATCGTCAGCCGGTCCGCCCACATTCTGGGGCTGGTCATCGAAGACCTGGGTGCCTACGAGATCGCCCGTCGCGCCCGGGGTACGCCGCGTATCGCCAACCGGTTGCTGCGCCGTGTACGTGACTACGCCGAAGTGCGCGGCAAGGGGCAGATCACCAAGGCCGTGGCCGACATGGCGCTCAACCTGCTGGACGTCGACGAGCGGGGTTTCGACCATTCCGACCGCCGCCTGCTGCTGACCATGATCGAGAAGTTCGACGGTGGCCCGGTGGGCGTGGACAACCTGGCGGCAGCGATCAGCGAGGAACGCCATACCATCGAGGATGTGCTCGAGCCGTACCTGATTCAGCAGGGCTATATCATGCGCACCCCTCGCGGGCGCGTGGTCACCCGGCACGCCTACCTGCACTTTGGCCTGAATGTTCCCGGCCGCCTGGGCGAGGGGGCAGATTTTTCCGAAGCAGGCGATGAATGACAGATCGAAACCCGCTTTTCGTGGTCCTACCGCTGGCATGCCTCAGGGTTGCTGGCAATAAGACATTAATGAAGAAAAAACAGTTGCCGCAGCGGATTGGCAAGCTGAGGAGTAAGCACTAGAGTATGCGCGCGCAAAATGGCCTGGAATCTTTCGCACACCGTTGTCGCGTCTATTACGAGGATACCGACGCCGGTGGCGTGGTGTATTACGTCAACTACCTGAAATTCATGGAGCGCGCGCGCACCGAGCGGCTGCGACACCTGGGGTTTTCCCAGCAGCAGCTGGCCGGCGAGAACCTGTTGTTCGTCGTCCATTCCAGCGAGGCGCGCTATCACGCGCCGGCGCGGCTGGACGATGAGCTGCGGGTAACCGCGCAAGTACTTGAACTCAATCGCGCCAGCCTGCGTTTCGTACAGCAGGTCTGGCGGGAAAAGGATGAAACACTGCTCTGCGAGGGGCAGTTCCTGGTGGCCGCCGTGCGCGCCGACACTTTCAAACCCCGAGCCATACCCCCCCAGCTGCGCGACGCCTTTATGGCGGACGGCTCGGGTACTCAATCGAATGCAGGAGAATAAGCGTGGAAGCTAACGTCGTCGACCATACCTCCATGTGGAGTCTGGTCAGCAATGCCAGCGTGGTGGTACAGCTGGTAATGCTGATCCTCGTGGCCGCCTCGGTCACCTCATGGATCATGATCTTCCAGCGCAGCACCATGCTGCGCGCCGGTCGTCGTGCGCTGGATGCCTTTGAAGAGCGCTTCTGGTCGGGCATCGACCTGTCGAAGCTGTATCGTCAGGCAGGCAGCAACCCAGACCCGGATTCGGGCGTGGAGCAGGTCTTCCGTGCCGGCTTCAAAGAGTTCTCGCGTCTGCGTCAGCAGCCGGGCGTGGACCCGGACGCAGTCATGGAAGGCGTAGGCCGGGCCATGCGCGTGGCTATCTCGCGTGAGGAAGAAAAGCTCGAGCAGAGCCTGCCGTTCCTTGCCACCGTCGGTTCGACCAGCCCGTACATCGGCCTGTTCGGTACCGTATGGGGCATCATGAACTCCTTCCGCGGCCTGGCCAGTGCTCAGCAGGCCACCCTGGCCACCGTTGCCCCGGGTATCGCCGAAGCGCTGATCGCCACCGCCATCGGCCTGTTCGCGGCAATCCCGGCGGTCATCGCCTACAACCGTTTCGCCGCACGCAGTGAAGTGCTGATCGGTCGTTACTACACCTTCGCCGACGAGTTCCAGGCGATCCTGCACCGCAAAGTGCACACCAGCGAAGAGTAATCAGGTAGAAGCCCATGGCCCGAGTTCGCCACAAACGCAAGCCCGTCGCCGAGATGAACGTGGTGCCCTACATCGACGTGATGCTGGTGCTGCTGGTCATCTTCATGGTGACGGCGCCCATGCTCAACCAGGGCGTGAAAGTCGACCTGCCCAAGGTTTCCAGTGAAGCCTTGCCGCAGGACAACAACGTCCAGATTCTCACCATCTCCATCAAGGCCGACAAGACCTACTACTGGAACCTTGGCAGCGAAGTCGATACCGACAAGCAGATGGACAAGGCCATGACCTTGCCTGACATGACCAATGCAGTGACGAAGATCATTGCTGCCGGCCGTGACCAAGGCAAGCAGACCCAGGTGTTCATTCGTGGCGACAAGGCTGTCGACTATGGCGCGGTCATGGGTGCCATGGGCGGGTTGCAGAAGGCCGGTGTCGGTAACGTTGGCCTGATTACCGAGGCGCCCTGATGCAACAGCGAGAGCCATCCGCCTCGGAAAGCTACTTCTGGCCCAGTGTCTGGGCCATCGGCCTGCATGTACTGGTGTTCGCAATGCTGTTCGTCAGTTTTGCCATGACGCCAGAATTGCCGCCTTCCAAGCCGATCGTTCAGGCTACTCTGTATCAGCTCAAGTCCAAGAGCCAGGCGACTACCCAGACCAATCAGAAGATTGCCGGGGAAGCGAAGAAAACCGCCTCGCGCCAGACGGAAGTCGAGCAGCTGGAGCAGAAGAAGGTCGAGCAGGAAGCCGTGAAGGCTGCGGAACAAAAGAAAGCCGACGCCGCTCAAAAGGCCGAGGAGGCCCGCGAAGCTGCCGAGGCGAAAAAAGCCGAAGAGGCTGCCAAGGCCACCGAGGCCAAAAAAGCCGCCGAAGCCAAGAAGGCTGACGAAGCGAAGAAGGCGGCTGAAAAGCAGCAGGCCGACATCGCCAAGAAGAAGGCTGAGGAAGAGGCCAAGAAACAGGCCGACGAAGAAGCCAAGAAACAAGCCGCCGAGGACGCCAAGAAAAAGGCGGCCGAAGAGGCCAAGAAGAAAGCAGCCGAAGACGCCAAGAAAAAAGCGGCGGCCGAGGATGCGAAGAAGAAGGCAGCTGAAGAGGCCAAGAAAAAGGCCGCGGCAGATGCCCAGAAGAAGAAGGCACAGGAAGCGGCCCGCAAGTCGGCGGAAGACAAGAAAGCCCAGGCCCTGGCCGAGCTGTTGTCTGACACCACCGAGCGGCAGCAGGCCCTGGCCGACGAGCAAGGAGACCAGGTGGCCGGCGATTTCGACGACCTGATCCGTATGCGCGCGGCTGAAGGCTGGGCGCGTCCACCTTCCGCGCGTAAAGGCATGACGGTAGTCCTGCAGGTCAACATGCTGCCGGATGGCACCATTACCAATGTCAGTGTGTTGCGCTCCAGTGGCGACGGCCCGTTTGACAGTTCGGCGGTGGCAGCAATGAAGAACATCGGTCGTCTGACCGAAATGCAGGGTATGAAGCCGAGCGATTTCAACAGGTATCGTTCGTTCAAGATGACATTTACTCCTGAGGATCTAGCGTTGTGATTACTCTCCTTCGAGGACTGCTGGTCATGCTGTGCTGCGTGGCAGGCATGGCCATGGCAGACGAAAAGAACATCCTGGTCACCAGCGGCAGCGATCGGGCCACGCCCATCGCGGTGGTGCCGTTCGGTGTGCAGGGTGGCAGCGTGCTGCCAGAAGACATGGCCGATATCATCGGTAACGACCTGCGCAACTCCGGCTACTACTCGCCGATCCCGCGGCAGAACATGATCAGCCAGCCTTCCCAGGCCAGCGAAGTCATCTTCCGTGACTGGAAAGCCCTGGGCGCCCAGTATGTGATGGTCGGCAGCATCACCCCGTCGGGTGGCCGCCTGCAGGTGCAGTACGCGTTGTTCAATGTCGCCACCGAGCAGCAAGTGCTGACCGGTAGCGTCGCTGGCACCGCCGACCAGCTGCGCGACATGTCGCACTATATTGCCGACCAGTCGTTCGAGAAGCTCACCGGCATCAAGGGTGCGTTCTCCACCCGCATGCTGTACGTGACTGCCGAGCGCTTCTCGACCAACAACACCCGCTACACCCTGCAGCGTTCGGACTACGACGGTGCGCGCGCAGTGACCCTGCTGCAGTCGCGCGAGCCGATCCTGTCGCCGCGCTTCGCGCCGGATGGCAAGCGTATCGCCTATGTCTCGTTCGAGCAGAAGCGCCCGCGCATCTTCGTTCAGCACATCGATACCGGTCGCCGCGAGCAGGTCACCAACTTCGAAGGCTTGAACGGTGCGCCGGCCTGGTCGCCTGACGGTTCGCGCCTGGCGTTTGTGCTGTCGAAAGACGGCAACCCGGACATCTATGTCATGAACGTGGCCTCGCGCCAGATCAGCCGTGTCACTGCCGGCCCGGGTATCAATACCGAACCGTTCTGGGGCAAGGATGGCAACACCCTGTACTTCACCTCCGACCGTGGCGGCAAGCCGCAGATCTACAAACAGTCGGTCAGCGGTGGTAGTGCAGAGCGCGTGACTTTCGTCGGTAACTACAACGCCAACCCGAAACTGTCGGCGGACGAAAAGACCCTGGTAATGATCCATCGCCAGCAAGGTTTCACCAACTTCAAAGTGGCGGCACAGGACTTGCAGCGCGGAAGTGTAAAGATTCTCACGGAAACAAGTCTTGATGAGTCTCCCACTGTTGCGCCAAACGGCACCATGCTAATCTACGCCACCCGCCAGCAGGGCCGGGGAGTCTTGATGCTCGTGTCGCTTAATGGCCGCGTGAGGCTCCCACTTCCTACCGCTCAAGGCGAAGTCAGAGAACCGTCCTGGTCCCCTTACCTGAACTGATTGCGGCGTAATACGTTTTGCTTAACACACTGGGGTTTCATTAGGAGTTTCACGATGGAAATGCTGAAGTTTGGTAAATTCGCTGCGCTGGCTCTGGCCATGGCCGTAGCTGTAGGTTGCTCCTCGAAAGGCGGTGACAACGCAGGCGAAGGCGCTGCTGTAGATCCGAACGCTGGCTACGGTGCCAACACTGGCGCTGTTGACGGCTCCCTGAGCGAAGAAGCCGCCCTGCGCGCAATCACCACCTTCTACTTCGAATACGACAGCTCGGACCTGAAGCCAGAAGCCATGCGCGCTCTGGACGTTCACGCCAAGGACCTGAAGTCCAACGGCAACCGCGTTGTCCTGGAAGGCAACACCGACGAGCGCGGCACCCGCGAGTACAACATGGCTCTGGGTGAGCGTCGTGCCAAGGCCGTTCAGCGTTACCTGGTTCTGCAGGGCGTTTCCCCTGCTCAGCTGGAACTGGTCTCCTACGGCGAAGAGCGTCCAGTTGCCACCGGCAACGACGAGCAGTCCTGGGCTCAGAACCGTCGCGTAGAACTGCGTAAGTAAGTTCCCATGCGAATGTGCCGTCGTGTTGTAACCGTCCTCGCACTCAGCCTTCCGCTTTCAGCGTGGGCTGCGGTTCCTGTAGTAGATGACAACGCAGGTGGGTATCCACCTTCGGGTTATGGCACGAGCGGCGCCTATGCCGGGGCAGGGGCTTCGACCCCTGCCTCAGCACAGGGCCAGCTGTTCATGCAGCTGCAACAGATGCAGGACCAGCTTTCCCGCCAGCAAGGCATCATCGAAGAGCTGCAAAACGATGTGTCGCGCATGAAGCAGGAAAACCTGGAGCGATACCAGGACCTGGACCGTCGCATCAACAGTGGTGGCGCGCCTGCCGCGACCCCCGACAATTCCTCCACCGGTGGTGCACCCGATGCCGCCGCCGGTGCAGCAGCAGGCGCCGCTGGCGCTGCTGCGCAACAACCGGCCGCCAACAGCGAACCGGGCGATCCGGCGAAAGAGAAGCTCTATTACGACGCGGCTTTCGACCTGATCAAGCAGAAGGACTTCGCCAAGGCCAGCCAGGCGTTCAACGCCTTCCTGCGCAAGTACCCAAACAGCCAGTACGCCGGCAACGCGCAGTACTGGCTGGGTGAAGTGAACCTGGCCAAGGGCGACCTGCCAGCCGCCAGCCAGGCCTTTGCCCAGGTCAGCCAGAAGTACCCGAAACACAGCAAGGTGCCGGATTCGCTGTACAAGCTGGCCGATGTCGAGCGCCGTATGGGCCACACCGACAAGGTCAAGGGCATCCTGCAGCAGGTCATCACCCAGTACCCCGGCACCTCTGCCGCGCAACTGGCGCAACGCGACCTGCAGAAGCTCTAAGCAGCACCGTTCGAAAGAAACCCGCGCCAGTCGCGGGTTTTTTCGTTAGAATCACTGCCCTTTTCTTAAACACGCTGCCGCGGATAACGCCATGTCGAGTCCGCGACAGTGCCTGACGGAGGCGGATAGCCTGTTCAGCTGTCTCGCCCGTGGCGATCATGCAAGACACATTACGCATCACCGAAGTCTTTTACTCTTTGCAGGGTGAAACACGAACGGCTGGGCTGCCCACGGTATTCGTGCGCCTGACCGGTTGCCCCCTGCGCTGCCAGTACTGCGACAGTGCCTATGCCTTCACGGGCGGCACGATCCGCACCCTCGATTCGATCATGGAGCAGGTGGCTGGCTTCAAGCCCCGCTACGTCTGCGTGACGGGTGGCGAACCACTGGCCCAGCCCAATGCCTTGCCGCTGCTGCGGCGCCTGTGCGATGCCGGTTACGAGGTTTCGCTGGAAACCAGTGGTGCCCTGGATATCTCGGCCACCGATGTGCGCGTCAGCCGTGTGGTCGACCTCAAGACCCCAGGGTCCGAAGAGTCCCACCGCAACCGCTACGAGAACATCGAGCAGCTGACCCGCAATGACCAGGTCAAGTTCGTCATCTGTTCGCGGGAGGACTATGACTGGGCTGTCTCCAAGCTGATCCAGTACAACCTGGCCGAACGCGCCGGTGAGGTGCTGTTTTCGCCAAGCCATCACCAGGTGAGCGCAAGCGACCTGGCCGACTGGATCGTTGCCGACAACCTGCCCGTGCGTTTCCAGCTGCAGTTGCACAAGCTGCTGTGGAACGACGAACCCGGACGTTGATTGAGAGTAAAAGCACATGACTGAGAAACGCGCGGTAATCCTGCTGTCTGGCGGCCTCGATTCGGCCACCGTCGTAGCCATGGCCAAGGCCGAAGGCTACAGCTGCTACACCATGAGCTTCGACTATGGCCAGCGCCACCGTGCCGAGCTGGACGCCGCCGCACGCGTCGCCCGCGACCTGGGCGTGGTCGAGCACAAGGTGATCGGCCTGAACCTCGATGGTATCGGCGGCTCGGCCCTGACCGACAGCAGCATCGATGTGCCGGAAACCCCAGGTGAGGGCATCCCGGTAACCTACGTGCCGGCACGCAACACGGTATTCCTGTCCCTGGCCCTGGGCTGGGCAGAAGTGCTGGAAGCCCGTGACATCTTCATCGGGGTCAATGCCGTCGACTATTCCGGCTACCCGGATTGCCGCCCGGAGTTCGTCGAGGCGTTCGAGCGCATGGCAAACCTTGCGACCAAGGCCGGTGTCGAGGGGCAGGGCTTCCGTATCCAGGCACCCTTGCAGAACCTGAGCAAGGCGCAGATCGTGCAAGCCGGGCTGGCCCGTGGCGTGGACTACAGCCTGACCGTTTCGTGCTACCAGGCCGATGATCAAGGCCGCGCCTGTGGCAAGTGTGACAGCTGCCGCTTGCGCGCTGACGGCTTCAAGGCCGCTGGCGTAGACGACCCGACGCAGTATTTTTGAAAAAAGTTTTGATGGGGTGTTGATTTCTCGTTAGAAATCAGTATTATACGCGCCATCCAACGGGTCGTTAGCTCAGTTGGTAGAGCAGTTGGCTTTTAACCAATTGGTCGTAGGTTCGAATCCTACACGACCCACCATACGCAACAAGTCAAAGCCCGCTACCGGAAACGGTGGCGGGCTTTGTCGTTCTGGGTTGGCAGAACGTGCGGCCTGGATCACTCCGGTTTGTTGGTTCCCAATTCAAATTCGGCGTAGTCCCAGGATTCGCCCTCTTTCCCCCAGCTCACCACCAGGCTGTCGCCATTGCCATAGTTGACCGTGTCGACTTCAACGAAGTAGCCAAACAGTGAAGCCCCACCGCTGACCTGTTGCAGTTCCTCTTCGCCAAGCGTTCGGATTGTATGCGTCGTGCAGTTCATGCCTTGTGCCCTCTCGGTAATCAGCCATTGGCCGATCAGCAGCCGACGTTGACTTCGACATAGTTGTAGGAGCCCCCTTCCTCGCCCCAGCTCACATGGACCTTTTCGCCGTCGCCATAATTGACCAGGTCGACGTCCACGAAATAGCCAAAGGCTGACAGGCCGCCACTGACTTGATCCAGTTCCTGATCATTCAACGCGCGCAGCGCACTTGATGCGGTGTTCATGATTGCGTCCTCGTTCCAGTTTTGTTGTTCCGTCATGGGTAGCCCAGGCAATGGGCTCGGGGAATCATGTGGACGGACAGTACAAAGGGGCAATAGAACGGGTGGCCTAATGTCCAGGTGCCACTGCGGGTGCGCAGCTCGGCTAGCACATCTGTACTAGTGTTAGCGCAGGCCAGCTTGTTTAGGCTGGCGGTGCCTCGCAGCCGGATCTGCAGCGAGGCCACTTCGCATCTGCCAGCACCGTAGGCCAGGGAATGCTATTTCGAAAGGAAGCACTGCAATCAGGGGCGCAGAAAGACCTGGGCAGCGTCATCTTGATATCGCCGCCATCGTTGCGGGTGGCCAGTGCCTGCGCGCTGCTGTTTTGTGTGGTGCTGGTGCTGTTCCTGACGTTTGCCAGTTATACCCGGCGCGAAGCCGTGACTGGGGTGCTGGTGCCCGAGGGCGGCCTGATCAAGGTGTTCGCACCCCAGGTTGGGGTGGTTCAGGATTTGCTGGTCAGTGATGGCCAGCACGTCCAGGCTGGGGCGACCTTGCTGACGCTGGTCAGCGATACCCAAAGCGGCGACGCTGGCGCCAACCAGGTTGCCATCAGCCGCCTGATCGCGCGGCGCAACAGCAGCCTGGCTGACGAGATCGCCGAGACCCGCGTGCTCCACCAGCAGGAGCGTGAGGGCAAGCAGCGCCGCCTGAGCATGCTGCAGGGCGAGCAGGAAAAGGTTACCGCGCAGATCGCGCTGACGCGCCAGCGCCTGGCGTTGGCGCAAGGCATCGCCGAACGATATGCCGAATTGCAACGTCAGGACTTTGTCTCCCGGGACCTGCTGCAGGCCAAGCAGGACGCCGTGCTGGAAGTGCGCCTGCGCGCCGAGGAGCTGCACCGCTCACTGCTGGCACTGCGCAACGACAGCGCTGCATTGCGCGCCGAACTCGCCGAGCTGCCCTACAACCAGACCAAACAGCTGGCCGACCTCGAGCGCCGGTTGATCGACAGCGAAAGCAACCTGCTCGAGAGCGAGGTCAAGCGCCAGGTGGTGATTACCGCGCCAGCTGCCGGTGAGGTGACGGCCATGGGCGTGGTCAATGGTTCACGCGCCGATGTCAGCCGCCCGCTGTTCAGCCTGGTGCCGCAAGACAGCCCGCTCTATGCCGAGCTGTACGTACCGAGCCGTTCGGCGGGCTTCGTGCGCCCGGGGCATGAAGTGTTGCTGCGTTACCAGGCCTACCCCTACCAGCACTTCGGCCTCGCCCGCGGCACCGTTGCCTCGGTGTCGCGCAGTGCGTTGCCGGCCGACGAGATCATGACCGTGGGCGCCGCCACCGATGCCTTGCGCGAGCAGGGGCCGTTGTATCGGGTCAAGGTCGCACTCGACCGGCAAAGCCTGTTTGCCAGGGGCAGGGAAGAGCGGTTGCGCTCTGGCATGCAGCTGGACGCCGACATCATGCTGGAAAACCTGCCGCTCTACGAATGGCTGCTCGAACCCTTGCGCGGCATAGGAAAACGCCTGTGACCATCTCCCAGTCCCTGAGCTTCGGCATGGGCCGCAAGCTGCCCGTGATGCTTCAGGTCGAGGCCGCAGAGTGTGGCCAGGCCTGCCTGGCGATGATCGCCGCTTACCATGGCCAGGTGCATGACATGCATTCCCTGCGGCACAAGCTGTCGCCGTCAATGAAGGGCGCAACGCTCAAGCAACTGATGGCCATGGCTGGCCAGCTGGGCCTGGCCACGCGGCCGCTGCGCCTGGAGCTGGAGGCGCTGGCGCAGCTACGGTTGCCCTGCATCCTGCATTGGGAGTTCAACCACTTCGTCGTGCTCAAGGAGGTCGGCCCACGCGGCGTGGTGCTGCACGACCCGGCCCGGGGCATACGCAAGCTGAGCCTTGCCGAGGTGTCGGCGTCGTTTACCGGTATTGCCCTGGAGCTTTGGCCACACAGTGACTTTCAGCCAGGCGAAGTGAAAAGCCAGATTTCCCTGCGCCGGCTGCTGGGTAAGGTCCAAGGCTTTGGCGGAGTGCTCGGGCACGTGCTGCTGCTGGGCATGGCGCTGGAGCTGTGCATGATCCTTGCGCCGTTCTTTCTGCAGACAGTCATCGACAAGGTACTGGTCAGCGCCGACCTCGACCTGCTGGCGGTGCTGGCGCTGGGCTTCGGCCTGCTGCTGGTTGCCCAGCAGGTGTTGTCGCTGGGCCGCTCCTGGGCGCTGATGTACCTCGGCACGCTGCTCGGCAGCCAGTGGCAGATCAATGTCTTCAACCACCTGGTGCGCCTGCCGGTGGCGTACTTCGAACGGCGGCACCTGGGCGACATCATTTCGCGTTTCGGCTCGCTCAAGGCCATCCAGCGTACACTGACCACCTCGTTCATCGAGGCGTTGCTCGATGGGGTGATGACTGTGGTAACGCTGGTGTTGATGTTCGTTTACAGCCCGCCGCTGGCGATGATCGCCGTTACCGCCATGGTGCTTTATGCGTTGGCGCGCTGGGCCTGGTTCGGGCCGTTGCGGCGGGCCAGCGAAGACGAGCTGGTGCGCGCCGCCAAGCAGCAAAGTTACTTCCTTGAAACGATGCGTGGCGTGCGTACGCTCAAGCTGTTCGCCCACCAGGAGCAACGTGCCACGGCCTGGAGCGGCTTGCTGGTGGACGAAATCAATGCCGGCCTGCAGCCGCAGAAACTGCAGTTGCTGTACCGCGCCTTCAATGGCCTGCTGTTCGGCAGCGTCACGCTGCTGGTGCTCTGGCTCGGTGCCAGGCAGGTGATCGACGGCGTGTTCAGTGCTGGCATGCTGATCGCCTTCAATGCCTACAAGGACCAGTTCAACAGCCGCGTCGCCGGCCTTATCGACAAGCTGGTGGATGTGATCATGCTGCGCCTGCACGGCGAGCGGCTGGCGGATATCGTTTTGGAAACAGCAGAGCCACAATCGGCGCCGGCACTTGTGCCTGCCACCGACCGGGTGCCGCGCCTGGAAGTGCGCGAACTGCGCTTTCGCTATTCCGACCACGAGCCCTGGGTACTCGACGGGGTGTCCCTGGTGATCGAGCCGGGCGAGTCGGTGGCCATCGTCGGGCCTTCAGGCTGCGGCAAGACCACGTTGCTCAATGTGATGCTCGGCATTTTGCCCCCTGTCGACGGGCAGGTGCTGCTGGACGACGAGCCGATCGACGCGGCGACCGTCGACCGGCTGCGGCGTATCAGTGCCACGGTGTTGCAGGACGATGTGCTGTTTGCAGGTTCGATCGGCGACAACATCAGCTTCTTCGCCAACGATGCCGACCAAGCCTGGGTCGAGCAGTGCGCCCGCATGGCAGCGGTGCATGACGATGTCGCGCGCATGCCCATGGGTTACAACACCCTGGTCGGCGACATGGGCACGGTGCTGTCGGGTGGGCAGAAGCAGCGCATCCTGCTGGCCCGGGCGCTGTACCGGCGGCCGCGGCTGTTGTTTCTCGACGAGGCGACCAGCCACCTGGACATCCAGCGCGAAGCTGCGGTCAACCATGCGCTGCAGGCGTTGAACATCACCCGGGTGATCGTTGCCCATCGGCCGGACACCATCCGTTCGGCGCAGCGCGTGCTGGTATTGGCCGATGGCAGGGTGACGAGTGACAGCCGTGAGCCGGGCGCCGCGCCATGATCAGGCGATGGGCGCTGGCAGCCGGGCTTGCCCTGCTGAGCATGCACTGCGTGGCCGAGCAGCCACTTCAGGCCTGCCCCGGCCCATTGCGCCCTGATGAAGCGCTGGCACTGGCGCGGGCCGTGGCCATGGCGCTGTGCGCCGACCCTGAGGTCGCGGCAGCCTGGCGCACGCAATTGAGTAGCCAGGCCAGCATGGATGCCGAGCGCTCGGCGTACTGGCCCACTTTGCAAGGCGTGGCCAGCAGCGGCAGGGCCAACCGCAAGACGCGCTACGACGGTTTTCCCGAGGCAGACTCTAGCCTGAATGCCCGTACCAGCGGCTACGGCCTGAGCCTCAACTGGGTGCTGTATGACTTCGGCTTGCGCGAGGCGAGGGTGGAAAGCGCCCGGCAACTGTTGAACGCAGCCAGCAGCAGCCGGGTCGAGAAGATCCAGGCGGTGGTGCTCAATACCAGCAAGGCGTTCTACCAGGTGCAGGCCAGCCGCGCGTTGCTGCAGGCGCGGCAGAGCATCGAAGCCTTGGCGGCAGACAGCCTGCGGGTCACCACGGCCAAGCACCAGGCGGGCGCAGGCGAGCAGGCCGACCGCCTGCAGGCGCAGACCACCTACGAGCAGGCCCAGCTTGAACGGGTGCTGGCAGAAGGCGACCTGGCCACTGCCGAGGGCGCACTGGCGAGCGCGGTCAACCTCTCGCCTTCGGCGCCGCTGCGGCTGGAGGCGCTGGATGAACCGAACGGCGAGGAGCAACGCTTCATGCAGAGCGTGGATGCACTGATGGAGCAGGCGCGGCAAACCCATCCGTCCGTTGAAACAGCGCGTGCCCAGTGGTCATCCAGCCTGGCCAGGGCAGAGGCGGAGCGGGCCCAGGGGCGCCCGACGGTATCGCTGTACAGCAATTACCGGCATGACGACACACCGGTCGACCAGGTGGCTTCACGCCAACAGATCGAAACCTGGACGGTCGGTGTGCAGGTCAGCGTACCGATCTTCGACGGCTTTCTCTCACGGCGCCGAGCGCGTGCCGCCGAGGAGGAGGCCGGGGCGCGTGAACAGGACGTGCGCAACGCCGAGCGGACCATTGCCCTGAGTGTCTGGCGCAGCCGTCAGGCCCTGGCGGCGCGGACCCAGGCGTTGACCATCAGCCGGCGCCTGGTCGCCAGTGCCAGCCAGTCGCACCGGGTGGCATTGGGGCGCTACAAGGCTGGCGTCGGCAGCATCATCGAGCTGCTCAATGCCCAGAACGACCTGGCCGCCGCGCAGCAGCGGCGGGTCGGGTCGGTGGTGGACTGGTACACCGCCCGGCTGCAGCTGGCCGCCGACCTGGGCGAGCTGGGCCGGTAGGTCACTGCGCCCAGGCCGGGTCGCCGGTGAAGACCACGGTGATCCAGCGGTCCGGGCCCTCGCCGCCGACCGCATCGCCAATTTCGTCGCGCAGGGCGTCCCAGTGCGCGATGGACTGTGCGGGCATGTCGGTCGGCACGATGAAGTACAGCTCGATCTCCCGCGAGCGCCCAACCTTGGCCACGTAGGCCTTGTACGACTGCAGGCCGTGCTTGAGGACGAACTGCTGGGCGACGTTATCGACGTGCTGCTTGAGGTCGTTGGGGGTCACCAGGAAGATTTCCGACATGGCCTGGCGCACCACCGACAGCGGCAGCGGAATGATCACCAGGCACACCAGCGCCAGCACCGCCGGGTCGATGTACGGCGACACCCATTCCCACTGCGTACCCTGCACGGCAAAGCCGAAGCAGAAGGCGATCAGCAAGGCCGCGGTGATGCTGGCCGACATCACCCAGCCCTTGACGTCCATGCGCACGAAGTCCGAGTTCAGCTTGCGGTTGGCGCGGGCCTCGACCACGGCGATGGTCGCGCAGGCGATCACGGTCAGTACCGCGTACACCATGGCAATCCCGAACTCCAGGTGGCGGCCGCCTTCGAGCACGCTGCTGACGGCGTTGATCAGGGCGTAGAGGGCAACGCCGCTGAGCAGGATGCCGTTGAGCGCGAGCACCATCGGCTCGAGGTGCCAGAAGCCCATGGTGAAGCGCTCGCGCAGCTTGCGCGACAGTTGCAGGCTGGTGGCGTGCGAGGTGATCAGCTTGACCACCACCAGCGACAGGCCGCTCATGCTGGCATCGACCAGCGAGTAGACGCCGTCGAAGATGATCGAGAACGAACCGGAGGCCAGGCCGAAGGCGATGCCGATGGTGGCGATGAACAGGGTGACGGCAATCGAGGTGCGTAGCAGGCCCTGTTCGCTGGTGATGTCGAAGAAGGGTGATTTGTTTGGTCTATCCATGGGTAAAACTCTTTCTAAAGGTGGGTTGACTGTACTGGCCCTATCGCCGGCAAGCCGGCTCCCACAGGTACAGCGCCGGCCTTGAAGGCTGTGGTTTCCTGCGGGAGATTACCCAGCCCTCCGGGCTGCGCTGTCGCGCAGAGAACAAAGCCCGCGAGCGCGCCGCATACCCTGTAGTAGCGGCTTCAGCCGCGAAGCAGGCGCCGCGGTGGATGGCACCGGCTTCGCCGGTGTTCGCGGCTGCAGCCGCTCCGACAGGATCCCCGGCAAATCAGTAAGTTAGCGTTTGTTCTATGAGAGCCGGCCTGCCGGCGATAGGCCAGTGCAGCCTAGACGCGAAACTGCTCCATCAATGCTTGCTGCTGGTTGGCCAGCCGGTTCAGCGCCTGGCTGATCCGCGCCGACTCATCCGCCTGGCCCGACAGCGATTCTGTCACATCACGAATGCCGGCCACGTTACGGTTCACTTCTTCAGCCACCGCGCTCTGCTCTTCGGCCGCCGAAGCGATCTGCAGGTTCATGTCGCTGATCACCGCCACCGCTTCGGCGATCCGCTGCAGCGCCGGCAGCGCCTGCTCCATGCGTGTTGCGCTGGCCTGTGCCTGGCGCTGGCCTTCATGCATCGCACCCACCACATCCTGGGTGCCTTGCTGCAGGCCTTCGATCACCTGGCGAATCTCTTCCACCGACACCTGGGTGCGCTGCGCCAGGCTGCGTACCTCGTCGGCGACCACGGCAAAACCACGCCCGGCTTCACCTGCGCGGGCGGCTTCGATGGCGGCATTGAGTGCCAGCAAGTTGGTCTGCTCGGCAATCGCACGGATGACCTCGAGCACCGAACCGATCTGCTCGCTGCGGTTTTCCAGGGCGCGGGCCTCGTCCATGGCGGCATTCATCCCCACCGCCAGGTTGTCGATGGCCTGGCGGGTACTGGCGATCAACTGCAGGCCCTCACGGCTGGCCTGGTCGGCGCCCCGTGCGGCCTGGGCCGCTTGCGCCGCGTTATGGGCGACATCCTGGGCGGTAGCGCTCATCTCGTTGGCGGCCGTGGCAACCTGTTCGATCTCACGCTGTTGCTGCTGCATGCCGTTGCTGGTCTGGCTGGCAATGGCTGCAGACTGGTCGGCGGTGCCGCGGGCTTCATGCAGCGAACCTTTGACCTGGGCGATCACCGGTTGCAGCTTGTCGAGGAAGCGGTTGAACCAGCCGCTCAGCTGGCCCAGTTCGTCCTGACGGGCGTAGTCCAGGCGGCGCGTCAGGTCACCTTCGCCGCTGGCGATGTCTTCAAGGCGTGCGGCCACGGCCAGGATCGGCCGGGTTACCCCGCGCGCGGTCAGCCAGACCAGCAGCAGGCCAACCACGGCAGCGCCCAGGCCGATCAGCAGGCTGGTCAGGTTGGCGCCCTGGTTGTGTTCGTCGAGGCGCTGGTTCAGGGCCGCGGCCGGCGCTTGCAGCACGGCCTCCGGCAGCTCCAGCAGCACCTGCCAGGGCGCCGCGCCGGGGATTGGCGCGAACGGGCGGCCGACACGCAGCAGGCCCTGCGCCACGTCGTTGGCCAGTGGCCTGGCCAGCTTGCTGGCATCGCGGCTGTGCCCGGCGAGCAGGCCGCTGTTGCTGACGATGCTGACCTCGCCCTGGCCGTCGAACAGTTCCTGACGCCCCTCCAGGCTCAGTTGCTGCAGGTTGTCCAGGCCGATATCCAGGCCGACCACGCCCACCACCTTGCCGTTTTCCAGCAGGGGCAGGGCGATGCTGGTCATCAGTACCTGGCGGCCATTGACCTCGTCGAGGTACGGCTCCAGCACGCAGGCCTTGGCGGTTTCCTGCGGGCAGGTCAGCCAGCGGTTCTGTGCCGCACCGTTGGCGCCAACCGTGCTGTCGGCGAGCATCGACTCAGGCATCGCCTCGCGCTCCAGGGTGCCTGGGGAGGGTTGCGACCAGTACAGCGAGAAGCGCCCGCTGTCGTTGCTGCCCAGGGCTTGCTGGGCGACGAACTGGCTGTCCTGCTGGTCCAGCGCGTTGTGCTGAAACACCAGGTACAGGCCGATCACATCCGGGTTGCCGGCCAGGCTGGCGCGGGCCTGGCGGGTCAGTTCGGCACGCAGGTCGTTGCCTCCGTGCGCCTTGAGCACTTGCACCAGGCGGGCAAAACCGTTGGCGTACTGGTAGGCGTCCATGAAGTAGCGCTGGATACGCAGTGTCTGGGTTTCGGCATGGGCCTGCAGGCGCAGGCGCGCGCTGTGTTCGAGCATTTCGCTGTTGGCCTGGCTGACCAGGGCTGCACTGCGCTGCGCCTGGGCCAGCGAGGTGGCCACCAGCAGGGCGACGATGGCCAGCAGGCAGAGGCCGGCGAGCAGGGTGATCTTCCACTGGATGGAGAGGCGACGCAGCGGCATGTGGGCTTTTCCTTTTCGATCATGAACAACGCCCGCGTTCAGGCGCGGGCGTTGTCGGCAGCAAGGGTCATTCTGAGGCGGTCATTCAGCGACATACTTCGGTGGCGCGGCGGTGAAGGCTTTGGTCAGCCAAGCCAGGTACGCCAGGCCCAGCGCCGCCCAGATACCACCGAACATCAGTGAATGCTCGTTCAGGTCAAGCCACAGCGAGACGATGATGCAAAAGCCGATGGTCGGCAGCACCAGGTACTTCAGCTTGTTCATCAGGCCCCGGCGATTCCCTTCACGCAGGTAGCAATGGTTGATCACCGACAAGTTGACGAAGCTGAACGCCACCAGTGCACCGAAGTTGATGATCGAGGTGGCGGTGACCAAGTCGAAGAAGATCGCCGACAGCGAAATCAGCCCGACGACCGCAATGTTCATCACCGGGGTTTTGTAACGCGGGTGCAGGCGGGCAAAGATGCCGGCCGGGATCACCTTGTCGCGGCCCATCACGTACAGCAGGCGCGACACGCTGGTCTGCGAGGCCAGGCCCGACGCGATGGTGTTGATCACGGTGCAGGCAATGAAGACCGACTGGAACAGCTTGCCCCCCACATACAGGGCGATTTCCGGCAGGGCGGCTTCCTGGTCGTGGAAGCGCGACATGGTCGGGAAGTAAGCCTGGATGAAGTACGACACGGTGATGAACACCAGGCCGCCGATCAGTGCAGTGAGGAAGATCGCCCGTGGGATGGTCTTGCTCGGGTCGCGGGTTTCTTCCGACAGGCAGGTGACCGCGTCGAAGCCCAGGAACGAGAAGCACAGGATGGTCGCACCGGCGGCCAGGGCGCTCAGTTGGGTCTGGCCGTCGCCGAACGGTTGCAGGCTCCACGCCGTGCCCAGGCCTTCACCATGGTCCAGGCCGCGCACGCACAGGTAGATGAACACGGCGATGATCGCCACCTGCACCGCCACGAACAGCAGGTTGAAGTGCGCGACCAGGTTGACGCTGCGCATGTTGATCAGGCTGATCAGCGTGACGAAGGCGGCTACCCAGATCCACGCCGGCACTTCGGGGAACATCGCCGACAGGTACAGTTTTGCCAGCAGGGCATTGACCATCGGCAGCAGCAGGTAATCGAGCAGCGACGACCAGCCGACCAGGAAACCCACATGCGGGTTGATCGCGCGCTGGGTGTAGGTGTAGGCCGAGCCGGACTGCGGGAAACGGCGCACCAGGGTGCCATAGCTCACTGCAGTGAACAGGATGCCGGCCAGCGCCAGCAGGTACGCGCTGGGCACGTGGCCTGCGGTAATCCCGGAAACGATGCCGAAGGTGTCGAACACGGTCATCGGCGTCAGGTAAGCGAGGCCGATGATGATCACGTGCCAGAGGCGCAGGGTTTTACGGAGTTGGCCGTTGCCGGTGGCGCTGTGATCAGGCTGCATGCTGGCATGGCTCCTGCTGTTGAGCGTGAACGGCGGGCGAGGGGGTATGCGCATGCGACGAGGGCGAGCGGGTGGGCTCCATGTGTTCACCTGTATTTTATTGTTGGAGCAGAGATAGGCGCAGGCGATGCGCCGCTGTCGAGCTGGCAGAGCCTGGGCTAGGAAGGTGGAGCGTGCGGGCAGGGGCGGTGAGGCATCATGTCGGCGCGTCTGTTCTTCTTCGTGGAGTGGCGCTGGGCAAGGTGGTGAAAATAAAAAACGATGGGTAGGTGGGTGTCAAGTTAAACATGACAAGATGTTACTAAATTGAAATATTTATCGATTTAAAGGCCGTTTTGTTCGCTTTATGCGCGGTTTTTTGCGCTTTCGATCGATGCGAATGTTCGTAAAATTTTACGAATAGGGCGTTTCGTCGTTGCGTGTCGGATGCTTCCTAAATATGCGAATTCGCCTCGGTGGCGAGCACTTGGCCAAGGCTGGGGTGATACTATTTTGCACCCGCGCGGCCGGCTGGCTGCCCACCCTCCCATATGGACATCAATCGGTTCAATTCATGAAGAAATCAGTAGGCATCCTCTCCGGCCTGGCCATCGCCATCGCCGTCGTCACCACCGCTGGCGCCTGGTACACCGGCAAGCAACTGCCTGCGCAGCTGGAGCAATCCGTCGGCCGTGCCAATGCCCAGCTGAAGAAGGCCCTGGTCGGTGTGGGGGGCAACATGACCATCGAAGTGGCCTCGCTGGAGCAGCATTTCTTCAGCAGCACTGCGCACTACCGCGTAAAAGCCAGCGACATCCACTTGTCCGATGGCCAGACGGTCAACTTCGAGGTGGGCGTCACCGACCAGATCGAGCACGGCCCATTCCCCTGGTCGCGGGTCAAGGCGTTCAAGCTGATGCCGGTGCTGGCGGCCAGTAACAGTGCGCTGGACAAGGACGACTTCACCGCGCCGTGGTTCGCCGCAGCGGGCGACAAGGCCCCGATTACCTCGCAGACCAGCCTGGGCTTTGGCGGCAATGTCGATGGCAATATCCTGGTTGCGCCGGTCAAGCTGACCGAGGACAACGGCAGCACCCTTGATTTCTCGGGTATGCGCCTGGCGATAAGCGGCGACAACGAAGGCAAGGCGTCGAAGTTCCAGGGTACTGCCGACCGCTTCGAGATGAAGCTGGTGGGCGACGATCACCCCCCGGCCACGTTCGAGTTGAAGGGCCTGGACGTCGGCGGCAACCTGGCATCCACCCAGCACGACGCGATCTATGTCGGTAATGTGGATCTGCACTTGGCCGAAGCCAAGGTCACGCTCGGGCCCAAGCAGCAGGTGCTGCTGCTCAAGGGCCTGGAGCAAAACGCGCTGCAAGCGCTGGACGGCCCCGACACCGTGGGCGGGCGCGTGGATTACAAGGTGGCGGACATCACCTGGGATGGCCGCGCGGTAGGCAGCGGGCAAATGGCGGTGAGCATCAAGTCGATCAACGCCCCGGCCCTGCAATCGCTGTCGCAGTGGTACCAGGCGCATATGCCGGAGTTCCAGCAAGCCGCCGCTGCCGGCCAGCCGTTGCCGGAAATCCAGATGGGTGAAGCGGAGAAGGCCAAGTTCCAGGGCGACCTGAAGCAACTGCTGGCGTCCAAGCCGCAGGTGGCGGTGGAGAACCTGTCGTTCAGGACGGCCAATGGCGAGAGCCGCTTCAACCTGTCGATGGACTTTGCCAGCCCGACGTCTTTCGACCTGCCGCCAGACCAGCTGAGCAAGCAGCTGATTACCCAGGTGAAGAGCAAGCTGTCGTTGTCCAAGCCGATGATCGGTGACCTGGCGACCTTGCAGGCCCTGCTGGAAGGCCAGAGCGATGCCCAGGCGATTGCCATGCAGTCCAGCCAGGCCGGTGAGATGGTCGGCATGATGGCGCTGCAGAGCGGCATGGCCACGGTGCAGGGTGATGATGTGGTGTCGAGCCTGCACTATGCCGATGGCATGGTCGACTTCAACGGCAAGAAGATGACCGTCGAGGAGTTCGCCATGATCCTGGCTGCGCACTTTGCTGCGATGCAGCCGCAGGGCTGATTGATCGAGCCTGTACCGGCCTCATCGCCGGCAAGCCGGCTCCTGCAGGTACAACACTGCCCTTGAGAATGGTGTAGTACCTGTGGGAGCCGGCTTGCCGGCGATGAGGCCGGTACAGGCCACATAAAAACCGCTTTAGAAATCCCTTGATTGTCTGTAGCCTTCGGCGTCCGATAATAATCCGCGCCCGCAGAGGGCCGTGGCGGCATGCCTGCCGTCCGGCACCCTTAGCCGATCTGCCAGGGCCGGGTGATACACTCGATTTGATGCGCACGCGCGCCTGCAGGTCCAGCGATCATGACCCAGATTTCCGAACGCCTGTTGGTACAGGCCCACCTCGACGCCAAGCAGCCCAACCCGCTGACAGCCGAGCAGGAGGCCGAATACCGTGCGGCCATCGCTGCCGAGCTGAAGGCGCAGAACGCAGTGCTGGTTGCCCACTACTACTGTGACCCGGTTATCCAGGCGCTGGCCGAAGAGACCGGCGGCTGCGTGTCCGACTCGCTGGAAATGGCCCGCTTCGGCAAGAACCACCCCGCCGAGACGGTAATCGTCGCCGGTGTGCGCTTCATGGGCGAAACCGCCAAGATCCTCACCCCCGAAAAGCGCGTGCTGATGCCGACGCTGGAGGCTACCTGCTCGCTTGACCTGGGTTGCCCGGTCGAAGAGTTCTCGGCCTTCTGCGACCAACACCCCGAGCGCACCGTCGTGGTCTATGCCAACACCTCAGCGGCGGTAAAAGCCCGTGCCGACTGGGTGGTGACCTCCAGCTGCGCGCTGGAGATCGTCGAAAGCCTGATGGACAACGGCGAGACCATCATCTGGGGCCCGGACCAGCACCTGGGCCGTTATATCCAGAAGCAGACCGGTGCCGACATGCTGCTGTGGGACGGTGCCTGCATCGTCCACGAAGAGTTCAAGTCGCGCCAGTTGGCCGACATGAAAGCGCTGTACCCGGATGCCGCCATCCTGGTCCACCCCGAATCCCCGGAGTCGGTGATCGACCTGGCCGATGCGGTGGGCTCCACCAGCCAACTGATCAAAGCCGCGCAGACGCTGCCGAACAAGACCTTCATCGTCGCCACCGACCGCGGCATCTTCTACAAGATGCAGCAGCTGTGCCCGGACAAGGAATTCGTCGAAGCCCCGACCGCCGGCAACGGCGCGGCGTGCCGCAGCTGTGCGCACTGCCCATGGATGGCGATGAATACCCTGGAGCGGGTGCTGGATTGCCTGCGTAAAGGGACCAATGAAATCTTTGTCGACCCGGCGCTGGTGCCGAAGGCGATCAAGCCTTTGAACCGGATGCTGGACTTTACCCAGGCGGCTCGGCTGAAGTTGTCTGGTAACGCCTGACGTTGGTCCGCGTCGACGTCTTCGCGGGCAAGACCGCTCCTACAGGTATCACGCGGTCCCTGTGGGAGCGGGCTTGCCCGCGAAGGGCCCTTAACGCCCCATCATTTCCCTGACCATCCGCTGCTGCTCGAGGATCTCGCGCTGGCGCTGGTCGATCTGTGACGCCAGCGGGAAGTTGCTGCCCGCGCGGCGCTTGGCGTAATCCAGCTGCTGGATCGCCTGGTCAAAATCCCCAACCAGGGTGAAGTACTCGGCACGCGCCCGGTGCAAGCCAATGGTATTGCCCGACAACCCCCGCACCTCGGCCATGTCGTACCACACGTCCGGGTCATCCGGCCGGCTCTTGAGCAGGTCGTTCAACACCTTTTCGGCCTCGGCGGGCTTGTTCTGCTTGACCAGCAAATCGGCGCGGACCTGTTTCAGCGGGTAGTTGCCCGGATACAAGCCCTGCATGCGCTCGGCCCGTTGCTGGGCGTCTGCCAGGCGGTTGTTGGTGATGTCCAGGTCGATCTGCGCCAGGTTGTAGGTGATGTCGTTGGGGGCCTTCGCCAACAACGGCTTGAGGTTTTCGCGCGCTTCGTTCAGCTGGCCACCCTTGATCTGCGCCAGGGCCAGGCCGTAGCGTGCAGGGTCGAGTTTAGGGTCGTCATCGAGCTGGGTGCGAAAGCGCTTGGCGGCCAGGCCTGGCGTTTCTTCATAGGTAAGGGCCACGCGAGCGCGAATCAGCTGGTAGCGCTGGCTGTCCTCGACGCCGCCCTTGGGCGCCTGCTCGGCACGGTTGCGGGTGTCGGCAATACGTGATTCGGTCACCGGGTGAGTCAGCAGAAACTCCGGCGGCTTGGCGCCGTAGCGGTACTGCTGCGCCAGGCGTTCGAACATGGTGGGCATGTTGCGAGGGTCGTAACCGGCCTTTTCCAGGTTCTGGATGCCGATGCGGTCGGCCTCCTGTTCGTTCTGCCGCGAGAAGCGCCGCTGTTCCTGGATGGCCGCCGCCTGGGTGCCGGCAATCATGCCGATCCCCGCATCGCCAGCGCCGCCGGCAGCCAGCACGATACCCGCGAGCAAAGCCGCCATCATCGGCAGCTGCATGCGTTGCTGGGCCTCGACGCCGCGGGCGAAGTGGCGTTGCGACAAGTGCGCCAGTTCGTGCGCCAGCACCGAGGCATACTCGCCTTCGGTGCGGGCATTGAGGAACAGCCCACCGTTGACCCCGACGATGCCGCCGGGCGCTGCGAATGCGTTGAGTTCACGGCTGTCGATGAGGATGAATTCCAGGCGCCGGTCCTGCAGCTGGCTGGTTTCGGCCAACCGGTACACGGTGGTTTCGACGTAGTCCTTGAGCTGCGGGTCGTTCAACTGGTTGACCTGGCCGCGCAGCAGGCTGAGCCAGGCGCGCCCGAGCTGGTGCTCCTGTTGCGGCGAGACGATCGCAGAACTGGCGTCGCCCAGTGATGGCAGGTCGTCAGCATGGCCGGGGAGGGCCATCAGGCAGGCCAGCGTCAGCAGGGTAGGGCGCAGTAGATTCATGCACGAAGCTCGCGTCGGGTCAAAGCGCCTACTGTAGCCCGCTCGCACGTAGACGACCAGTGGCGGTATCCTAGCTGCCCTGTTACCAAAGACGTCTGCCCCACGCGTGGAGAACCCCTGATGAGTGACACCCTGACCTGCGACGCCGAACTCGACGCCAGCGGGCTGAACTGCCCGCTGCCGCTGCTCAAGGCGAAGATGGAACTCAACCGCCTGGCCAGTGGCGCGGTGCTCAAGGTGATCGCCACCGATGCCGGCTCCCAGCGCGACTTCCGCACTTTCGCCCAGCTGGCCGGTCATACGCTGCTGCAGGAAACGGCCGAGGCCGGCACCTATACCTACTGGCTGCGCAAGGCCTGAGTCCAACCAAGGATCGTCAATGTTCAAAGTGCTTCGCGACTGGATACACCGCTACTTCTCCGATGAGGAAGCCGTGGTGTTGGCGGTCCTGCTGTTCCTGGCCTTTACCGCGGTGCTTACCCTCGGCGGCATGCTCGCGCCGGTGCTGGCCGGTATGGTGCTGGCGTTCCTGATGCAGGGGCTGGTCAATGCCCTGGAGCGGATTCGGGTGCCGACGCGGCTGGCCGTGGTGCTGGTGTTCACCCTGTTCATGGGGGCGCTGGCGGTGTTCCTGCTGGTGCTGGTGCCGCTGCTCTGGCACCAGCTGATCACCCTGTTCAACGAACTGCCAGGCATGCTCGGCAAATGGCAGTCGTTGCTGTTGCTGCTGCCCGAGCGTTACCCGCACCTGGTGTCGGACGAGCAGGTTCTGCATGCCATCGAGTCGGTGCGTGGCGAGATCGGCAAGTTTGGCCAGTGGGCGCTGACCTTCTCGCTGTCGAGCCTGCCGCTGCTGGTGAGCGCCATGATCTACCTGGTGCTGGTGCCGATCCTGGTGTTCTTCTTCCTCAAGGACCGCGAGTTGATCGGCCGCTGGGTCAGCGGTTACCTGCCGCGCCAGCGTACGTTGCTCAACAGGGTGGGCAGCGAGATGAACCGGCAGATTGCCAACTACATCCGCGGCAAGGGCATCGAGATCCTGATCTGCGGGATTGCCACCTACATTGCCTTCATCAGCCTGGGGCTCAACTATGCCGCGCTGCTGGCACTGTTGGTGGGGCTGTCGGTGGTGGTGCCGTATGTAGGGGCGGTGGTGGTGACCGTGCCGGTGACGCTGATCGCGCTGTTCCAGTGGGGCTGGGGTGACCAGTTCATCTACCTGATGACGGTGTACGCGATCATCCAGGCGCTGGATGGCAACGTGCTGGTGCCGCTGCTGTTCTCCGAGGCAGTGAGCCTGCACCCGGTGGCGATCATCTGCGCGGTGTTGCTGTTCGGCGGGTTGTGGGGCTTCTGGGGGATCTTCTTCGCCATCCCGCTGGCGACGTTGATCAAGGCGGTGCTGGATGCCTGGCCGCGGCAGGAACCGAGTGTTTCACCGATTCTCTGAATGAAACCGGGGCCGCTTTGCGCCCCATCGCCGGCAAGCCGGCTCCCACAACCGCGGTGCAACACCGAACAGTGTGGGAGCCGGCTTGCCGGCGATGGGGCGCAAAGCGGCCCCAGTCAATCTCAAGCCTTGTTCAGCGCCTGAGCGGCTGCCAGCACGGCATCCACATGCCCCGGCACTTTCACGCCACGCCATTCCTGGCGCAACACACCGTCCTTGTCGATCAGGAAGGTGCTGCGGTCAACGCCCATGTATTCCTTGCCATACAGCTTTTTCAGCTTGATCACATCGAACAGCTGGCACAGCGCCTCGTCCTTGTCGCTGATCAGCTCGAACGGGAAGCCCTGCTTGGCCTTGAAGTTCTCGTGCGACTTGAGGCCGTCACGCGACACGCCGAACACCACGGTGTTGGCTGCCGCAAAGGCCGCATGCTGGTCGCGGAAACCCTGGCCTTGGGTGGTGCAGCCTGGTGTGCTGTCCTTGGGGTAGAAGTACACCACCACCTGGCGGCCCTTGAGCTCGGCCAGGCTAACGGACTGGCCGCTGGTGGCCTGGGCCTGGAAGTCGGCGACGGGTTGGTCGAGTGCTACTGCCATGGATGCATTCCTTACACAGGGTTCTGTGGGCGCCAAGGTTCGATCAGCGCGTCCAGGTTGAGGGCGTCGGCAAAGTCGAGGAACTGGTCGCGCAGCCAGCTGATCTGGGTGCCGGCCGGCAGGATCACGGTGAACTGGGCATTGAGCATGCTGCTGCCGGTTTGCGGCGCCAGGTAGGTGTCGCAGGTCATGGCTTCGAGCTCGACACGGTGGTCGAGGAAGAACTGGCACAGCTCGTTGATGATGTCCGGGCGGTAGGCGGCGCTGACGTAGGCCACATAAGGCAGGGCCTGCGGGCGTACTTCCTGGTCGGCGCTGCGCACCACGTCCAGGGTCAGGCCGTGCTTCTTGCCAAGGCCCGGGAGGGTGGACTCGAAGCGGGCCAGGGCATCCCAGCTGCCGCCTACCTGCAATACCAGGGCGCTGGTCTCGCCATGGCGGCTCAGGCGCGAAGTGACGACCGCGCAGCGGTTTTCGAAGGCAGCGCGGCTGAGGACGTTGGCCAGCTCCATCGGGTTGGGGCCCAAGGCACTGATGACAAGGAATTGTTCGCGGACGGTGGGGGTGGACATGCAGCATTCCTAAAGCGATGAGCGGTCGGCACAGGACGGGCGAAAGCCTCCTGTCGGCAGGGCCCGGGGCTCGCATGCGAGGACGTGGACGCTGGCCGGGGAGCAAGGTCGACGGCCCGGCGGGCCGCGCTGCACCGATCAAAGGGTCAAGGGTAGCGAAATAAGGCGCCGAGGGGAATGCTCCGCCCGCCTGCTTCGCTTGTGCAAGGCCGATGCCCCCAGTACCATTACCGCTCTCTTTTTCCGGCAGGAGCAGTTACATGATTGCGGGCAGTATGGTGGCATTGGTCACACCCATGGATGCACAAGGGCGTCTTGATTGGGACAGCCTCGACAAACTTGTAGACTTCCACCTGGAAAATGGCACCCACGCGATCGTCGCTGTCGGCACCACCGGTGAGTCCGCCACGCTGGATGTCGAAGAGCACATCCTGGTCATCAAGCACGTGGTCGAGCGCGTCAAGCGCAGCAAGCGTAATGTGCCGGTCATTGCCGGTACCGGTGCAAACTCCACTGCCGAAGCCGTGCACCTGACCCAGAACGCCAAGAACGCTGGCGCCGACGCCTGCCTGCTGGTAGTGCCGTACTACAACAAGCCGACCCAAGAGGGCTTGTACCAGCACTTCAAGCACATCGCCGAAGCCGTCGACATCCCGCAGATCCTCTACAACGTACCCGGCCGCACCTCCTGCGACATGCAGGCCGAGACCGTGATCCGCCTGTCGAGCGTGCCGAACATCATCGGCATCAAGGAAGCCACCGGCGACCTGGTGCGCGCCAAGGCCATCCTCGATGGCGTCAGCGAAGACTTCATCGTGCTGTCTGGCGATGACCCGACTGCCGTCGAGCTGATCCTGATGGGCGGCAAAGGCAACATCTCCGTTACTGCCAACGTCGCCCCGCGCGAAATGGCCGACCTGTGCGAGGCCGCCCTTGAGGGCAATGCCGAGAAGGCCCGCGCAATCAACGAAACACTCATGCCGCTGCACAAAGACCTGTTCTGCGAAGCCAACCCGATTCCGGTGAAGTTCGCGCTCGTTGAAATGGGCCTGATGCACAAAGGTATTCGCCTGCCGCTGACCTGGCTGAGCGAAGGCTGTCACGAAAAAGTCCGTACTGCCTTGCGCCAGTCCGGCGTACTGGTTTAAGAGGAAGTACACCGCATGAAGCGACTGGCTGGTCTTTCCGCGCTCGCCCTGATCATTTCCAGCACCAGTGGGTGTGGCTGGCTGTGGGGCGAGGATGGCTATTTCCGCGACCGCGGCAGCGATTACCTGCAGGCGCACCCCACCGCGCCAATGCAGCTGCCGCAGGACGCCAGCAACGTCAAGCGCCTTGACCCGCTGCTGCCGATCCCACGCAACGTCGCCGACGACAATGCCAAGGGCGAGTTCGAAGTGCCGCGCCCGCAACCCCTGACCGGCGGTGCCGAAGTCAGCGACTTCAGCCTGCAGCGCAGCGGCAGCAGCCGTTGGGTGCTGGCCCAGCGTTCGCCGGCCGAAGTCTGGCCTGTGGCGCATCAGTTCTTCGAGGACAACGGCTTCCGCATTGTCGAAGAGCGCCCGCAAACCGGCGAATTCAGCACCAGCTGGCAGCGTTTCGACGAACTGTCGGCCTCGCTCGGCCAGCGCCTGGCGAGCACCGCCAGCAGCGGTGACAGCGAAGTGCGCGTCCGTGTGCGCATGGAGCCTGGCGTGCAGCGCAACACCTCCGAGGTATACATCGTCAGCGTCGAGCGCCCGGCCGGCAGCACCGCCGACACGGCGTTCCCGTCCACCTCCGCGAACACCGGCGCCGATGCCCTGCTGGTCGACGAAATGCTCGCCAGCATGAACCGCAGCGCCGAGAAGGGCGGTTCGGTCTCGCTGCTGGCCGCGCGCGATTTCGATGCGCCGAGCCGCGTCAGCCTGAGCGAAGACGGCAGCGGCAACCCGGTGCTGTTCCTCGGCTCCGACCTGGACCGTGCCTGGTCCGGCGTGGGCCGCGCCCTGGAGCAGGGCGGCGAATGGCGCGTCGAGGACATCAACCGCAGCTTGGGCCTGTACTACATCAACCTGTCGGAAAAACCTGACGACAAGCAGAACGAGCCTGGCTTCTTCAGCCGCATGTTCGGCAGTGCGCCGACCAAGGAAGAGCGCGAAGCCCGTGCCGAGCGTTATCAGGTGCGCCTGAGCAAGGTCGGCGAGAGCGTGCAGGTTACCGTCGAGAAAAACATCAACACCGTGGCCCCGGCCGATGTCGCTCGCCGCGTGCTGAGTGCCATTCAGGACCACCTGGGTTAAGTGCGCTTCGCGGTACTTGGAAGCGGCAGCCAGGGAAATGGCACGCTGATCGCCAGTGGTGACACGTACATCCTGGTCGATTGCGGGTTCTCCCTGCGTGAAACCGAGCGGCGCCTGGCGCTGCTCGGGGTGTCGGCGGCGCAACTGAGCGCGGTGCTGGTCACCCACGAACATGCCGACCACGTGCATGGGGTGGGCCTGCTGTCGCGGCGCTACAATGTACCGGTCTACCTCAGCCAAGGGACCTTGCGCGGCCTGCGCAAGCCGGTGGAGGTGGCCGGTTTTCTCGCCTGTGGCGACAGCCTGCGCATCGGTAGCCTGCAAGTGAGCGCGGCGCGGGTCGAGCACGATGCCTACGAGCCGCTGCAGTACGTCATCAGTGACGGCCGCCGGCGCTTTGGCATGCTCACCGACCTGGGCTCGTACGATGCGCTGCTGCTGGAACGCTACCAGGGCCTGGACGCACTGCTGATCGAGGCCAACCATTGCCGCGACCTGCTGGCGCGCGGGCACTACCCACGCTTTCTCAAGCAGCGGGTTGGCGGCATGCAAGGCCATTTGAACAACCACCAGGCTGCAACCCTGGTGAACGAGTTGGGCTGGAGCAACCTGCAGCACCTGGTGCTGGCCCACCTCAGTAGCAAGAACAACCTGCCACATCTGGCCCGCCAGTGCTTCGTCGACACCCTTGGGTGCGACCCGGACTGGCTCCAGGTGGCGAATCAGGAACACGGGCTCGACTGGCGCGAAATCGCCTAGCCCAACCACTCAAGCAAGCGGAGCCCAATCATGGAAAAACGCGAAGAACTCTACCGCGGCAAGGCCAAATCGGTTTACAAGACCGACGACGCCGACCGCTTGATCCTGCTGTTCCGTAACGACACCTCGGCGTTCGACGGCAAGCGCATCGAACAACTCGACCGCAAAGGCATGGTGAATAACAAGTTCAACGCCTTCATCATGCAGAAACTCGAAGAAGCCGGCGTGCCGACCCAATTCGACAAGCTGCTGGGCGACAACGAGTGCCTGGTCAAGAAGCTGGACATGATCCCGGTCGAGTGCGTGGTGCGTAACTATGCCGCCGGCAGCCTGGTCAAGCGCCTGGGCGTGGAAGAGGGCATCAAGCTCGAGCCGTCCACCTTCGAGCTGTTCCTGAAGAACGACGAGAAGGGCGACCCGTTCATCAACGAATCGCACGTTGTCGCCTTCGGCTGGGGCACCGCCGAGCAGCTGGCAGAGATGAAGAAGCTGTCGCTGAAGGTCAACGAAGTGCTGAACAAGCTGTTTGATGACGCCGGCCTGCTGCTGGTCGACTTCAAGCTGGAGTTCGGCGTGTTCCACGGCCAGATCGTCCTCGGCGACGAGTTCAGCCCGGACGGCTGCCGCCTGTGGGACAAGGAAACCCGCAAGAAGATGGACAAGGACCGCTTCCGTCAGGGCCTGGGCGACGTGATCGAAGCCTACGAAGAAGTTGCCAAGCGCCTGGGCGTGCCGCTGTAAGCGGCCTGTTCACGCAAGCGCCTGATACCACGCGTTTTTTTTGAAAATAAAGGTTTGCGTTTTCAGAATTCGCTGGTATGATGCGCGGCATTGGAGAGATGCCGGAGTGGTCGAACGGGACGGATTCGAAATCCGTTGTACTGGCAACAGTACCTAGGGTTCAAATCCCTATCTCTCCGCCATACGCGAAGTAGCCGAAGCCCCCGAAAACGTTGAAGTTTTCGGGGGTTTCGTCGTTTAGAGGTATGGGCATAGGGCAGAATTTGGGCAGAACAATCACTTTGTAGGCCGTCTAGGGCCTCGATAGGCCGGCTGTCAAATCTCGCGCGTCGGGTGGTAGGGCGAGGGCGAATGACAGATTTTAGGCGACCGACCTAGCCTGACATGATGCAAAGGAAGGAACATGTGGGGATATATCGTCATCGGTGTCGTGGCAGGACTATTAATAGCTTTTTTGCTATTAATGATTTTATTTTCATTCTCTCCGCTCATTGCGCAGCTGCTTGATCCCATTGTAATTTCTTTTCTAAAAGATGTGGTAGGTCCAGTTTCTGCGGGCTTCGGGGGTGCGGTAGCTGGTGCTTATGCTGCATATTATTTGCAGGGGAAAGCGCAGCTGCAAAAAGAGGGTAGTGATTCTGCTCGTGCTCTATTTATTGCAAAGTTTCTTTATATTGAGAAAATGAATGAGCTTTTGTCGATCAAGCAGCAAGCATTCTTACCGCACTTCGATCATAAAGCTCGCTTTTGTATAATCGGGCAGTTGCCTGATCGAGAGATGTCGGCGCAACCGGTTGATCATAAGCTTATTGAGCTGCTCGTTGCCCAAGGAGCAGGCAAGGCTGTAAGCGATGTATTTCTTGCTGAAAAAAGATATATAGCTTGTTTTGCTAACTTTAAGGCTCGCAATGTAATGATTACGAGTTATCGTGAAGTGGCGAATACAGTTCCCCCTGATGACAATCTTGTCGTGAATTTTGATCAAATTTGTCGAGTCGTAGATCCAGGTATGATCATCGCTCTGTATGAGTTTACGGAAGGTCTTCTAAAGAACGTTGATGACGCAGTCGAATCGATTAGAGATGCCTTGCGTGGAGTTGGCGAGGCCCTTGATCGACAAATGAAAAACAAGGGCTTACCTAATGTGGAAATTGAATTTCCTGATATTGATTTGATTAAGCGTGCGCCTCCTCCGTTTTTCACAAAGGAATCGTTAGTGGAGTTTATTCTTAAGGCAAAGCGTTAATCTCTCGTCTCTGCTTCATTACGTAAAACAGTAAAACCCATCGTGCGAGACACTATTCCTGACATGCTTTTTGTATCTTTGGAGATCCAACGACCATAATGTTTGCGCACCATAGTGGTGTCGCTATGACCGAGTTGACGTGCGACCCATTCAATCGGGACGTAGCTTGACAATGCTTGGGTTGCGAACGTATGGCGTGCCTGGTTGGCGCCTCGATGGCGAATGCCTGCTTTCTCAAGATGGGCGGTGAACCAGTTGCTGACGGTCTTGCCGTTCCACAGCAAGCCGCTGGTGGAGCAGCGGAACAGGAAGCGAACCCGCTCATGCTTCTTCGTGATGTTGTCTCGCGGCACTACTGTGCGTGGGTTCGGTATCCTTCGCTTCGGCCACGATGAGGGTCAGCAGCTCCAGGGCTGGCGCGATCAGCTCGACCGTACGAATGCGCGAGCGCTCGTTCGGTACCTTGAACTCCCCTGCGACCAGGGCGCGTCGAATTGGCAGTGTGCCGGCTACCAGGTCGACGTCCTCTACGCCGGCCGCGATTAACTCAGACAGAGACAGCCCGGCCCAGCATTTGAAGACGATCATCCGACTGTCTATCATTCGCTCAGGGTCGGCGGCGGCTATCCGCTCGATCTCGATTCGGGTGAACGGGTCGGCGAATTCACTATCGCTATCAGACTGGATGTTCTCGATTCGCTCCAGGGGGTTGAGCTTAATGATCTCGTCGCTGAATGCATCACCCCGGACAATCGTAAAAACGTCATTTACGGTTTTTGGTTTGAGGCCATTAGTGAGTAGCTCGGCTTGGAATAATTCAAGCTCGCTCTTGGGGATGCTTGCGATCGTTCTACCGGTGAATTTCTTTCTAACGTGTTCTGATTTGCTCTTGTAATTGATAAATGTACTGTGGGCCTTTTTGACCTTGGCAACTCCAAGCCACTGGACTATCCATCGTCTACAGTCCTTTTGGCTGGCTCATTGGGAAGTTCTTGTCGAGCTTTGAGCCAAGCCGAATCGGGGAAGTGTGCTGCGCAGTCATAACGGTTTTCCTTGATCTCCGCAAGTATCGTTCTGCGTTTATTGTCTGCATAGGCGATGGCGGCCTTGTTGATCTTGGCAACATTGCGTAGAGGCTCCCGGCGGCGTTCGCCTTCGTACGTGAAGGCGATCCGCAGGTGGTTGCCGTTGATGTCGACACCTGGGGGTAGGGCGTCAACACCAGCTGGAAGTTTCACGCTCATGGACGGCCGGCCATCCAGTTCTCAATCTCTACACGGTTGTAAACAATCACGTTGGCTGGGTCAGTGCGCCATTGCCTCTCTTCCAGCCAGATTCCCCGGTCACGATACTTGCGTACGGCTTCAGTGCTCAGCCCGAATACTGGAAACAGCAATTCTTTTCGGATCCATACCCGGTTGTGACAAGAAGTTGTACCGCTTCGGTAGGGCGATTGTTTGCTTCGTGGATGGGTTTAACTTGTGGCTTTTATGCTTGCGTCGCAGTCAGAAAGCAAAAAAGGCGCCTAAGCACCGGTATTTCCGGGCTTGGCGCCTTTAGCGTTCCACCTGCAGCGCATGGTGCGTGCTCTGCTAGTCAGAAGGAGTACCTGGCTGGGGTGACAGGCTTAATCTTGTTCCACTGTCGTTCTGTAAAGCAGACTGGCGGCAGGGAACTGGGCCTGTAGCGCTGAAAAGTACTCACCGCCGTCCAAAATGCGAGTGTCGAATTCAACAAGAAAAAAGGCCAGCCAGTTCTGAAGATCTTCCAGAGTGGCAGTCTTTACCACGTATCTAACGATAATATCGACAAGCTGCTCTGGTGGCGCTTCAATGCGATAACCATTCAGCAGAAAGAACATCATGCCAGCAGCGGCAGCGGTCCGCTTGTTTGCATTGGCAAAGCAGTGATTATCTGCAATCCCGGCAATCAATACGGATACCAAAATGATGAGATCTTCAGTTTGCTCGTAGTACCGGTACATTCCCGGCTTTTGTTGAGCAGAGGAAAGCTCATTGGGTTTGATTACATCAATGGGCTCGTCGGGGGTTTGAGTCTCGATCAGCCACCTATTGATTGCGATGAGGTCTTCAACAAGGAGGAAATGAATACCATCGCAATCAGTAGGCATTGATCAGCTTTCAAAAAATGAGGTTAAACCTTCGCGAGCTCGGCGAGAGCCTTCTCGTTCTCAATGAGGGTAATAGCGAAGGCATTTTGCACCTGCACGTCATGGAAGCCACGTGTTGGGCGCGCACGCACTCCTTTCTTGTCCCTTGGCGGGGCAACGAAATGGGTTGGTTTCTTCAATGCGCTCATGATCACTACTCCTCGGTGCGCCTCTTAGGCACACTCGCTCGCCGGTTAGGGCCGAAAAGCGGCGAAAATCTGCCGCTTGGGTTGACACGTGTGTCAGCCAATGATCGTAGAGTAAACCACGTAGGGCGCCGCATTCAACATTTAGATGAAAATGGATGATGCAGCGTAATTGCTAATTACACGGAGAAACGCAGCGAAAGCGCCGAAGTAGAGCGGTTCGCTGACCAATATGAGGTGTCTGTAGACTGTCCCCTAGGTACGCTGGCGCCTCGTAGGCGCCAGCGTACCTAGGGGACAGCGAAACGGCAAGCCTCCAATACGCTCTTTCGAAGGCGCAGCTCGGGGAATTGCTTAGGTTCCCAAAATCATATCACCTGAGGTGTACTGCTCCAAGCATGAAGCGCTGAAGTGAAAAAGCACGACTTTTTTAGGGCAAATTTAGGGCAAATCCTAGGCCGTCTCAGGCCGCAATTAACCTGTGTCAGGTTCGAGGAACGCAGCGTTTGCTGGCCTAAAACGGCCTGGCAGGCAATCCGGGCGGGTTCAGATATCTCTCCGCCATACATGATGAAGCCCCTGGAAGCGAAAGTTTCCAGGGGCTTTTTCGTTTTGGCGACAGTCCAGGCCGCGTGATGCGGCGGGGCCCTATGCAGGCCACCGCCAACTGCGCGGCATGCAGGCCCGCTTAGAACGCCAGGCCCAGCTTCACGCCAAACTCATCACGCTTGAGTTTGGTGTTGTCGGCAACAGGCGAGTCCCCATCGAGCTTGTACTCGGTGCGGGTGTAGTACACGCCCGCCTGGATCGGCATGCCGCCCTGTTGGTTCATCAGCAGCGTGACTTCTGCGTAGGGGTTGGTGCGGTCCTTCATATCGACACTGTCGCTGCCGAAGTCGTCGACCTTCAGGCGTGCGCGGCCATCGATGGTGTGGCGGGCACCGACTTCCACCCGCAGGGTCGACGCATCGAATTGGTGGTTGTACCCAAGTGCTGCCTTGGCGAACGGCGACTTGTAGGTCAGCCTGGTATCCAGGTCGTTGATCTCGGGCTCGAAGCGGGTCCAGCTATAGCCACCGCCGACGATGATGTCGACGAAGTTGCGTGCATCCAACGCGGCACGCCAGCCCAGGTCGAGGTCAGCCTGGGCTTCTTTGAGTTTGTTGTCGTTCTTCTTGGCGTACTTGGCTTCGGCGCCTATTTGATAAACGAAGCCGGATTCAGCGGTCATCTTGTTACCGAAGTTGGCGAACACGCCGCCTTGGCCCAAATGCTCCTTGTCGGAGTCGCTGCCGCCTTCGAACTTGAAGTTGTCGTAGGAACCCAGGAGGCCGAAGGTGAACAGGGGGTCAGTGCTCGGGGCGGCCATGGCTGCCAAGGGAGAACCGAGCAGGGCTAGAGCGCAGGCGTGACGCAACATTTTTGCAGTGAACATTCGCGAAATGTCTCCATGACATGTACAAGAAAAGGTCAACGGCGGTTTCGAGACGCCTTTTTTCACGAAAGTTCATAAAAATTATGGCCTTGCAAAGTTGGGGCTGCCTGCTGCCCATGGCTTGCTGACTAATGGGGTTTAGTCGTCATCCCCAGCTCTGCATCATCCAGCAGCGCCTTGGCCATTGCGCTTAAGTAATGTGCAGCCCAAATCAGCTTCTCATCTCTCTCCATCACGCCGGTCAAGGTCATGTCTCGCACGTAGCCCATGAGTTCAGATGCCTGTTCGCGGGCGGCTTGGCAGGGGATGCCGGGTTCGATGCGGAACAGCGGTTGGGTTTGGCCCTCGGCTTGGTAGAAGCGGGTTTTGCCTACGGTGGTGTGGGGATTGGTGGTGTCTGTGGTCATGGTGCGATCTCCCGGATTTGTTGGAGCTCGAGCGGGCCTCATCGCGGGCAAGCCCGCTCCTACAGGACGGCGTTGTTCTGTAGCACGGCGCTATGCCTGTAGGAGCGGGTTTACCCGCGATGAGGCCACTTCAAAGCTGCAGCCTTAATGCAGCGTTCGCGGCTCTGCTGGGAGCTGCGCGTGCATCTGCAGTTGCATCAACGCTGATTCGACCAGCGTGTGCACCGCCTCCATTTCGTGGATGACCGCCCGCATGACGATCGAACTGGGCGACGTGGGCTTCAGTTGCACGGATTGACGTGCCACGGACAACGCACAGATGACGTATTCCGTCGTCTGGACCAAGGTGTCGTGAAGCATTTGGGGTGGTTCGAGGGGGTAGGGCGGATCGGGGACTATCTTGCGCATACACATCTCCAGGATCGGTGGGGCTGCCGCAAGCTTGCTGTCAAACAAGAGGGTGGCAGCTGTACATGGGTTGACAGACCGAGGATCCCGGAGCAACTCGGCGCACACGAAGGTGCCCCACGTACAGCCGCCATAAGCTGTAAATGCGCCGGGAATCGTATCAGCCTGTCAAAGCTGGTCGTTGATTTGGCAACGACGGACCGAGCCTAGGCCGCAATCTCTCCAGTCGCAATGGTTTGGCAGCGGCAGCAGTATGATTCGGAAATGGACTACAAGGAATGGGAAAAATCTGAGTTAAAAATGTAGGACGCGCTACCACTTCCCCCTTCCAAACCCAATTTTTTGCCTTGTATTGCCGATGTAACCTTGCGTTACAATGCGGCGGCAAAACGCCACTCTCGTCCAGGCCTCCGCCGTAATGACTACGCGCGCTGGACGATGACCCTTTTCTGACATGGATTGGTTGGATGCTCCCCGTCGTACTGGCTTCGCTCAACGCCCTCGGCTTGCAGGGTGAAATCCTGTTCAACGCCCAGCCGTTGAACCCGGCCAGTGCCGCCATCCTCTTGATGCCCCTCAAACAGCCTCGACCTCTGCGGCCTGCCATCGGCTGCGGCGCGCGTGCGCCTGTCGATCCTTTACACACAAACCAGGCCTCTGCCTTGAGCAGAGTGACACACCGGAAATGGAGTGCTCCACTTGCGTAAGAAATTCGTCGCATCCCTCTTGGCGGTCGCCATCGCCACGACCACCGCCTGTGCACAGCTCGGGATCAGCAAAGAGCAAGCGGGCACCGTGATCGGTGGCCTGGCCGGTGTAGCCATCGGCTCGACCATGGGCAGTGGCAACGGCAAGATCGCCGCAGCACTGATCGCCGGCGGTATCGGCGCCTACGTCGGCAACCGCATCGGCCACATGCTCGATGAAAAGGACCAGCAGGCGCTGGCGCTGCGCACCCAGGAAGTGCTGAGCCAGCCGACCACCGCCAGCGCCCAGCCGGTGACCTGGAAGTCCGATCACTCCGGTGCCACGGCGCAGATCACCCCAGGCAAGGAATACACCCAGACCAAGAAGGTCGAGGTGAAACGCGCGCCGAAGATTCAGGCGGTGCCATCGATGAAGCTGATCAACGAGCCTTACGTCACCATCAGCGACAACCTGAACGTGCGCGCCGCACCGAACGCCAGTGGCGAAAAAGTCGGCAGCCTGAAGAGCCACACCGAGTTCACCGCCGTGGGCTCCACCGGTGACTGGATTCTGGTGGGCCGCAAGGGCGTGACGGTTGGCTACGTGCACAAGAACTACGTCGAGCCCAAGGCTCAGGCCATCGCCAAGCGCGCCGCTCCGGCCATCAACCTGGACGATCTTGATGTTGCCGCGAACAAGGAAACCCAAGGCTTCGACCTTGATTCGATCCAGTCGCTGCCGACCGAGACAGTTGCCGCCGAGGCCGCTTGCCGGCCGGTCACCGTCAGCTTGAAGTCGAAAACCGGCCAGACCGAGCAGGAGCAGAACACCTTCTGCAAACAAGCCAACGGCACCTGGGAACTGATCTGAGGAACTCCATGAAAAAGCACGCGCTCGCGCTGGCAGTGTTCGGCGCTTGCGGTCTGGTACCGCAGGCGTTCGCTCACGAGCTGGCCTTCTCGAAGAAAGAAAACATCAAGGTCGAAGTGCCCGGGGATGCCACCACCTGGTGCAAACCCGAGGTTGAGCTGACCATCACGCGCCCGGTGTGGGACAACCAGGATTTGCTGTCCGGCCTGCTGACCAAGCTGCCGTTCGTGTTCGCCAAGGACTGCTCGACGGCCAAGGTGAGCTGGAAGGCAGTTGATGCCAAAGGTGCCCTCTACGCCAGCGGTTCAGGCAATGCCTCCAACCTTGGCCTGGTGACCCTGGCTGCCGCGCCTGTCGCGCCAGAACCTGCACCTGCTGCACCTGCTGCACCTGCCGTGGCGCCAGCACCTGCTGCTGCGGCATCGGCCCCTGATCCCGCCCCGGCTGTCGCAGAAGCCGCGCCCGCGAAAGTAGAAGCTGCTCCTGCACCTGCTCCTGCTCCTGCTCCAGCCCCAGCCGTCGTCGCAGAGCCCGCGCCAGCCGCCGTTGCCCAAGCCCCCGCAGCAGCGCCTGCCGCCCCGGCTACCCCTGCACCCACAGCAGCAGTGGCCGCTGCCCCCACATCCGACTACGGCCGCGCTGTTGTCCTGCAGAACCAGAACCTCATGCAGATAACCGACGGCACCGGCTGCAAATGGGTGCTCAGCACCGCGACCATCAGCGATGGCGACACCCTGTCATTCGGCACCACCCCGGCCATGCCGTGCCCAGCGTCCGGTTTCGGCGAAGGCAGCTTCGAGAAAATCAGCTGGAAGGCGGTCGGTACCTACCGCGGCGATAACTGGAGCCGCGTCTACGTTCACCCAAGCGCGCTGATTTTCACCAAGGACCTGGAGGCCGCGGTAAAGGACAAGGCGGTGGCCTACCTCACCCCGCAAGCCGACCAGGCGGCGTTCCTGGTCGGGGAAATCCCGAGCCGGAAGATGAAGGTGTACCTGACGTTCACGCGCTCCAGCTATGGCGTGCTCAGGCCGTTCGGCAACGACCCGTACTATGTGGCGGTAACGCCCGACGAGTCGTTCGCGCTGGACGCGGCGCAGTACAAGGAAACCGCGCTGGAGATTTTCAACCTGATCAAGACCGCCTCGCCGACCACGACTGATGTGAACAACCTGTTCATCGTCAAAGACCTGTCGGCAATTGCCAACAACGTCTGGGGCAACGACGCGCTGAAGATCACCCGCAACCGCATCGGCATCAATCGCCAAGGCCTGTTCTTCGATGTGCGCGATGGCGCCAACTGGGCGGCCCAGCGTGAGCAGCAGCGGGTGCGCGAGGCGCGTCGGCGCCAGCAGGAACTGGCCCGGGTGCACACGCATGTGCTGGAACGTTACCAGCAACTGCAAGAGGGCATGAGCGAGTTCAAGGGCCGCGAAACCGAAGCCCTGGCGCAGATGGCCGGTATCAAGGTGCGCTTCGGCTCGCCGCTGGCGCTGCAGGACCCGTCGTCGTCGACCAGCGTCACGCCGATGATGGTGCATGTCACCGGCAAGAAAGGCGACTTCTACACCATCGACTTCCCAAGCAAGGGCCGCCTCGTAGCGGATGAGGAATACAGCGAAGGCTGGTACGTCACCCAGGTGGCCAACGCCACCCCGTACTTCCCGCTGGAAGACGGCCGCGCGGTCGTCACCTACCGCGCGTACAGCGCCGGTGAGCCAGAGGCCTGCAAGCAGGACCACTGTGCTGACCGTGTGTCGTTCGGCGCTGTGCTGGCCAAGGAATTCCCCGACGCAGGCATCGACTTCAGCTGGACCCCCGAGGTCTCCCAACAGTTCGTGAACGACTGGAACAACGCTTCCGCTCAGGTCCAGTGAGGCATACACCATGATCAAACAGATGAACAAGAAGCAGCTGCTGATAGGCGGTGTTGCCGCTGCAGTGCTGGTGCTCGGCGGCGGCTTCGCGATGGTTTCAAGCGCTGGCAAGAAGGCCGCGCTGAGCTATTACGATGAGTTCAAGGAGCGCTACTTCCTCGAGGACGTGCTGTCCGAAGGCGAAGTTTCGTATTCGGCCTTCTCCGGCAACCTGACCGTGGCCGACCCTGAGATCCGCATGGCTACCGCGCAGACCAACGGGGCGATGAATTTCCTGCGCAGCCTTATGGGCTCATTCGACCCCAGGGGTGCTGGTTCCAGCGAAACGGGCCTGGCGAGTTGGGCCAAGTACCAGCTCGATGCGGTTTCCGGCCGCAATGTCGCGGGTGTCTACCTGAAAGCCGATGCCCTGAAAGTTGCCCGCGATGGCGACAGCAAGGCGGGAGAGATCCACATCCAGTTGCTCGGCCTGCAGATGGGCAACCCGTTCATTTCCCACAAGGGTGCTGAAGTGGTGCTGGTCTCTGACGTGAACGACGAGATCCAGCCGCGCGCTGAATTGTCGGCAAACGGTCGCGCCACCCAGTCGGACTTCTCCTGGGGCACCAACCTGGCTGTGCGCCAGCCGGTCACCGGTGCGTTCCTGGTCAACAGCACCGGCACCTTTGGCACCCAGGTCGACGTGGATTTCATCCTCAAGCGCTCCAGCGATGGTGAAGGCTCGATGAAGTTCGTGGTCACCCACCGCAATGACGGCTCCAAGGTCGGCGAGATCGTGCGCAAGGCCAACTTCGCCTCGCTGCCGGAACTCGACGATGTGGAAGACGGGCTGAAGAACGCGCTGAGCGGCTTCATCCTCGGTGCATATCAGCCATACGCCGGTCAGGCGGCGCTGACCGAGGCTGTCAGCAGCTTCGCGCGGGTGACCAAGGTCGAGAATTACTCGGTCACCTACAGCGGCTTCAAACCGCTGCAAGAAGCCTACGGCAGCTACCAGGAAGCCACACCCAAGGCCAAGTTCGAGGCCTTCTGCGAAGAGGTCGGGCTGTCACAGTGGTCCAGCGACTTTGGCGCCAAAGGCAAAAACCACAGCGACTCGGAATGCGCCATCAGCCGCAAACTGGTGGAGGAAGGCAGCTTCGAGGAGGAGTACAAGTTCAAGGAAGGCAAGAGCCTGTTTGCAGCGCTTTTCGTCAGCAAGGCGTACGAACTGGAAAGCAATTGAGCCGGTGACGGTGCCAATCGCGTAAACCGAAAGGGTGGCTCAGGCCACCCTTTTTGCTGTGGCGGTCAGCAGGTGACAACTTAGTACTGGTCCGCAATACAAATCCTACCGAAAGCTAACAATAGATAGCGGAAACAGGTAGTTTTTGATATCTATTGGTATAACTCGTTTAGGAGGTGCCCCATGGACCCTTACCGCAACCCTTTCGCACCTGGCGCAGGCAGCAGGCCCCCGGAACTGGCAGGGCGCGATGTGGTGCTGGATCATGCTCGAATAGCCTGTGGTAGAGCGGTCAATGGTCGCAGCGCCAGGTCCATGATGCTGCTTGGTTTGAGAGGCACCGGGAAAACGGTATTGCTGAATGAAGTCGGGAAGATTGCCGAGGACGAAGGCTTGCTGGTTTCAAAAGTCGAATCTCCGGAAGAAGAAAGCTTGGCCCGGTTGCTCTACCCCGAAATGCGCAAGGTCATGCGCTCGCTCTCAACCGTAGAAGCCGCCAAACAGATCGCTAATCGTGGACTCAAAGGGCTGCGGGGCTTCGCGTCCATCTTCAAGATTGATATTGCCGGAGTGGAAGTTGGCGTGGAGCCGGAGCCCGGGTTGGCCGACAGTGGCAACCTTCAGTACGACTTGCCAGACCTTTTCAACGTTATTGGTCGGGCAGCAAAGGCCGCAGGCAAAGGCTGGATTTTGCTGATTGATGAAGTGCAGTACCTGTCTGAAGCTGATTTACGGGCATTGATCGTCTCGATGCACCGCATGTCTCAGGAAGGTTTGCCGATACTGCTTGTTGGGGCAGGCTTGCCTCAGGTGGCGCGTCTTGCAGGGGAGGCGAAGTCTTATGCGGAACGACTTTTCCTCTATCCCGAAATCAATGCACTGGATGCGGAGGCCGCTGCTCAGGCAGTCCTGAAGCCGATCCTGGAAGAAGAGGCGTCCATTGCACAAGCCGCCCTTCAAGAGATTGTCGTACGTACGAAGGGGTATCCTTTCTTCCTGCAAGAGTGGGCATCTACGGCGTGGAACTGTGCTGAAGGGCCGGAAATATCGTTGGATGATGTGGTGAAGTCCTATTCAGAAACGCTGGCCTTGCTTGACGCGGGGTTCTTCAGGGTGCGTATCGACCAGTTGACGCCAAGCGAAGTGCTTTTCGTTAAAGCGATGTCGCAGCTTGGTGATGGGCCCTATGCGGTGAGTGATGTCGCGAAGGCGCTGGGGCGCCCACAATCATCATTAGGGCCGACAAGGGCCAAGGTTATCTCCAAGGGGATGGCCTACAGTACAGATCATGGCTTTCTGGATTTTACCGTGCCGCTTTTTGCCGAGTACATGCGGCGGCAAGGTTAGGCTTCAATCCTCAGCGCATCGCCGCCAGCTTGATCCCAAACCCCACCAGGCAAGCCCCCGCCAGCCGCTCGAACAGGGTGGCAATGCGCGGGTTGGCGCGCATGCGCTCGGCCAGTTGGTGGGTTAGCACCACGGCAATCAGCCCATACAGGAACGTCACCACCGCCACGGTCGCTGCCAGGAAGCCGAAAGTCACCAACCCTTGGTGCTTCACCGGGTCGACGAACAGGGGGAAAAATGCCATGTAGAACATGATCGCCTTGGGGTTGAGCAAGGTGATCATCGTGGTCTGGCGCAGGTAGTGGCCATTGTCCATGCGGCTGGCGCGCGGGGCGCCGCCAGGCTTGCTCAGCAGCATGCGCATGCCCAGGTAGGCCAGGTACGCCGCACCGGCCCACTGCACCACGTGGAAAGCAGCGGGGTAGGCGGCCAGCAGGGTCGCGACGCCCGCCACCGCCAGCCACAGCAACACTTGGTCTCCCAGAATCACCCCGCAGGTCGCCGCCATGCCTGCCTTGATACCGCCCTTGCCGGTGGCGGTGATCAGGGCGAAGTTGCCTGGGCCGGGGATGGCCAGGACGATGATGAAGGCGATGACGAACGCGCCGTAGTCGGTGACGCCGAGCATGGGGAACTCCTGTAGGGCAGTGCAAAGGCAGAACCGTAGACTATCGTTGGCTGCGGCCTGCTTTACAACTGCCCTGTGGCAGGTTTCAAACTTGGTGGATCAGGGTTTTACTTCGCGGGTGAGTTTCGATGTCCATGGGCACCAGTGGCAGCCAGGCAGGAATGCACCGCAGGCTTCGTCGAGATGGTCTTCTACGTATTGGGTGCCGGCATCGCACACTTCGATCGCCACGTCGAAAAAGTTGATCGAATCCGGGTCCAGATGAAAGCTCCAGTTCGGGTTGTAGGGCTGCTCGCGTTTTATGATCCGGCCATGGACATGAACTTCGTTGATTTCCTCGCCCGAGAGGATTTTGCGGGCGTGGGCGATACGCTGTTCATTGGTCAGCTTGAAGATGAACTCTCGCGGCGTATCAACGGTGGTGAGGGCGAAATAGGCTTCCATGCAGTTGCTCCTGAGTCGGTTGGGAATCGGCTGTAGCGCTCTCAGGTATAGATGCAAGGCGTGGCAAGGCAACGTTGCTGCGTAGACCCCGTCACGGTTTGGGCGCCACGCAAGCCTGCGCTGTGAAGTGCTTCACGCGGGCGGCACTTCCGTCAGCTCCTGCAGAATCTGACCAAGGTCGAGTTCGATGGCCAAGGCGATGAAACTCACGCTGTCACGCTCACCCACGGGGAACACCGTCGCCTGGCAATCGGCTGGCAACATCACGTGTTCCCCACACTTCACGTGATGTGTCGAACCGTCGGCCATCTCGATTTTCAAGCCGCCAGAAGTCGCAAACAACAGAAGATCGCTGACCGGGTTCAGTTGGCCTGCAGTGCGCAGATGGCGATATTCGACGATCCAGCCGTCGCTCAAGAAGCTCTTGCTCAAGTCGTAGCTGAGCGAGCACTCCAGAGACAAACCACTCAGTGCACCAAACACCTGATCACGCGGCAGGCCATGCGGTATGAGGCGTGCAAACTGGCTCAAACTTGAAAGTGTCAGCGTCTTGCGTACTCCGCTCATGGCGAGTTCCCTGTCGGGTGCGTGCACGGGTCTAGCGTCCACTCACGCATAGAGCGTGATCGCGATATGCGCCGCGATACCGGCAGTTACGCTGAATATCAAACTCCGCGTGAAATAGGCCACCAGCGCTACCGGAATGGCGGCCAGCAGGTCGGCATTGAGCGGCATCAACGTGCCGTCCTTGGCCATCAGCAGGGCCGGCACGGTGATGCTGGCGATGATTGCCACGGGCAGGTATTCAATGACGTCGTTGAATACCTTTGGGGTTCGTTCCATCCTGAAAAACAATGGCGTGGCGCGGGTCAGGTAGGTGATGGCCATCATCAGCGCGACGGCGGCGATCAGGTATTTTTCTTCAGGCATAACCCCACTCCACAGCCCACGGCGGTTGCAATGA
>Ga0213823_1000243_pt1 | contig 53369 bp, 77 predicted proteins | sample MC6MC0907MG_FD_179887 | JGI IMG/M metagenome (GOLD analysis project Ga0213823, IMG submission 179887) | Enriched soil aggregate microbial communities from Iowa State University, Ames, United States - MC6-MC0907-MG | ecosystem: Environmental > Terrestrial > Soil > Unclassified | place: USA: Iowa...
GATGCCGACCCCGTTGAGCAGGTAGCAGGTGACGCCGCGCTGGCTGTCGTGCTGCACGTCGATGACGTTCTCGGTTGCGCTGGCGCCGGTGGCCAGCAGCAGGAGGCAGAGGGCGAGGCGGGTCATGCTTCCACCTTGTGGCGGATCCACACGCACACGGGCCCGTCCTCGGTGTCGTGGATCGAGAAAGTGCACCAGCCATCACCGGCCGGTTTGCTCGGCTGCCAGGGCGTGCAGTCATAGTCGCCCCCGGCGTCGAGCCATTCCGCATTCAGCTCCTCCGGCCCGTCGTTCTCCATCTCGACCACGCAGTATTCCAGGCCGCGGTCACCGAACCAGCTGAACGGCAGGGCGCATTCGTCGCCGTCGTCCGGCCAGGCCGGATGGGTCCAGAACCCGGATTCGTCGCGCACGACCTGGAGCGGCTGGATCATTTGCTTTTCTTCATGCATGACTTCGTCCTTGGCCGCCATATCGCGGCAGAAGTTGTACAAGTTATTGGTGGTGTAGAAGTTTTTGGGCCGGTGGTCTGATTCAGTTCACAGTTCGGCTTTTTCCAGTTGTGCAGCGGCGCCGCTTCGCTATCGTGGGTTTTGGCCATACACGAAAGACTTCAGTCGTAGGAGGCGGCATGCGAATTCGCGGAGACGTTTATTGGCAGTGGGCGGATCCCACGCTGCATCACCGGGAGCACGACGAAACTCTCGATGACGGCACGTTTATCGATGTTCAGGTGAGGCTGGCGCGAACGGGCCAGACGCAGATGTTCATCGGTGTCTATGCGGCTGCTGGCGCTGCGCTTCACGAAGAGGCTTTCGACTCCCGCCCAGGCGAGTCGATGACCAGGGCACTGGCCTGGGGCGTTGGGCGTGCTCGCCGAATCGCCACCGAGGGCCTGGCAGCAACGGAGAGGCTCGCGGCCTGCTCGAAATAGAGGGAGAGGGGTTACAGCTGGGTGGAGTACAAATGTGCTCCGGCCGGTTCTGTCTTGCCGCCGCACGCATCGCACGCGCGGTCAGTTGGTTGCTCCACCTGGCATGCTTGGCACGACCAGGTCGGCGAGCTTGGTCCTGCGCTGGCGGATAGGGCGTCAGCGATTCGGCGGAGTTCGTAGGCTGCATCCTTCAGCCTGGCGTCTGCGGTCTCGACAGCCTTGTCCACTCGGGCCCGGGTCATTTTCTTGTCTTCGTCCTGCAGGTCCTGCAGGGCGAATAGCGGCGCGCTGATCAAGTGAGCAGCCATCCGGATCAGCTTGCCTGAGTTGTCGCGCAGCAGCGTATCCCGCTCGGCCAGCTTGTCGTTCAGCTGCTCAATCGCCGAGAGGTTCCTGATTCCGTGGCTTCGCGAGTAGAACCGATCGAGCTTGGCGCTCAGGTCGTCTCGCTCCTCCCGCATGTAGCCAAGCTCTACCCGCAGCCGCTCAACCTCAGTGGCACCGGTCATCGGGCCCAGGCCAACAATCGGCAACCCAGTATCCGCCGCATCCCTGTCTGCCTCTTCTTTGGTCCACCAGATGGCAGTACCAACCATCCAGGCTATGGGCTCGGGGTGGGGCTGCTGGGCTGGCTTGGCCAGCATGTCGTGAATTTCCCACTTTGCAGCGCTGTCGTTCGGAAGATGCGCTAGGGTGAGGTCGATCAGTTCGCGCGGGACGCTGACCATCTCTGTGTTGCTGGATCGGTTTTCTGTGGGCATGGGTATACCTTAGTGTTATGGCATTTTGCCTTCGTCTGTTGTAAATGACTGTTACCTTCTACAGATGGAGTGCTTCGGATGGCTGATGGATCTGTCAAAAAACCACAAAACTGGGATAGCAATCGGATAAAGCACGCGCTCCATCTTCCTGGCTGGACATTTAGAAAGGATAGCGAAGCAACTTTGCGTGCCACCGGCAAGCCGGTGTTGGTGTCTGAGTATCAGCCTGATATGAAAGGGTCACTTTTTTGTCCAGAATGTTGCTGCCCTCTCTTCAGGTCGCCCACAAAGGAGGAAGCAAACAAAAAGGGTAAGAACGCGTTTTATGCGCATCGCCGTAACATCGATACCGATTGCGGACTACGAACTAAAAAGGCTGAGGGTAAAAAATATCTGAGCGAAGAAGAGGCTGCCCAGGCCATAGTTGATGGTAAGTTGGTAATCGTTGAAGGGTTCTTGCAGACGCGTCCTGCCGTGCCCGAGAAAGAAGCCGGAGTCTACGACCAGACGGCCGTCGAGGATCAAGACGGAGAGGTAGCTACGGTACCAATTGCTCGGCATCGCGGCAAATCATTCAATTTGCCGTCAAAGCTTACTACCGTCCGAGGACTGTGCAGGAACTTCAACGAGAACTTGTATAAGTACTATATTCTTCCTGGGGCGCAGCATGCACGGTTGCTTCTTGACTCGCTTCGAGATATCTCGGCAATGGACTCGCCAACACAAAGCGAAGTCCTCGGGTTTGGGCGTATACAAAGCATTCGGGATGCTGGTCCCAACCCACACAATATCCGGTTCGTGAAACTGAAGTTTAACCGCGGGGGAGGGTATGCAGATTTCTCCATCAAAATTCAAAGATACGACGCTGAACTGCACAGCCTTAACGAGCAATCTGTAGGGAGATTTGTCTTGTTCTACGGGATTGTAAGAGAGAGCGGCGTTGGTTTAGCCGTCAGTAATTTGGCTTGGGGGGAAGTAGCCCTCCTGCCAACTAAATATGATCAGTACCTGACCTGATCCGAAGCACAGCTTGGCCAGGATGGGTCATGCCGGGGTTCAGCTCGACGCGCTCACCAGCCAGTAGGCCGGCGATATGCGCATTCAGGTCGAGCTCAACCTCACGCGTCTTGCGGGCCTTGCCAATCTCCCGACCTGAAAGAAATTGCTCGATCAGGGCGTGGTTCTGCGCCTCCACGGCCATGAGGTCTCGGCCAGTGGAATCCATGCCTATTGCATGATCTTCTTCGCCTCGCGGCACCAGCTGATGGATCTTTTCGTACACAGCCGAAACCCAGGCCAATGCGAAATGGTCGCCTGCGGTCTCAGGGGAATAGTCGCTGCGTTGCTCGCCTTTACGTACCCGCGATACGTATTCACGTCTGGCAATTGTTAGCTTGGTCAGCAGAGCCTCGTATGCATACATTGCAATCTGTGGTGCGGGATTCACCCCTACGTACAGCTCGCATTCGATGATTCTGCTCGTCGATTTGCACCACTGGCGCCGCGAGAATGAGCGAACGCTGAATGCTTCCCCAACAATCGAACCCAGCTGTCGGTCCCAAGTCGGGCGGCGCTTGACCCTTGAACATTCTGACTCGACCTCGCCGACGTCACTGAGGTGAACATCGATTTCGGTAAGGCGATACTCTCGCATTAGCGCCTGGGCCTGACGCATGGCAGTGGCCGCCTCGGTTTCGTTCGGGCTTTTCGACAGAGCCAGGCAGCGCTTGATCTTGCGGATGATCCGTTCGAGCTTGCTCTCGTCGTTCTGTTGTTCGGTCATTTCGTTGTCCTTGCGTGCAGGCGCCGCCCTCGCCGGGGAGGCACGATTGAGTTTTGGTCTAAAGTTGAAGTTCTTGCGGAGGGCGACACATGCTTAAAGCTGGAGCGAGCACGGAATGGACGTGTGATTTCTACCGATACATCACCGATGGTGAAGTTAGGGAGGCTTTTGCTCTGCTGGTGGGCACCCTGGCCTGTGCCCAGGGCGTCATCTGTGCCCGGAGGAATCAAGGTGAAGTCAGATCAGTAGGTATCGAGGTCGACGGTGAGTACTGGTTCGCGCTCATGGTTGCGCGGGAATGGCTGACATTCCAATGGCGACCGCCAGTGACCCGGACAAACCGGTACCGGGTGGCTCATCTGCGATCTCAATTCCCGGACAGTTTCACCGATACCGCGCAAGCCGATCATTGGTCGATCAAGATCACTTCGCTTGATGACGCCCTACGACTGCTGCTGATCCTAGACATCGACACGCCTTGATCTTGCGGCGTTATCGTGGAATAGGGAAGGCGCTGGCGGGCAGCGCGGTAGGATCAGTCGTCGTGGCCGTAGTGGAAGTCGTAGACGTCGATTTCCTGGTACTGCACCTTCACGCCGCTGGTGTAGAGGTTCAGCAGTAGAGCATCGAGACCAAACTTGGCGCCGAGGAAGAGAGTTTTCGACGGGTCGTAATCGTTGATCTTGAGGCTGTAGCACTGGCCTTCTTTGTTGAAGTCCATCTGGATGGCGCACGCATATTTCGACGTACGTTCCTCGGCATCCACATACAGGTGCCAGTACCCGGCGCAGACACCCTCTGTGGTTTCCACGATGATGGTGGGGCGATCCTCGCCGCGGCTTTCGTCGCTCTCACCTAGCCCTTTCGTGATCTGGTTCAGCAGCTCAGTCAAGGTGATGCTTTGCGGGAGAGGCTTGATCATCTCGGCCAAGCGCTCTTGGATGGCCTGTTTCACTGCCTGGTTCTGCATGTCGCCAAGCATGCCAGAGACAGTCTTCACCACCAGGTCGCCGAAGCGGCCAACATCTTCGATGTCCGTCGGCATCACCCCCGCCAACTTCTCTTCGAGCAGCTCCTTGAATTTCGAGCGGTAGTTGAACTGCGATTCGATGGCGCGCTTCACCGTGTCTTCCACGTTGCTCTGGATGATTGGCCGCAGCTTTTCCGGGCTCAGCGCCGCGGCTACCGACTCGGCTACGATCCCTTCGATGTTGATGTCGAGTTGCATGGTGAATCTCCTGGGCATGCGCCGCCCTCCGTGGCCGGATGCGGCATGGTGGCAATTTGGGTTGGTGCTGTGATATCAAAAAGAGGGCGTTCCGCCCTTCAAGGAGCAACAAATGGCGTACATGGTCGACACGCTGCTGCGCGTAGCAGAGGCAGGTGGAAGCTTGGTTCTGGGAGCTGGCTACATGCCTGACAGCTTGGTCCGAATTGCTACAACGATGAGGGGGCGAGGAGGGCACTTAACGATCCGAGCTCCAGGCCTCCTTCCGGATACCATGGTAAGAGTATCCGCTGCAGCGCCGGGTCAGGTTACCTTTGACCTGTCTTGAGGCGTGATCAGTTCGTCGCCAGGGTCGCGCCTCAGTTCGGCCATGCTCGCCTCAATGAACTGACGCGCTAGTTTTGGCGAGATGTAAAAAGCTGGCGCGTCAGGTCGTTCAAGCCGGCGCGCACGCTCTTCAGGATCCTGCGCAATCCACGACAAAGCCATGTCCTGCCACAGCTCTTGCACCTGCTTGTAGCCGTGGCGCTTGATCTCGGCGGAGAGCGCTTTCTTGATCCCCGCAGGCATCGTTATGGTCACGTCCTCGATTCCCAGTTTCTCGGCCTTCTTCTTCTCGCGTTCGCGGTAGTCCGCCGAGTGCTTCGCGGCTCCGGTCTTCTGCTCGGCCATGGCCGATACCTCCCAAGCCGCTGGGCGGCAAATTGATGTGCTGCTGGCGCCGGCCGTGCCGGACGCGCGCGGTGATGCGTTTCATGCTTTGCGTTTCGCTCGCTTTTCGGCGGTGGTCGGGAAGCTGATCCCGAACTCATCCAGGATTCGATGTAGCAGCTTGTAGGAGATGTTCATGTGGCGAACGACTTGGGCCATGGTCAGGCCGACATCGCGGGCGGCAGTGATACGCTCTGCCAGGGCCCGGTCTTTTACTGGGTCGCTGAGCTTCTTGCCCTTGTTGCCCTTGCCACGATTGGGGTTGGGCTGGAAGTGAAAGCCACCGTCTGCGGCTGCACGGCTGAGCGCTGACTGTGAGAGTCCGGTGTGCGCCATTGCTTCTGCGTAGCACATCGTCGCCGCCAGTTTGCGAAGCTCGGCCAGTTGCTTTTGCCGCTTGGTCATCTTGGGTTCGGCAGCTTCCGACGAGGCGCGGATAGGCTCAAGGTCACGATGCTGCCGGTGCGGCACGTATTCATAACCCGGTAGGGTCTGCACCGTGCCGCCCTGGCTGAAGAAGCTGTCGATGCTCGCATTGAGCTGGGCCAGCACTGCTTCACGATGATCGGGGGTTGATGTGCTATTCACTGCAGGCCACCCCGCTTTGTCGCTGCGCCTGCCTCCATCGCATCCACAAACCGCATGGCTGCCTGATAGCTGTACGCGAAGCCCTGAACTGCGCCGGTTGCGATCTCAACTACATCCCAGGTGCTGCCCTTGTTCGACGCTTGAAAGCGCGGGGCGGGCTGGCCTACCTTGGCGTGGGCCTCGATCCTTGCTGACTTGCTGCGCTCGAGCAGGGCCGCGAGCACGGCAAGCTTCTGCTCGAAAGCAGGGTGCATTGCTGTGTGCATGGTGAATCCTCGGATTGGTCAGGCGTGAAGTTCAAGGGCCTCGGCCCGGCGAACGATTCGAACTTGTGCGGTGCGCCGCTCGGGCGCCCGGCGATCGCGGCGCATCGGGTCGCTGTCGTTGATCAACGCATGCGATGCGATGAGGGCGGCGAGGGCGATGCAGAGCGGGCTGATGATCTGTTGGCGCATGGCCTTGGTGACCGCCTCGATGCGCCGGCCGGCTTCCAGCTTGAAGAGCGCGGCTTCGATGCGGTTGGCCACGGTGCCCGGGCTGACCGCCATCTCGCGGGCGATTTCTTTGGTGGTGAGGCCTTGAGCCACCCACAGCAGTGCTTCGAGCTCACGGGGAGCCAGCGCCTTGCCGAGCTGGCCAATCCATGAGCCGCAAGTGATCGTTTCCATGAAGTGTCCTCGGTGGGGCTGCATTGGTGTGTGATCTGCCCGGCTCGGCGCCGGTGGTCATTCTTTCGACTCAGCTTTACCTGGCCGCCGCTGGTGCTACCCCGGCCTACGCCAGACGGGCTGACCACTTCCAGATGTGCGCATGCCTGCGCTTCCAGATCACACACCGATGCAGCCTGGTGATGGGGAACCAGGTAGATCGGGCAGTTAACGTCAGGCTGACTTGTCGCTGATTGAGCGGGGTGGGGGAAGGTTAATCGTGGGTCAGTGATAGGTTGCTCACGATGCAGATTGAGCCGTCGTCTGCAGGGGTGGCATCGGTGTAATCGACTTGGTTGTAAACGCCGCCGTGGAAGTTCAGCAGCGATGATCGCCAGGAACTGTCCATGTGGAGGTTGCCGGACGACCCGGCCTTACCATTGCAACTGGCAGTCACGGTCAAAGCGCCCGAGGCGAGAACGCGGAGGGTGACGGTGAACTTCGCACCCAGAGGAACACCCTTGAGCAGGGTGGTGTTGGCCGGGGTGGCCTGGTTGAAGGTTTCGCGGAACCCCAAGGTGATGTTCCCCTTGCTCCAGAAGACCTTCACTGGTGGGCTGTCGTCGTCCTTCACATGCAACTGCGAGATCACCACTTTCTGCGCGGAGTTGACCTTCGTGAGTATCATCTCCTGCATGTTGATGTGCTCGGCAGCGCTCGCCAAAGACCAGTAGCTGGCCTCTTTCCACTCGCAGCGCGTGCGGTGGGTGCTTTTACTCGAGGCGCCTTTGGTGGGCGCCGTGAACTGAATGGAGCCGTCTGACAGCTCAGTCACGACGCTGGGGTACTGCGCGAGTGCTTCCGCACCGGTGAGCTCTAGTGCAACGGGGTTCGTGGTGGAGGTGGCTACGGGGGTGGTGATGGTCAAGTTGTTGATGTTTACGGCCATGGCACTTCTCCTGTTGGAGGGAGGGGGAAGGGTGGCATTCCATTTCGAACTGCGGCTCGTTGGCCTTCTAACCATGCTGCGTCAGCGGTTGGGAGCTAGGTGGCCCGCATTCAGGTGGTTTCCCGTCTGGCCCTGTCGCCAAGGCCAGCCAGTGAAATCTGTTGTCCGCACCATGCGCGGCGCCGCGGTATCCCCACCTGGCCGGGTCACACATTTCGTGTTCGGTGTTCTTCCCGGCTGGCTTGCATGGTTTGGCGTCCCTCAATGCCTGAGGTCCGGCAGCTATCCAGAGGCTGCGTGTTCGACGACTTAGCTTGTCCCGACCCAGGTGATGGCCTGGGTGCGTCGAGGTGGTCACGTCTGGTTGTGTAAAGAGCGGTGGCTGCCGTAGCTGCCAATAACCTGTGTTATGGATCGAATCATAACTCAGGTTTTCTGTGTGTCAATAACTCAAGTTATAAATCCGGCCAAAAATAAGCCCGCGATAAGCGGGCAGTGGTTAGCAATCTGAAAACTCGCGCCATCCGATGCGGATTACACCAGACTCAAGCATCTGGATTCTGATCCCCGAAGTCTTTTCCAAATCCGCCAACAGGCGCAGCCAATCATCCTGGGATTCGTCCGCACAAGGCCTCACCTCGACGAACTGCCTTTTCTGCACATGGGGGGACGAGATGGCCTGCTGAATGCGATGGCCCAGGCGTTCATAGGAGCGGGTTGGAGATGTAGAAAAATCGAGGGGCAGCATGAGAAAACTCCTTTTTACTGTACATGCATACAGTCTTATGGAATGTAGGAAAATTCAAGCCCCATCGACGTGTAAAGAAATTTTACGCGTCAATATTTCGCTACGACCGGTTTGTAAGGGCGAAAAAAAGCCCAGCGCGAGGGCTGGGCCGATTGTAGGAGTGGTCCTCAGAGCTTGATCATGGCGCGCACTACGACTCCAACGATGCGGCAGCCTTCCACGCACATCTCTACTGGGTAGGCAGGATTAAGCGGCTTCAAAAAGCGCCGGCCTCCGTCCTCCACCAGCTTCTTGAACGTGGCTTCATTGCTGTCTGCCAGCTTGGCGACTACCAGCTTTCCAGAAGTGGCTTCGGCCTCGGTGTCTACCAAAATCAGCATGCCTTCAGTGATGCTGGTCCCGACCGGTGATGTCATGGAATCACCCTTGACCTCAAGCCAGAACGCGGTGCCCTTCGAATCGTAGTCGGACATTTCGTACCGATCAGAGTACCCAGGCGGGAAAGGCTCTACCGCCTCGGCCCAGGATCCCGCAGCAACCCAGCTTATCACCGGGTATCGATATGACTCGGGCAGTACGTCCGTGGGCTGCACATTGCCCTTTGCAGGCGGCGCCTCTTTACCTGAAGCCAACCATTCGACTGTAACTCCGAGCGCCCTCGCAATCTCGAGCAATTTCTTCGAGGTCGCGTTTCGTCCGCTCTCCAGGTGCTGAATAGTCACTTGGCTCACGCCGGCTTTATCTGCGAGCTGCTGCTGGCTCAGGCCAAGGGCAGTGCGCCGTTCAAGAATTCGGTCTTTGAGCATTTCGGGGGCTTTAGTCATGCCTGCAAGGGTAAAACACGCGTTATAAGGCTTCAAATAACATGTGTTTGCCTTATCTATAACTTGAGTTATCATCGAGTGCACGATCCATTGAGGCACGCAGACATGCCGAACACAGAAAGACCTATCGACGAGGTCGTGCGCTTGGCCGGTGGCCAGGCTGAGCTCGCGAGGAGATGCAACACGAGTCAGCCGCGCATCTGGCAATGCGTTCACCGGAATCAAAAAGTGCCGGCGGATCTGGTTATCCCTTTTGAAAAAGCTGTCGGCGGGCAGGTGACTCGCCACCAGCTGAGACCAGATCTCTATCCCCCAGAGGAAAGGGCTGCTTCGTGATGAGCATTGTGCATCTGCCAGCGTTTAGCCAGTAGATGACCGAAACACCTGTGAATGTAACCAGTAGGAGAGAGCAGATGGAGATTGGAAGGGAGGCCAAGAAGGCGAGCATTGAGCTCGCCCCGTTTTCGGTCAGTGCTTCGGCCCTGGGGGTGACGATATCCCAGCACGCTCTACAGCCTGCACAGACCTTTGCAGTACATCGATCAGCTGTTTCGCCTGTGGAAGTGTCAGCGCATAGATCGGACTTTTCTGAGCTTCTTCTGGGCGCTGGAAGGGGGTCGAAATGAACCCGAGCTCCAGAAGCACCAACTGCATGGATTCAACCGTTCTCACATCCCAGCCGGCAACGGGGTTCAACACCAAATCATCTGACATGTCCGGTCTCCTTGGACCTTGTTGTGTGGAAGCAAAAAGCTACCACGGATGCACCGGACACCCATAACGCTCGAATTTTGGGCGAAAAAAAACCGCCTGGCAGGGCGGCTTTCTCTACAGCTTCATAACGGGGTTAAGCATGACAAACATCGTCCCACTTGACAAGTCCAGGGGGTTCACCCGGATGGACAACCAGCTCATGGATGGCCTGCTGGCTATCGATCTCCCGGCCCGGGAGATGAAGATTGTGCTGTACGTGGCCAAGGCCACCATCAACTTCGGTGCTGGCGCCCAGCGCATCCCGGCTACCGACATCGCAAAGGCCATTCACTCACATCCCGACACCGTGTCGAAGGCCATTTCCAGCCTGTTGCGTCGACGTGTACTGTTCCGCGAGGGCGGGGCCCGTGGCGACATCGGTGTGAATGACCCGAAAGATTGGGTATACGTCACTGAGCCGAAACAGATCAAAACAGCCGATTCGGCTCAAGTGGTCCGAATCGGCGAAGAGTCGAAACAGACCAAAACCGCCGAGCCCCTTCTTTATTCTAAGAATCTAACCCCCTATGTAAATCTTCCTACGGAAGATATTACATGCCCCCCCAGCGAATCGCCGGATGCTCCGGCCAAGTCTGAGCGCAAGGCACCGTTCGGCAAAGCAGCGATGCTGGCCGACAACCCCCACAGCCTGGATGAGTCGCTGATCGCTGACTACCTGACTGTCCGCAAGGCAGCCAAAGCCCCGGTGACCGCCCGTATCTGGTCCGGCCTGAACGCCAAGCTTGAACAATGCAAGGCTTTCGGCATCCAGCCCGCCCAAGCCCTCGAGGTCGCCGTAGAGAACGGCTGGCGCGGGTTCGAGGTGGACTGGGTGACCAAGCGTATCGGCGCCCAGCTGCCTGCCAAGTCCAATCCCAACAGCCGCCACCACGGGTTCAGTGACCGCGACTACACCGGCGGCCTGACCAAGCGCGAGGACGGTACCTATGCGATCTGAATCGGTGATCACGATGTCCGAGGTGCGAAACGCCGCCGGCTTCCGCGTACAGCCTGCGCACTGCGAGCATCACGGCGACTTCGAGCAGCGGGTGACCATGCTCATGGGCCGCGAAATCGTTGGGCGCTGCCCTGCGTGCGAGAAGGCCGCCATTGTCGAACGAGAGGCGAAGCAGCAGGCCGAGGAAACCCGCCTGAAGCGTGAGACGATGACCCGCAAGTTGGGGGCGGCGCTGATCCCGAAGCGTTTCGCCGACCGCACCCTGGCCAACTACCGCGTCGAGCACGAAGGGCAGCGTAAAGCCCTGGCCTTTTGCACGCGCTACGTGGCGGCATTCGAGGAGATCGAGCGCACCGGCCGGTGCCTGATGCTGTTGGGCAAGGTCGGCACCGGCAAGACCCATCTGGGTGCCGGCATGGCCAACGAGCTGATGCGCAACACTTCGGCCACCGCCGTCTACCGGACCGTTGGCGCGATGCTGCAATCCATCCGGGCGACCTACGACCGCCACAGTGAGCAGTCCGAGGCCGACATCCTATCCAGCCTGATCGAGCCGTCGTTGCTGGTGCTGGACGAGGTCGGGGTCAGCAAGGAGCAGCCGAGCGAGTTCGAACTGACCACCCTGTTTTCGATCATCAACGGGCGCTACGAGCAGATGCGCCCCACGGTGGTGATCTCCAACCTGGAGGCCGGCCAACTGCGCCACGCCATGGGCGAGCGGTGCTATGACCGCCTGCGCGAGGGAGGCGGGGTGGTGGTGCCCTTCGAGTGGGAATCGCACCGCGGCAAGGAGGAGACCTGACCATGCGGCAAACCAAGCTGACCAAGGCCGCGCGCGGGCGGGAGTGCCAGGTGCGCATCCCGGGCGTCTGCAACGGCAACCCGGAAACCACGGTGCTGGCGCACTACCGCCTGGCGGGCACTTGCGGCGTGGGCATTAAGCCGAACGACCTGCAGGGCGCTTGGGCCTGCAGCGCCTGTCATGACGCGGTGGACTCTCGCAGCAGGACATCGTTTAGCTATGACGAGTTGCGATTCATGCACCTCGAAGGTGTGGTGCGCACCCAGGCGCTGCTGATCCACGAGGGGGTGCTGGTCGCATGAATGCTCCCGCCCTTCGCCCGTTCAAGGCCAAGCCGGCCCGCGCCAAGCCCGTAGACCGGGAAGGGCAGGAGCAGGCCGCGCTGATGCAGGAGCTGCAGTTGCGCTACCCGCAGGCCTACAAGCTGATCTACCACGTGCCGAACGGCGGTCACCGGGTCAAGGCCGTGGCCGCCAAGCTGAAGGGGCAGGGCGTGAAGGCCGGCGTGCCCGACCTAGTGCTGCCGATGGCGCGCGGCGGCTACTTCGGCCTGTATATCGAGTTCAAGGCCATGCCACCATTCGATGCGCCGGTGTCGCCCAGCCAGGACGCTTACCTGCAGGCGCTCGGTGATCAGGGCTATCTGGCGATCGTGTGCCGGGGCAACATCGACGCCGTCGAAGCCATCCGCGCCTACCTGCTGCTGCCTGCGACGGTGGCCGCATGAGCGCGACCCGTGAGGTGAAGCTGAGCGAGGCCGAAGTGCGCCGGCAGGCCTCCGACAAGTCGGTACGTGACCTGCGCGACCCACGCCACCCGGGCCTGTATCTGCGCTTCTGGAGCAACCGCGAGCGTGGCACCTGGCACCTGGTGCGCGGCAAGAAGTGGGTACCGGTTGCCCGCTGGCCCGACCTGAGCGTATCGGCGGTGCTGGCCGAGCTCCCCGCGCTGCGTCAGCGCCTGCTGCGATCCCCGGCCACTGCGCCGGTAGTTTCAGGCATGGTCACCGTGGGCCAATTGCTGGACTGGTTCGGCAACCGCATGGCCCGTGACCGCTCGCTGTCGGCGAAGCGCAAAGCCGGCGCTCGTTCCGCCATTGCCCAGCACCTGAAGCCCCGCCTGGATGACCTGGCCGTGGCCGATGTAACCGCCGATGCCCTGGACAAGCAGCTGATGTGGCCGTGCCAGGCCGAGGTGTCGTTGTCCTACCTGCGGCAAATGTTCGCGCTGCTGCTGACCGCTTTCCGCCAGGCCTTGCAGCTGGGCCTGATCGACCGCAACCCGATGGCCGGGATGCGCTTCAATGACTTCACCAAGGCCAAGATCCTGCCCAAGGCCGCGCGGCTGCGTGACGTGCAACTGCCCGAGCTGATGCAGCAGCTGGCCCAGGCCTTCGAAGCGGCACCGGGTGATGCCATGTTGGCCCTGATGATGCTGGCCCATGGCACCCGTATCGGCGAGACCCGCATGGCGCGCTGGAGCGAGATCTCCCTGGCGGCGGCCGAGTGGTTCATTCCCGCAGCGAACACCAAGACCCGAACCGAGCATCGTCTGCCACTTACCGCCCAAGTCGAGGCGCTGCTGATCCGGTACCGGGCCATTCAGCAGGCCGGAGGCTACGAGGGCGTGTATCTGTTCCCGAACCGTCGCGGGCTGTCGTTGAGCGAGACCCAAGCCAGCGCCGTGTTCACCCGACTGGGGCAGGGTGAATGGACCAGCCACGACCTGCGCAAGGTATCCCGCAGCACCTGGACCGACCTCGGCATAGACGGCCACATCGGCGAGATGCTGCTGAACCACACGCTGGGCAAGATCGCCAGCACCTACATCCACACCCAGGCCATGCAGCAGCGCCGGGCAGCATTGGAGAAGTGGCACGCCTGGCTTGATCGGGTTGGCTTCTCAGCCATCCACGGCCTTACCAAGGCCTTATCCGAAATTTCGCAGAACTCGCCAGAGGCCACAGAAGCCGTGGCGCCGAGCGACCTTACCGCATTTGTAATTAGCGAGGATTCGAAATGACTGGAAAGCACCCCGGGCCAGCCATGGCTGACTTGAACACGATGTCTCCAGCGGCCCGCTCGGCGGCAATGCGCGGCGGGATGGAGGGTTGGGGTTTTGTCGGCGGGCTGCCTGGGCAGATCTGCTATCAGGAACAGGCTGATTCGAAGTCGCGTCGGCGCTGCAACTGCGGCTGCGGGCGCCGGGCAACCCATCGGGGAATGGCCAATGGGGTCTGCTTGAAGATGGGGTGCGAGCTGTCGGTGCGGCGCTGGGTAAAGGCGTCCAACGCATGAGGAAGAGCCACGGCCCAGCCTTCAAGAAGGCCGTGATCGAGCTGGGCAAGTGCCCTTTGTGCCGTGGGAGAGCGGTCACCAAGGGCTTGTTTCACGAACTGCCATGCGACCACTGCAACGCCTCAGGCTTTGTGGCGGCTGCAACCGGCGAGGCTCTGGCCCTGGATGAACTGGTGACCCAGCTCAGCATGAGGCTTCGGGCAGCGCTCCGGCAGATCGAGCAGCTGAAGAACCCTCAGGCATCCGGGCCTGAGGCCACATATCAGGGAAGCAACCGGCGCGGCGCCGGCGGCACCAATCACACCGGAGATTAGGGGGAAGGACATGAAGAATCGAACCTACGTCGACAAGGCCCTTGGTGACACCGCGTACATGCTCGAGCAATGGGGCTGGTGGCGCATGGATGGGATGGGCGTGCCTCAGTATGTCTGCCCGCTCTATGCACTCATGAAGGAGCACGTCCCTGCGGAAGGTGGGCTCAAGCAATACGTGATCACGGACGACCTCGCCCTAGCGGTGGACGGCGCCGTAGCCAGACTCAATAAGCGCAACCCGCAGATGGGCGGATTCGTCTGGTTGTACTTCGGCGCTAAGTGGCCTGCGTTGCGGATCGCCCGAGAGCACAAGATGGGCGAAGCCAAGGCGCGCGAACTGATCAACACTGGAGTGGCATGGATCGACTGTGCTCTGGAGCAATTGCGCGAGGCTGCATAAAAAGCTTTCCGCGCGGATAAACACCTGTTTTCATAGCAGCGTGTCCAGCTTGCAAGCAACGCGACACATTGAAACCCCGGCCATTGCAGCCGGGGCGTTTCGTTTCCGGGGCGTGAAAATATTTGTTGTGCTCTGTACCTTAAAGGTACATAATACGACACATGGGAAGCACAAAGGGTGCAGCCCGAAGCCCGAAAGGAAGACGAATGACTGAGAAGGAAGAGCTAGAGCTTGAGAAGCTTCAAGCCGAAGTTCACAAGCTCACCGCCGAGGCCAGGAAGATGATCGCCGAGGCTAACAAGATGAAGCGGGAGACGATGTTTTACCCGTTTGTAGCGGTAGGAGGTCTAGTCACAGTGATAGTCACCGCCGCCGCCTTCATCCAAAAGCTCTAACGTTAAGCCCCGAGAAATCGGGGCTTCCGCCCAGCGGTCTTGAGCTTTACGCCGATTCGGGCGACAGTACCGTCACAGGGTCTTGCAACAGGCGTGACCCGACATCCCAAGCGAGGAAGACCATGAGCCACGATCAAGTTATCAAGCAGATGCGGGAAACCTTGGCCCAGCTGGGCAGCGAGGTTCGCGAAGGCTCCCAGCACGAAGCGCGCAGCATATTTCTGTCGGCTGCTGCAGGCGCAGTGTTCGCACTGGCGGTGAGCTGGGTAGCGTTCAAGTTCTTTTCCTGACTGATAACTGCCCCGGCATCCGTCGGGGCTTCGGATATCCGATGAAACGCATCAAGCATTACGACCCGCCGTCGGCAGGCGATCTTGCCCGCCTGAAAGAAGACCTCAAGTTCACCAGCCCCCAGATGGCAGACCTGGCTGGGCTCACCCAAGGCGCTCAATGGCGCAAGTACACGGGCGGCGCGGCGCCGCGCGAGCTGGGCATGCAAATGCACTTTTATATGGCGGCACTGCTGACCCTGGGTGAAGAAGAGCTTGACCGGATCGCTGACTTGATGCGATCGCACGGCGCTGACGTTGAGTTGGGGCCGCTCCCGGCAGGTCCAACCCGATAGACGACTGACTTACCTAAAACTTCCCGAAGCCCTGGCAAACGCTGGGGCTTTTTCGTTTTCGGCCCCGCCACGCCCATCGCTCCGAGCTGGGAGTGCTGCTGCGGCCGAACCTATTGCACTCCCCAAAAGGGAGGAACAGAGATGCCAAACATGCCCGAGAAGGATCCTGGCCTGTGGGCCGCTGTGCTCGCCTGGGTGCTGGCTCACCAGCCTCAGTTGTATGCGGCTGGCCTGTCGGTCGCGATCGCTGCCCTTCGTGTGGTGTACGGCGGTGGCACTCGCCGGCAGATGATCTTGGAGGGCGCGCTCTGCGGCCTCATTACCCTGGCCCTGGTGCCGCTGCTGGAGTGGATGGGCTTGCCGCAGGGCATGGCCACGTTCGCCGGTGGTGCTGTTGGCTTCATGGGTGTCGAGAAGCTGCGCGGCTACTCCGACCTTTTTCTGTCACGTAAGGCTCAGGGATGACCGATGAATCGAGATCAGATTGCCACTGCCAACAGCCTGTTCTTCAAGCGCGACCAGGTGCAGCGACGTTTGGATACCGTTCTGAGCGGTTCTGGGGTTGCGTTGGCGATCACGGGCGACTACCAGGCACCGGAAGTTCTGGCCGCTGTTGTAGAGCCACTTGCAGATCACTTCAGAAAAGAGCTGGAGCACATTGATGCTCAGCTCAAGTTGATGGGGTGGAGCGGCGAGTAATTCAGTCGCGCCCAAAGCCTAGATGCGCCGTTTCGAGGCGCGCCCACATGAGGATTCATCATGGACAACCAGCACAAGAAGATCACCGGCTACCGCGACCTCTCCCAGAGCGAGATCGACGGCATGAACTCGATCAAGGCCCTTGAGGCCGATGCCGGCGAGCTGTTCAAGCAGATCGGCCAGATCTAAGGCGTGGACCAGCGCACCTTGGCTCTGGCCAAGACCAACCTGCAGCAGGGCTTCATGTGGTTCGTGCGTTCGATCGCCAAGCCCGCTGATCCTTTCTACTGATGGCCAAGGCGCCTTACACGCCTTGCAAGCTGTACGTGGACGGCGCCGATGGCATCGCAGTAGGCGACTTCATCACCACTGCAGCCGGATCTGCATATTTGGTGCAGGCGCTTCGAGTTAGCCGAACTAGGCCTGAGCGCAAGCACATGCACTGCCTGCGCTGGCCGATTGCTGAGGTGCCGGTGGATGCCCGGTGTTTCCAATTGACCTGGTACAAGAGATAGGGAGCGCGAGCCATGGCCCGCATGACCGCGACAATCGTCTGCCGACAGAGCTGGTGGCTCAAGTACTACCTGGTCGGCGTCTGGGCTATGACCCACATTACTGGACGCGAGCCGGACCTTGGCCGTGTCGTCCGGTGGATAGAGCGCGGCATCAGGGTCGAGGTGCGCTGATGGCTAGGCTCAGGACACTGGGACCGCGCATCAAGCAAAGCGCGGGCTCGCGGGTCAAGGTGGTGACACCAGGCAGTTGGCGAAGCGGCATGACCAGCTCTCAACGTGGCTACGATTACCGATGGCAGAAGGCACGGGAGCAGTACCTGCGTGACAACCCGCTGTGCATCTACTGCGAGCGGAACGGCCGCACAACTGGGGCCAGGGTTGTCGACCACATCGTTGCACACCGTGGAGACATGGTTCTCTTCTGGGATCAGACCAACTGGCAGAGCCTCTGCAAGTCGTGCCACGACTCCGTCAAGCAGGCCGAAGAGACAGCGGGGCTGTGGGGCTGATGCGTCAGCGGATCGTCGAAACCCGGTGGAGCGGCGAAGAGGCACGCCAATGACGTGCCTCTAAAGGGGTAGGGGGTCAAAAGTTAGGGATTCTCATCTAGCTAGACCGCCTCCGACCCCACGTATACATTTTTCTCCCCCCTGAAGGTTTTTGTTAATGGTGTTAACAGACAAACAGCGACAGTTTGTTGACGCTAGGGCCCGAGGTGCGTCCAACAAGGAAGCGGCTGAGGCCGCGGGCAGCAAGCCTTCGACCGCTGCTGCGGCCGGTTCCCGTTGGGCAAATGACCCGAAGATCGCATCGGCAATTTTGGCTCGCAGAGCAGAGCTCAGTGTTAACCCTGAGCCGAAAAAGCGGCGCGGCAAAGCGAAGGCTGATGATGGCATTGAAGCACCCGTCGGGATCAACGAGGCCGACGGGGAGTTCCTCAGTTGCCTGCCTTCTACTGATGATCCGCTGGTGTGGCTGCTCGCGCTGATGAACGAGCCCCGGGCGAAGGTCTTTGATCGTCGCAATGCCGCGCAAACCGCCGTGCCGTACATTCACGGCAAGAAAGCAGAAGCTGGCAAGAAAGAGCAGAAGGCGGAGGCCGCCAAAGAGGCGGGCAAGGGCAAGTATTCCCAGAGCAAGCCGCCCCTCACTGTCGTCAAGGGGTGACACATGCTTTGGACTACGGCCTGCCCAGACTGGTGGCGAAGCCTGGCCGCGGGCGAATCAATCATTCCAGAGCCGCTTTTTCCTCAGGAGGCTGAGGAGAGCCTCGAAGTCTTCAAGGGCCTTCGCATTGTCGATGCGCCGGGCAGCCCAACTATCGAAAGCGCGTGCGCCCCCTGGGTGCTGGCTTTCGCTGGGGCTGTATTCGGAAGCTACAACAGCGAGACCGGTGAGCGCCTGATTCGGGAGTTCATGCTATGCATCCCCAAAAAGAACAGTAAGTCGACCATTGCCGCCGCCATCATGCTGACGGCCCTGGTGCGCAACTGGCGGATGTCAGCCGAGTTCATCATTCTCGCGCCCACCAAGGAAATTGCCGACAACGCTTTTGTGCCGGCCAAGGACATGGTCAACAACGATGAGGAACTGAAAGACCTGCTGCACGTGCAGCCTCACCTCCGCTTGATCACGCACCGCGAGACTGGAGCCACGCTGAAGGTCGTTGCCGCTGACAGCGATGTGGTGGGCGGCAAAAAGGCTGTCGGCGTACTGATCGACGAGGCCTGGCTGTTCGGCAAGAACCCCAAGGCTGCGGACATGATCCGCGAGGCCACCGGTGGTTTGCTTTCCAGGCCCGAAGGTTTCGTCATCTGGCTGACCACGCAATCGAACGAGCCGCCTGCTGGCGTATTCCGGTCAAAACTGAACTACGCCCGCGGCGTGCGTGATGGCCGTATCAACGACAACCGCTTCCTGCCGATCATTTACGAATTCTCGAAGGAGATGATCGACAGCGGCGCGGCCCGCAAGCCGGAGAACTTCCACCTGGTGAACCCCAACATGGGGTTCTCGGTCGATCGGCCGACGCTTGAGCGTTTGTTCATGCAAGCGGAGATCGACGGCGAGGCGGAACTGCGCGGCTTCCTTGCCAAGCATCTAAATATCGAGATCGGCTTGGCGCTCATGTCGGACGCCTGGGTTGGTGCTGAATTCTGGGAGCCACAGGCGGCCACTTGGCTCAGCCTGGAGCAAATCCTCGAGCGATGCGAAGTCATCGATGTCGGTGGTGACGGCGGTGGGTTGGATGACCTGCTCGGTCTTGCTGTTATCGGCCGGGAGGCAGGAACCCGTCGCTGGTTCCACTGGGCTCATGCCTGGGCACATCCTTCAGTCCTTGAGCGGCGTAAGTCCGAAGCCCCACGGCTCAAGGATCTTGAAGCAGCCGGCGATCTGACCCTGGTCAAGCGGATCGGCGATGACGTCGAGCAATTCGCTGCCATCGTCAAGCGCATCAATGAGACCGGCCTGCTGGACAAGGTCGGGCTCGACCCTGCTGGCATTGGTTCTGTTCTCGATGCCCTGGCTGATGCCGGTGTCGAGGAAGACAAGATCGTTGGCATTTCCCAAGGCTGGAAACTCACAGGTGCGATCAAGACGACAGAGCGCAAGCTTGCCGAGGGCACGCTCTTGCACTGCGGTCAGCCGCTCATGGCCTGGTCCTGCGGCAATGCCAAAGGGGTGCCCTCTGCGAATGCCTTCTTAATCACAAAGCAGGCCTCCGGCACGGCAAAGATCGACCCGCTGATGGCTACTTTCAACGCCGTTTCTCTGATCAGCCTCAATCCTGAAGGCCGCGGAGGAATGGATAACTTCATGGCTGGCATTCGGGACCCACTGATCGCATGAACGCACTTTACATTTTCATTGCCTGCGCTCTGGTCGCTTTCTGCCTGGCATGTGCTGGGGTATGGGTTTTGGCCGGTACCGGCTGGGCCTTGCTGGCGGGCTCGGTGAGCTTCTTTTCCATCGCCGGGTTCCTTCGCCGAGGGCTGACGAGTGATTAAAACCCTATCCCAGGCATTGGGGGCTGCGGCCACCAAGCCCACAGCCAGTATGAGCGAATGGTTGGGCAAGAGCATCAAGCTATCCGATGGCGGGTTCTGGGGCGCATTTCTTGGGGCGCAGTCTAGTAGTGGCAAGTCGGTCAGCGTGGACAAGGCGATGCGCCTTTCTACGGTATGGGCTTGTGTCCGCATTATCTCGACCTCGGTGGCCGGCTTGCCGCTGAGTATTTACAAGCGGATGCCCGATGGAAGCCGCGAGAGTGCCCGGGACTTCCCGCTGTACGACGTGGTGCACACCAGTCCAAACGAGGACATGGCCGCTTTCCATTTCTGGCAAGCAGTTGTCGCGTCGATGCTGCTGTGGGGGAATGCTTACTGCGAGATCCACCGTTCCGCAGGTCGTGTCATTGCGCTGGACTTCCTCATGCCCTCCCGGGTCGACCTGGAGTTCGATGATGACGGCCGGCTGAGGTACTTCTTCAGGCCGCGGAACGGCGCGCGCCGGGAGATTGCGCGGCAGGACATGCTGCACATTCCGGCCTTCACCCTGGATGGCCGAGTCGGTCTTTCCGCTATTCGATACGGTGCAGATGTGTTCGGCTCGGCGATGTCTGCAGACGACGCCGCTAACAGCACCTTCCGAAACGGAATGATGCCGACAGTCGCGTTTTCGGTAGACAAGACGCTCAATCCAGCCCAGCGCGTCGAGTTTCGTGAGTACGTGAAGACGATTTCCGGGGCTTTGAATGCCGGCAAGAGCCCAGTGCTCGAGCAAGGTGTGAAGCCTGAAATGATCGGCATCAACCCTGCTGATGCGCAGCTGCTGGAGTCCAGGGGGCACAGCATTGAGGAAATCTGCCGCTGGTTCGGCGTCCCGCCCTGGATGGTGATGAAGACCGACAAGGGTAGCAACTGGGGTACAGGTCTGGAGCAGCAGCAGATCGCGTTCCTTACCTACTGCATCATGTCCTTCACGGCACCCATCGAGCAGTGCGTGAACAAGTGGTGCATGACGGCGGTGGACCGGATCAATTTCTATTCGGAGTTCTCGCTTGAGGCGTTCTTGCGGGCTGACAGCTCCGGGCGCGCGGCGTATCTCAGCACCATGGCCCAGAACGGCTTCATCACTCGAAACGAGGGGCGCCGCAAAGACAACATGCCGCACATGCCTGGCGGTGATGTCCTGACGGTTCAGTCGAACCTGGTGCCGCTGGACCAGTTGGGGAAGCAAAACGAAGGTCAGGCCGCTCGGGCTGCACTGATGAACTGGCTGCAAGAGCCGGACAGCAAATCACGGGAGTAATCCATGAAACACAAGATCCAGTCTCGCGGCCTGCGCAGCGAGATGAGCCCGCGCGCGCTCGATAAATGGAACCCCGCGATCCAGGCGGCCGTCGAGAACACCTCGGACACCATCACGGTGTACGGCGTGATCGGCGAAGACTGGTATGGCGAGGGCGTCACGCTGAAGCGTATTGATGCTGCCTTGCGTGCTATCGGCGAGCGTGACGTAACCGTTTACATCAACTCGCCAGGCGGCGACATGTTCGAAGGCATCGCCATTTACAACCGCCTGCAAGAGCACAGCCATGAAGTCACCACCAAGGTGCTGGGCATGGCGGCTAGCGCTGCTTCGATTGTTTTCCTAGCCGGGAAGAAGCGGGAGGTGGCCAGCAGCGCATTCCTGATGATCCACAACTGCTGGACCTGGCTCGCTGGCAACCGCAACTACCTCCGCGACATCGCTGATGACATGGAAGAGTTCGATGCCGCGATGGCCGACCTCTACGCCGAGACCAGCGGGCAGTCTGCTGAAGACATGGCCGAACTGATGGACGACGAAACCTACATACGCGGCAAGCGTGCCGTGGAGCTTGGCCTGGCCACCGGACTGTTGTCATCCACCGAGGTGACCGAGCGCGAAACTGAAGACGCCGCCCAGGCCAATGCGCTCAAAGCCATGGATGTCGCCCTGGCAAAAGGTGGCATGACTCGCTCCGAGCGTCGCGAACTGTTCGCCAATTTCAAGTCCGGCATGCCTCGCGCTGCCGGCGGAGGTACGCATAACGCTACCTCGACCGATAAGCCCTGCGCTGTCGCGCCAGACCTCTCCGCCTCTCTGAGCGCGGCAACCAATCTCCTCAATTCTTTGGATGGAAAATGACCATGAGCTATGAAGCCCAAGTCGAAGAACTCAACAAAAACCTGAAGGCCATTGGCGACAAGATCAAGGCCCAGGGTGAGGCGGTCGAGAAACAGATCAAATCCAACGGCGAAATGAGCGCAGAAACCCGCGCCAAGGTCGACGAGCTGCTGACCAAGCAGGGCGAACTCAACGCACGCCTGGGCGAGGCCGAGCAGAAGCTGGTGAACGCAAGCCGTGACCGCACCCGGCAAGAGGAACCACTGAAGTCGGTCGGCGCTCTGGTGATCGGTAGCGAAGAAATGCAGGACGTGAGCTCGTCCTTCCGAGGGTCACGCCGCGTGTCTGTGCCCCGTGCGGCCATCACCACTGCAACCGGCGGTGACCTGGTTCCTGCGCAGCGCTTGGCTGGTGTTATCGCGCCACCTCAGCGCCGGCTGACCGTCCGCGACTTGGTTGCCCCGGGGGAAACCGAATCGAACTCCATCGAATACATCCGCGAAACCGGTTTCACCAACAACGCGAGCACCGTTGCGGAAACCGCCGCAAAGCCGTATTCCGATCTGACGTTCGCCCTGGCCACCGCGAACGTGCGCACCATTGCTCACTTGTTCAAGGCAAGCCGGCAGATGCTGGACGACGCCAAGGCGCTGCAGAGCTACATCGACGGTCGCGCGCGCTACGGCCTGAACATGGCGGAAGAAGCCCAGCTGCTCTACGGCAGCGGCACCGGTGCGAATCTGCAAGGCCTCATGACCGTTGCCCAGCTGTACGCCGCGCCTGCTGGCGTGACAGTGGTTGGCGAGCAGAGAATCGACCGCCTGCGCCTGGCGCTGCTGCAGGCCGAGCTCGCAGAGTTCCCGTCGGATGGCATCGTGTTGAATCCCATCGACTGGGCCGCGATCGAGCTGACCAAAGATGGCGAGGGGCGCTACATCATCGGCCAGCCTCAGGATGGCACCAGTCCGCGCCTTTGGAATCGCCCAGTGGTGTCCACTCAGGCCATGACCCAAGACGACTTCCTCGTCGGCGCGTTCAAGCTCGGCGCACAGATCTTCGACCGGATGGAAATCGAAGTGCTGATCTCGACCGAGAACAGCGACGACTTCGAGAAGAACATGGCGACCATTCGTGCTGAAGAGCGCCTAGCCTTCGCCATTTACCGCGAAGAGGCCTTCGTGACCGGCCAACTGACCGGCACGCCGTAACTTTTCCGCAACGTGGCGTCAGTAATGGCGCCTCACTGGAGCATCCCAATGGCACGCAAACAGGAAACACCAGTACCCGCAGCCGACCCTAAAGACCCCGTAATCGCAACTGACCCTGCCGCAGGGCAGTCAGAAGGCGGCAGCTCCCCTGGCTCCTCCGGCGGAAAGATCTCGGCAAACTCCGGCGAGGCTGTGCCTTCTGGCGCGGCCCCCGAGTCGACGGAAACCGCAGCGCCGCAGCTGGGTGAGGACCAGGCAACATCAAACCTTATAGCGAGCCTCTCTACGGAAGGGCTAGCCACCTCCGCCGTTACCCCCAACCTCACCGCAATTGGCCCTGAAGTCGCTGCTCAGGCCGGCACGCCTGAGGCTGAAACCGCTAAGGCTGCCGATCAGCCCCGGGCGGTGGAGCAGGCCGCGATCAAGCCGAACCCTACAAGTGTTCTGGTCTATCCACTGCGGTCGTACATGGATGAAGGTGAGCTTCGTCGACGCGGCGGCCCTGCGTATACGGTGCCACGCCGGCATGCGGAAGAACTGCTGCAGCGGAAATTGGCATCCCTCGAACCGCTGAAGGAGTAGCGGTATGTCGGTCATCAGCTTGGCCATTGCCCGTCATCATCTTCGAGATCCCGACGATGACGACGAGTACCTGGAGCTCCTGATCGAGGCGGCAGAAGGACAGGCGATGGACTATCTGAACCGTCGCTTTTACGCGGACCAGCTGACGCTGGACGAGGCAGTAGCTGCAGGGGATGCCGGCGACCGCCCAATGGTCTGTAACAAGCAGATCGCCGCGGCCTGCCTGCTGATCCTCGGCCACCTTTACGCGAACCGCGAAGACGTCGTGATCGGGACCATTGCTACCGAGTTGCCGCAAGGCTCCAAGGCGCTTCTCAACCCGCACCGTGTTGGGTGGGGCGTATGAGGGCCGGCCCGCTGCGCAATCGCTGCCAGGTGACATTCCCTCATGAGGAGCGGAACAAATCCGGTGGGGCCACCGTGACTTGGCTGCCGGCGACGCCTGCAATCCTGTGGGCGGAGATTCGCATCCCTAGCGGTAGGGTGGCGCCTGTCGCTGAGAAGCTGGCGTCCGTGGTGACTGCCGAGATCATCGCCAGGCCCCGCGCCGATATTGCCCCTGGTTGGCGGATTGCCAGGCGCGGGGTGACTTACAAGGTCGAGGCCGTTCTGCCAGACAACGACAACACCCTGATGAGGCTCTTGTGCTCATCAGTCCCCAACCCATGAGGTGAACTATGAAGATTCGAGCACTGGGCCCGCTGACGGGCGCATCTGGTGAGCGTGAAAAGGGCGAGGAGTTCGAGGTGACCAAGGAGCACGGCGAAGGCCTCATTGCCCGGGGTTACGCCGAAGCCGTTACCGAGACGGCTTCCAAGCCTGTGAAGGCCGACCCAGGCAAGGAGTAGGCCATGCCGCGCCGGTCGAGCATCCGTGGCGATATCCGGCTGCGCCGGACGCTACGAAATATCCACAAGACGATGGACAATGAACTGCAGCCGGCGATGCTCAAGGCTGCCAACCGCATCTTGGATACGCAGCGTCAGCTGATTCCGAAGGACACCGGTGCTGCCGCCGCTGCGCTCAAGGTCTACGTTTCGCCGAGTGGCCTGGACGCGCAGATCGGCATACGCGGCAAGCGCGATAACCGGCGGTTCTTCTACCTGCGCTTCATCGAGTACGGGACCAAGGGCTACACCGGCGGCAAAGGGGCGGGCAGTCGCAGCCGGCGCGACACCAACAAGAGCGACGGGGAAAACTTTTTCGGCAAACACCCGGACATCCCGGCCAGGCCGGCGCATCCGTGGTTACGTCCATCCATGCAGGTGAACCGCGAATACGTCCTGGCTGATATCGAAGCCGCCGTGCGCCGCACCCTGCGCAAGGCGAGCCAGGGAGTAGGAAATGGCTGACCCATCGCTGGCCCTGCAGGAGGCCATCTTCGCCAGGCTTCAGGCTGAGGTCAGTTGCCCGGTCTACGACGGGGCGCCGCTCAACGCGGATATGCCGTACGTGTCCATCGACCGTGAGATATCGGTCAATAGCACTCCGATCTCGGGCCGCAAGCGCGAAACGCGCCTGCTGTACTTGTCCGTCTGGTCCGATGCCGTCGGACAGGCTGAGGTCAAGCGCATCAACGGCGAGGTTATCGCCGCCCTGGACGAGCGACGGCTGCCGCTGGAGGTTGGTCGCGCTGTTTCCGTTCGTGTCGAGCAGGCGGACGCACAGCGTGACGCCGATGGCATCACGTACCAGGGTTCGATCACCGTCCGCGTGATCACCACCCACTGAGTCACCCACCGGCCGCGCCGCGGCTTTTATCCAATGTGCCTTTGGAGGAACCCCCATGGCCGAAGACAACCTCAACACAGCCGCCGGCTGCCGCCTTGCCATTGGCGGCAAGACCGGCGCCGATAGTGAAACCGAGTACAAAGCTGACACCTATGTCCAGGTGGGTGAGATCGAAGATCTGGGCGAGTTTGGCGACACCTTCAGCGCCGTTAACTTCACTGCCCTGAGCGATGGCCGCGTGCGCAAATACAAGGGCACCGCCGACGCGGGCAACATGACCCTGACGGTGGGCCTGGACAGCGGCGATGCGGGCCAGAAAGCTGTAGCAGTGGCACACAAGGATCGCTCGAAGGGTAACTACAACGTCAAGGTCACGCTCAACGATGGCGACCCGGACGCGCCCACTCCGATTTTGCCCACCACCTTCTATTTCGGCGTTAAGGTCATGAATAACACGGTGGCCCCGGGTGCGGCCGACAACGTGGTGCGTCGCAACATGACGTTTGCAATCAACACCGACATCATCGAGATCCCAGCCGGCCCGGCTGCCCCTTGATCAACGGGGCCTGTGCCCCGTTATTTTCAGTGAGATACCCTATGAGCGAAGCCTTGCACGGCACCGTCACGCTGGTGATCGGTGGCCGCACCTACACCCTCAAGCCGACGCTGGATGCAGCGCTGCGCATCGAGGCCCGTTTTGGCGGGCTGCGCGGCGCGCTGGAGGCCATGCGCCTCATGAGTATCGCCGCCTGTGCCGACATTGTTGTCGCTGGCGCCGACCTAAAGCCGGATCAGCATTCAGTCATCGCTGGTGAAGTGTTTCATACCGGCGTGGCCCAGGTGTCCGGCAAGCTGACCGAGTTCATCACCGTCCTGCTCAACCCGGTGCCACCGAGCGTGGCCGCCCGGGGAAAGGACGAGGCGGTCAGCACAGCGCAGTGAAAAACGGCAGCTACGTCGACTATCTGTTCGGCGTGGCCACCGGCTGGCTTGGCTGGCCGCCCGACACCGCGTGGCACACCCCCATCCCGCAAATCATGCTCGCTCTCGATGCTCGGCTCGATTGGACAGGGCGAGGGCAGGGCCAAGGCCAAGGGCAAGCCCCGGCGTCCCCGCAAAATCGTGAAAGCGTTGCGGACAAGTTGAAGAGCTTCCTGCGAGGGCGGCCCAAACAGTAGACAGCGTGCCGCCTCTGGGCGGTTTTTTGTGCTTGGAGATTTGCATGGCCGACCAACAAGTCCAGGGAATGCTGGTGCAGATCGAGGCCACCACGGCACAACTGCGCCGCGAACTGGCCAGCGCTGACCAGGTGGTGGCGCGCACCACCCAGTCGATCGACCGTAACCTGGAGCAAGTCGACTCCGCGTTCGACAGCGCCGGGGTTGCTGCTGAGAAAGCCGGTGTGCTGATGCGTGGCGCCTTTGCTGCCGTCGCAGGTGCTGGCCTGATTGGCAGCATCATTCAGCAGGTCGACGCCTACGGGCAGATGTCCGACCGCATGAAGGCCGCCGCCGGCAGCGCTGGTGAGTACCAGACGGTGCAGGAACATTTGCTGCGTACCGCGCAAGAAACCTACCGGCCACTGGCTGAAGCGCAAGAGCTGTATATCCGCACTGCGGACGTCATGCGCAGCCTAGGTTTCAATACCCAGCAGACCCTCGACATCACCGACAGCTTCAGCTTTCTGCTGGTGACCAACGCGGCTGCTGCCGATAAGGCCGGCTCCGCGCTGGATGCTTACTCCAAGGCTCTGCAGACCGGCAAGGTCGAGGCGGATGGCTGGGTGTCCATTCAGGACGCCATGCCCACCATCGTCACAGCGATCGCCACCGCCACTGGCAAGAGCGCCGAGGAAATCCGCAAGCTGGGTGTACAGGGCAAGCTGTCGCTCGACGATATCAACACCGGCCTGCTGAAGACTGTTGAGGTCAATCGCCAAGCCGCTGCCGATATGTCCACCAGCGTGCAGGATGCGATGGTGAATATCGGCAATGCCATCCAGAGCTTCTTGGGTGGCATGGAGGAGCAGACCGGCGCCGTTGCGGGGCTGTCGAGCATCCTCATCACCCTGGCCGACAACGTCGACCTAGTGGCCGTAGCCATGGCCGGAGCTGGCGTCGCGGCGCTGACCAATTACGTGGCGAAATCCGGACTGGCTGTAAAGGCTGCCCTGGCCGACCGGGCAGCGCGTATCGCCCAGGCCGAGGCCGTGCTCCAGGCAGCGCTGGCCGATCAGCGTAAGGCTGAAACCGCGACCATCCTTGCGGCTCGTGAGGCTGCTGCGGCACGCGGCACGGCAGTACAGACGCAGATGTCGATTCAACTGGCCCAGGCCCGCCAGCGCGAGGCAGCGGCCACCACTGCAGTAGCAACCGCCCAGGCCGGCCTTCGCACCGTCAGCGCTGGCCTCCTCGGCATTCTGGGCGGGCCCATGGGCCTGGCGTTACTGGCCGGCACGGCGGCGGCCAGCTTCCTGCTGCTGAGCAATAATGCCGATCTGGCGGGCGTCAGCCTGGATGACCTGCACAAACCGGTGGCGCAGCTGCGGGAGGAGTTCGCCAAGCTGAACAAAGACCAGCGCGAAGCATCGTTGGTCAAATGGCAGCAGGAGCAGGTCACCGCGACCGACAAGGTCAAGAATGCCTATGGCGATCTGGCGCAATCCATCCGCTCGGCTGTGGTCACGGCGCCGGCACGCGACTCGGGCGGCCAATACAACCGCCAGCTGGTCGAGTACCAAGTGCTGGTGGATCGGCTCAACGAAGCGCGCGCGGCAGGCCAAGGGCTTTCGCCGATCCTTCAAGAAGTCGGTAACCGCCTGCAACTGCCGGCCGGCACTGTCCAGCAGTGGATCACCCAGGCGGGTGCAGTCAGCGATGCCGACCAGCGTTCAGGCCTGATTGCCGAAACGCTGCGGGTGCTCACCGGCGTTACCGAGCAAAACACGTCGGCCACCCAGGCCAACAACGCCGCGAAATCCGGCATGAGCTCGGCGGGACAGACCTACCTGGAAACGCTGCAGAAGCAGCTGGCTGGCCTCCAGGACAATGGCGATGCCACCAAGGCCGCCAACCGCTACATCGCGGAAAACGCCGACCTCACAGAGACCGATCGCCAGGCGATTCTTTCCGCGGCCAGCGCGATCGAGTCGCAGAAAAAGGCCAACAAGGATGCCACCGAAGGCACGAAGGACCGCACCAAGGCGCTGAAGGATGAGATCAAGGCCCTCGACTCGATAATCGACCGCGCGCTGCCGGAGAAAAAGCGGCTTGAGGATCTGGCGGAGGGCGTGCGGGGGCTGCGTAAGGCCCAGGCCGCCGGCAAGATCACCGCGGCCGAGATGGAACTCGGCATCAAGAATCTGAACACGGCCTACGCAGATCCTGTATTGCAGAAGCGTGCAGAGGAGGAGAGGAAGCTTGCAGAAGTGCGCCGCAACAGCGCCGAGGCCTATCGCAAGGCGATGGAAGTGGTGCTGCAGACTCGACAGGAGGCGATCAACGCGGACGTGGCCGGTGTCGGCATGGGCGACGACCAGCGCGAAGAGGCTGACCGGCTCAATGCAGTGCGGCAGAAGTATGCCGAGGCACGCCGTCAGCTGGAGGAACAGCAGGAAGACGTGTCACGCCGCCTCAGCCAGGACGCCTACCAGAAGCGGCTGGCGGACCTGGCCGACTACCAGGCGCGTGAGATGCAGATGGAGGTCGACGGTTTCGAGGCCAGGCTGCAGGCGCAACGCGACTACCGCAACGGCGCTCAACGTGCATGGGCCAACATCCAGGCCGATGCGGCGAACGTGGCCGGCGCAACCGACGACATGCTCACGACGGGCTTCAACACTGCCCGCGACGCCTTGGCTGACTTTGCCATCAACGGCAAGGCCAGTTTCCGAGACTTTACATCGAGTGTGATCACCGACATGGCCAGGATCGCCAGCCAGCAGGCCGCGAGCTCGCTGCTCAGTGGTTTGGTGGGGCTAGGGGTATCCGCAGCATCGAACTACTTTGGCGGCGGCTCGTCTTCGCTGGGTTCGACCCAGGCGGGTTACAGCTCGCAATACATGGACAACTGGTCAGGCCCAACTCAAGCCAAAGGTGGCGCATGGAATGGTGGTGTGCAGATGTTCGCTAAGGGTGGCGCGTTCACCAATAGCATTCTGAGCAAACCCACCGCGTTTGGACTTGCTGGCGGCGGTACCGGAATCATGGGGGAGGCCGGTCCAGAGGCAATCATGCCGCTGGCGCGCGGGGCAGATGGCTCGCTCGGCGTGCAGATGGTCGGCGGCACGGGCGGTGGCTCAACTGTTGTTCAGGTAAATGTGCCGGTGGCGGTGACGCTAGAGGATCGGAGCAGTGATGGCATGGAACTGGATAGCGCCGCGCTGCAGCAGAACTTGGAGCGGCAGATGCAAGGCGTGGCCGAGCGAGCGATAGCCGTGTCCTGGCGAGCCGGCGGGGTGAGTTACCGCAACAGCACGGGGAGGCGCTGATGGCGATCGAGACATTTATTTGGGTGCCGGACGATGAGGCCAGCGGCGATAGCACCCTGCGCACCAGAAAATCGCAGTTCGGTGACGGCTACGCTCAGGTTTCCAGCGACGGACTCAACGGCGAGACCGACACCTGGTCTTTGTCGTTTGGTGGCCTGGCTGACGAGATTGCCCCCGCCGTAGCCTTTATCCGTCGGCACCGTGGCGCCAAGTCTTTCCTCTGGACCAATCCGGAAGGCGTGCTGGGCATGTACCGCTGCGGAACATTCCAGCAGCAGCGAAGGCCTGGTGGTGTGGTGATGCTCACGGCGACCTTTGAGAGGGCTTACCACCCATGAGTTTTATCACCCAGTTGCAGAAGCTGGAGCCGGGATCCGAGATCATCCTGTTCGAACTGGACGGCTCGGACTTCGGCGCCGACCTTCTGCGCTTCCACGGCCATGCAATCCCGCACACGCCCGAAGAGCTGGCAGCGGCTGGCGTCGACGCCGATCAGCTTCCGGCCAAGTCGATCTGGTGGCAGGGCAACGAGTACGGCGCCTGGCCCATGCAGATCGATGGCATCGAAGCGAACTCGGACGGCACCGCCGTGCGACCCACGCTGACCGTAGGCAACGTCAACGGTAGGATCACAGCGCTATGCCTGGCCTTCGACAACCTGCTCGAGTTCAAGCTGACCATGCGTCACACCATGGCGCGGTACTTGGACGCGGCAAATTTCCCCGCCGGCAACCCGGAGGCCGATCCTACCGAGGAAGCGATCGAGGTCTGGTACATCGATCAGAAGGTATCTGAGAACGGCACCATGGTCGCTTGGGAGCTTGCCAGCCCTGGCGATGTTGGTGGCGAGACCATTGGCCGGCAGATGACCCAGCTGTGCCATTGGGCGATGACCGCCGGCTACCGCGGACCCAACTGCGGATACACCGGCTCCTACTTCGACCTCGATGGAAACGCCACGGACGACCCGGCCAAGGACCAGTGCAATGGCTGTCTGGACTCAGGCTGCACAGTTCGCTTTGGCCAGGGCAACCAGTTGCCCTTCGGCGGCTTCCCGGCCGTTTCCCTGATCGCACGGAGCTGACCATGCGCAAACACATCCTCGCCGCCGTGCAAGCGCATGCCGCGGCGGAATACCCGCGCGAGTGCTGCGGCCTGATCATCGCCGTCGGCCGCTCCCACAGGTACATCCCATGTGCCAACACGGCGACCGATCCCGCCGAAGAGTTTCGGATCTCGCCGGAGGAGTATGCGACAGTCGAAGACCTGGGCGAGGTGATCGGCATCGTGCACTCGCACCCCGACGCTACCAGCAGGCCGTCACCGCGGGACCTGGCCATGTGCGAAGCAACGGGTTTGCCTTGGTACATCCTGTCCTGGCCGGAAGGCGACCTGCGCACCATCACCCCGACCGGTCACACGCCGCTGCTGGGCCGACCTTTCGTGCACGGCGCCTGGGACTGCTGGCAGGTTTGCGCGGATTGGTACAAGCGCGAGTGGGGGCTGGAGTTCCCGACTTACGCCAGGGAGGAGGGATGGTGGGAGCAAGCAGACGGCCCTAGCCTTTACGAGCAAGCCTATGAAGCGGCCGGCTTTTACCAGGTCAGCCAGCCTCAGCGCGGCGACATGATCGTCATGGCCGTCGGGCGCACGGCCCATCCAAACCATGCCGGCATTTACCTTGGCGCCGACGCGCAGTTGCCGGAGGAGCATGCTCAGGTCTTCGGCCCAGGTCCATTTATGCTGCACCACCTGCTCGGCAGACCCTCAGAAATCATCGTGTTTGGCGGCCCCTGGCTTGATCGGACGCGTCTTGTCTTGCGTCATAGAGACGCGAAATGAAGCGGCTGTGCCGCAGGAGAAATCAGAACTGGATGTCCCAGGAGCACGATCTATCACCAGAAAGCCCGGCGCTTGGCCAGGCATGAACTACTTATAGTGGCGCTGCCGGAGTACTTCGGAGCAACGTTTGGCTATAGTCAGAAAGTGCCAGGATCCAACGAGCATCACGCCTACGATGCCATAAACAGCGAGACCCAATGAAGTAAGCCCGACTTGCTCTGTAGCGTGCATGATGTCTGGCGCAACCTCTTTAACCTTCCATAGGTAGAAGCTGCCGACTAGAAAACTGGGTCCGCCTATCAGAGCTAACGCCCAGCTATTGACCTCCGACCATGGCCGCTTGCTTTCATTTCGAATCAGCTGCATAGCTTTTTTGAACAGCGTCACTGGACCTCCAAGCTCTGTAATGTCGTTCAGAGGCGCAACGCTACTACAGCCCCCATCTGGCCGGTTACTGGCTTTCCATCCACACTGGATACCTGGCCAGCCCGGCTGCTAGAGTTCAAAGCCAACTACCCAACCTAGGTGACAATATGGATGCTAGAGAGCGGCAGCAGCTGGAAAAACTGATCAACTCCCATGCAGCGGATATTGCGGACCTCAAGTGCGCCCTTTTCGGCGTAATCCAGCAGCTCAAGCAGTCACAGGGCGAGGAGGCCGTAAGTGCGGCCTATGAAAAGGCTGCTGAACTCGCAAAAGGGACGCAGAGGGGCATGAATATCATCGCCGGCAGCCCTGCGAGGATTGCGAAGTACTTTGGAATTGACCCCAAATGAAGAGGGGCGTATTGGCGATCATCGGAGCGGTGGAGCTAGCGTTGCTGGCGGGGTGCACAACGCCCGGTGATTTACTCAAAGGGAGCCCTACGATCGTTGCAGAAACCTCGAAGGAACCCAAGGCATACGCGCTTTGCGTTTTGCCTGAATGGCAAGAGCACCAGGCCGGGGCAACCATGAATGAGACCCTTACGGGCTACCGATTGGTTTCCTCAGCTGAATCGATCGGTCAGACCAACGAGCTTCTGGAAATCAAAAAAACGGCCCACGGCAGCGAGGTGCGGCTGTATCAGCGGATGCCAGGAATAACCATTGGCAGGTCAAAGATTACTTCGTCCGTGAAAAACTGCCTTTGAACGCTGTTTCAAGCCATGAGCCGCCACTTGGCGGCTTTTTTTCGTCCGGAGAAATGCATGTCCCAAGAAATGACCGTTATCGAGTTTTCAGGCACCTTGCGCAAAGCGCTTGGACCGCGACATCGACGGCTGTTAGATACTGGCAGTGTGCGCGAGTTACTGAAAGCCCTGACGATCACGCTGCCAGGATTCAAGGAAGAGGTTGATCGGCTGTCTCGCTTGGGAATGAATTTCGCAATTTATCGCAACGGTAAAAATGTAGGTGAAACCGAATTCAGTCGGGGCGGAGCGAAAATGGTGAAAATCGTTCCGGTTGTAGCTGGCAGTAAGCGTGGGGGGATGCTGCAGACAGTCATCGGCGCGATTTTGATTGCCGCTTCCTTCATACCCGTTCCTGGGTTCCAAGCCCTTCTTCCCGTAGGTGTAGCAATGGCCGCCGGCGGCGTCATCCAGATGCTCAGCCCTCAGGCCAAGGGCCTGTCTCAGAGTGCCGCACCTGAGAACTTACCGAGTTACGCCTTCGGCAGTGCCAAGAACACCACAGCCAGCGGCAACCCCGTCCCGATTTGCATCGGCGAGCGGCGGTGGGGTGGGGCGATTATCTCGGCCTCAATCGAGGCGCAAGACAAGGTCTAGCGCCAGAACAGCAAACAAACCGCCTCCGGGCGGTTTTTTATTGCCCGGAGGAAAGCATGGGCGCAGCAGCTCACTTGGACATTACCGGCGCCAAGGGCGGCGAGAGCAAGCCGAAGACGCCTGTCGAGGCACCGGACAGCCTGCAGTCGACAAACATCGCCAAGATCCTGCTGGCTGTGGGTGAGGGTGAATTCGATGGCGCGCCTACCGATCGCGATATCCACCTCGACAACACGCCGATCATGGATGCCAGCGGCAACGTGAACTTCCCGGGCGTGAAATGGGAATGGCGTCGCGGAACGGTTGAGCAGGACTACATTCAGGGCATCCCAGCGGTGGAAAACGAGACCACCGTCAACGTGGAGCTGCGCAGTGACAACCCGTTCACCCGGTCGCTCAGCAATACCCAGCTGTCGGCGGTGCGGGTGCGCATGTCGTGGCCGCGCCTGGCCAAGCAGGACAGCAGCGGCAACACAAACGGCTACCGCATCGAGTACGCCATCGACATTGCCACTGACGGCGGTGCGTATGTAGAGGCCCACCTGGGTGCCGTGGATGGCAAGACCACCAACGGCTACCAGCGCTCAGTGCGCGTCAACTTGCCGAAGGCCACCTCCGGCTGGATGCTGCGCGTGCGCCGCATCACCCCGAATGCCAACAGCGGTACCGTGGCCGATACGATGACCATCGCCGGCTACACCGAGATCATCGACGAGAAGCTGCGGTATCCCAACACAGCGCTGCTGTACATCGAGTTCGACGCACAGCAGTTCCAGAATATTCCGGCCGTAACGGTCAAATGCAAAGCCAAGCGCTGGCCGGTGCCGACCAACTACGATCCTGTGAATCGCATTTACACAGGCGTATGGGACGGTACCTTCAAGCAGGCCTGGACCAACAACCCGGCTTTCGTGACGTACGGCCTGTGCGTCGAGGACCGCTTTGGCTTGGGCAAGCGCATCAAGTCGTGGATGGTCGACAAGTGGGAGATGTACCGCATCGCCCAGTACTGCGACCAACTGGTGCCGAATGGGCAGGGCGGTCAGGAGCCGCGCTTCCTGTGCGACATTAACCTGCAGGGCCGCGCTGAGGCCTGGACCCTGCTGCGCGATCTGTCGGCGATCTACCGAGGGATGGTGTACTGGGCCCACGGTTCGCTGTTCATGCAGGCGGACATGCCACGCGCGCAGGACATCGACTACGTCTTCACCCGGGCCAACGTCATCGATGGCGAGTTCGTCTATGGCGGCGCCGAGCGCAATACGCACTACAGCCGCGCCCTGGTCAGCTACGACAATCCGGCCAACAACTACGACACCGACGTCATCCCGGTCACCGACCTGGCGCTGCAGCGGCGGTACCGCGATCGCCCGATCGAGATCTCGGCCATCGGCTGCACCCGCGCCTCCGAGGCTCAGCGCCGCGGTAAGTGGGCGCTGCTGAGCAATAGCCAGGACCGTACCGTTACCTTCAAGACCGGCATGGAAGGCCGTATCCCACTGCCTGGTTACGTCATCCCAGTGGCTGACGAGCTGGTGGCTGGCCGCCCGAACGGTGGCCGAATCTCGGCAGCCGCCGGGCGCGTCGTGACGCTGGACCGTGACGCGCCGATCAAGGCCGGCGATCGCCTTATCTTGAACCTACCGAACGGCACCGCCCAGGCACGCACTGTGCAGTCGGTCGCCGGTCGTGCAGTGACGGTGACCACCGCGTATGGCGTTCAGCCGGAGCCAGAGCTGCAGTGGGCGATCGACTACGACGACCTGGCGGTACAGCTTTTCCGGGTGCTGAAGACCACCCGCACCCAGGAGGGCGACTACGAGATCACCGCGCTCGAGTTCAACCCGAGCAAGTTCGCTGCGATCGACACCGGCGCCAAGCTGGACGAACGCCCGATCAGCGTGATCCCGGTCAAGACTGTCCAGCCGCCGGCTAGCGTGTCCCTGACCTCGGCCTATGCCGTGGACCAAGGCATCGCGGTCAGCACCATGACGATTGCGTGGCCAGCAGTGCAGGGCGCAGTCGCATACGACGTGGAGTGGCGAAAGGACAACGGCAACTGGATCCGGCTGCAGCGTACCGGGGCCACTTCGGTTGACGTGGTCGGTATCTATGCTGGCGCCTACCTGGCCCGCGTGCGCGCTGTCAGCTCATTCGACATTACGTCGATTTGGAAAAGCTCGACGCTCACCGAGCTCAAAGGCAAAGAAGGTGCGCCGCCCGCGCTGGCTTACCTGAGGACGAAGTCGGAGATTTTCGGCATACGTCTTTCCTGGGGCTTTCCCGAAGGCGCTGGCGACACTGCCTACACCGAGCTGCAGATGGCATCCGAGTACACTGGGCAGAATCCGGAGGCGCTGGGCCTCCAGGCCTACCCCACATCCGGCTACCTGCACAGCGGCATGGCTGCTGGGGTCATCCGGTACTTCCGTGGCCGCCTAGTCGACCGCACCGGCAATATCGGGCCTTGGACAGATTGGGTGCACGGCCAGTCGAGTGCCGACGCCAACGAGATCCTCGACTACATCACCGGCAAGATCACCGAAACCCAGCTGGGCCAGAACCTGCTGAGCGAGATTGAAAAAATCTCCGGCACAGGGCCTGGTTCCATCAACGAGCGGATCGACGGCGTTGAAGAAGACTTGGGTGAACGCATCACGGTTGGCGACAACGTGCTGCAGGGCCAGCTCGACACACTGCAAGCCCAAATCGCAGATATCGCTGGCGCCCCCGACTGGGAGCCGGGCAAATCCTACCTGGCCGGCTCCCTGGTCAAACTCGACGGCAAGATGTATCGGGCCAAGCAGGACGTGCCAGCCGGCACCCCGGTGACCAATGGCACCTATTGGGAGTACATCGGAGATTACGCCTCGATCGGCGATATGGTCGCCGCGCTGGCGGTGCGGTTGGACGGCGTCGAAACCAGTGTCGAGGAGATCAACGGTGAACTCGCGGCCGTGGCTTCTCGGGTGCTGGGTGTGGAGGCCCAAGTCAATCCGGATATGGCCGGCGGAAACGATTGGTTTGCTGGCGGCGCAGCCGTGAAGGCCGGTACGTGGACCGTGTATTCCGCCTTCGCCAGTGCAGATCTAGCCATCGCCCGCCAGGTCGATGAGGTGAAGGTCTCCGTGGGCGAGGTTGAGGCGGCGGTATCACAGGAGAGCTACGCCCGCGCAACTGAGGACGAGGCTCTGGCCCAGTCCATCACGAAGCTTGGGGTCAAGGTTGACGGCAACACGGCAGACATCACGCAAGAGGCGTCAACTCGCGCGAATGGTGACGAGGCACTCGCGCAGACCATCACTCAGATGGGCGTCCGGGTTGGCGACGCGGAATCGAAGATCACCCAAGAGAGCGTCACACGGGCAACGGCCGACACGGCGTTGGCGCAGCAGATCACTCAAATGGGCGTTCGAGTCGGTGATGCGGAATCTGCCATCACCACCGAATCCACGACCCGGGCGACTGCCGACCTTGCGTTAACCCAGCAGATCGTTAAAGCCAACTCCCGGATTGATGATGCCGAGGCGTCCATCACTACCGAGATCAACACCCGCGCTACGGCTGACGAGGCAATCACTCAATCGATCACCCAAATGGGTAGCCGAGTGGGGAATGCTGAGTCGGCGATCAGCCAAGAGGCGCTGACCCGGGCGAACGCCGACACTGCGCTGACTCAGCAGGTGTCCTTGGCCAACTCGCGCATCGGTGATGCGGAGGCATCGATCGCCACGGAGGCAACTACCCGGGCGAATGCTGATAGCGCGCTGTCCCAATCGATCACCCAGGTTGGTGTTCGTGTCGGCAATGCTGAGGGGAACATCCAGGCCATCAGCAGCGCCCAGGCCAGCACGGATGGCAAGCTGAACCTGATGTACAGCATCAAGCTCGGGGTAAACAGCAATGGCACCTATTACGCAGCGGGCATGGCGATCGGCATCGAGAATACGCCGAGCGGGATGCAATCACAGGTGGTGTTCCTGGCCGACCGGTTCGCCGTCCTGCAGTCGATCAATGGGGTGCCTCAGGCGATGTTCGCTGTCGAAAATGGCCAGACCGTCATCGCCTCGGCGTTCATCTCGAAGCTTGCCGTGCAGAATGCCATGGTGGGTAACACGATCTATTCGTCTCAGGTCACCAATTGGGGGCCGCAGATCATGTCCCAGGACTTCACAACAGGCCGGATCGCCATCCACCACCCGACGATGGCCAATACCTACACCGAGATGGATAGGAACGGTATCAAGGTCTACATCAACGGCGTTCTGCGCGTGAGGATGGGCACATGGTAACCAACGGGAGGAGGCATGCCTCAGGGGCTTCAGATTTTTAATGAAGATGGCAGCGTCAAGCTTGACACAAGCACTCTGCTTGGCCGGGTGATTGGCAGCGTTCAGGTGGCGGCTGGGCAGGCATCGGGGACCATAGCGCACGAGCAGTTCTCGCAAGGAGCCAACCGGCCATTCCTCACCGGCCTGTTTGGGCTGGGTGCGTTCACCGGCTCGGTGCTGGCCGGGCCTTCCTTCAGCCAAGTCACGTACACGGCATCTGGCGGAATGATTTCTTGGTCACGGACCACCAATCAGTACGACAACCTGCCGGCTGGCACGCTGTACTACGGGGTGTTCTGATGCCTACCGGATTTCAGTCTATTGGGGACAATGGTAATTACCAGATCGACAGTTCGTTCGCGAGTCTTGCATTAGTCCGCTCCGGTTCTCTCGCCAGTCAGCAGTACACCAATGGCTCCACCACTAACACTTCGCCAACTCGTGTAGCGATCACGCTAAATAGCGATGAAATTTTGGCGATCGCTTGCACGGACTTATGTGCATTAGGGTCACTGGTTGGAAACACCGCATATGTTTACGTGAGTGCCGCTGCTGGCCGAGTGGTTGAATATTTCATCTTCAAGCCCGGTTCGGCTGGCATGTCTAGTTCAGGGATGCAGGTGTTCAACGAGGTCGGTTCGATCACGTTCGATTCAGGTTGGAAGCTGTTTGATGTCAGACATATCTTCGAAGGATACGGGTCGGTGTCCCTTCCAGCCGGCAGGAAGTATGCCTTTGTGCACTCCCAAATCGGCACGCAAGTCTCGTACAACAGGGTAGTGAACGGCATCCCGCCCAACTCTCTGGTCAGCTACATCAGGAGGACCGCGTTTTCTTGTATGAGCATCAACGGGCAGACTTTGGTTTCGCAGTTGGCCAACGTTGATGTCGCGGGCACCACCCCATCACCCGGCAATGTTCCAGCCCTGAGCCAGACCCTGTCGAATAACGTAACCCCCCAATTCTTGATCATTGACGTCACAGGATATTAGGAGGCCCGATCATGGCCAAACAAACGATCAACTTGGGGACAATCCCTAATTCAGGACTGGACGGTGACGACGCGCGCACCGCCTTTACCAAAGTTAATGAAAACTTCGGCGAGCTTTACACTGCCATGGGCGGTACGGGCGGTACTGTCAGCCCCAAGCTGACTGCCATCGCGAACTCCGTGTGGGCGGCCAACCAACTGCTGATGGCCAGCGGGCCGAACACTTTGACGATGTTGGCATCTGGCGCGACCGGGCGCTCACTTATCGCCGCTGCAGATGCTCTCGCTGGCCGCAATGTCCTGGGGCTGGGCAGTGCCTCCCTGTTGGTGGCAACCACGTCTACCACTGATGTCACGGCTGGCCGATCCCTGCGTGTGGGTGATTCCGGACTCGGCGCTGTTAGCGCGGTGGTCATCAGCGACGCCAACCTGAACTTACCTACCGGCATGTTCCTGCTGAACACGGCCGCCAACGGAGGTCTCAACGGCCCGACGATGGACACCTTCGTGGGCGCCTGGTCGATCGCTAACTACAGCGCTAACGCCACCTCCGGGTTCCAAATTGCCTCGCCGCAAACGGGCGTAGCAGCCAACAAAGGCCGGTTGTTTAGCCGTCAAGTCTTCTCCGGCACCTGGTCGGCGTGGGTCGAGCTGGTCACTGATGCTGCGCTTGGCGCCATAGGCTGGGGCGCTAAGGGGGCGACCGGGTCGACTCTCGTAACGGGCACCGATCTGAACACCATGAAAGTGCCAGGGTCGTACGGCCAGCCTGCGAATGCCAACGCCACTCTGGCCCTGAACTACCCGACTAACCAAGCCGGTACGCTGTTGGTACAGGCCGCTGGCGCGAACATCGTCACGCAGCAGTACACCAACTACAACTCCGGGCGGACGTGGTTCCGCTCGGCGTACAACGATGTGTGGTCCACCTGGAAAGAGATGCCGTCGATCCAGGACTATGGCCTGGGCGCGATCCGCTCCGGTGAAGCCACCTACTACATCATGCTGCCCTCTACGCCGAACAACACGGCGGCGACCGCCTTCATCGCGGCCAACCCTACCGATGACCAAGCTGTCGCGCATCAACCCGTGGCTGGTGAGGAGTTCGGCGGGGTCCACGTTTCGCGCCAACTGCGTCCTGCTCAGTTCGGTGTATCGGGCCGTGGTGCCTATGCCAAATTCTTTTATCGGGGCTACAACAGCTCCACGTCTGCGCTCAGCGAGTGGTTCCAAGCTGCGAGCGTGTCCTATGTGAACTCGCTTGGTTTGGGAGGGGTCGGGGCCTTAGTCACGGACATGAACTCGCCGGCCGTGACTGGCATGTACCGGATCGCTGCTAGTGGGGCGAACCTTCCTGAGTCTGGCCAGAGCTGTTCTTTCTGGCACATTCAGCAAACGGCGGCCATCGCGTCGCAGATTGCGCTGGTCACTGCCAGCAACAAGGTGTGGTGCCGCACGCTAAATACCAGCTGGTCCGCCTGGAAAGAGGTGGGGGCGGACGTCGCACAGAATCTCTTGGCTGCTAACGGTATTGGCACAAACGCTTCCCCCCTAGTCACTGACTTGGACCTGGCGGTCACCGGCGGCAGCTACCGGTTTGCCAACACGGCCGCGAACAAGCCTGTCGGAGCCAGCGGCTTGGTCTACGTGGCCTCCTACGCCGCTACTTATGTCGCCCAGATCGTTGTTACCGTCCAGGCCTCGGACGCTGCGCTATACAACCGTATGTTCAGCCGGACCATGAACCAAGGGGCTTGGGGGCCGTGGAAGGAGATCATCAGCGAAACCAACCTGCCGCCGATGACTCTGGCGGTGGCGCTGGCCGGTCTGGTTACTACCACCAACAGCGCAGTCACGGCGGCCGATACTGTCCTGGTTGCCATGGGCAAACTGCAGGCTCAGATCAACAACATCCGCACGATTCCCCTGACCGGGTATGCCGTGGGTGCCAACTCGGCGGTCGCCGCAACCGACACACTGCTCGGGGCCATCGGCAAGCTCCAGGGGCAGATCAACGCCACCACCCCGATCAGCAAAGGCGGCACCGGGGCAACCACGGCTGCCGGGGCGAGGGCCAATCTCGGGCTTGGGGACGCTTCACTCAGGGCGGTCCTCGGGGATGTGGCCGCAGGCTCGGCGCTGATGTCCATAGTCGCCAACGGGAACGGCATAGTTTTTCGGTTCGCCAATGGTATGCAGGTCTGTGTACTTCAACGGGCTATGAACGCAACCACGGTCAATGTGGGGGCCAACGAGTACTACTCGTTCTTGTGGACGTTCCCCGCACAGTTCATCGGTTTGGACTACACGGTCAACGCTCAATTTGAGCCCATCAACTCGCTGGATCATTACGGGTTCATCCACGCGAACGGCTGGCTCACGTCAGCCTGTGGCCTAGTGGTCCGCAACGGTGCTGTGGTTCAAGGGTTCATTGTGTCCGCGATCGCGGTTGGGAGGTGGCAGTAATGATTATTCGATTTTCCCCGTCATACCGGGAGTTTCCCCTAGACATGAACCGCGAGGGTGACGTCCTGATGCTGAACGGCGAGATATTCGACTTCTCCCCGTTAATGGAGGGGGCAACTCTGCCGGCCGGAGCGATCAGCAGTGATTGGTTTATCAAAGAGGTGTCCCGCGTCGAGGGCGAGTTGGAACTCACCATCCTGCTGCCGCACGGGCCCAATGCCCCGGAATCCACTCGGTTCGCCACCGAACTGGTCGTCACTGAGGACGGCACGGTCGATCTCCCTGTTTATGACGAGGTAGTAGAAGATGAGCAACATCAATTGGAGCCGGATGGTAACGAAGGAGATGAAGGAAGCGCAGGCGCTGGAGGCGCTGAGGACTCAGGTTACCCAGGAACTCCAGAGCAGGAGGTCGGTAGCTGATCAATCGATCGCGCCTTTGGCCGATGCGGTTGAGTTCGGTGAGGCCAACCCGGAAGAGGAAGCACTGCTCACTCAATGGAAACAGTACCGGATTCTCCTGACCCGGGTTCCTAAGCAACCGGGTTACCCCCAATCAATCGACTGGCCCGTCCCCCCGACCTAATTGCCACCAAACCCGATACACCCCCAACCGCCGCCTGGCGGTATTTTTTTGCCTGGAGAAAACCCATGCCCTTCATCGTCATCAACCGCACCAATGCCCTGGACCCGATCCGCACCGTTGAATATGCCACCGAGGCTGAGGCAGATACCGCGGCCCGAGAGCTGCTGAAGAGCCAGCCTGGCGCCGAGGTGCTGACCGCCCAGCTGATCAAGCGCTACTCCGCGCAGGTGCGCGTAACCGCCCAGGAGGCGGCAGATATCGCGCCCGAGGCACCGGCAGAGGAGGGCGCCTGATGCCGATCACCGAGCAGCAGTTGCTGCAGATCCTGCCCAAAGCCCGTCCAGTAGCGGGCATTTTTTTGCCTGCGCTGAACCGGGCGATGGCGCGGTGGAAGATCGATAGCCGTATCCGGCAGGCTGCTTTTCTTGCCCAAGTCGGCCACGAATCTGGCCAACTGCGGAATCTGGTCGAGAACCTGAACTACAGCGCTGAGGCCCTGGTGAAGACCTGGCCCACCAGGTTTACTAGCCAGACCGCGCCTGGCTATGCCCGCCAGCCGGAGAAGATCGCCAACAAAGTTTACGGCGGTCGGATGGGCAACGGCCCCGAGTCCTCCGGCGACGGTTGGCAGTACCGCGGACGTGGCCTGTTGCAGGTCACCGGCCGCTCCAACTATCGCGCCGCTGGCGCCGGTCTGGGCCTGCCGCTGGAAGACGATCCTGGGTTGCTCGAGCAGGCCGAGATCGCTGCCCATTCTGGTGCCTGGTGGTGGGCGAAGCACGGGCTGAACGAAATGGCCGACGCCGGCCGCATTCAGGATATCGGCAGTGTCATCAACACTGGCCAGCCGGGCCGGGTTCCGCATGGCGCGGCCGAGCGGAAGGCGCTGTATGACCTGGCGCTGCGGGTGCTGGCATGAAGTCCTGGGTCATCAGGTGCGCGCTGCTGCTGGTGCTCCTAGGCTCCTACTGGCTGATGTACCAGCACGGCCGCTCTGTGGAGCGAGCGAATGCGGGCTTGGCTTCGGCGCAGCGGGACAGCGGCGACCGCTTGGCCGAAGTGATCGGCGAGCGCGGCGCCCGCCAGGAAGAACATCGACGCGCCCAGGCGCAGGAGGAGGCGCGAGCCCATGCACAGGAAGAACGAACGATTGCTGATGCTGGCGCTGCTGGCGCCGATGCTGCTGGCCAGCGGCTGCGCGACGAAGCAGGAAAGCTCGCCGCCACCGTCAGTTGCCCCGGCACGGATACCGCCGCTGTCGCCCGAGGCCAGGCAGCTACCCGCGCCGCCATGGTGCTCTCCGAACTGCGCGACCGGGCTGACGCTCGAGCGGGAGAGCTGGCGAAAGCTTATGACCGTGCCCGAATAGCCGGGCTGGCGTGCGAAGCATCCTATAATGCGCTGATCAACTGATCGGAGCACGATGGTGGAGAAACGGACGTTCATTGGGCTGGTGGAGGCGGGCGAGCCGCTCATCAAGCAGGCGATCGACGCCATGCGGCAGTACCACGCAGCAGAAGCCGCCGGGCTTCCAGCTGCAGAGGTGGAGCGGCTGCACCTGCTGGCCGAGTCGCTGTTCCAGGCTGTCTCCGACTACCAGCTACGGGTCGTGGCCCAAGCTCGCGGCAAAGATCTTCCTCCATTGCACTAGATCCGCTGATCGGCAATTGCCCGCGGCGGGCCCCGCCTATACGATACTGTGTTTTTATACAGTATCGGTGTCCCATGTACTTTCTCCTCGTGCGCCGCCGCGTGAATGGCGTGGCCATCCCCTCCGAACAGCTCAGGAAGATCAAGCCCCTGCGCGCCGACATCCACATCGGTGACCACCAGAGTGAGCCACTGGGCCGTGTGGCGACCCAGGCTTGGGTATTCAACCCGACTCCCGGGCCGGACATCATTCCGCGCCTGCATGACGCCAAGGTCAACGGCATGGCCCAACTCGGCATGAACATCAATGGGGTGGAAGACATCGACGGCGTGCTCTATGCGCAGTCGTGGTGGTGCAGGGCGGAATGATGAGCAGATTGCCGCGGGCCTGGCTGGCCGAGCTTGACGACCAATTTGCCTTGATCACCGATCCAGACGGCCGAGCCGCCGTGCTCGGCGAGATGGCCCATGCCGCTCATCGCCGGCGGGAGGTCAGTGCCGAGGACTTGACGGACATGCTTGAGCTTGCTGAGGCTGCCAGATACTGGGCGCTGATGAAGTACGAGGATGCCTATCACATCGGCTTGTTGACGTATGAATCAGCGGAAGAGTGGGAATGGGACGAGCCAGGACGGATCGTGGTCGGCAGAACGCCGGGGATGGGTGCTTCAGCTGTCTAAAACTGCGCTAAAGCTACTCGGTTTTACTGGGCGAAAGTCGGTCCAACTCGCAAATGCATATTAGACAGCCCCGATGCATAGGCCGCAAGCTGCGCGGCCTGAGGTCCGTTTCTCCCACTACTGCCGCATCACCAGAAGTTGCGGCAGTCCATTGATCGGCCCGCCGCTCATATCGCTCGATGTCGTTTTTTCAATCCGGTATGGTTCTATTCACACAAGACCTTTGCCGGATTATTTCTTGTCAGCGGCAGAGTTCAGGATAAGCCGATATTTTTCGCGAGAGTCTGTTACGTAATCCGGTAGAGTTTGCTTTCGGCCGTAATAGAATTTATCGCTATTAAGATCTAAGATGGTCCTAATGACTCCTGCGAAGCCCCACATTGGTAAGGCGCTATCTGAGTTCTCCGCTTCTTCCTGCTCCATGCTCTTCAATATCGGCAGCGTGTGTTCGATGTTTTCGACCAAGGTTTTCATTGTGAATCCCGTTTTTCGAATATCCTCTAACAAACTGGGAATATGGTCGTCGTTGTAATTGCGGTCGCTGAAATACTTGTCTCGCAGAGCTAACAGGTCATCTGAGTTTAGCTCCGTTCGCTGCTTGAAAATTTCGTCGGATTTAGACGCGACATTTTTGTACTCGATCTTCATGTCCTTGATAGAGTCAAATTGTTCGTCCGCTAATTCGATTAGTGCGCTCAGTCGATTAAGTTTGCGCCTAAGTTGCGCGGGGGCATCTGAAACTTTTTTGTAGAGAAGTTTGTGACTGATTGCAGACCAGGTATGCATGAGCATGGTGCGAACCTGGATTTCTGCTTTCAGACCGTCTAGTCCTCTAGCAGATGGATGGGCCAGCCATTCATCCTTTATTTTCACCACGTAATGAAACGATCTGTAGCCAAATTTATCATCGTTTAGCTCGCTCTGCTTGTCTTCTTTTGACAGAACGTCGAACTCATCGTCAATAATCTGACAAATAGTATCTATGTCTGTCTGGTAATAACAAATCACCCGAATCCCGCAAAGGTCATCGATATTGTCTAGGGCTGGCTCATAACCTTTTCGGGAAATCTTACCAAGAAGAGAGTCTTCGTCTTTAACGCGAGATTCAATCGCAAAGATCGGGACGTGTTTTTGAGTGATCATGTCCTCTAAGGCTGTTAAGAGATTATGTTTAAGTCGAGCGAGCTTCGGTTTTAAATCTCTATACTGTTGAATTAACTCTGGTGCGGCGATAACTGTCATTTTCAGTGGCGATCCTTGCTTCTAACAAAGCTGCAATCAAAGGGCTTACAGTGGCTGAAGCGCTGGGGCCTCAATCGATTATCTACCGTTCGATCCTCTCTAGGCTATGCCGGAGGGGTGGGGGTTCGTTTTCGCAGCTGGGGCCTCCAAGGCGATACAAATTTTGTGCGGGTGAGAGGGAGCTAAGCGCCCGCATGCCCACGGTCAGATCCCAGCCGGGTAGTGTTAATCCCGATTCTAATGGCTGTCCAAGCAGTTTGCCATCAAAAATCGATTCCAAAACTGAAGCAGCGATCTTGCAGTTCGCGGCATGCAGCCGTGCCGTTTGGTCTTTGTTTTGGAATCGATTCCGCCCCCTAAGCGGCATGGATCGGGCATTCATGCCACGGTCTTGAAAACCGCTACCGGGCGCCAAGGCCGCGGCACGTGGGTGGCTGCTATCGACCCATAGCTGCCGGTCCACTATTGCCCAAGCGGTATTCATCTACTCGAAGACTATGCGCTTCAGTGTCTTGCATAAAAAGGTCCGTGCTCTTTGGAGTACACGGTGGCAGTCCGGCTTATGGCAGATGCTCAGTAAGCTCGTGGCAAGGAAAATGACAGCGTGTCCGGAATGTGGGTCGCCTTATTTTTTATTCCACTGCCACCACTTTTTTCTGATGGCTTGCACTTCATAGCCAGCAAACCACGTCGCGTAGTTCTTGGCGTCCGGGATGATCCCCTCGGGAATGCTGGCAGCCATACGGAAACGATTGATGGACACTTTGCCTCGAACTAGCTTTTTACGCTCTTTCCGCAGTTGCACCCCTTGCTCATCCAACATTTGGCCTAGCGTCATGCTGAAAAACAGCGCTTCGTCAGTGTATCTAGCCATGCTCTTCATACAGTCCATGTAGCCGGCGTGGCAGGAACCTTCCTTCGGTACCCCGAAATACATATGGTGGAAATCCATACCTGGCGGGAATTGCTGGTGCAAAAACATATCTGTTAGCTCGTTGCGACTTGTCAGCGCGCGGTTCAGGCAATTCATCGATTCGACTACCTGTAATACCGCCCGCGTGGCAGGGCCTGGCAGAGTGAGGCGTTCTAGGGCAACGGTGCGCAACGCGTCGAGCGGCGGATTTATCGGGCTGATTTTTTGCAGACTTTGCGTCTCCGAGGCACCGCCAGCCTTCGGATCCAAATACTCACTACGAGCTTTATCGTAGGCATCTGTCATGGGTTTTATCGCATCAATCTTTAGCGCTAGGGCAAGATTGAAGGCTTGCTGAGCAAGCAGCGTTGCTAGGTTGCAAGCCCGAATTTCCTCATTAACGGAATCGAGTCGTTTGCTCCTCCTAGCGATCCATCCAGCGGCCCAGGCCCCGAAACCCGCGCCAATCATGCCACCGATAGCAGCCGAACTCAGCGGTGAATTAGCCCATTTTTCCAGCCACCCTAGGCTTGCAAGAAATGGAGTCGTAGCCATAAACACGCCGTTAATCGGCTCCCAGACCGCCATCGCCCCCCCTTGATCTGACCTTAACAAATAGCCGGCGATCATAGCTGCGGCGCCTGTCAGGAACAATCCAGAGCATAACGTCGCCGTCAGCATTTCTCATGACTTCATCTTGCCGCTCACTCTCGACCAACCGCTTTGGCCGATAGCTGTCTGCTGCGAACGACCGCTTTGGGCAATAGCGGACAGTTGGCGGTACAAGAAGCGATACCAATTCCGATACCACTGATGGGGAATCGAGGGGGAGCGGAGGGGTGCTGAGCCCTATGAAATCAACCCTTTACCACCGCTCAACACCCCTTATAAACCGCATGGTGATGTTGGCACTGGAATCAAACGTGCTTGATGCCAACCCTAGGCGTGGCGCCAATGCTCTCGCAGTAGGTTGAAGGCCGACTCGTCACCCATGCATTAAGCGCTTCATGCCGCTGGAGTAAGGCCCGTTAGGCTGCGCAAAACCTAGGCTGGAGCCCGCGCGTTTTCGTTTGCAAATCGCTTGAAAAGTGAAGTTTTTGGCCTGCTCCCGGATAGTATTTATCAAGCAAAATCATATAGTTACGAGAGTATCGTCCGCTGCATGGGGTGCAAGGGGTCGAGTGTTCGAATCACTCCGTCCCGACCATATATTTCAGTGACTTAGGCCATTTCCGAAAGGGATGGCCTTTTTCATGTGCGTGACTTTTGCGTGACTTCTCAGGATTTTACGCCTGTCTCCTCTTCAAAATGGTCAGCACCGGCCCACGCGAGTCCGCCGCTGAAACTTTGTTTGCCGCCTCTATCAACTGCTTCAGCTCCGCGCCAGAATAGTGACTGGTCACGATTCCGTTCTTGTGGCCCAGTAGCGACTTTCGATCTTCCTCTGTTACACCAGCTGCTTTCAGGCGCCTGCCGAAAGTGTGCTTAAAGTCGTGAACCCTGATAGAAGCGAACCCAGAGTGTGCCGGCCGCAAGTGTTGCTCCTGCCAGAGCTTTGCCGCGCGCACCCTCGCTTTCTTCCAAGCAGAGTCGTTCATCATGTGCATCCTGGTGCCGTTGTAGGGAAACACCCATTCCCGGTTTATCCCGCGCTGCCCGTCGAAGATCGATTTTGCCACGCTGTTCAGCACCACCAGACGCTCATCCCGGTTCTTCACGCCAGAGTTCTCGTGCCGACCGCTGAAGTCGACAGGTATCAGGAACACGCTGGTTCCGAGCTCGGGTACTGAAATCTCCCACTCCCACCTCAGCTTGCAGACTTCCTGCTCGCGGCAGCCCATGTTCACCTTGAACAGGCCCATCCGCTGCAGATGGTCCGGCAACTCCCCGAAGAGAATCGACTGTTCGTCCCACGACATGGGGTAGGACTTCCGACTGGCTCTCTTCTGCTCCAGCTTGGCCAGCGGCGGAATGCTGTCGAGCCACGGTCTGCGCTCTTCGTCCCGCCATTTCCGGCAAGCCAGCGACAGAACGCGAATCACACGCTCGATCGCGATGTTGACCGTTCTGTTGCTGACTGCCTTCCTCACCTTCCCATCCGGCAAGTCTTCGTCCGTCTGCCGGTCCCGAATGAACGGGGCCAGCGCCTGGTCGTCGATGTGCGTCAGCTGCAGGTCGCCCAGGTATGGGTCCAGTTGCTGCAAGCACAAAGCCGTAAGTTTGATCGACGGCTGATCCTTGTGCTCGAGAAGTACCTGGTGGCCGACTCGCGGAACGTCCGCATCTGCCGGATGCCATACACCTTGCGCTGGCGGATCTGCTGGCCACTACTTTCCAGCCCGGCAGAAGAGCCAGTCAGCGTCTCTCTAGGTGCCGTTAACCGGGCCGCCATTGCCGTACTGATCTGTTGGCCCTTGGATATGCGCTTCAGAACCACAGATCCTCGATCGATCGTTCGTCAACGTCGCCTGGCGCTATGTGCCCCTGCCTGATCAGGTTGCGGAGCCACTGCGCGGCGTATGGGTCGATTTCGTTGTAATACGCGGCCATGTGGCTCCTCGCCGGGGAGGCGTTATCGTTGAATAGGGGAAGGCGCTGGCGGCCAGCGCGTGGTGTCACGTTTTGCGGCCGGAATCGTTTTTTGGTATAACGCGCGGCCATTTCAAAGGAAGGAACCTCATGAAACGCACCATCATTAGCGCTATGCTTGTCGCCGTTACTGCGCTGTCACTCAGTGGCTGCTTCGAGTCCGAAGCTGAGAAGCAGGCCAAAATTGAAGAGCAGAAGTCCAAGGACTTTTTTGACATGGGTGGCCCTACCGACCGCAGCAAGAGCAAGGGTTACGTACCGTGAGCCGAAGGCTTCCGTAGAACCTCAACGCCGCCGAACCCAAGGCGGCGTTTTCGTTTGCGGGGAATGTGCTAGCGGACAGCGCTGTGGTGAAATGCTTCGGCACGCTTACCGAACAAGGAGAGTGGTAATGAAATTGCGTGAAAGAATTCGGGCGTTCCAGCAATGGTTCAACCCGAAGCGCAGACGGTGGGCTGGCGTGACCCTGATCGCGCTTGGGGTGGTCGGGATGTTTCTCAATCCGCAAAGCCGGTGGACCTTAGTGCTAGGAACTGGAATCTACTGGTTCTTCACGGCTTTGCCGCCCGTCCTCGGCGGTAGGCGCTGAGGCGCCGGCGGGCAGCGCCGTCTGGGTGAATGTGGCATCCGGTGATATGCTTCGCCGCTTACCAAACAAGGAGAGTGGTATGCGCTTTAGAGAAAGGTTCGGAACCATGCAGGAATGGCTCACACCGAAGCGTTTGCGCCGTATCGGCTTTGCGCTGTTGGCGATATGGGGAGGCCTATCAGCGATGTATCCAGGCCAGCATCTTGCCTGGCTGGTTGTGCTCGCGTCATGCATTTTGGCGTCGGCGTATATCTCAAACCCTATCAGTAAGCACTGAGGCGCTGGTGGGCAGCGCTTGGTGTCAGATTTTGCGGCGCGAATCGATCTTTGGTATAACGCCCGGCTATTTCACAGGAAGGAACCTCATGAAATGCACCATCATTGGCTCAGCCATCAGCGCCATTGCTGCCCTATCCCTCAGCGGATGCTGGGAGTCTGAGGAGGAGAAGAAGGATCAGGCACAGCAGGAAGCCAGCGAGAATCTCTGGAACATCACTCCGCCTGATGAGAGCCAGGACAAGGGGTTCAAGCCGTGAAGTCATGCCTTGCCCAAATCCTCGCTGCGGCACTGGTTATGAGCTTGGCTGGCTGCAAAGAAGACACCGTCGACACCGCTGCCTATGAGCCGACATCCGAGCACTGCCAGCCCGACTACCTGAAAACACTTCCAGACAATAAGGCTCGCGAAGACCTGGTCGAGAAGTGCATGACGGGTGGCTCTTACAAGAAGTCAGAGCCGAAGACCTGGTAACGTCCGATCTTCGTCAGTCAGCGCCGCCTTCTCAGGCGGCGTTTTCGTTTGAGGGCAGCGCCGCAATGTTCGTCACGGTGCCAACCACGCGACGCTTGTCTAGCGTTTTATCGAACCGCGTTACGCATCTCCTCAAGGGTCTCCGTCCAAGAGGAGCTAAAGATGGTAAGACTGATTTGCTGGTTGCAACTCGTAACAGCGATTATTGGGCTGATTACCGAGATTCTTCGGTACTTTTAATCGTCATGCAAACAGAAGGACACAGTCGAGGTGGCGCCGCTAGGCGCCTCTCGCAATGGTGGGCAGCCATCATGCGGCGGCACGAACCTTGAGGGCCAGCATGGCGGTCACGTCGTCGTTAGCACTCGGCCAGCTCTTGGTATGCCCGGTACTTAGCCTGGCTGCGGGTCGAAGCCCATACACGCTGCACGTAGTGGCGGGAATCGCCAAGCATGTACCGGACGTCATCCCAGTCGTAGATGCAGTTGGTGAGCACTTCCCACTCCTTGAGCGGCAGCTTTTCGGCCATATCGCCGTACTGCATCTCCCTGGTGGGGTGGTAGTTGCGGATGCGCTTCTTCGGGTCGCTGTCGAGAATGACTCCGATGTATTGAGTAGCTTGACCGCCCCATCGCGGATGAGCTCATGCAGGCGATGGATCATTACGGTCATCGCCTCGCCCTGTTCCTCGATCCCGGCCCATTCCATCAGCTCAAGCAGGGCCTGTTCAGTCCCTGGTCGAACCTTTAAGCGCAGGTCTTTTTCTTGCAGGCGCTCGGCCTTCTCGCGCCGGCGCTCGTCACGCTGCTGCTGCGTCAGAGCCATCGTCGCCTCCATTGCACACAAAGGTGGCGCCCGGCCCGATGTCGAGCAGGTTGCACACCCGGTTGATTATCTTGAGCGCAGCATCGAACACCTTGGCGTCGTCCGGCTCCCGCAGTCCTGATGGTGCAGGACAGAACGATGCGGGAATACTAGAGGCCTGGGTAGCGGAACTGGATGACCAGATTAGCTTGGTAACTGATCCTGATGGGCGAGCGGCTGTGCTCAGTTGAATGGCCTAATCCGCGCGCCGGCGCCGTGATGTCGAAGATGATGCTCTGGTCGACATGCTCGAGCTTGCCGAGGCGGCGCGACTTTGGCGCTGATGGAGCACAAGGAAGCTTGGGCTACTGGTCTTTTCGGAGAGTACGAGCCTGATCACCAAGGCGGGTACCAGGTGATCAAGGGGACCGCCAAGCCGCCCATTTTGTGAGTAGCTATATAAAGGAAGGTAATCGGTCGGCAGAACGTCGGAGACGGGAGAATTTCTTGCTCTCAATGACGGGTTGTGGGAATTTCACAGACCCTTAAATCAAGGAGTAGTAGATGTCACGTTTCGCTGTTCTTTTGCTTGTTATCGCGGCCGCCGCAGGTGCAGGCGTGTTTTTCTCGGGTGGGCCTAAGCCTGTAACCACGGACTGCGCCAAGATTGCGGAGCTGGAGGAGCAGAGAGAATGCTTTGACGATGAGACCACGTCACGGCAAAAGCCTCAGGCGGAGAAGCAAACGGCTCCATCCGGTGGCCAGTGACATTTCAAGGGACTTTGCTGCGATGCGTCCGGATGCGTGAGGCTTCATTGCAGCGAAAGCATGGCCGGAAATCCTTTGTTATCAAGCCATTACCGTGGCTTGTCATGCATGGGGGCAAGGGGTCGAGTGTTCGAACCACTCCGTCCCGACCATTATTTAAACGACTCAGCCACCTTCGGGCGGCTTTGTTGTTTCTGGGGGCGCGGAAGTTTTCGGGGCTGCATCCGATTTTATTCGTCAATCTCGTCAACATCGGCCGGCGAGAGTCAGTATGTGGATGCTCTCTTCGCAGCCTCAATCTGCTCGCTAGCCTCAGCGCCGAGTTGTGGAGGGTGATGCGCCCGTCTGAGCCGGAGCCATGACAACCTTCTGCGCCTGTCGGTCCCGGCTGGATTAAAAGGGATTCTTAGTTTTCCCGCGTGGGCGCTTCGCCTGATGAAGCAAGCAGATGCGAATGCATTTGTGATGTAAGGATTTCGATTCTTTCACTCATTTGCTTTGTCACTTCCGTTAGGTGTGTATTTTGCTCCAATAACTGCAGTAGCTGCTTGCTGTGTATCTCTGCGTCCCGCTGCCGTCGTTGATTGGCCATGGCAATGGCCTCTCGATGTCGTGCGTCTGCTTCGGAGGTTGCTTTGTCACGGTCGGCTTGGCGAGTTTGGGCCAGAAGAATGAGAGGGGCCGCGTAAGCCGCCGGCAGGCTAAAGGCCAGATTCAGTAGTATGAAGGGATACGGGTCGAACGCTGATAGCCCCGATAAGCTGATACCCATCCAAATAATGACTACCAGTGACTGGGACCCTAGAAATAACGGGGTGCCGAAGAAACGGGCGAATGCCTCAGCTCTGCGGGCAAATGCATCATTCCCAAAAGGGTGATGCATATGTTCATGGGCGCGGAGAAACCTGAGATGGTCGACGTCTTCATGAGTTTCCTGAGGTTTAGACTGCTCAGAGGTTAGTGGGTCCATCTGCTGGCTCCCTGTGCGTTTCCCCCGTCCAGTCTGGTCTAGGCCCCGCATTCCCAGTAGGCGCAGCCTTCAGCGAGAAGGCGTTATCGTTGGATAGGCATTATAAAGGGCCGGCGGTGGAGGCCTACTCCGAGCCGCCGGCAATGACGATGATTACTCCACGCTACAAACCCAGCGATGGTTATGCCGGTATGGCGCTCTGGTAAATGCAACGTCTGTTACAAGGGTCATGCCGCGCTCTTGAAGGGCTTCGGTCAGTTGAGCGAGTGTCTCTGCTTCGATAGTCATTGCTGTTACCTCGTCAGATTTACTGCGTTCATAATTCCTGACCGGTTGGG
>Ga0213823_1000244_pt1 | contig 53214 bp, 38 predicted proteins | sample MC6MC0907MG_FD_179887 | JGI IMG/M metagenome (GOLD analysis project Ga0213823, IMG submission 179887) | Enriched soil aggregate microbial communities from Iowa State University, Ames, United States - MC6-MC0907-MG | ecosystem: Environmental > Terrestrial > Soil > Unclassified | place: USA: Iowa...
CGGATTAAATCAGTAGACACGGCTAAGCATGTAGTACCGACAGCGGAGTACTGGCGGACGGGGGTTCAAATCCCCCCGGCTCCACCAAATCCTAAGAAGAAGACGCCCTCGGGCGTCTTTTTTTGTGTCTACGATTCAGTGAATACGGGGCCTCCAGCGTTTTCTCGGTCTTTTAAGAGTTTTCGAGTTCCAGCCATTCGGGTATTCCAGACAGTATTCCAGCGCGTCCGGTGCTGATTTTTGGAATACCGAATCAGTGCCTGAGGACAATCTCATGCCTGCGCAAAACCTCCGTCTCTCCGATCGCAAGCTCAAGGGAGTCAAACCGGCGTCCAAGGATTACGTCCTTACTGACGGTGACGGTTTGCAGCTCCGCGTACGCAGCAACGGCTCGTTGCTGTGGAATTTCAACTACCGCGAACCGGTGACCAAGAAGCGCATCAACATCGGCTTTGGGACCTATCCCGAACTGTCACTCGCGAACGCACGAAAGATGGCGGTCGAAGCTCGCGAGCTGCTCGCCCAAGGCATCGATCCTGAGGTGCAGCGCAATACGCTGAATGAAGCCAAGCGCGCAGAAACGGAACACACCTTCGAGAACGTCGCGACCGCCTGGTTCGAGCTCAAGAAAGACTCGGTCGCCCCGGCGTATGCCGAGGACATTTGGCGGTCGCTCACACTGCACGTATTCCCCGATTTGAAGACGACACCACTTGCGAAAATCACCCCCGATGGTGATTGCGTTGCTTCGCCCAATCGAAGCGAAAGGCAGCCTGGAGACGGTCAAGCGTCTTAGCCAGCGACTAAACGAGATCATGACCTACGGCGTAAACTCCGGCCTGATCTTCGCCAACCCTCTTAGCAGCATCAGGGCAGTATTCAAGAAACCCAAGAAAGAGAACATGGCTGCGCTCCCACCTGAGGAGCTCCCCGAACTCATGCTCGAGATCGCGAACGCCAGCATCAAACGCACCACCCGCTGCCTTATCGAATGGCAGTTGCACACGATGACTCGCCCCGCCGAGGCAGCGACTACTCGCTGGGCAGACATCGACTATGAAAGGCGCGTTTGGACTATCCCTGCGGCGCGGATGAAGAAGCACCGCCCACACAGCATCCCGTTGAGTGACCACGCTGTCGCACTGTTGGAGTCATTGAGGACCCACAGCGGCCATCGCGAATACGTCTTCCCGGCCGATAGAAATCCGCGCACCCACGCCAATAGCCAGACCGCGAACATGGCGTTGAAACGCATGGGCTTCCAGGATCGCTTGGTCAGCCACGGCATGCGTTCGATGGCCAGCACCATCTTGAATGAACATGGGTGGGACCCGGAACTCATTGAGGTCGCACTGGCGCATGTCGACAAGGATGAAGTGCGCAGCGCTTACAACCGAGCCGACTACATTGAGCGCCGGCGCCCGATGATGGCCTGGTGGAGTGAGTACATCCAGAAAGCCGCTACCGGCAGCTTGCTCGCCTCTGCATACGGCCAAGTCAGAGACAAGAATGTGATACCGATCCGCTAGGGCTGTACAGGCGCAATAACGGCGGCGACAGCAACTGAGCGCTCAAGACTCAGGGAAAGCAGCCTCGTTTATCCGCTTGTTAGCGCGGGTCCATCCAAACAGGGCTGCAATGCCGCCCTGCTTGGATGGACCTCATTTTGAAGAGCTAGAAGCCACGACGTTGTCCGGGATTTACCACGGAGTTCTACCGGTGGATAACCGCTTTTCACGCCCCCAAGAGCCCTGAATTTCGGCCCTTGACCGGGTTTATCCACAGGCGTAGAACTGACCGTGCAAAGGCTGTTGATGACAGCACCCCAGATGACCCGAGCCTTCAAGGTCACGCCGCTCCCGCGGTGGTTCTCCCCAAGGGCGATTCGCATCCGGCAGCTCGCCCGGTCACTACCCATGTGATGGATGCTCTTACACATGCGGCCCTCGTGCGCCACACTACACCGTACCTCGCTGCCCTGCAGCAATCTATCCGCTTGGCCGAATTTTGCGCCAACCTGTGCCCGTCTCTTTCTTCTGGAAAGAGACGGGCACTTCTACCACTGCTGCAGCCCTTATAGTACAAGGCTTTGCGGCATTCCCCCTCGTGACAATCGGCGTGACAAACGCCGATGTCACCAGCAACAGCCATGTAGATGATGGTGCCGCAGACCAGGGAATGGACTGCACCTGACTGACAGTCAGGCATGCCCCGGTCATCGCATTGCTGTGTTCACCCGGCTCAGGATCTTCAGGCGCTGGTTTAGTCACCCAGCACTGCCTCCACCCGCCCACCGGCAACGGTGTTCAGGGCCAGATCATGAGATGCCCTTGCTCCCGGATGTAAGGAGCCGCCAGTCCCGCGTAGTGGACATTCCCCACAGGTCGCAGGGGCCTTGATCCCTGATAACACTCAACATTCTTGGCGGGATGACGTGGGGCGAGGACTGGAGAGCAAATGATGAGTTGAGCGATATGGCATTGGTGGGTAGACGCGATGGTCGTAATTTCGGCTACGGCAGGCAATTGAGTTACGCAGGACCTCAGGCACTGAAAGACATGTTCGGCGGTGGCCACTACGGCACGGTCAAAGCGCACTGTGATCGGTGGCAGGCATTCGTGAGGTGGTGCCGCTCCGAACAGGGGCCCGGCATCAATGATGCGCGGCAGATTGATCGAAAAGTGTTGGCCGACTACGCGGCGTATCTGCGTGACGTGGTTAGGCGCGGTAACCTCGCCGTCAGCACCGCACAAAACCGGCTATCCAGCGTTAACAGGACCATTGCGGCGCTTCGCGGTGATCAGTGCGTGAAATTGCCCAGTCCGAGCAAGGCGTTGGGTATGCAGCGCAGCGGAGTTCGACACTCAGTGCCGCAGGGCCAAGACCGCAAACAGGTTAAGCAGATTGTCGATGTGCTTTGCCGCGATCATCAGCTACGGGCCGCTGCAATCGTTCTATTGGCGCGAGCCGCCGGCATGCGCTTGCGTGAGGCCATCCTAGCCGACTTGCCACGGCTGAGCCGTGAGGCTAACGACCTAGGCAGGATCAACATCCAGGATGGCACCAAAGGCGGCCGAGCTGGCGCCTCAGCGCCACGATGGATTGCGGTGGACCACCATGTTCAAGACGCTCTTGGGTTTGCACGGCAGGTGTCGCCTGCGAGTAGCCGCAACCTGATCGCGCCAGACGAAAGCTATCGGAATGTACTGCAGGAAATCATCCGCCCAGCGCGGGATGTCCTGCATGCACACAAGCTCAAGGGCTTCCATGAGCTACGAGCGGCGTACGCATGTGAACGCTTTGAGCAAATCACCCAACACCCCGCGCCTATCAACGGCGGCCAATGTTGCCAGGCAGATAGGAACCTAGATCGTGAGGCCCGAAGGCAAATCAGCTATGAGCTGGGGCACGGTCGGATCGATGTGGTCGCCACCTATATTGGAGGACGCACATGAGTAAGCCATTCGATATGGAATTGTTCTTAGCTGGAGTGCTGACCGGATCACACGTCACGCGGCAACGCCATTTGCGGCAGGCGAGAATCATCCAAGCTGAAATCTCAGAACGCTGGCAGCGACAAACGCCTTGGGCCTGGCAGAAAAAGCACGTGGTTTGGTTTTTTGAGCATCGCCTAAATCGACGCAGTGAGGCGACGCAGTATTACTATTTGCTGACTATGCGGCTGCTCGCTCGTCGTTTACAAAAAACATGGGGTTTTAATCTCTGAGTGAGACCGGCTGCTATCGACCCAGGCTATGTGGAAACACATGCGCCGTTTAGAAGTCTGCATTGCTACGTAAAATCTGCCAGCGCTTGGTTTGTCAGAAGCCCGAAAATTCGCGTAGGATCGCGATTTTCGCTCGAGTCCTAGGTGCCAAACATGCTTAAAAACGTTTTCACACAGCCTGGACCCAAAGCGGAATATCACTTTGCATATTTGAATGCCCGGAGAAGGCTGAACCGAGTCATCCCTCACCAATTTCTGGATGAAGGCTATGCAAATGCGCAAAGTTCAAGGACCACCACACCCCTTGTTGGAATAGCAGATTACGCTCCTACCCTACCTGGTCGCAGCGCTGGGCAATCTATTGGGACTCGCCGTGGAACGCACGGCCGATGTGATCGGCGTTCTCCGCTCCATGGCGCGCAATCTGTGCTGGCCACGGCAGCCCGGGCGAGCCCAGATCACGCCAATCTAAACCTCGATGGCCAAATTTATCCGTTGTCGCTGTACCTCACTTAAAGGGCGGCAGCCAACAGGAATCTTGCGGTGTATTACCTAGCCCAGGATCAACACAGTGGCTGTCTTCAATATGACTGTAGCCTCGATCCAGTAGCAAAGCTACAGCCCCACGCGTCAAGTCGGCGAAAAACGTGCCTCGCTACTTGCTCAATTGACACTTTTCAGTGGAAATGTGTCGGGGATGGGTTTACCACAATACAACCCATACCCCGAACTCAACGTGGGGAGAGATTAGCCTTTAAGTTCAACTAGCACGTCTGTTGCCCATTTCTGCTCAGAGTTCTGTACTAGTGCGGTCTCAACCACCCTCGCCATGTGCATTAGCTGATCCTGCGAAGCCTGATCAAAGTCAAACCACATGTCACTGTGCGAGCCGAAGCGCACCTGCCAATAGGCAACCCCTTGATCAAACCTGACCTTCAGCGCTCTACCGTCTTCAAACTCAAGCTCCAAAGCACGATGATGGGGAATTTCGCGATTCGACGATTCCACTATCAGTTGAATTTGACATCCAATCATTGCCGATAGCCAAGTGCGCGAGAAGAACTCGAAGTCTTCCTGACTGGCCCAATCATCGAAAGCCTTACGCCCTTGCATCCGTCCTGACTTAAACAGCGTTTTCACCTGCACAACCGAATCGGCAGAAATGCGACTCTTCAAACTCTTCAGTACCGACCCCAAGATTGTCACAACCGCAGGATTCTGAATATAACGATCGGAGTATGTCAGTCTCTTGATATTTGCAGTCAAAATCACGTCAGCGACTTGCCGTTCTTTAGCCCCAAGCAGCTCCCAGAAACGCTCGCCGAACTGCAGCAGCGACCCATTGAGCTCGTCGTGAATTGATAAATCAACTATCCCTACCTTACCGGAGGAATCACCCACGGCACGGTAAAGATCCATAGCTTCCCAGCCAAGCGCTGGCTGACTTTTCGAGAGTACGACAAGCTCATCACTTTGATGCCAACTATGGCCTGGAACAGTTGCTATAAGGCTGCGCGAGGCCAACGTAATGACCTCGCCACCGATTCGTGCCTGGGCAACAAAATGCTCACCTGGCTTGCTAGTCACATTCCCGACATTGACGCCAAGGTTCGATAAGCGCTGGAGATCCTGTACTAACACCCCATCAGTAATATCTGATGGCACGAGCAGATCAACTGTTAGCTCATCAGCCAGGACATAGGTCTGAATCGCTTTACGGAACTGCGGAGCAACGAGATCCCATTCCCCCGTATCACCAGAGGTTAGTAGGGTGATCCTCTCGGCCCCCTCGTTGATCAAGCGGCGGAGTACGCTCTCGATGCTGCCGGGGGCATATTGGCCATCATCCAAGGTGAGTTTATTTTCGGCGCTTAGCCCTACGTAATGGATGAAGTCAGCCCCCAACCAATCAAGTGCAGCCTTGCGATCCAACTTGTCGTGGTCATGTCGCGTCTGGGAGTCCAGCAGGCACTCACTACAGCCAGTTTCGCAATGCCCGCACTGGAGCCTCTGCACCATTCCGCGTAGCAGCCGCTCGACATGCAATGGAGCACTAGTAGCAAAGCCAGCACCACCGCTGATGACATCGAAAAGCTGAAGGATACGAATGGACTGCCCGTTAGGCAGTTTGCTTGGACGAGTGGCATAACCCAACTCGGAGGCAGAGACTCCCAGCAGCTCCGCCAGTGCGCTACGTAAAGCTACAGCGAGAGTCGTGGCAATTGCCCCCCCCTGCACCGAGTCTGCGATAAATTCCCCACGCACTGGATGATGCAAGGTGAGCTCAAACACATCAGTGGTAGCCACCGTACCAAGGCTCACATTGGGAAGAATGCTCCCACTCCCCTGACATGGGAGTCGCTTGTTGTTCTGGTCTTTATCCTCTTTGGTCGGGCGCGGTGGATAGTGGTCCCCGGACGGTGACAATTCTCGCGGAAAAGTACTATCCGCCTGCATGGACTCAGCTCGACCGCAACTCATGCACAAGGCAAAGCCCGTTCCGTACTCACCAGAGCTGTGATGGAAGACCTTCCCATCAGTGCCATAGGTCATTGCTCCAACCGCCGGGTTTGGCAGCGGAGTCTTGTTGGCATTCACAAAGACCCAAGCGGTTTCAACTGGGATGAATTTCTGATGCTGGATGTCATTGGATGCCGATACATAAGCATCAGTGACAAAGCCAGAGGGCTGCAGGACCGTACGAATGTTCTGAGGTTTAATCAGCGCTTGGCAGTCGACATTACTGCAAGTCAGCTCGTCGGCCCTCACCAGTGCCTCCTCATAGTCCACCGCGCCACACACGTCACAACGCCACGCGATATCCAATTTCTGCGCTTCTTTGCTGTCAGCATTGAGGTTGTGCCAGTGGAGTGAAACGCCGGCAGATCTGAACACCCGACCATCCAGAACTATTTCAGCGCCAGGCGCGTACTCACGAATGGCAATCGAGAGGTTGCGTGAAGGAAGCCCCTTGTAACGGGAAACGTTATCCTCACGGTCCTGCTTCAGAGCGCTGCCGGCATTACGCTCACGAACGTAATCCTCAATCGTGAAGTTATCGAAGTTAACCACATCGGTAGGGAACCCGTAGCCGGGAAGGAAAGTGCGCGCCGCTAGGTCCCGCAACAGATACTCATTGCAGTGGCGAGTCTTTTCTACTTGAAGGCGTTTCAGATAAGGGCTGTTTTTCGCCTGCCTCTCCTCAGAAAGCAGAAAGCGATAACTATTCAACCAGCGACTCTGCAATGGCTTGATCGCATCGACTGCGCGGCGACGCAGCTGGACCGCATCCACACCGGCCAGAGCAGTACCCCGCACCAAGTCCTTCAGCGCATCATCCAGATCTGTAACGACCTTCCCCAATTGCTCAATAAATCGATCGCACTGCGAGTCTCCATGCTCATCGTCATAGAACCACTGGGTATTCAGACTTGTTTTCTCAGTCTGAGTGGGCCCCACAAAATTGCAGAGAAAGTCAGCTAACAGCAACGAGTTGACGTGGCGCTGTACGAGTCGCTCGGAGTTCAGCGCTACAACCGGCGCAGGGATCTTAGTCTCGAATGGCCAACCCGGATTGGCAAAAACCTGTTGATCATGCGGGTTGTTTTTACAAAGAGTGTAGGCAAGCGCCCGGGATTCCTTGCTTCGTCCCGCACGCCCTGCGCGCTGCAGATAGTTGGCCGGATGCGGCGGTACATTATTCATGACCACCGCAGAAATGCCACCGATATCGACGCCCATCTCCATTGTAGTAGAGCAGTTCAAAACGTTGATCTGACCATTTTTGAACATCTCTTCATAGGAGCCGAGGCGTTCGGAGGACTGTTGGGCAGAGTGCTCAGCGGCACGGTAATAGTAGCCACCCTCCAATGCCCGATCATTGACATCCGTCCACAGGTTCCGCTCTCGTAGATCGCTGATCAGAGGATCTTTCGCCACTAGGTCTCTGATTCGAGCCAAGCCAGGCGTATAGTCATCCTGGGAACGATCGAACTCCCAGAGGTCTGGCAGCTCAACCACCTCAGCCTGATACCCCTTCCGCTGTTCTTCGGTTAGCGTAGAGAAATCCAGATGAGTCGGCAGGTAGGGGGTAAAGCCTTTGAAGGTAGTATCCAGCAGCTTGTTGGTCACTGGGCAGATATAAGCCCGATCAACCAGCGAGAACCGCATGTGTTCTCTGGGTAAAGAGTATCGGTTTTCGTCAGATTTAAGCGCTGCCCCCGGCCCAGTCAACTGCCTCCAGGCAGTACGCAACCATTCGTTAACCAGATCAACGTCGGTGCTGCTGCCCGGGTTTAGGCCAGCGCCAAGCAACAGCAGCTTGATTAGCCGCTGGGAATGGTTACCGTTGCGGATCTGAGGCCAGCGTTTGACCCGGATCTCATCCGGTTCTTTCGACTCAGGGTTGCGCAGACTCTTGGCAGAGAATCGGGTGCCGATCCAACTCAACCAGCTACCATCAGCCTGGATATAACTGTTCTCCCGAACATGAAAGTCTAGCGCCACCTTCAGGAAATCACGCCAATCATCAAGTGTTAAGCCCTTCTGCTCCCAGTACGCCGGTGCCTGCTGGACCTTAACCAGACCAACGTACTCGACCTTCACCAGCCCCTGGGTTTCCAGACTGTTCTGCCGTTTCGGACGGCGCATAAACTCACGGAATAGCAACATCTCTGCCAGCTTGAAGGGGCCATCATTGTCCGTGAATATCTCAGGCTTCTGGTACTTGTTGTAAAGCAGCATAGAGCCTTTCAAGTCGGCCTTCTGCTTGAGCTCAGTTACAAGCTCCTGCCAAGTCAAAGAAATAAGCGCAGGTCTAACTCTCTCACCATTGGCCAGCGCAAACTGCTTCTCCAGCAAAGCTATCTTTTCCTCAACTCCTTTGATGAGTTCACCTGGCATACCCATGTCTCGGTATTCACGCAGCGTTTCTCTCTCCTTTTTTATTAACGCTGTAAATTTTTCGGGATCGATATGGGCACTCGTTTTTTGACCACTACACTGGCTTCGCTGATGCCAGCTCAAAATCTCCACGGCAAGCCCACGCAATCTGCCGCGCTCCGCCTCCTGTTGCATTCGAACCGACATACGCGCTGTACCCTGGCGACTGTCCGTAAAGGTAATCAGCCTACGTCCTCTGCCCGGTAGAGACTGCGGACCATAATCCGGTCTCTGATCTTCGTCCTGATAGTCCTGGCAGTACTCAAGGACTGTCGGCACTGCATTGGCCACATAGAATGGCCCACCGAGCATCGCTCTTCGGAATGGAAAGGTCCCGTGCAACCCTCTAAATCCACAACTGTTGCGACTGCATACAGCATCAAAATCTCGCACCCCAAGCCGGAGCCGCTCAGCAGAAACAGCAGGGGATGAACCGGTGAGCTTATCGACCTCTAAGGGTATGTAGGTGCTGCCAACACTCTCGTCGGCACACAGCACCAACGGTGTCTTGGCCGGCGCCCCCCCAGCAGTAGCACCCGCCGAGTCATCCTCAACGGGTGTTTCAGCCTGCAGGGAAAACTCATCCCCTCCTGAACTCTCCCACTGGATCAGCTTGCCGCCCTTGTCCCGCGCCAGCAGATGCGGCTCATTACAATCATTGCAGAACGCCAGCTCGAATACCGGGCTGCCACAGCTACAGGTTTGTCTTTGGTTGGCGTAGACATAGCCAAAGGGCCAGTTCTGATGCAGAGCCGTCCCTGACTTTGCTGAGCAGCTCTTGTCAAAGCAGGCCCAAAGGCCGTGCGTAGTGCGCTGGAAGAAGTGCGCACGTAACTTCAGGAATGCAGGCTCGCTGGCCGAAGGACGCGTGCCTGAACATACATCCAACCAGCGCAGCATCTCACCCTGCGATAGCAACCATCCCCCCTCCCGATGCATATGACTAACCATCGCGGTCAGCTTCAATGGCTTGGGGCTGCTCACCAGCAAATCCCTTAGTACGCGGGCTTGCGGAGAATGGACCAGAGTGTCGTACCGCTCAGGGTGAACCTCTGGATCGTTCGCGTTGAGCTCCGGCATCGACTCGAGCACATCCAGAGTCACTGGCGTTTCTTGACACGGTGCAAGAGTTGGAATGACCCGGTTCCCACCCCAAACATCAATCTGATCGACCGGCACCCCCGACAGATCCGAGAGAAACTGCTTTAACTGTCCTGCAGCGTCCTCACCAGCAATGGTCGCCGAGGTCGCAACGAAGCGAACATCCTTTGGCGTAACACCGAATGCGGTCATCACCCTACGCAGCTGCAATGCCAGTTCAGCCGCCTGCGAGCCCACGTATGTGTGAGCCTCGTCCAGAACGATCCAACGCAGCGACTTCTGCTCCCTGGAAATTCTTACGATGGGCTCATCTACCTGACGCACCATCATGTATTCGAGCATCGTCCCGTTGGTAACCAGAATAGGCGCCGGTTGCGTGCGCATCAGCTCACGCGACAAAATTTCGTTGGGCTTTTGGCTCTGCTCGCTACGCACCTTGGCATGCAGCTCTGTTGTATTGCCATTGTAAAGGCAATAGCGGATGCCATTTCCAAAACTCTGGGTCCAGGCATTCAAGCGCTCACGTTGCGAGTTGATGAGGGCGTTGAGTGGATACAAAAACAGTGCCCGGACACCGACCAGCGGGTTTCGGCCTGCTTCACGGTACTCGCGATAAAGGTCCTCCAGCACCGGCACCATAAAGCATTCGGTTTTGCCCGAACCGGTACCACTGGTCACGACTACTGAATGCTTCTTATTAAGCAATGAGCGCCAGCTGGCCAACTGGTGGGTGAAAGGTCTCCAACCTGCCCCAAAGCGATAACGTCCATTCGCCTTGCCGTCGAGCGAAGCAACGATCTCCTTGCTCAGCAAGCGCTCATCACTCGCCAGTTGCGCCATCGTCAGTGTGCACTCCTCCCAGCCGAAGGTCTGCTCGAACAGCGGTGGGGCCAGGAATGCCCCCTCTTTGCCACACTCCGCACGCATCAGACTACCAAGATGCTCGCGCAAGCCTGGGTCAGTGATGCTCAAGATGCTCAAAGTGGACTCGGTGCTACGGGAGAGCGCCTGCTCTACTAACCCAGAGAAATACTTATCCATTTACCGACTCGGCCTTATGCTTTTCCATGACGCTGTTCAACAAGCAGTACTGGAAGATTGAATTGAACCATTTCGAATCGAAATCGCGGACCTGGCGCAGGAAGAAAATAGCCTCCGCTCCGTCCGCAAACACATCGGTGAACTGAGCTTTACCGCAAGCGACTGCAGCAGCAAAAAACGGCAAGTAGAGCACTGCATTGCGATAATCCATGTCCGACCTAAAAACGACTCCCGAGTCGCTCTGGCTGCTGTACCAACGCTCCAAGCGCTTTGCTCCAAATTCCGGCCACTGGGCATCGCAGCGCTCGCGAATCAGCTCAAGGTACCAGCCACGCAGGACTTCCTTGAAAACTCCGAGAGGCAGCTTGATTTCCTGGCCAACAGGCTTGCCTGAAAGGAAGCACTGGACACTCTGGCCGTAGGATGGGTAGGTTTCCCCCAAACGCGAAAACATTCGACCCACCAGAGCATCAACAGCATCTTCAGAAACCCCCTTGACCTTGAGGAAAGCGGCAAATCGCTTGGCCGCCAGATGAATTTCTGCAATGGGAAGAAATTCCCAGAAAAGCGGAAACTCAGCCTCCAACCGGCCAAGAAATATAGCCTCCATCTCAAACTTGAAAAGCGCCATCGCCAATGCACGGGTATTTCCCACCAGAGCCTTCCAGACCTCGAAGGTCGCCAGCGGCAGATAACCGTAGCCCTCATACAAAGCTCGCAAAAACTGCCAGCCGCTATGCATGGGGTTTATAGCCATGGCATCAAGCACAGACGTGAAAGAACTGACAGGTGAAGCATGATCGAAGGTCAGCACTGCCTTTTGCAGGCTCTGAATCATTTCGTCAGAAGCTATCGGCTGCCAACCACCCGCGAGGAAAAGCGGCCTAAAGGATACCGTTGAGCCGCCCCTGGACAGCACCAGCCAGGGACCATCCTTCTCAACGATTGGAGGCAATTCGAAATCGCCTGTCAGTACACCTTCGCTGTTGCGTGAGCGAAGTGCGATAGAGCTGCGCATAGGATCATGCAACAGCATCAACACCGGATCAGGAATGGCACTGGCACCATCTTGCAGACTCACGGCACTCAGTAACTGGCGGCCATGGTCGAGCTGCATTTCCATCGCATATTTGCGGATGCGATAACGGCTATCCTGGCCATTCCCGAACACTCGCATCTCGACAACTTGGTCGATTCCCGACTGCAGAGACAGCAGGTCAACAATCTGCTCCCGGATGTTGAAAAGACTGACCTCTAACGGCTTGTCGGCGGCAATGTAAGACCAGCTGTAACAAGCATTCCTTGCCACGCCGCCCCTGAGGGTCAACTCAATACTGAAGCGAGTGGGCGTGCCGGACCGGCCAAATAGAAACAACCTGGCCCCGAGCAGGTCATCGACGCTGAAAGTGCGTTGAAGCTGCTCCCCGTTACCATCAAAGGCCAAGCAACCTGAACTAGGAAATGGCAGGTCAATCTCCACCGGATCAGCCACCAAGTTCGGCATAACAGAAAGCCGGACCCGGATCGGCGGGAAGGCCTTGGCAGAAAGCCGAAGTTCGATGTGATCCTCGTGCCTCACCTGCTGCACTTGCAGGCTTTCATCATCAATCTGAAGCAAGCAACGCTGCTGGCAATACACTAGGATGCTGCCCGTATCTGGAGTCTCACCACTATGCAGCTCAACACGAAAATCCGTCGGTAAAATACCCACCCTACGGCGTAGCAAGGTATCGCCGTCTCGGTTACGCACCGATACATACTGGGTACCGAGCACCTCCTGCAACATGCCTGTGCCCGGCTGCTTACCCGCAACGTAGAGTTCACCGCCCCGCTGTTGCAACTCGCCCGCAGCTTCCTGCCACTGCACACGAGGCAGGCCGACAAAGGTCATCGAGGGTTTGCTCGGCCATTCAGTCTGAATACCAGTCAATTCCGGCCCAGTCACCATACTGATGACATGCCCTGTGCGTATCCGGTAACACTCCTCCCCCTGAACTAATACTTCCGCCTTGCCTTGCACCTTGACCGTACGCAGCGACAGCGCTCGGGGCATATCACTGAATATGGCTTCCCCACTGCTGTCAGGCGGACTCAAACTGCAACCGTCAGGCAACACCAGCAGCAACTCTTCACCAGCGGTCTTAAATGAAGCCTGACCACACAGCTGCCAGCGGTCGTTCACTAGCTCGAACCCTAGCGGCACCTCACCCAGAGCCACCGCACTGCCATCGATTGGCAGGTTGGCGATCTGCATACCACCAACCCTAGCAACCAGATTCAGAGGAATGCTGCAATCCCGCCGCTTGCCAATGATCCCTCGTAGGCGTAAACGAACACGCGCAACACCGTTGTCTACCAGCGCATAGCCGGGTCCAAGGCAGGCAATCACCTGCCCATCTTCTTCAATGGCCAGCTCAAAACGTGTGGTGGACGGCTGCGTCGCCAGACGAAATACCACCTCTTCCGGTAGCGACACCTGAACCTTGAGCGCATCCGTCTGCGACTCAAGCCAGAAATGCTGACAAGCCCATCCCGCAGAACTCGGGGGACGCCTTCTGCCCTCGACGGTGGCAGTTTTTAGCAAGCCATTGAGCAGTTCGCTGCCGGTCTGGTTATCCAGCGGCAGAGGGAACAATTCACGCCACTTGGGGTTCATGGCATCCAGATGCGTGACTGGCTCATCGGCTTGCGTCAGTCCGTAATTGCGAACCAGAGCTACGAGTTCATCGGCCATTCGCGCGATCAGTTCCACCGACGTACGCGAGGCAAACACCTGAGGAAGATTGGATTTATCCAGTTGCTGTTCCACCTGCTGAAGGGTATTGCCACCCTGCAGATGCCACTGGTCGTAATACTTTAATAAGCGGTCAAACAGCGTTTGGAAGCGGCTGTCACCTTCGCGCAATACCTGAAAGGGTAAGCCCCCCTCACTAAATAGAGACCCCAGAAAATCCCGGTGGCCACCGTCGTAGAGATGCAGAGGACGCTTCCAGTACCCCTCAAGTCCTTTGGGAATAGATTTGCTCAGCTCTACCGGAGACAGACGGAACCCCAAAGCTTTCCAGATGGGGTCCCAGGTCCAGGCATACTCGCTGCGGTACTCACGGCGGTACCATTCCGAGCCGAAAAGCACCAAACAGGCACAGGCAGCCGGGTCCTTTGACGCAGCCTCGAAACCGTCCAATTCACGGAGCAAATGCTGCAGCTCGCTATACTCCTCAAGGCTGCAGTGGTAAGCGTAAAGTCCGCGCTGATCTGGGGTCGAAAGCCCTCGACTCTGGAGAAAGCGCCCCAGCCACGACGAGCACTTGATTACGGAGTACGGCATGAACACGCTCCCTGTTGGAACTACCTTCCAAATCTAAATCAATACACACATCAGATCAGCAGAACCCAATCCCCTCGCCACACCCCGTCCGCAGAGAACTGATCATTCGCTCGACCGCCGCCCGCTCAACGTACTGGGGATTTCCGACCTGGTAGCGGTCTTGAAAATAGCTCAGCCCGCTGAGGGTCAGTCTGAAGCCCTCGGGGACGCGCTCGATTCGGGCTGCGTCCAAGTGCTTCTGAAAATCCCCTAGGAACCGCTTCAATGGAAACGATTTGCCTCGATCCATTTCCGTGACCTCAAGAATCGCGCCATGTAGGTCCACAGTTGACGGCCTCTAGGGGTTGTCGCCAGTTTGTAGAGCTGAGTCGAGCTATCCACCATGAATCCTTTCACTCCACCGCACAGCTATCAGCTAAGCCAGACTTGGTCAGGTATGGCACTTTGCCTGATGGTACCAAATTGGCTGCTGCTTCCAAATGCACATCCTGATCATCAAAAAAGATATGCGGGTTGAACGCCCGGAGCACCTTGGCCTTGCCCACGCCGCCAAGGAAAAGCGCCTCGTCCACGTAAACACCCCAGGCTCGCAAGGTATTGATCACGCGCATTTCCGATGGCGAATTACGTGCCGTGACGATGGCGATTCTGATGGGGGAATCCTTTCCGCCAGTGGGCAAACGTTCCTGTAAACGGGCCAGCTTTTTCAGCAAGCTGGCATAAGGCCCTTCCTCCATGGGCGTGTGCTGTAAGGCATCCTCCTGTGCCTGAAAGGCGTCCAGTCCCTGCGTCTTGTAAACCAGCTCGCTCGCGTCGGAGAACAGCACCGCGTCACCATCGAAGGCAATTCGCACCTGGCCCTCGGGAATTTGCGGGGCGTTGGCTGGCGGCGCCTTTAGGATCGCCGCCGCACAGCGCCTGGAGTCGATGACCTTCTGCGCGTCCTCAACATTGGTGGTGAGAAACAGGTCAACATCAAACGCATCCATGTAATCGGCCACCGACTGACCACCGGTAAAGGCCGAGCGGGTGATCGCCAATTGCTCGTGACGAATGGTCTTGAGCACACGGATGCCCGTATCCGGGCTATTGCGCGACATCACAACCACCTCGACCAACGGGGACGTATCCTCGCCTTTCATATGCCGGTTGAGATCGAGCAGCGCCTTTACTAAGTGATAACCGGTTCCCGGCGCCAGCGGCTCGCCCTCACGGACCTGCATATAACGGCGATAGTTATCGATCACGCTTTCCGGGTCGGCCTCAAGCGCCGCCTTGAACATCTGGTCGGACTCGCTCATATCGAACAACGCCGTCGCAGAAATTCCCACCACCAGGGTTTCGCTCAAATCAAGCGCCATCACCAATGTTTCCCTTTGTGTTCAGTTTGGCCAGAGCGGCCATCTCACGCAGCCAGAAAACGAATTTCCGTGACCTCTTCATTGAGCAGTCCTGCCGCCTCCGGGTGGCTGGCGGCGTATCCCAACAAGCCGAGCTGATATTCAATGGCGGGAGCCGCTTGCTTGCGGAACTCCAGGAAAGACACGACGTTATTACCTTGGTCCTGGGTTAATTGCTCAACCCACTCCTGATTGCCGACAATCGCCTCGACAACCACAGTACTGATCTTCATCCAGTCCGCTTGCAGCTCTTGCAGTACCTCGATGGCATACTTCTCGCCCGCCGTATGCTGCTGAACGTATGCCTGAATAAAGCCGAGATACATCATGCGTTGCTGCAGATTCTGCAGCACTTCAAGGGAGTCGACAAAACCTTTGCCAGTGGCATTGGCTGCCGCCTGGTTCAGCGTCAGCTTGGTAAGCTCATACTGCTCGCGCATGTTATTACCCTGACTCTTGAGGCCCTGCAGATCACCCTGTTCAGCAGACTGGCGAACCGTCCACAGCACTGCGCTGAAGCGCGCAATGTCACGCAGTTCTTCCCGGGCCTTGGCAGCACTGGCCATTACGATCAGCACATCAAGCTTTTCCGACTGACGCTTCAACTGCTCGGAAATACCATTGAGCTTCTTGCAAACGATGGCAAAGCCGGCAACCGAAACCGCCAGATTGAGCCCGGACAATGCCAGATTCGCGTACTGCAGGCTTTGCAACACGCCCAAGGCTCCCTCCACGCCACTCAGCGTCTGCTGCAGCATAGCAAGCTGCTCGGCAGCCTGAGCTGCATCACCAGGGAACTGCAGATGCCCAACAATCTGCCCCCCTTGGGATGGCCGGCGGCATACCTGACGACGCCACCCCACACCTTAAAAAGCCCGGATTTAATGCCTTCGATAATCTCCGGGGCAGAACTGATCGCCCTGGCAAGAATTTCCGCGCTCATAAACATGCCCTCAAACGGTTAGCAAAATCCTCGTGATCCGCAGCAGCAACGCCAGCGCGAATTCGCGCGATGTGCATGACAATAGCCGCCAGCCCTTGCAGCTCAGGGCGCTTCTTGTTAGTTAGCGCCCAAACATCCGCACTCACAGCGCCAATCGCCGTCAACGGCAGTGCCGCCACCACGCCGGCGGCTGCCACTGAGCCAACAGCCGCCACCGAGCCCAAGGCACCGCTCAGCATGCTGCCGCCAGCAGCTCCCATACCCAAATTGCCCAATGGCCCCAGCATAGCTGTGAAGGACTTATTAAGACTTGCCCGACCAAACCACGAACCACCTCCGGTCTGGCTTTCCGACTCTGCGGACTCAGTCTGTTCAGCCAGCTTTTCCATCAGCTTGGCCAGCACCTGCTCTTCGATAACTGCAGCGCTATCGGCCTTGCTGAATGCCACCTTCAGCTCGCCAGCAACATCGCGTACCACCTCGTCGTAACTGATCGGTTCGCCCCGGCGTAACAAGCTGGCCAGGCTGACACTGCCCAACGCGCGGATCTCGTACGCGATTTCATCAACCGACTTGTACAGCTCGCCAGCAGCAAAGCATTGCGCAAGACGCTGCCGCGCCGAATCATCGCCAAGCAGGCGGTCATGGGCCCTATCCAGCAAAATCTCGCTGATGGCGACCAGTTCATCCGGAGTCGCCAATTGCAGCAGCTCCCCCAGCTCGATGTGCCTTCTGATCAGTGGCCGGTTTGCGCTATTGCTCATACATAAATTCCTTACATGCATGATCTGAAAGGTTGTCACTCTCTCGTGACTCAGCCTGCATCCGGCAGAGTCAATAGGCCGGTCATGGCTTTGTCGATAGGAATAACGGTGGTGGCGCGACAGCCACGAAAATGAGCGATTTTAATAAATAAATCTGTCCCCTTTTCCCAATAACAGCGACGCAACGCCGTATTACCACCTCCTAATCTTGCAACGGCTCGCTTGTCGCTTAGAAAAGTCATAGGTATGGATATGGTAGGCAAATGCGTTGAAATCAGCAATTTGACTCACTACTTTGTTGAGCGCAGCCGTATTAAAGCGCTAACCCAACAGCCTCTGGCCTCCTTCCGGAGGGGCAAGGGATCCGGATCCAGGACCGTACCCCAGTGCCATCTTGGCGCAGCCAAAATGCCCCGCCAAGATGCTCGTGGTTGCCGCCGCAATCTCAAGAGACGTAAAGTCCATCCACAAGCACTACGAACCATGCGCAGTGCTTCCTGAATCAAGGCCACGGAAGATCAGATATGAGCGAATCCCCTTTCCTCAGATACAAGGACGTGCTCGTCAACGACCACAGCGCCTCCGCCAAATGCCTGCGCTCAATCGTTATGTCGATGCTCAGCCCCTACAGGTACGCAGTGACGGCAGCCGACCTGAGTGAACTCAGCCCAGAGCACTTTGAAGCAGCACAAGCCCTATTAGGCGTGTTTAAGGACGAATTTGACAGGGACTGGGAAGCCAAGGGAGTGATTGCTGAAATAAAAAGGCACTGGCCGGATTACATGAATGCTCCTCACGGGATATACCCGTTTCCGGCCCCTGACACCATCTTCGTGCAAGATCAGGCTGAACTTAGCGAGCATTTCCAACCCTTTTTCGGGATCGATCTCAACGTGGTAAACCAGGATTGGCATGGATATCTGACCATGCTGGGGCCACTGGAGCCGACACAGCATGAAAAAGTTGGTGAAGCGACCGAGGACACTAATTACCACTCCATTCTTTTGCACACCAACTGGATTGGTTTCAAGGTAGAAGAAGGCCGATACCGCCTGATGGGTGACCCACGCTATTTTTTCCTTCATAGGGACAATGAGCATCTGGAAGATCCATATGTAGAGGCTCGCGAACGCCTAGAATCGCTGTATGCGGATCAAAAAGCTGCTTATGCGGCAGCCAAAAAAATGTATCAAGAGACGGGGCGGCTTTTCTCCCCGTTAGAACTGGCAGAGAATTACCCCCAGTACGACCTTGAACGAATGGCGTTTGTCGAGCAGATCGGTGGCGTGGCGGACTTCTCGAAATTCCCCATTTCCAGCCTTACGCTTGGCTATGCGCCGATCGAAAACGGCGGTATGACTGCTGGATACCCTATCAGCCCCGCTGGCCGTCCGTTTCATCATGTAGCCAGTGTGCCTGCACACCATTACCAGTACTGGGGCGCAGATCTGATCATGATGTTTTACGAGCCGGAGGAGCAGCTCGTGTTGTTTACGTTTTACAACGAGCGCCGAGACGGCGATGGAGACGGCTTCTAGTTAGCGGGGCTTGCGGTACGCAGGCTAGGGTTCACCGAGTGGCCTTCTGCCATGGTCAAAACCACCTCACCTTGGTTAAGCTACCGCCACCTACGCATCCGCAGAGCGAGATGTGCGCACAGAGTGGCCACGCAAACGAAGGAACGATCATGGCAGCCCGCAGCAACTTCGCCTTTCTTCAGGAACACGACCCTGTTTTCCTTCAGCTTGCGAGCACGGCCGAGCAAGCATTCGCGAGCGACCCAAACACCACTCTGATCAAATTGCGCCAATTCGGCGAAGCGCTGGCCCAGGATCTAGCCAGCCGCGCGGGTGTCGAATTTGATGCCCGCACCTCCCAGTCCGACTTGCTGTACAAGCTGAGCCGTGAGATTGAGCTGGATCAAAATATTCGCAGCCTATTCCATACTCTGCGAGTGGAAGGAAACAAAGCTACTCACGAGTTTCATACGCAGCATCGTGAGGCCATGGATGGACTGAAAGTGGGACGTGCCCTGGCCATCTGGTACCACCAATCGTTTGGAACAGACAGCCTTACCTTCAAACCGGGCCCTTTCGTCACACCCAGTGACCCAAGCACTTCGCTTCGCGACCTGCAAGGGCAGATTGATCAGTTAAAGGCAAAACTCAGTGAGTCTAGCCAGCAACTGGAAACCAATCAGCAACTGGCCACATTGCTCAAACGCGAAGCAGAGGAATACGCAGTCCTCGCCGAGCAGATGGATGCCGAGTCGCGAAACCACAAGCAGTTGGCGGCAGAGCACGAAGCAGCATTGATCAAAATGCGTGCAGAACATGATCAAAACCTCAAGACACTGCAACAGCAGCTCGCCGCACAGCCGCAGGCTGGCAAAGACGTTACGCAGAAAACCAAGAGGGCCAGCAGCAAGTTCCAACTGTCGGAAGACCTGACCCGGATTCTTATTGACCAACTGTTGAACGATGCTGGGTGGGTAGCCGACTCCTTGGAGCTTACTTACAGCAAAGGTGCGCGCCCTGAAAAGGGGAAAAACAAGGCTATCTCTGAATGGCCCACAAGTAGCGCAAAAGCCAGCGCTGACTATGTTTTGTTCGCCGGCCTGATACCCATCGCGATCGTCGAAGCAAAACGGGAAAGCATTGATGTTGCCGACCGAATTACCCAAGCAGAGCGGTACGCCCGCAACTTCCGGCTAGACGTCGAACATCTGCAACCCTGGCCGCTGGATGGCCAAAACCAGCCATGGAATGATGGAAGTGGCAGCCACTTCAAGGTGCCCTTTGCCTTCGCCTGCAATAGCCGCCCTTACATCAAGCAACTGGAAGAAAAGTCCGGTACCTGGTTCCGCGATTTACGCAGCCCGGCAAACACTCGCCGGGCACTGCACAACTTCCACACACCTGGCGATCTCCTCGACCTGCTTAAACGTAGCAAGGCTGAGGCCGAGGAAAAACTGGCAAAGGAAGGTTTTGGCTACCTGAAATTGCGCGGCTACCAAGAGAAAGCCATCATGGCCGTTGAGCAGGCACTAGCTCGCAATCAACGTAAGTGCTTGCTGGCAATGGCGACAGGCACAGGTAAGACCCGCACCATCATTGGTCTGATGTACCGTTTTCTCAAGGCCGAGCGTTTCAAACGGATTCTCTTTCTGGTCGACCGCAGCGCCTTGGGCCAGCAGGCGATTGACTCGTTCAACGACGCTAAGCTGGAGCAGAATCACACGCTGGCGCAGATCTACGATATCAACGGGCTGGCCGATATGGCTGCCGCAGCGGAAACCCGCATCCAGGTAGCAACCGTCCAGGCCATGGTTAGCCGGATCTTCCGCTCGGATAACCCGCCATCCGTTGGGGAGTTTGACTGCATCATCGTCGACGAAGCCCACCGAGGGTATACGCTCGACCAAGAGATGACCGAGGGAGAATTGGCCATACGAGATGCCAGCCAATACCTTTCGCAATACCGTCGCGTACTTGACTATTTCGACGCATGCCGCATCGGCCTTACTGCCACGCCGGCAAAACAGACCAGCGAGATTTTCGGCAAACCGGTATTCACTTACAGCTACCGGGAGGCCGTGGCCGACGACTGGCTGATCGACCACGAGCCACCGATTCGCTACGAAACCCAGCTTACTGAGAATGGCATTCACTTTGAAAAAGGTGATTCGGTCAGTGTCATCAATACCCAGACAGGGGAAGTCGATACTGCGGAACTGGAAGACGAGCTCAATTTCAGGACCGAATCCTTCAACCGCAGCGTTATTACACCGGCCTTCGACAAGGTCATCTGCGATGAGCTGGTCAAAGAGCTGTATCCCTTCGGCGAAGAAAAGACCATGATCTTTTGCGTCAACCAAGCCCACGCCGTGCGGGTGAAAAATCTGCTGGATGATGCTTTCAAGGACGCATACGGTCAGCAATATAATGAAACCTCAGTGCGTATCATTACCGGCCGGAGCGACAACGTTGAACAATTGATTCGCTGTTACAAGAACGAAAAATACCCCAACATCGCCATCACCGTTGACCTGCTAACAACCGGCATCGACGTACCTACTATCTGCAATCTGGTATTCATGCGTCGTGTACGCTCGCGCATCCTCTATGAGCAGATGAAGGGCCGAGCTACCCGGCGCTGTGACGAGATAGGTAAAACAGTATTCCGCATCTATGATCCCGTCGACCTCTATGCCAGCCTGGAAGAGGTCGACACCATGAAGCCATTGGTAAAGAATCCGAATATCTCCCTGGAGCAATTGGTAGGTGAGCTAACCGACGACGCCAGCCACAGCGCCCCAGGCAGCCAGGAAGACACCAGCCACGCACATGACGTGCTTGACCAATTGAGCCAAAAGGTCATGCGCATTCTTCGCAAAGCCGAGCACAAAGCCGAGAACAATCCAGCTATCAAGCATAAACTCGAGGAGTTGCAGGATGCATGGGGAGTCGAACCTGGCAAGCTGCATACCTATTTACACGGGCTCGGACCACAACAGGCTGCTGGCTTCGTTCGCCAACACAGTCAACTGATCGAGCAACTGGCGGCGGTCAGCGCCCTAATCGGATCGGAAAGATTCCCGATCATTTCTACGCACGATGACAAACTCACCTTGCGCGAGCAAAGCTATGGCAAGAACCAGAAACCGGCCGACTATCTGGAAAGCTTCCACGAGTTCGTCCATAAGCAACTGAACCAGTCCGTCGCACTGGGCGTCGTGGTCAACCGTCCGAAGGATTTGACCCGCGAACACTTGCGCGAAGTGCGGTTGCTACTCGATCAGAACGGTTTCAGCGAAGCCAATCTGAAAAGTGCCTGGCGCAACCAGACCAACTACGAAATAGCTGCCAGCATCATTGGGTACATTCGACAAGCCGCGATTGGTGAGGCATTACTGCCGTTCGATCAACGCGTGGCAGATGCCATGAGGCGAATTTACGCCATGCAGGCTTGGACACTTGCGCAACGGCGCTGGCTGGATCGCTTAGCCAAACAATTGGTGCATGAGGTAGTGCTCGACACACAGCAAGTCAATGACGCATTCCGAGAGGACGGCGGCATCGGCGGCCTGAACCGAAACCTAGGCGGCAACCTGGACATAGTGCTGGAGGTCTTAGCCGATAATTTGTGGTCGGCAGCTGGATGATTTTCGATCACTCTAGGCTCGTTCTGTGAGCTCCGGGCCCAATCCCTGAACGTGCGAAATTTCCAGGCAGTGCGCTTGCTGTGCCGTTTCCAAATCGGTCCATGCAATGGCCTCCCGACACCTCAAAACAGAGCCAGGAAACTTGATAATACGCTCGGCCGTGCATATCCTCTTCCCCAATACACCCGCCATGTCTTTGGTTGCTTCGGCAGCCACAGGCATATTGAGCGGTTTTTTTTCGCCCGGTGGTTTTTGAGCACGAAGGCTTTCTGTAAGCCTGCTCTCGACAGCTCGAGCAACACGGGCCCGCATCCAAATTTTCTTGAGAGTTAGCATGACCAATTCCGACATTGTCCAGAGACTCTGGAACCTGTGCGACGTACTGCGCGACGACGGTATCAACTACAGCGATTACGTTACCGAACTGGTGCTGCTGCTATTCATCAAGATGGAATACGAGCAGGTTCAGAACGACGACAACTTCAACCACAAATTACCTGAAGGTGCTCGTTGGCCGGACTTGGCCGGTAAATCGGGGCTCATTTTGCTCGACCACTACCGGCAAATGCTGCTGGACCTGGGCAAGAATAGTGATCCACTGATCGCCGCCATCTATACCGATGCCCAGACCCGACTCAAAGAGCCGCGTCACCTGGAGCAACTCATTAGAAGCCTCGATGGCATCGACTGGTTCAGCGCTCGCCAGGACGGCCTCGGCGACCTCTACGAAGGCCTGCTGGAGAAAAACGCCAGCGAAACAAAGTCCGGGGCTGGCCAGTACTTCACGCCCCGCCCGTTGATCGACAGCATCATCCGCTGCATCCGGCCGCAGCCCGGTGAGACCATACAGGATCCAGCCGCCGGGACCGCAGGTTTTTTGATCGCCGCTGACGCATACATCAAAAGCCAAACTGACGACCACTACGACCTCGACGCCAAGGCCAGAGCCTTCCAGCGCAACCGCGCCTTTGTTGGGGTAGAGCTCGTCCCTGGCACCCGTCGTCTGGCGCTAATGAATACGCTGCTGCATGGCATGGAAGGCGACGAAGAAGGAGTAGTGCATCTGGGGAACGCCCTAGGTCAGATAGGCGCAGACCTACCCAGAGTCGACGTGATTCTCTCGAACCCTCCGTTCGGTACCGCCAAGGGCGGCGGCGGCCCCACCCGCGACGACCTTACTTACCGTACCAGTAACAAGCAGCTGGCTTTCCTACAACACATCTACCGCGGCCTCAAGCCTGGTGGCCGCGCCGCCGTAGTGCTGCCGGACAACGTGCTTTTCGAGGCCGGCGTCGGCACCGACGTGCGTCGCGACCTGATGGAGAAATGCAACCTGCACACCATCCTGCGTCTGCCAACCGGCATCTTCTATGCCCAGGGAGTGAAGACCAACGTACTGTTCTTCCAGAAGGGCACAATGGAAAACCCGCGCCAAGAGGAAGGTTGCACCAAGCGCGTTTGGATCTATGACCTGCGCAGTAATATGCCCAGTTTCGGCAAGCGCACCCCCTTTGGCCGTGCGCACCTTAAGCCGTTTGAAGACGCCTATGGCGAAAACCCCAACGGCAACAGCCCAAGAGCTGAGAATGTCGAAGGCATCGGTGAGGCCAGCCGCTTCCGCTGCTTTACCCGCGATTACATCCGTAATGAACGTGGCGACTCGCTGGATTTCAGCTGGCTGAAGGATGAAAGTAGCATTGATGCCAGCGACCTGCCCACACCGGAAGTGCTTGCGGGCGAGGCCATGGCTGAACTGACAGAAGCTCTGCATGAGCTGGAAGAGCTGATGAAGGCGCTGGGGGCGGCGGATGAAGTGATGGCGCAGAAGCAGTTGATGGCAGAGGTGATGGGGTTAGCGGTGGCTCAGGAGAACGGGGATGAGTAAATTGCCGAACGGATGGGCCATAGCGTGCATAGGTGACTTGGCGGACCTAAACCCGAAGCAAGTCTTCGATGATGAAACCGTCGCTGGCTTTGTACCTATGTCCCACGCCCCCACCAACTTTCGCGACAAACTACGTTTCGATGAGCGTCCGTGGGGGGAGATTAAAAAAGCTTACACAAACTTTAAAGACGGAGATGTAATTTTTGCCAAGGTTACTCCCTGCTTTGAGAATGGCAAAGCGGCCTTTGTTGAAGGTTTGCCTAACGGTTTGGGGGCCGGAAGCAGCGAGTTTTTCGTGCTCCGCCCAAGCTGTGAAAGTATATCGGCCAAGTATCTGCTGGCCTTGATCAAGAGCTATGACTTCCTACGCGACGGCGCGGCGAACATGACAGGCGCTGTTGGTCTGCGTCGAGTGCCCAGACAATTTGTAGAGAGTTACTTAGTGCCCGTACCCCCGGCTGCTGAGCAAGCCCGCATTGCCGCAAGAGTAGACGAACTACTTATTCAGGTGGATACCCTGAAAGCCCGGATGGACGGCATCCCCACACTGCTCAAGCGCTTCCGTCAGTCCGTTCTCGCCGCCGCCGTTTCGGGACGCTTAAGCGAGGAGTGGCGAGCGAAAAACCAGGCAGAGGCTATCAATCTGGATGCATTGGATGATGTGCCAAGAACGAGGCGCGGTGTTCCTGTCGAAGTGAAATACCCAGAGATATTAAACGATATCAAAATACCCGACGACTGGATTTTAGCGTCAGCAGCTAAGCTTTTGAAAAAGGGTGTTATTGTTGACTTAAAAGATGGCAACCATGGGACAAATCACCCCAAAGCAAGTGATTTCACTATTGATGGCCTGCCATTTATAACCGCCGCAAATATTTCAAGCTCCGGCGAAGTTGACTATATGAATGCCCCCAAGGTTTCGGGAGCGGCATTAGCAAGGCTACGCGTAGGCTTTTCGGAGCCTGGCGATGTTATTTTTACTCACAAAGGGACAGTAGGCAGAGTTGCAATAAACAATAGGGATTGCGTCCTCACCCCTCAAACAACTTATTACCGACTGAATCAAAAAATATTGCTAAATAAATATCTAGCAATATTTTTAAGATCGAGCAAGTTCCGCATGCAAACTGACATAGTTAAGTCACAGACCACTCGCGACTTCATCCCCATTACTGCTCAATATGAGCTTTTCCATATAATTCCTCCCATCCTTGAGCAATTCGAAATTGTCCGCTGCGTAGAACAACTCTTTGCCTTAGCCGACCAACTTGAAACCCGCGTCACATTCGCCCAAACGCGCATCAACCATCTAACCCAAAGCGTCCTCGCCAAGGCATTCCGCGGCGAACTAGTGCCGCAAGACTCGGACGATGAACCGGCTACTTTGCTACTGGAGCGCATCAAGGCCCAACGCGAGACAGCAAGGGCCAAGCGCGGTCGCCAGGCCGCTAATCTGGGCTAAGCCTTACATCAGGAAGTAACGAACCATGTCTGTCCCGACCTACGACCAATTCATCGAGCCCATCCTGCGTTTTCTCGCCGCCCACCCGGAGGGTACCACCGCGAGCGAGGCCCACGAATCGGCCGCCGTGACGCTTGGTCTGAGCGAGGCGCAGAAGCAGGAGACCATCGCAAGTGGCCAAGCCACCTACAAGAACCGTTCAGGCTGGGCGCATGATCGACTGAAGCGCGCGGGCTATTCCAGCAGCGCCAAGCGTGGCTATTGGCAACTGACCGACGCCGGCCGCGCCTTCACCCTTGCCAATCCGACCCCGTTAAGTGCAGAACAGGTCGAGCATCTGGCTGTGAACTTCATGAGCGTGAAGCTGAAGACAGCACCGGATGCCGCCTCGCTGGATGATAGCAGCGACACATTAGAGCCGATAGCCAAGACCGACCTCGCTACTAGCAGCCCGCAGGAGCGCCTGAACCAAGCCATCCTTGAGCTGCGCACCAGCGTCGCGGGTGACCTGCTGGACAGCCTGTTGCAAGCGAGCCCGACGCGCTTCGAGCACATCGTACTCGACGTGCTGCACAGCCTGGGCTACGGCGCAAACCGTCAGGCACTGCAGCAAGTCGGCGGCAGTGGCGACGGGGGCATTGACGGAGTGATCTCGCTGGACGCACTGGGGCTGGAAAAGGTCTACGTACAGGCCAAGCGCTGGCAGAGCACCGTCGGCCGCCCCGACCTACAGGCGTTTTATGGCGCCCTGGCCGGGCAGAAAGCCAAACGCGGTGTGTTCATCACCACCTCCGGCTTCACTGCCCAAGCGGTCGAATTCGCGCTTTCGGTCGAAGGCCTGGTACTGGTCGACGGCAAACGCTTGGTCAATTTAATGTTGGACCACGAGGTCGGCGTCAGTTCGCAGACTTACAAGGTGCCGAGGCTCGACAGCGACTATTTTGATGAGTCGCTTGGCTGAGCTCAAAAGTATCATCCATCGAAACCCAGACCATGCTGCATTCCATCTAGTATTCCAAGCGAATTATCTGATCAATTATTAGTCAGTAAAAACAGAAAGCTACAGACCCGTTTCAGATTACCCCGGCCCTACAAGAAAAAGCCCTCGTGGGTATTTTCCATGCCACCATGCAGTCAAACCTGCCTTGTGGAGTGCATCATAGCCATTCACGCGGCAGCCTCAAAGCCCATGCACGCCAAAATGACATTGCCCTAAAGAGAACTATAAATTTTCAATTCCAAAGGGGGGGTTAAAGACATGGTCATCGCGATAGCTTCAGGTCTTCGTCCAGGAGCACTGCTTGCATTCGAAGGTATAGGGCCTCGGTCTAATTGGCATTCCTCTATCCTCCAGCATGGATGTGATAATCACGGCTGAACGATATGTAGTCTGTCTAGACGTGTCTAGGATGTAGGCTTATACAGGTAAACAAAACGCACACATCAGCAACCGCATGCATCAGGGCCTTGACCTTTAGCGTGCCGTAGGAGCTAGAAGGCGTTGTGAAAGGGGCGGCGAGGGAACGGCGTGAGCTTGAAGGGGGGGCTGGCGCTGTTTGCCCGGCGTCTGAAGTCATGAGTAGCGTTATAGCTAAATGCAGATGCGTCTTTGCCTTTTGCCAGGGTTTAGATGTGCGGAAACTTAAGGCGATTTCACGTGCTTGGCGCCGCGTAGCGATGCGCTAGGGCCGGAAGACTGGATTTATCAGTGCCCAAAGTGTGGCAACGAGCACCTCGAACGAAGAGAAGCAACCTTCGTAGAGGCGCTGCTCGCAAAAGCTTTGTCAGGAAAGCACGGGTTTTGATAGAGCAGAAGCCATCAGCGACCCACTGAATAGCCTTTCGGAGAGTGGCCAAAGGCTATCACATCAATTAGCATCTGTTGTCATCTTGCTCTTACCCTGCGTAACTTGAACGCACCCAGACTCACCACTGCTCAGCCAGATGGCGATCGAATGGATTCTCTCAAAATGGATTTGACCGTGAGCCTGACCTTCGACACCTGCGCACAACCGTTTCAGGTTGACGCGCCGGCTGTGAGCACCTCTCTGAACGCTAAAGAATTCCGCAAACCGGGCGATGGAACTGAGTTGCGCTAGCACTATACGCGCCCTCCCCCGGGAAACTTTCAAGGAAGCATCATGCACGAAAAAAATATTGAGCTACTGCGTGACGAAGCGCAGCGACTGCTGCAGGTTGAAGTCGATCTTCTGGAGCAGATGCAGAGCCAGCCCGGGGTTGTCACGCAGGCCCATGCCGGTGAACAGCAAACGTTCACCATCGCATCCATCTCCAAAGACATCGAAGTGTTGCGAGGCGAGCTGGCCAAACTCAACGATCTGGAAATGGTGCTGGCAGTGGTGGGCACCATGAAAGCCGGCAAATCAACCACCATCAACGCGATCGTCGGTACCGAAGTTTTGCCTAACCGCAACCGCCCGATGACTGCTCTGCCTACGCTGATTCGCCATACGCCGGGCCAGACGGAACCCGTACTCAAACTGGAGAACAGTGGGCCAATCAACGCATTGATGCTCGAACTGGCGGACGCCCTCGAAAGTCCTCAGGCCTCAGAACAGCTGCGCAAGCTTGCAATGGATGACGACATGCATGAGTTGCTCTCGCTCATTCGTCAACGTGAGCGATTTGAGGAACGTCATGACGGTGCTGACTCGATCTTCCAGTTCCTTAAGAGCCTCAATGATTTGGTGCGCTTGAGTGCAGCGCTGAATGTCGAATTCCCGTTTGCGGATTATGACGAAGTTCATGAGATGCCGGTGATCGAGGTGGAGTTCGCTCATTTGGGTGAAAAAGGCCAGTCTGGGGGCCGGCTCACGCTGCTGGACACTCCCGGCCCTAACGAGTCGGGCCAGCAGCATTTGCGCAAAATGCTGAGCGAACAGCTGAAGAAGGCCTCGGCGGTGCTGGCCGTTCTTGATTTCACTCAGTTGAAATCGGACGCGGATGCGCAAGTACGCACTGAGCTGGCGGAGATCGCTAGTGTTGCGAGCGGTCGGCTTTTTGCCTTGGTAAACAAGTTTGACCAGAAGGACCGCAACGGCGATAGCGCGGAAAAGATCAAGAGCGTCGTTTCAGACGACCTGATGCTAGGCATGGTCAAGCATTCCGACGTCCATCCTGTATCTTCCCGATGGGGCTACTTGGCCAACCGAGCCAAGCACGAAGTATTCCTGCACCAGAAACTGCCCGATCCTAACCAACAACCCTGGGTAATCGACTTTGCCGAGGAAGCGTTCGGCCGTCGCTGGGAAAGCAGTATCGACGACATGGATGAAGTGCTGAAGGCAGCCAACGCTCTTTGGAAGGACTCGCTTTTCACTCGCCCGCTGACCGATGTCATTCAGACTGCGCACGCACGAGCGGCGACATTTGCGGTTGACTCTGCGGCGTCCAAGCTTATCCATACCGCAGAAGCAGTCGAGAAATTCCTCGGGGTTCGTGAAACGGCATTGGCGAAGAGCGCCAAGGTGCTGCATGAGCAAATCTCCTCTCTCAAAGGGGATATCGATAAGATCGAGAACATCCGCTCGCACACCGAAATAGAAGCTAAAGCAACGCTGGCAGACATTCAGACGCGCACGCAGAAAGTCTTTACACAGATCAAAACCGAGACCGAGCGAGCGATTGACGCCTACTTCAAGGAAGGTAAAGCCATCGAGCTTGAACAGGCAGCCAACAGGCCTGATAAGCAACGGGGTACGGATGTAGCGCCTCTCTCGGGCATGAGCGCTGCAGTGGCAGGTTTGGTCGCGAGCTTCCTAGGGGGCGCCAAGGCCAAAGCGGAATCAAATCAGGAAATCAACTTTTTTGGGGGCCTAAAGGCAAAGGCCGACGCAACCCAAGACTTCAACCCTGACGATCCGATTATCAAGTTTGATGACGAAAAGTCTGCGAAAGAACTGATTACCAAGATTGACGGAGCCATCAAGAGAAAGATTACCAGCGCCGAAAAAGTCATGCTCGATGTAATGGGTAAGGTGCTAGACAGTTTTGAACAAAACTTCAAAAAAAAGGTCACCGGCAATGCCCAGAAAATCGTCGACGACCTAAATCATCGATTGTCTACTGACGGTTTCTCGATCGAATTGAAAATACCAAACGCCAAATCGCTGCGCATCGAGCTGAACGCCAGCGATGCACTGGCGGGTATGGTCAGCCAACAAAGCAAACAGGTCACTCGCTACCGTCGCGAGACAGGCGCATGGGGTACCATTTGCAAGTGGTTTGACAGCAACGACTGGGGCTGGGAGTCCTACAACACGACCGAAAAGTTTTACCAAGTCGATATTCGGCAAGTGAAAAAATCTGTATCTGCCGCAATCGCCAAGGTCTTCGATGGCTTGAACGACACGATTGCAAAATCGATCGAAGCACCGCTGAACGATGCCGTGGAAAAATTCTTCAGTGCCTTTATCGAGACCGTTGAGCAAATTCGCGGCGACTTGCTCCAAGGCATTCGAGATCAAGAAATCAGCCAAGCCGAGCAACAGGCCCTGAGTCAGCGCCTGTCTGGCCTTAAGCGCCATGTGCCGGCAATTCTTGCCGACAGTCGTGATTTGAAAAAAGACACTGAATCACTAGATACCCTTCCGGAAGGAGTCTCGGCATGAGCGAACAGCAACCGATCACCCAACAGTCCGAAATCTGTCAAATTTTGACGTGCCTACCCGAGAAGTTCGTCGTCGACTTTGCCAACGGTATTGACGTAGCGCGTGAGCGGCAGGCCTATCTGAAAGGACGCTCCGGATTTGCTGCTCGTTTGTTCGATGGCTTCACTGGCCAGGGTGCCCGCCACCAAGCCGAAATCAACGCCAGTTTGACCGACGGTGTCGAGGGGGCGCTTAACTGGCTGAAGGATCTAAGCGAGTCTCTGGCCAGCAGTACTCTTGCGATTGCACAAGTTAACGATCGGGTTAACAGCCTTAAACTGGATGTCGCGAAGATTGCAACTTACTCGATAGACACCCGTCGCCAGCTCGAACATATGGCTGAACGCTTAAGTGAACGTTGCGAGCACTTGGATAAACAAGTTGCCCGGATTGATTTTGTACAGCGGGTACAGCTGCATCTGGACAGTGTGTTCAACAAATGGAGTGCGGGCCGCTTCAACAGCTTTTCTCTGTCAGGCCGTTGCTATGCCGCGCTGGAAGAGCTGCGATGGGGCGCGTTTGGTGACTACTGTCGCCAGACTTCTGGCGATGATCGCCAGCGCTTGCTGGAAAATCTATCCAACCGCGTCATCACCCACTTGACCAGTGATAGCAAGATAACGCGCAGAGAACGCATTGCAACGCGCGAGCGTTGGCTTGAGAGACCTGTAGGGCGGGACGTTCTGCCAGAGGCAGGAGAGTCGCTGGCTTATTTGGGAGACGATCATGAGCCGCACCAGTCACCCTTCGTATTTGCAGCGTCGCAGGTGCCTGAGGAGTTGCCGCTCCATCTTCCAAGGCTCAACTCGCCTGAACGTGTGAGCGAAGCCATGATCGGCGAACTGTTCCTGGAGGTGGCTTATGTCTGATTTCATGAAGGTAGGCCTAGTGCTTTCTGGGGGCGGTGCAAAGGGCGCCTACCAGGTAGGGGTGCTCAAGGCGCTGCGTGAGTTGGGCACCCGCATTGATGCTGTTTCAGGCGCGAGTATTGGCGCACTGAACGGAGCGATTCTTGCTTCCTCCCCCAGTTTTGAAACAGGCATTCAGCGGTTGGAGGAGCTGTGGGGCACACTGGCCAAGCGTTCCCCGTTGGACATGAATATTCCGGGATACCTGAGTTTGCTGATCTCGGCCGGAATGAAAATGTACGGTGCTGGTACTGTCGACATCGTGGCGCGTCTGGCGAACCGTGCGGCCCAACGGTTCGGATACGCATTGCCGAAAGGCTTCGATTTCCTCAGCGCAGGTGTGCTGTGCGACAAACCCTTGCAAGCATTGATGGATGAATACCTAGTCACAGATGACCTGGCAAACGGCTTGCCACTCTACATCTCGGTGTATCGGAGCCTGGGAGGTATGTATGACCTGCTGGCAGCATTCCAAGCAGAATTTGGCTTTGCGGACACACCTGACTCCGAGTTCTTGCATCTGCAGACGTTACCGCAAGAGATGCAAAAAGAGATCCTGCTAGCCTCCGCGGCCATTCCCTTACTCTTCGCACCACGCCAGACCAACGGAACACTTTACTCGGATGGTGGCCAGGGTGGATGGCAATCTATGCAAGGCAACACACCCATTACTCCGCTGCTTGAGGCCGGTTGTAATCTGGTCATCGTCACTCACTTGAGTGATGGCTCACCCTGGAGCCGCCAAGACTTCCCAGATGCCACCATTTTGGAAATTCGCCCTCAGCAAAGCCTGGCTCGCGCTTGCGGACCGCTGGGTGGTAGTCGTGATTTGCTGGGTTTCGATAGCGACAAGATTCCTTCCTGGATCGAACAGGGCTATCGCGACACGTTGCATTGCGTGGGGCGGGTGATGAGTGCTGGAAAATCTCGCCATGAGTTGCGGCAGTCCGAGGCACGCCTAACACTAAGTGAAAAGGGTAATGCGAGTGCCGACCAGGCGCTGGCTGATGTGATGGCTCAATTGAAATAATGGGTTATAGCGATGAGCGTGGGTACACCAATCGATATCAAAGGCGACGACAACCTGTTGAGCTTGCTTCAACGCGCCAATCCTGATGAGCTGGGCGCGTTTGTCGACTACCTGACAGATAGCGGAAATGGGCGTGTGTCGTTGTCCAACGACGTATGTGCCGCTTTGGTCAGAGCCAAGACACAGCGAGCCTACACAGAGGCCATTCTTCGCACGATGATTCGCGAATTTCAGCTTTTTGGCGGTAACAGTATCATCAATATCTTCCGCAGCGGTGGCGTGCGATACAGCGAAATCTTATTCGATGTACTTGAGCATTTGAAAGGGCTTCGCGAGGACGGCGATTCGATTGCAGACATCGAGCTCAAGGTGCTGAAAAAATTGTGGGGCCTTACGTTGGAAGGCGTTTCTCGCGAACAAAGGGCCGAGCTGCTGCGTAAATTCGAGTCGGAACAAGCTGGCAATAGTGGCGGCACCGATTATTTAAACTTGGCTCGGTTGCTATTCAGTGCGATGGCAGCCAGCTCGTTTGGAATTGCCGGTGGTGCCGCAGCAAGTGTCGGGTTTGTTTCCACTCGAGCTATCAGCACTGCGCTCGGCCCGATTGGGCTGGCCTTGTCGGGAGTGTGGGGTACCTACAATCTGACTTCGGCGGCTTATCGGGTAACAGTGCCATGCGTCGTTCTGGTTGCGTACCTGCGAATAAAGCAAAACGCATGAAGACAGGGTACTAACTCCTCCGATAGGGAAAGCCGCGCATTTACGCGGCTTTTAAGTATTTGGAAGCCATGAGTGTAGAGACAAGATGATGCCGCAAAATAGTGGTGCTCGGTCACGAACCCTACCTCGCCAATACCCCCTACTTGCGCAGCAGCTCGTGCCTGAAACGCGCCTCCAATGACGGTATTTCCAGCAACACATCCTCATCTTCCCAAACATCATAAGAGCGGACTGTGTCGATATTACCGGCCAGGAATTCCTCATCGAAGGGAGCATCTTCATCGATCTCCTCGTGCAGCGACGATGTGTACCCTTTAATCCACAGCTTGCGTTTTTCGGCACTGATTACGTAGCCCGAGGTGTATTCAACGCCCGCTAGGCGCACAGGCTCTGCGGTGCCTTTGCGGCTCAACGCAGTAATTGCAATGACCAGGTGCGCCAGCTCATCCATGTCTGGGCAGACGAACTCGTGGAATGCTGGCCAAAACTCCCTGTCACCGTCAGAGGCTCGCCACCCTTTGTAATCGTTAACCTGGCTAAGGTCCTCGTAGGGGTGCGAATGGAACGTACCAATCAGCTCCAGTTGCGGCCAGTATTCGCCGAAGAAATCCCGCTTCATCGCAATCGACTCGAAATCGGGCCGTACCCAGTCGGTGTGCCTCAGGGCCGATGTCTCAACGGTTGCAACGACCGCGACCAGGCGGGCTGGCAGGCCATTACGAACCGGTAACGCGTACCCCCACAGCAAGCCGAACGTTTCAAGATTCTTGTTGCTTCGGCCGCGCGCATGCGCCCGATGCGACACCTCATAAGCCTCGATAGCCGAGGTGAGCAGCTGCGGTAGAACATGATCCTCGACAATTACCTGCGTTCGCATTTTTTCCTCCCTGAGGGTTGCTGGTGGCCCGAAAATTCCTGTGCGCGCCGGGTCTATCATCAGTGCGCATAATGGCAAATTGCCTTAATACTAACGCGTTTCTAAGTTCGAATAACGGGGAACCAAGAAATCAACGCGCATTCGCCTTCTCCACATGCAAGCTCAACGTACGCTGCAACTCTTGAACACGCTTGCGCTCGGCGTGCAGGGTACGTCTGAGCTCGCGGTTTTCACTCTCGAAGATGCGCGCCCAGCGCGATGCCTCGCGGCAGCGGCTGAAGCCCTCCCAAAGATCGCGCAGCTTGATGTACTGCAACAGCATCACCAGCAAGATGACGCCGATCATTCCCATTGCGCTCAGCGCAACCCAGTCATAGGTGCTCATAGTGACTCTCTCCAAGTGCGGCAATGTGCCTTCATGCCAGAGAGAAGATATGTAGAGTTTAACGACAGGTCTACGGTGTAGACCCATACAGGTAAAGTATCGGCACACATGGGGGGACTATGAAACGCAAGCAATCCATCGCCCAAGTCCGCTGGGACCTGGCACTTCGCTATCGCCTGATTGAAACCGTGGCCTGGTGGGAAGGCCGGCTGACCACGGGCCACCTGATGCAGAGCTTCGGCATCAGCCGCCAGCAGGCGTCGAAAGACATCAACACCTACATCAGCGAACATGTGTCAAAAAACTTGACATATGACAAGCGGATCAAAGGCTATGTGCCGTCGCGCACCTTCAAGCCGCGCTTCATCGACCTCAGTGCCAGCGCCTACCTTGACCTGCTGGCGCAGAACAGTGAACGTGCGCCGCACATTGAGGGGTTGAAGCTGGCGTATGCGCATACGCTGATGCTTCAGGTGCCGGATCGCAGTATTCAGCCGGAGATTCTCAGGCCACTGCTGCGGGCATGTCGTGAAGGTTTGCGGCTTGAGGTGGAATACGTTTCGCTGGCCAATCCCGAGCCAGAAATACGTCTGATCGAACCCCATACGCTGGTGCACACGGGTATGCGCTGGCATGTGCGGGCTTACTGCGAGAAGAACAGTGCATACCGTGATTTCGTGCTCAGCCGCATGCGCGGCCAGCCAGACCTGCTGGAGGGCAATGGCAACGGCATTGAAGGCGATACAGTCTGGAACACTGAGGTATCGGTGATCCTGGAGCCTGACCCACGGCTCGACGCCGCGCAGAAGGCGATCATAGAGGGTGATTACGGCATGCTGAATGGCCGGCTGGAGGTCCCGAGCCGGCAAGCGTTGGTCAAGTATGTGCTGCAACGCTATCAAATCGACCCCAAGAACCTGGACCCTAAGCCAGAAGCGCAGCAGGTCGTGATCGCCAACTTGAACGCGCTGAAGCCTTGGCTCTACGACTGATTCAACACGCTCATTGCATCCCATAACCAAGAACACTGCACTCAAGGACGAAAACACGCTCATGACAGCGGTATCTCCCCCGACAGCTATCCCGCAAAGCCAATCCCCCGCTACAGCGCCCGACCCATCCGCCTCCAGCAGCCCCCGGCAAGCGCTATTCAAACTCCTCACCGATATCAAATGGTGGCTGCCGGTAGTTTCAACGCTTATCTCAATCTCACTCCTTACCAAATACCTCTGGGTAATCCATCACCCCGAGTTGATCCTAAGTTCGTTAGGTAACCCTTCAAACCTCGTGGCCTGGTTATTCTTCAGCCTGCTGATACTCGCGTCGCTGCTGCTCATCGTATCGGTGCCGTCCGTGGTATTCACGTTGAGCATGTCTGTATGCGCCGTTGACAGAGAGCTGGAAAAGAGGCTCGCCTTACGCTTTGGCCTCATCGTAGGCGGTGGCTACCTGCTGCTATCGCTCAACCTGCTGGGGGCCCTCTTTGATTACACCATGGCCCCAGCCTACTTCTTCCCTATCGTCGTAATCGCTGCCGCTTGTGCCGTGATAGTTCTGCTTCGCCGCGACGCGCCCCTGCGCAACAAAGTACTGGAGCTACAGCATCCTCCCCGCAAACCCTGGCACCGCAAGCTCTATTACACAGCCCTCGTTGGCTGGCTAGGTACGCTGCTAGCGTTTACTTCGGTGAGTGGAGTCATGCCCGCCCAGCTAGCCATCATGACGTGGCGAGGGGGAGAGAGCGGCGAAGAGGCAGTCGGGGCTATCGCTCTCTGCTTATTGATAATGTGCCTCTACCTAGCGCCAGTCCTCGTCTTTTATTTGACAAACGGCAATGCGATGAAGCGCATCAGCCGAGCCGCAGGGGTGCTGCTCGGGTGCATCTTCGTCAATGCCATACTGTTGCCGGCCCTCTTGGACCTGTGGGTCTATTCCGCCGCCAATTTGATCAAAATCAGGGACAATACCGAGCTGAGCTATGTGTTGAACGAAAAAGATTATCCGAAGGAGGTATTCAGTAGCGCACCGTGGCAACTGGAGAGCTACGAGGGCCTGAATGGTTTGTACAGCGTCAGGGCGTTTCGTCAGTTCCGCTTCGGCGATACGTTGTTGATCTGTCCCGCTAGCTACCGAAATGTCGCGTTAAAAGAGATCGGCAGCTACGCATATCGCTGTATTGCGTTGTCCGAGGCCAAGGTGCATGTAGCCGCTCCTGTATTAAGCAAGGATGCCGCGGTAGCCAAGCCGAATTGATCCTGCCCCATGCCTACCCACGTTCCGGTATTGATTGAATACCGGAACTGCCAACCTGTTAGCTACCGCACTAGAAGTGCTGAAAAATCACCTCCATCGGAATCCAGACCACGCTGCGTTCCAAGTGGTATTCCAAGCAAGCCGACCCAGAAAATATTAGCTAGAACAAACAAATAGATACCAACTTTTTCAGATTACCCCGGCCCACCAAACATGTAAAAGGCCCTGGTAACCCAGGTGCCTATTTTTATGCCCGCGCGCTCTGCAATGCCGCCGCCCCGTGCTCCGGGATCGGCCGCCCCAGCAGTACTCCCACCACCACCGCAAATACCAGCGCGACAACCCCCGCCGTCACCAACACCGCCTCAAATCCCCCTGCAAACGCTTCCCGCGCCAACGGCGCCACCAACTCGCGCAACCCCGGCTCAAGCATCGACAACGCAGCCTGCAAATCCCCCGCCGCAACCCGAGTAGCCATACCACCAACCTCCCCCAACTGCTCCGGCGCCACCCCAGCCACGGCCTCCCGCAACAACTGCCCACTGCGCGCCGCCAGCACCCCGCCCAACACGCCTATAGCAATCACGATCGCCCCAAACCGGGTAGTCGTACTCAACCCCGAAGCCATCCCAGTCCGCTCACGCGGTACACATGCCATGATGTTCTTTTGCGTATCCCCATTCAGCAGCCCAGCCCCCGCCCCCAGCACGATGCTGGCCAACGCGAAGGCGAGGTAACCGCCCTGCCCGACCGCCCAGGCACACAGCAGATTCCCCACTCCCACCAACACCAGCCCCAGGGCAAACACCTGCGCCGGGCTCCAACGGCCTGCCAGGCGCATGCCGACCCGGGGCATCAGCAGCATGGCGACTGCAAACGGCAACATGCCGGCCCCTGCCGCCAGCGCGGACAGTTGCAGCCCGTTCTGCAGGTACAGCGGCAACAGCGTCATCATCACCTGGGCGCAGGCGGCGTAGGCGAACATGCCGAGCAGGGCGCCGATGAAGCGGGCGCTGCGCATCAGTTGCAGGTCGATCATGGGCCGTGGCTGGCTGCGTTCGACCATGATGAACAGGCTGAACAGGAAGGCGCTGATCAGCAGGCGGCCGAGGGTGTCTACGCTGGTCCAGCCGACTTGGTTGGCGTCGATCATCGCCCAGATCAGGCAGCCGAGGCTGCCGGCGAAGGTCAGGCTGCCCATGGGGTCGAGCCGGGCGGCGTCGCTGTCGCGGGATTCTTCGACGCTGCGCAGCACCATCAGGGCGAGCACGACCACCAGCGGCAGGTTGATGTAGAAGATCCAGCGCCAGCCGAGGGTGCTGGCGATTATGCCGCCGAGCAGTGGCGCGAAGGTGATGGTCGCGCCCATGCAGGCGCCCCAGAAGGCCCAGGCGCGCATGCGTGCCTGGGGTTCGTGGAAGCGGTGGCCGATGGCGGCCAGTGCTGCGGTCAGCAGCATGGCGGCGCCGATGCCTTTGGCGGCACGGGCGAGGTCGAGGAACAGCAGGCTTGGGGCGGCGCCGCAGGCAAGGGAGGCGGCGCCGAACACGGCCAGGCCGAGCAGCAGCATGCGCTGGCGGCCGAAGCGGTCGGCCAGGCTGCCGGCGGGTAGCAGGCAGGCGGCGAAGGCCAGCAGGTAGGCGCTGACGACCCATTCGATATCGGCCAACGAGCCGGACAGGTCGCGGGCGATGCTGGGCAGGCTGACGGCGACGATGTTGGTGTCGAGGATGATCAGGGCGCAGACCAGGGAGGCGGTCAGTAGCGTGAAACGCGCAGAGGGCATGGTGGGGCTCCAAAAGGCCGGGCGGGTTGCCTTGGGGAACGGTTGTTGCCTTTGAGATTGCCGGGGCCGCTGCGCGCCCCATCGCCGGCAAGCCAGCTCCCACAGTAATGCGCCGATCTTCCACACGCGGCTGAAGGTAGGAGCTGGCTTGCCGGCGATGGGGCGCGCAGCGGCCCCGGCAATCTCAAAGACAAGCTGTACCGCCAAGACACCCGCCTTTTGATGTTGGCTTCACCTTAACGCCGCCACCCCAAAAGATTGTTAGCTCCAGCGGCCGGCATCATTAGCTTGCAGGTAACAGCACGCGTGAAACCGCTACCGCCGCCGGCCAGTTCCCTTGTGGTGCTCAGCCCTGTACAAGTGTTTCAAGAAGCGAAACCCACAGGTCACCCGCCCCATGGAAATCCGTCATTTCCGCTACTTCCTCTGCGTCGCCCGGCACGGCCATTTCACCCGTGCCGCCGAGCAGCTGGGCATCGCCCCGCCAACCCTCAGCCGGCAGATCCAGGACATGGAACGCGAGCTGGGCGTGCGGCTGTTCGAGCGCAATCAGCGCGAGGTCAACCTCACGGCGGCCGGGCAGGCGCTGTTGATTGAGGCCGACCAGGCGGTGCGGCAGTTCGATGCCGCGCAACTAGGGGCGCAACGTGCGGGGCGTGGTGAAAGTGGCAGCATCGAATTGGGTTACGTGGCGTCGGCCGCCTATTCCGGCATGTTGCAGCGCCAGGTGACCGGCTTCAGCGCTGCTCACCCCGGCGTGCGCTTGAACATTCGGGAACTGCCCATGGCCGAGCTACCGGGCATGGTGCGTGATGGCCTGCTCGACCTGGCCTATGTGCGCTCACCGATGGAGTTACCAGAAGAACTCGAAGCCATCGCCTTGCATCAGGAAGGTTTCGTGCTCGCCCTGCCCGCCAGTTCGCGGATCAACGAACTGCCGCAGATTCCCGCGGCGCGCCTGGCCAACGAAACCTTCATTCTGCCAGAGCAGATTTCCGGCACGCTGGAGGCCGCGGCGCAGGGTGGTTTCGTCCCACGGCTGGGGCCGCAACCCGGCAGCCTGGTGGCGGTGATTACCTTGGTGTCGCTGGGGCAAGGGATTGCGGTGGTGCCAGAGTCGGTGGTGCAGCGCATCAGCCTGCCACAGGTGAACTACCGGCGGATCGCCGACAGTGAAGCCAGTTCGTGGTTGAGCCTGCTCCACCGGCGCTTCGAGAAAGCGCCAGCGGTGAACAGGTACATCGAGATGATGGGTGGCTAGCGCTGGGTGAACCCAATCACCCCACCGACCGCGCCGCCACTGCCTGCGCATGCCCCCGCGAGGTCACGATGCCGAGGAACGAGATCACGATCGCCAGCCCCAGCGTCGAACTTACCTCCGCCCGGTGCTCCGGCGTGTACATCATCACCGCCAGCGCGCCAGCGATGAAAATGATCACCGCCCAGGTCAGCCACGGGAACAGCCACATGCGGAATTTCAGCTGGGCGTTCTCGCGCTCCAGGCGGCGGCGCATGCGCAGCTGGGAGATGGCGATGACCATGTACACCAGCAAGGCGATGGCGCCGGAGCTGGCCAGCAGGAACTCGAACACGCCCTTGGGTGCGAAGTAGTTGAGCACCGCGATGGCAGCGCCGATCAGCGTGCTGCCGAACACCGCAGCGCGTGGCACGCCGACCTCGGAGGTGTGCTTCAGGAAGGCCGGGGCGTCGCCGCGCTTGGCCAGCGAATACATCATGCGCGAGGCGATGTAGATCGACGAGTTCATGCAGCTGGTCACCGCCACCAGGACTACCAGGTCGACCAGGAAGCCGGCGTTGGGGATGTTCATGATTTCCAGTGCACGCTGGTACGAGCCCACCACTGCCAGCTGCGGGTCGTTCCACGGCACGATCGAGATGATCACGAAGATCGACAGGATGTAGAAGGTGCTGATGCGCCAGATCACCGAGCGGGTCGCCTTGGCGATGTTGCGCGAGGGGTCGCTGGATTCCGATGCGGCAATGGTCACGGCCTCGGTGCCGATGAAGCTGAACATCACGGTGATGAACGCACCGATCACGGCAGACCAGCCGTTCGGCGCAAAGCCGCCGTACTCCTTCATCAACCCGCTCAGGCCGCTGACTTCGCGGTCGGGCAGCCAGCCCATCAGGGCCGCGAAGCCGGCGCCGATGAAGCAGAGAATGGCCGTGACCTTGAGGATGGCGAACCAGAACTCGAACTCACCGTACTTGGCCACGCTGAACAGGTTGGTGCCGGCCAGCAGCAACACCGAAGCCAGGGCGAAGATCCAGCTGTCCACCTGCGGGAACCAGGCGTTAAGCACATGCCCTGCGGCCAGCGCTTCGATCGGGATCACCAGCACCCAGAACCACCAGTACAGCCAGCCGATGGTGTAGCCGGCCCAGCGGCCAATGGCCTGGTCGGCATAAGTGGAGAACGAGCCGGTGTCGGGATGCGCCACGGCCATTTCGCCGAGCATGCGCATCACCAGCACTACCAAGGTGCCGGCCACGAAGTAAGAAACAATGGTGGCTGGCCCGGCCGCCGCAATGGCGTGCCCGGAGCCGACGAATAGTCCGGCACCGATGATGCCCGCGATGGACAGCATCGTTACATGACGTGGCTTGAAACCTTGTGCAAGGTTGCCATCAGATCCCACGGTGTTCATTGATGTTGTTCTCTTTTTGCTGACACAAGGAAGGACGGGCAGGCGTAGGCGAAAATATCTCCTTTGAAATCAATAAGTCGACACCTTGTATGCGCACTGTTGTTGATCTTTGGCACGCGTCACAGCGCAAGGTGTCAGTGCAATTCGGGTTTCATTTAAGCCCCGTGAGGCTGTGGGAAATTACACGAGAACGCCTCGGAACTGTTCGATCACGACAGGGCATTTCCATAAACGCCAGATGTCGTGAATGGCGTATCCAAATGCGCCTGCTGGCCAATTGAAGGTTCCGTTTTTCATCTGGATATGCGTTGGGCCGGCCGGCCTCTTCGCGGGGCAAGCCCGCTCCCACATAGGTGCTGCACTGCTCTCAGGGGCAGTGGTGTACCTGTGCTTCCACAATTACTGCACTGCTCCAGGGGGCAGTGGTGTACCTGAGCTCCCACAGTTACTGCACTGCTCTCAAGGGGAGTGGTGTCCTGGGCTTTCACAGGTACTGCACTGCTCTCTGTGGCAGTGATGTACCTGTGGGAGCGGGCTTGCCCCGCGAAAGGGCCGGCACTGTCAAAAGCGATTTCCAGCCCCCACAAAAAAGCCCCGGTCTCCCGGGGCCTCTGTTGCCAAGGCGTCTGCCTACGCCTGCCCGGTACGCTCGAAGCGCCTGGCCAGCAACAGGTAAGCGAGGATCCCCAGCACGCCATGGGCGGCCACGAACCAGAGTGCGTTGTGGAACGAGCCGGTGCTGGCCACCACGTAGCCGATCACCAGCGGGGTGATGATGCCGGCGATGTTGCCGATGCCGTTGAACACGCCCCCGCACAGGCCGACCATTTTCTTCGGCGCCACGTCCGAGAGCACCGCCCAACCCACTGCCGCCAGGCCTTTGCCGAAGAAGGCCAGGGTCATCATGGCGATCACGGCTGCGTTGCTGTCGACATAGTTGGCCAGCACCAAGGTGGTGGATAACGCCATGCCGATCACGAAGGGGGTCTTGCGCGCCCTGGACGGGTGCACGCCACGGCGGATCAACCAGTCGGAGACGAAGCCGCCGAGAATGCCACCGGTAAAGCCGCAGATGGCGGGCAGCGCCGCGACCCAGCCGGCTTCCATGATGGTCATGCCACGGCCCTTGATCAGGTAGATCGGGAACCAGGTGATGAAGAAGTAGGTGAGCGCGGTGATGCAGTACTGGCCCAGGTACACCGCCCACAGGTTGCGGCTGGTGAACAGCAGCGCGAGTTCGGCGCGGGTCGGCTTGCTCTTGGCCGTCTTGCGTTCTTTTTCCAGGTCCACCAGTGCGCCACCCTCGCGCATGTAGTCGAGTTCTTCACGGCTCAGCCCGGGTGCACTGTGCGGTTCGTGGTAAAGGCGGAACCACACCACGCTCAACACTAACCCAAGCACGCCCATCCAGATGAACACCTGCTCCCAGCTCAGGGTGTGGGTCATCCACGCCATCAGCGGCGCGAACACGACCACCGCCATGTACTGCGCCGAGTTGAACATCGCCGACGCGGTGCCGCGCTCGCGGGTGGGGAACCAGCAGCTGACGATGCGCGAGTTGGCCGGGAATGCAGGCGACTCCACCAGGCCGAGCATGAAGCGCATGGAGAACAGCGCAACCGCCGCCGACACGCCTGCCAGGCCCATCCAGCCGACCGTGCCCTGCAGCAACGTGAACAACGACCAGAGGATCAGGCTGATGCCATACACGCGCCGCGCACCGAAGCGGTCCAGCAGCCAGCCACCCGGCACCTGGCCGAGGGCGTAGGCCCAGGCGAAGGCGGAGAAGATCATGCCGAGCATGACCGGGTCGAGGCCGAGGTCGTTGAGTACCTCGGTGCCGGTGATCGACAGGGTGGCGCGGTCGGCGTAGTTGATTACGGTGATGACGAAGATCAGCGCCAGCACCAGGAAGCGATGGCGGCCGATCGCGGCCACCGCTTGCGGTGCGGCTACGGCGGATTTGCTGTTCATGTGAACCCTCTTGCTTCTCGGTGGAAGCGATTGTTCTTGTGGAAAGAAGGTGTGGCCTTGGGGTGTCGCTACTGGGCCTACGCCGGCAAGCCGGCTCCCACAGTGGTTGCAGCGCCCTGGGGTACAGCGCGGTGCCTGTGCCGGCGCCAGGCATCACGCGCAGTTAGGTGGCACCTCGCCGCGGAAACAGGCCGCCAGGTTGGCCAGCACCATGCGGCCCATTTCCAGCCGGGTCTGCAGGGTGGCGCTGCCACGGTGCGGCTGCAGGCTCACGTTGTTGAGGTCACGCAAAGCGGGCGGCACATAAGGCTCATCGACAAATACATCCAGCCCGGCACCGGCAATCCGCTGTTCGCGCAACGCCTCCACCAGCGCGTGCTCATCCACCAACTTGCCGCGCGCAACGTTGATCAGGTAACCCTCCGGGCCCAGCGCATCGAGCACTTCAGCGGTCACCAGCACCTTGCCGCCATCGGCAGAGGCCGCCACCACCAGCACATCCACCGAGCGCGCCAGCTCGACCAGGTCGGCGACAAAGCGGTAGCCACAGCCTGGCTGTTCACGGCGCCCGTTGTAGGCAATGCGCATGTCGAAGGCGGCCGCGCGGCGGGCAATGGCCTGCCCCACCTGCCCCAGGCCGACGATACCCAGTTCGATGCCACTGGCCTTGCGCGCCAGCGGCAGGTTGACCGTGCCCCACAGGCCGTCGCGCACCAGCCGTTCGCCCTCGCCCAGGCGGCGCAAGGTGCTGAGCATCAAGCCCATCGCCATATCAGCCACATCGTCGGTGAGCACACCGGGGGTGGTGGTCACGTGAATGCCGCGTTCCGCCGCGTGCTGCAGGTCGACAGCGTCGGTGCCGATGCCACTGATGGCGATGATTTCCAGCGCGGGCAGTTGATCCATCAAGGCATTGGACAGGCCCCTGGCGCCGCCGGTAACCACCCCACGAATGCGCGGGCCGCACTGCTCGAGCAGCTGTTGCGGGTTGTCATGCTGGTACAGGCGGTGCACTTGATAGGCGCTGACCAACTGCGCATTGATGGCATCGGGGACGGGTTGAGTCAGCAACAGTTCGACGGTGTGCTCGTTCATCGTTCGCATCCGGCAGTTCAAGGTCATGAGTCGATCCTAGGCCGGCATTCGATACAGGTCTAATATAGATACTGGATCGAATAATTCAGGAATTGAATCATGGAGCTGCACCAGTTGCGCTGTTTCGTGGCCGTCGCCGAGGAGTTGCACTTCGGCCGCGCCGCCACCCGCCTGCACATGACTCAGCCACCGCTGAGCCGGCAGATCCAGCTGCTGGAGCACTCGCTCGGGGTGCTGCTGCTTGAACGCAACAACCGCCAGGCGCGGCTCACCCTGGCCGGGCAGAACTTTCTGGAAGACGCGCGGCGTATCCTGCAAATCGCCGAGTCGGCCAGCCAGTCGGCGCGGCGCATTGCCCATGGCGAGGCCGGCCGGCTGACGCTGGGCTTCACCGCAGTCGGTGCCTACAGCATGATCCCGCGCCTGCTGGTGCACGCGGGCCAGACTGTGCCCGACATCGAATTGGTGCTCAGCGAGCGGATCTCCGCGACCCAGGTGCATGACCTGGAGGCAGGCCTGATCGATGTCGGCCTGGTGCGCCAGGTGCTGCCCAGCGCGCGTGTGGAATACCTGCCGATCTATCGCGAGCCCTTCGTCGCCGCCCTGCCCGCCCAGCATCCGCTGGCGGCGCGCGAGCGCCTCAGGCCGAGCGACTTCGATGGGCAGCCATTCGTGATGTATAGCGCCAGCGAAGGGCGTTACTTCCATGACCGCCTCGCTAATCTGTTTGCCCGGCACGAGGTGCAGCCGCGTTACCTGCATCAACTTGGACAGACGCATTCGATTCTGGGTTTGGTGAATGTCGGGCTGGGGTGTGCGGTGGTGCCTGCTTCGGCGCAGGCGCTGCGGTTGGAGCAGGTGGTGTTCAGGCCGCTGGTGGGGACGGACCAGCAGGCGGAGATTTTTCTGGCGTATTGCCGGGATAATCCGAACCCGGTGTTGGGAGCGTTTGTGGCAATGGCGCGGGCGTTTTTCGAGGCAGGGTGAAGGGGGCTGCTGTGCAGCCCAATCGCCGACAAGCCAGCTCCCACAGGTACCTCGCGGCCCGCAGAGCTTTGGTGTGCCCAATCGCCGGCAAGCCGGCTCCTACAGGTACAGCACAGCTCTCAGAGCGGCGGCGGACTTGTGGGAGCCGGCTTGCCGGCGATGGGGCCTTGAGCCTTACCGCACCAGGCAAGGCCGTTTGTTGTCGAACGTCCACCCGGGGATCAAGAACTGCATCGCCACGCCATCATCCCGCGCCCCCAGCCCCATGCTGCGGTAGCACTCATGGGCTTTGGCCAGTTGGTCTTCATCCAGTTCCACACCCAGCCCGGGGCGCTCGGGCACGCGCACATGGCCGTCGACGATGCGCAGCGGGTCACGGGTCAGGCGCTGGCCGTCCTGCCAGATCCAGTGGGTGTCGATGGCGGTGATCTCGCCCGGCGCCGCCGCTGCCACCTGGGTGAACATCGCCAGGGAAATATCGAAGTGGTTGTTCGAGTGCGAACCCCAGGTCAGCCCCCAGTCGTTGCACATCTGCGCCACCCGCACCGAGCCCTGCAAAGTCCAGAAGTGCGGGTCGGCCAGGGGGATGTCCACCGACTGCAGCTGGATCGCATGGCCCATCTGCCGCCAGTCGGTGGCGATCATGTTGGTGGCGGTCGGCAGCCCGGTGGCGCGGCGGAACTCGGCCATCACCTCGCGCCCGGAATAGCCGTTCTCGGCGCCACATGGGTCTTCTGCGTAGGCCAGCACATCATGCTTGTCACGGCACAGCGCGATGGCCTCTTTCAATGACCAGGCGCCATTGGGGTCGAGGGTGATGCGCGCTTCAGGGAAGCGCTCGGCCAGGGCCGTCACGGCTTCCATTTCCTCTTCGCCACGCAGCACACCACCCTTGAGCTTGAAGTCGCTGAAGCCATAACGCTGCTTGGCCGCCTCGGCCAGGCGCACCACCGCTTCAGGCGTCAGGGCCTTTTCGTGGCGCACACGGAACCAGTCGTCATCGGCATCGGCCTCGTTGCGGTAGGCCAGGTCGGTCTGCTGGCGGTCGCCGATGTAGAACAGGTAGCCGAGCATCTTCACCGCATCGCGTTGCTGCCCTTCGCCGAGCAGCGCCGCCATCGGCACGTTGAGGTGCTGGCCGAGCAGGTCCAGCAGCGCCGATTCGATGGCGGTCACCGCGTGCACGGTGATCCGCAGGTCGAAGGTCTGCAGGCCACGGCCACCGGCATCGCGGTTGGCGAAGGCCTGGCGCATGGCATTGAGCACGCGCTGGTAGTGGCCGATCGGCTGGCCGACCACCAGGCTGCGGGCGTCTTCGAGGGTCTGGCGGATCTTCTCGCCACCGGGCACTTCACCCAGGCCGGTATTGCCGGCGCTGTCGCGCAGCACCACGATGTTGCGGGTGAAGAATGGGCCATGGGCACCACTGAGGTTGAGCAGCATGCTGTCATGGCCGGCCACCGGGATCACGCGCAGGTCGGTGACCACAGGGGTGCTGGTGTGAAGGGCGGGCGTGGTCTGCATATTCATGGTTGTCATCTCGCAGTCATCAGTGGGTCTGGCCCAGGGCCGAGGGCGCCTTGAGCTCATTGGAAGGGGCGCCCTTGGGGCGAAGGCGGACGAAGAACACCGCGATGGCCGCCAGCACCGAGGTCACGGCCAGGCCGTACAGCCCGCCCTGGATCGACCCGGTCTGCTGCTCCAGCAAGCCGAAGGTAGTGGGGGCGACGAAGCCGCCAAGGTTGCCGACCGAGTTGATCAGGGCGATTACCGCCGCGGCGATGCGCGCATCCAGGTAGCCCTGGGGGATCGGCCAGAACAGCGACGAGGCCGACTTGAAGCCGATGGCGGCAAAACACACCGCAACAAAAGCGAACACCGGCCCGCCCGTGGTCGACATGAACATGCCGATGGCCGCGATCACCAAGGCACCGGCCACCCAGGCCTGCTGGAACTTCCAGCGTGCCGAGCCGGCGGCGAAGGCGTACATGGCCAGGATCGAGATCAACCATGGGATCGAGTTGAAGAACCCGACCTGCAGGTCGCTCAGGTCGCCCATGCGCTTGATGATGCTCGGCAGCCAGAAGGTCGCGGCGTAGATGGTCAGCTGGATGCAGAAGTAGATCAGGCAGAACAGCACGATCTGGCGGTCCTTGAGCAGGCTCCAGGACGACACCTTGAGCGTACCGACCGCCTCGCGCTCACGCTGCTCGCGGTCGATGGTTGCGACCAGCGCATCTTGCTCGGCCTTGCTCAGCCACTTGGCGTCATGCGGTTTGGAGTCCAGCCAGAAGAACACGAAGAAGCACAGGGTGACCGACGCCATGCCTTCGATGAACAGCATCCACTGCCAACCGTGCATGCCCAGGCCCTGGATCTGCATCAGCGCGCCGGCCAAGGGGCCGGAGATCAGCGAAGCCAGCGCCGAGCCGCTGAGGAAGATGGCAATCGCCTTGCCCCGCTCGGCCGCGGGCAGCCAGCGGGTGAAGTAGTAGATTACCCCAGGGAAGAAGCCCGCTTCGGCAACGCCGAGCAGAAAACGCAGGACGTAGAACTGGGTTTCGGTCTGCACAAAGGCCATGGCCGTGGCCACCAGCCCCCAGGTGAACATGATGCGGGTCAGCCACAGGCGCGCACCGACGCGTTGCAACAGCATGTTGGAGGGCACTTCGAACAGCGCGTAGCCGATGAAGAACAGCCCGGCGCCAAACCCATAGGCCGCGGCACTGATGCCCAGGTCGCTTTCCAGGTGCGGGCGGACGAAGCCGATGTTGACGCGGTCAAGGTAGTTGACGATGAACATGATGACGAACAGCGGCAGGACGTGGCGCTTGACCTTGGCCACGGCGCTGGCCAGCACGTCGCCGCCAGCCCGGGCAGACGGATCGAGGGTGTCGTTCACAGGTGGATCTCCCACTAATTGTTTTTGTGCGGGTCGAGGGGTCTTGCATGACAGTGGGCCAGAGCATAGGCGCGTGATGGTTGTACGACAAGATGCCAATTAGTGCTCAAAAGGCAAAATACAAGCTGATAAAACGCATAAATGCGGCGAATTAGCACCGAAATCGTTTGCTGCCTTTACGCCATGCAACGAAAAAAGCAGCAGAAATTATTTTTATCCGCTAGCTTGTCGTACAAGTTGAATCACCTGTCGGATGAAGTCTCATGTCCCAGCCGCCACGCAAATACGGCCACAGCCGCGCCCACGACCTGGTCTCCAGCCTGACCCAGCAAATCCTGCTGGGGACCTTCAAACCGGGCGACAAACTGCCTTCGGAAAACACCCTCGTGCGCGAACACGGTGTCAGCCGCACCGTGGTGCGCGAGGCCTTGTCGAAGTTGCAGGCCTCAGGCCTGGTGGAGCCGCGCCACGGTATCGGCACGTTCGTGATGGCGCGCCCGGCGCAGGCGGGGTTGCGGGTAGGTGTGGAAAATGCCGCCAGCGTGCGCGACCTGCTGGAGCTGCGCATCGGCCTGGAAGGCCAGGCCGCGGCCCTGGCCGCCACCCGGCGCAATGACGAGCAACTGCTGCGTATGCGCCAGGCATTGGACGATTACCAGGACCTGGCCGCTGCGGGTGACAGCTGCATCGAAGCGGACCGGCGCTTCCACCTGCTGATCGCCGAGGCCACGGGCAATTTGTATTTCAGCGAGATGATGGCGCAGTTGGGCAATGGCCTGATCCCGCGCAACCGCATGGCCATCGCCGAACGAGCCGGGGCTAAGCTTGCCCGGCATGCGTACCTGGCCAACCTCGAGCATGAGGCAATCCTCAACGCCATCCGCCGGCAAGACCCGGATGCAGCCCGGGCGGCGATCTGCCTGCACCTGTCCAACAGCCGGGACCGGCTGCTGCCGGATTAGGCCTCTGGCAAGCGACTGTCTTGTGTTGCCTGGGCGGGCCTCATCGCTGGCAAGCCAGCTCCCACAGGTAGTGCATAGGGCTTGATGCCGATGCGGTCTTCTGTGAGGGAGCGGCCTTGCCGGGGCGCCGGACCGGTCGGATAGGGCTGCAAAGCAGCCTCAACAATGACCGTGTCAACAGCAGCCCATCACCAGGTCAGGCAGATCTTGCCGAAATGCCGGTTGCTCTCCTGGTAACGGAACGCCTCGACGATCTGCTCCAGCTCGAAGTGTTTATCCACCACCGGCCGCAGCCCGTTGGCATCGATTGCCCGGACCATCGCCTGCTGCTGCGCACGGCTGCCCACCAGCACCCCTTGCAGGCGGATCTGCCGCACCAGCGCCTGCACCAGCGGCAGCTGCCCGGCAACGCCGGTGAGGATGCCGATCAACGACACATGCCCACCGATTTTTGCTGCGATCATCGACTGCTCCAAGGTCGCCGGCCCGCCCACCTCGATCACATGATCGACGCCACGGTTGCCGGTGAGCTCACGCACCTTCTCGCCCCAGGCCGGGGTGGTCTTGTAGTTGATCAGGTGGTCGGCCCCCAAGGCCTTCAGCCGTTCGAGCTTGGCGTCGCTGGACGAGGTGGCGATGACCGTGGCGCCCGCCAGCTTGGCGAACTGCAGGGCAAAGATCGACACGCCGCCGGTGCCTTGCACCAGCACGGTGTCACCGGGTTTGAGGTGGTCGTCGCTCATCAGCGCGCGCCAGGCAGTAAGGCCGGCGGTGGTGAGTGTAGCGGCCTCGGCATGGCTGTAGCCTTTGGGCGCCAGGGTAAAAGAGGTGGCGCGGGCGGTCACTTGCTCACGGGCATAGCCATCGATGCCATCGCCCGGCACGCTGGCGAAGCCTTCGACCAGCGCCTGGCCGTCGAGCCAGTCTGGGAAGAAGGTGCAGACCACGTTGTCGCCGACCTTGAACTCGCTAACGCCGGCGCCGACCGCAGTCACTTCGCCAGCGCCATCGGCCATGGGAATACGCCGCTCGCTCGGGCCCCACATGCCGCTGACCACGGCGAAGTCATGGTAGTTGAGGGAGCTGGCGTGCAAGCGCACGGTGATCTCGCCGGCCTGGGGCGCGGCGGCGTCGTGGGTGCCGACTTCGACCTTGTCGTAGCCGCCGCCGGGTTGGACGTAGATGGCTTTATGGGTCATGGCGGGTTCTCCATTTGGGAAAAGACTGGGGTTGAGCATAGACAGTGCGGGCCTCATCGCGGGCAAGCCCGCCCCTACAGATGCTGCGTTGCCTGTAGGAGCGGGCTTGCCCGCGATGAGGCCCGCCCTGACTCAAGAAAATTCACCCCAACAACGCCCGCAAAGCCCGGCAATCCGCCGCATGCCAGTCCACCAGCTCCGGCCACGGGTTGTCCGGCAGATTAACCAGCACCGTACGCGCCCCCGCCGCTCGCCCGCAATCCAGATCAAAACGGTAGTCGCCCACCATTACCAGTTCGCTCGGCGCCACGCCCCACGAACTGGCGATCTTCAGCAAGCCGTCCGGGTTGGGCTTTGGCGCTGCTTCGTCACGGCCCAGGATATGCTCGACGGCGAAGCAGTCCGCCAGGCCGATCGCCTCCAGCGTGACATGCGCCAGCTCACGCGCGTTGCGGGTGAGAATGCCCAGCCGGCAACCCCGCCCCGCCAGTTCGCGCACCAACTCCACCGCACCTGTGGCGGCGGTGGAAGCAACCGCCAGGTCGCGCTCGTGCTCCAGCAGCCAGGCATGCTTGGCTGCAGCCTCCGCCGCCGGCAGCGCTGCCAGGTGGGTGAGGATGTCGTCCTCGGGCGGTATCTCCAGCGCCTCGCGGATGGCGGCAAAATCGTGCACCGCCACGGTGAGGGTGCCGTCCATGTCGAACACCCAGTTGCGGATATCGGCCAGGCTCATGCCCAGTCCTTGCGATGGCGGATCAGGCCTTCCTGAGCGGACGAGGCCACCAGTTGCCCGGCGCGGTTGTAGATGCTGCCCCGGCAGAAACCACGGGCATTGCCAGCCCAGGGGCTGTCGGTGGCATACAGCAACCAGTCATCGGCGCGCAGGTTGCCGTGGAACCACAGCGAATGGTCAAGGCTGGCGATCTGCATATCGCGCTGCCACACCGACCTGCCATGGGGCTGCAGCGACGTGGTCAGCAGGCCGAAGTCCGAGGCGTAGGCCAGCAGGTACTTGTGCAGCGCCGGGATGCCCGGCAGGTTGCCGTCCGCGCGGAACCAGGCGTACTTCACCGGGTCGCCGGGCTTGGGGTTGAACGGGTCACGCTCGGTGACCGGGCGAATCTCGATCGGCTTGGCGCACAGCACCTTGTCACGGATGCGCTCGGGCAACTGGTCGGCCATGGCGCGGGCCAGTTCGACCTCGCTCGGCAGGTTCTCCGGCCCGACCACATCAGGCATCTGCGCCTGGTGCTCGAAGCCCTGCTCGTCGTACTGGAACGACGCGCTGCAGGTGAAGATGGGCTGGCCCTTCTGGATGGCCGTTACCCGCCGGGTGCTGAAACTGCCGCCATCACGCACCCGGTCGACCGAGTACACCACCGGCAAGCTGGCGTCGCCCGGGCGCAGGAAGTAGCCGTGCAGCGAATGCACGTGGCGCGCGTCCTCGACCGTCTGGCTGGCCGCCGACAGTGACTGGCCCAGCACCTGGCCGCCGTACAGCTGGCGGAAGCCCAGGTCCTGGCTGCGCCCACGGAACAGGTTCTCCTCGATCGACTCGAGGCTCAACAGGTCGACCAGGTCGTCCAACACATGACTCATCGGGGGTTCTCCTAGCAAGGCATCACAGCTCTACAGCGCTTTCATGAAGGCGAATGATACAGGGTTTGTCATGGGTACTCCGCATGGCGGCTCATTCGGTGCGCAAGGTCTGCTCCCAGCGGGGACGGTCGATGCGGTACAGCACGTGAGGGCGCAGGGGGTGGCCACTGGGCAGGCGCGGGTGCTCGAAACTGCCCTGCTGGTCCTGCACCATGCCGATGGCCTGCATGACCTTCTGCGACGGCAAATTGCTCTCGCTAGTGAACGACACCACTTCCGCCAGGCGCAATTGGGCGAAAGCACAACGCAGGCAGGTCCACGCCGCCTCGCTGGCAAAGCCCAGGCCCCAGTGCCGCCGGGCCAGCCGCCAGCCGATCTCCACCGCCGGTGCAAAGGGCGCCTCGAAGTTGACGTTGAGCAGGCCGGTCATGCCGATGAAGGCACCGCTGTCCTTGCGCTCCAAGGCCCACAGGCCGAAACCGTACTCGCTGAAATGCCCGCGAATCCTGCCGATAAGCGCCGCCGCCTCCAGCCGCGTCAGGGGCGCCGGGAAGTAGCGCATGACGTGCGGGTCGGCGCACATGGCAGCGAACTCGCGCAAGTCGTCGTCCTGCCATTGGCGCAACACCAGGCGTGCGCTGTCCAGTTCAAGGATGGGGGTCATGGGGCGTGCTCCGGTTTTACTGTCCTGCAGTTTAAAGCGTAGGCGCGGCGCACGCTTTTACCCACCCGCCAACAACTGGCAAGATCAGCGCTGGCCCCGATTGCGAACCCACCATGCCGTTGCCGCTGATTTACCACGATGACTACAGCCCGGAGTTCCCGCCCGAGCATCGCTTCCCGATGGACAAGTTCCGCCTGTTGCGCAACCACCTTGTCGACAGCGGGCTGACCACCGACCAGGCCCTGCTGCGCCCGGAAATCTGCCCCAACGACATCCTCGCCCTGGCCCACGACCGCGGCTACATCGAGCGCTACATGAACGGCGAGCTGTCACGCGAGGACCAGCGCCGCCTGGGCCTGCCCTGGAGCGAGGCCCTGGCCCGGCGCACCGTGCGCGCAGTGGGTGGCTCGCTGCTGACCGCCGAGATGGCCCTGCAGCACGGCCTAGCCTGCCACCTGGCAGGCGGCACCCACCACGCCCACTACGACCACCCGGCAGGTTTCTGCATCTTCAACGACCTGGCGGTGATCAGCCGTTACTTGCTGGAAGCCGGCCGCGTGCACCGGGTGCTGATCTTCGATTGCGACGTTCATCAGGGCGACGGCACGGCGCGCATCCTGCAGGACACCCCCGACGCCATCACGGTGTCCTTGCACTGCGAACAGAACTTCCCGGCACGCAAGGCCCACAGCGACTGGGACATCCCCTTGCCACGCGGCATGGGCGATGCGGCCTACCTGAAGGTGGTGGAGGATGCGCTCAACTACCTGTTGCCGCT
>Ga0213823_1000245_pt1 | contig 53061 bp, 49 predicted proteins | sample MC6MC0907MG_FD_179887 | JGI IMG/M metagenome (GOLD analysis project Ga0213823, IMG submission 179887) | Enriched soil aggregate microbial communities from Iowa State University, Ames, United States - MC6-MC0907-MG | ecosystem: Environmental > Terrestrial > Soil > Unclassified | place: USA: Iowa...
CCGATTTCGGTGTCGGCCTGACTTCGATCAGCCTGGGCCTGGTGCGCACCCTGGAGCGCGCCGGGCTCAAGGTCGGCTTTTTCAAGCCGATTGCCCAGCCGCACCCTGGCGACACCGGCCCGGAACGCTCCACAGAGCTGATCGCCCGCACCCACGGCATCAAGCCACCCAAGCCACTGAGCCTGGCCCAGGTCGAGCGCATGCTTGGCGATGGCCAACTGGACGAGCTGCTCGAGGAAATCATTCGTCTTTACCAGCAAGCCTGCATCGGCAATGACGTGGTGGTGGTCGAGGGCATGGTGCCGACCCGCCATGCCAGCTATGCGGCGCGGGTAAACCTGCACCTGGCCAAGAGCCTGGACGCCGAAGTGATTCTGGTGTCGGCGCCGGAAAACGAAGTGCTCAGCGAACTGTCGGGGCGGGTCGAACTGCAGGCCCAGCTGTTCGGTGGCCCGCGCGACCCGAAAGTGCTTGGGGTGATCCTCAACAAGGTGCGCACCGACGAGAGCATGGCCGAGTTCGCCACGCGCCTGCGCGAGCACTCGCCGCTGCTGCGTGGCAGCGACTTCCGCCTGCTCGGTTGCATCCCCTACCAGCCCGACCTGAATGCCCCGCGCACCCGTGACGTGGCCGACCTGCTGGGCGCTCAAGTGCTCAATGCCGGCGACTACGAACAACGGCGCATGAACAAGATCATCATCTGTGCACGCACCGTGGCCAATACCGTACCGCTGCTCACCCCCGGCACGCTGGTGGTGACGCCGGGCGACCGCGACGACATCATCCTCGCCGTCAGTCTGGCGGCGATCAACGGTGTGCCGCTGGCGGGCCTGCTGCTGACCAGCGACAGCAAGCCCGATACCCGCATCCTCGGCCTGTGCCGCGGCGCCCTGCAGGCCGGGCTGCCGATACTCTCGGTGAGCACTGGCTCCTACGACACGGCCAACCAGCTCAACTCGCTCAACCGCGAAATCCCGGTGGATGATCGCGAGCGCGCCGAGTTCATCACCGACTTTGTCGCCAGCCACCTCGACGCGGCCTGGCTGCACCAACGCTGCGGCACCCCGCGCGAGCTGCGCCTGTCGCCAGCGGTGTTCCGCTACCAGCTGATACAGCGGGCGCAGCAGGCGAATAAGCGCATCGTCCTGCCGGAAGGCGCCGAGCCTTTGCTGGTGCAGGCTGCCGCCATCTGCCAGGCGCGAGGTATCGCCCGTTGCGTGCTGCTGGCAAAACCGGAAGAAGTCGAAGCCGTGGCCCGAGCGCAGGGCATCACCTTGCCGGCGGACCTTGAAATTCTCGACCCCGAGCTGATTCGCGGTCGCTATGTGGAGCCGATGGTCGACCTGCGCAAGAGCAAGAACCTCAATGCGCCCATGGCCGAGCAACAGCTTGAAGACCCGGTAGTGATCGGCACCATGATGCTGGCACTGGACGAAGTCGATGGCCTGGTCTCGGGCCTGGTGCACTCCACCGCCAACACCATCCGCCCTGCCCTGCAACTGATCAAGACCGCGCCGGGCGCAAGCCTGGTGTCATCGGTGTTCTTCATGCTGTTTCCCGAACAGGTGCTGGTGTACGGCGACTGCGTGATGAACCCGCACCCCAGCGCCAGCGAACTGGCCGAGATCGCCCGGCAGAGCGCCGAATCGGCACAAGCCTTCGGCATCGCGCCACGGGTGGCGATGATCAGCTACTCAAGCGACTCGGCGAGCGATGAAGAAGTGGAAAAAGTGCGCGAAGCCACGCGCCTGGCGCAGAGCGCGGAGCAGAACCTGCTGATTGATGGGCCGTTGCAGTACGACGCTGCCGCCAACCCTGATATTGCCCGCCAGCTCGCCCCCAACAGCCCGGTGGCCGGGCGCGCTACGGTGTTCGTGTTCCCCGACCTGAACACCGGTAACACTACCCACAAAGCGGTGCAGCGCAGTACCGACGGGGTCAGCCTGGGGCCGATGCTGCAAGGCCTGCGCAAGCCGGTAAACGACCTGCCACGCGGTGCTCAGGTGGATGACATCGTGCATACCATCGCCCTTACAGCTATTCAGGCCAGCGTCGTGCGCTGAAACCTGAGGGCTGCTGTGCAGCCCAATCGCCGGCAAGCCGGCCCCCCAGCGATGTGCAGCATTTGCGATCCTGTGGGAGCCGGCTTGCCGGCGATAGGGCCGCACAGCGGCCCTGAGCACTCACGGGTACTGCTGAACCTGCCCCTGCTGGTCATACTGCTGACCCGGGATCGGCTTCAAGTTGACCTCTACCCGGCGGTTCTGAGCGCGGCCATTGGCATCGGCGTTGCTGGCAATCGGCTGGTCCGGGCCCATGCCACGTACGGTAACGCGCGAGGCATCCACACCTTGCGAGGTCAGGTAGGCGCTGACCGCCTGGGCACGGCGCTGGGACAAGTCCATGTTGTGCTGGCGGCTGCCGGTGCTGTCGGTGAAGCCGACCACTTCGATGGTGTTCTGGTTGAACTGCTTGAACGAGGTCGCCAGGTTGTTCAGCGGCGAGTAGAAGCTCGGGGCAATGTTTGCCGAATCGGTGGCGAAGGTGATGTTGCCCGGCATGATCAGTTTGATCTGGTCACCCTGGCGTTGCACTTCAACGCCGGTATTGGCCATTTGCGCACGCAGTTCGGCTTCCTGCTTGTCGGCGTAGTAGCCGTAACCGGCAGCGGCGGCACCGACAGCGGCGGCGCCAATCAGCGCGCCCTTGCCACGGTTGTTGTGGTCGATGGCGGCACCAGCGATGGCGCCGGCCAGCGCGCCCAGGCCACCGTACTTGGCGGTCTTGCTCATGCCCGTCGAGCCGCCCTGTGCCTGACCTTGGTTGTCATAAGGGTTCTGGCTGGCGCAGCCGGTCATCAGGGCTGCAGCGGTCGCGACGATAATCAGACGACGCATGGTGAACATGGACAAGCTCCTACAAAAATTCGTGTGTGCGGCAAATCGTGAATGGATCTATGCCAGCCTTGGATTACAGCGCGGCGAAATAATTCCATGAAAACCTGTTCATGCCCGCACGAACGGGTTCTCGCGCATTTCGTCGCCAAGGCGGGTATCCGGCCCGTGGCCGGTGACCACGATGGCGTCTTCATCCAGACGGTACAGCCGCTCCTTGATCGAACGAACGATAGCCCGCTGATCGCCCCCCCACAAATCGGTCCGGCCAATACCACGGCGGAACAGCGTATCCCCCGCCACCAGCAGCTTGGCATCGGCGAACCAGAAGCTCATCGAGCCCGGCGTATGCCCTGGGGTGTGCAGGGCCACGCCACAGCCGCAGGCCAGCGCTTCGTCATCACCCAGCCAGCGGTCCGGCGGTGGCACCGGGGTGTAGGGTACGCCGAACACCTGGCACTGCATCTCCAGGTTGTCCCACAGCGGCTGGTCGTCCTTGTGCAGGTGCAAGGTGGCGCCGGTGAGCTCCTTGAGCTTGCCCGAGGCCAGGAAATGGTCGAAGTGCGCGTGGGTGTGGATGATGCTCACCAGGGTCAGGCCGTGGGCCTGCAGGCGGGCGAGGATCTTGTCTGGGTCACCGCCTGGGTCGACGACGATGGCTTTTTTGCTGAGCGGGTCGCCGATCAGGGTGCAGTTGCACTGCAGCGGGCCTACGGGGAAGGTTTCGCGGATGAGGGGGGGCTGGGAAAGCATCTGGGGCTACCGCTGCGAGTCGTGAGTGGCTGGAACCGGGCGCTTGCCTTTAGTGGTATGGCGCCAAGCAGATCGAGCGCCGCGCGGGCGGCGCTCGATTTCATGTGCGCAGGATAACCCAAGGCAAGCCCTGGGCCCCACGCGCTCAATCACGGCAAATACAACCGGAACAACCCACCCCCAAGCGCCCCGCCATTGGCAATCTCGATCCGCCCTTGCACCCCATCGCGCTCGTGCAACGCCGCAATCCGTGCCGCGAAATACAGGCCAAGCCCGGTGCTGCCACTCTGCCCGTCGATCCCGAGCGCGTAGTCCTGCTGCCGCTCGAGCAGGCGCGCGGGGTAGCCGGGGCCGTCGTCGTTGACGCTGATTACCAGTTGCTCGTCTTCTTCCTCGATGCTGATCAGCAGCGCATGCCCGGCGTAACGGGTGGCATTGGTGATCACGTTGGCGATCACCGAAGCGACCAGCTCACGGTCGAAGAAGCCCAGCGGGTTGTCGCTGTCGACACGCCAGGTGGCGAGGATGTCGTTGTGCTCAAGCACCTGCTGGTGGGCCGCCAGTTGCGCTTCGATGAAGTCGTCCAGCTCGTGGTAGTCCGGGCACACCGGAAGCTGGTTGACGCCCAGCTTGTACAGGCCCAGCAACTGCACCAGCATGCCGTTGAGGTGACGGAACTCATGCTCCATTACGCCCTGCTCGGTGCCACTGCGCAGCTCTTCGGGCAGGCGCGCCAGCCACTGGTCGTGGGACTGGATGAGCGCGGACAACGAGTTTTTCAGGTCGTGCACGGTGGAGGCGATCACCGTGGAAAAATCCAGCCCCTGATTATCCTGGCTCATGCGCCGAAAACCTTGATGTGCAATTTGCGGTAGCGGTCATAGCGGCTGTCACTGGCAGGGATGCCTGCGACGCTGGTCAGGCAGCTGCGACACTCCTCCAGGATGGCAGGCGGGGTCACTTCGCCACCAATCCGCAACAGCGCCTGGGAGGTGTTGAGGGCAATGCTGATGTTCTTGGGCTGCAGCGACAATGCCCTGCGGAACATCTGCAAGGCTTCGTTGAGTTGCCCAGCCTGGTAGCTGCGCACGCCTTGGCGGTTGAGGTCGACTGCCTCGGTGACGGCGTTGAGCACTGCCGGGTCGTCGGTCAGCGCGGCTACACTCTGCATGACCTTGGGGTCATCACCATAGGTTTCCACACACGCCTTGAGGATGGTGTTCGCCGCGCCAGCCTGGTCGAGCCCTTGCAGCTGCCTGGCCACGGTCAGTGCTGCTTCGACCGAGAAGAACTGATCCATCTTTTCCAGCCGCTGCAGGGCCTGTTCGGTGAGCTTGGCGGCGGTATCGGCATCACCGGCCTGCTGCAGGCTGGCGGCCTTCATCATGCGCGCCCGCACCTGCAGGCCTTGATCGTCGAGGTTGTCCTTGGCCACCTCGCTGAGCACGGTGTTGATCTCGACCCGGGTGCGCGCATCCAGGCCAAAACCGGCGTTCTTGCTCATCAGTGCCTGCACCAACCCGAGGTTGCTCTCGGCATCCTTGTAGCGCGAACTCTGCCCCTGGTTCACCGCATGGCGGAAGGCTTTCGCCGCGCTCTCGAAGTCTTCGTTACCCAGCGCCAGCTTGCCCAGTGCAGCCTGGCGCCGCACTGCCAGGGGCGAGAGGCGCACCGCTTCTTCAAGCATGCCCTGGGCGCGCTTGGTGTCGCCTTGGGCCACCAGCACGTCGGCCATGCCGTCATACAGGCTCGGCATGATCGGGAACGCCTTGAGGCCTTGCTCGTAAACCCCCTGGGCCTGGGCGTTCTGGCCACGCTTGTGCATCAGGCTGCCCAAAGCTGCGTATGCCCAAGGCTGCGGCCGGCTGGCAAGGATGCCCTTGAGGAACTTGTCGAGTTCTTCGAAACGGTTGAGGCCGCGCAGGGCATCGGCGCGGTAGCGCAGGCACAGCGGCGCGAAACGCGGGTCTTTCTTGCACAGCTCGGCGCACGCCGCCAGCACTTCGGCCGGGCGGCCGCGGTCCAGCGCCTGGAGGATAGGCTTGAGCAAGGTCTTGCGTTGCGTCAGTTTGTCGAGGCGCTGGGCCAGGCCAACCCGGTTGAACGGTTTGGTCAGGTACGCATCGGGCTCGTGCTCGAGCGCGCTGAGCACGATGGCCTGGCTGCTTTCGGCGGTCACCATGATGAACACGCACTCATGGCTGATGAGCTTGTCGAGGATCAGGTCCTCGAGCACTTGCTGGCCATTCTTCTTGCCATCACCCAGGTGAAAATCCTGAAGAATGTAGTCGTAGCGCTTTTGCCCGCACATGCGCAGGGCCTGCTCGCCGCTGTCGGCAGTGTCGACGTCGCGCACGCCCAGCTCACGCAGCATGGAGCGGGTCGACGTACGAAAGTCGGTGAAGTCATCGACGATCAAAAAGCTCTTTTGCCCGTACTGCAGCATCAACACGACCTGTATTGGATGATGGGAGGATGGCGCGGGGTGATGCATACCGCCGAATACTGTATCGGCCGCTGGTCGGAAAAGATTAGCCAGGCATTGCTACGCCAGGATTGCCCCCTCAAGCCACTGCTTTTTTATCAGACAAACCCTCGGCAGCTACCGTCAGGCGAGCAAGCCCAGCGACTTGGCCCGCGCCACCGCCTGGGTTCGCCGCTCCACGCCAAGCTTGCTGTTGATGTGGCTGGCGTGGGTCTTGACGGTGTGCAGCGAGATGAACAGGCGCTCGCTGATCTGCTGGTTGGAACAGCCTTGCGCGATCAGCTCGAGTACCGCCAGCTCACGCCCGCTCAGGGCTTCGTTGGTGCCGCTGCTGGGCGCCACCAGCTCGGGCAGGCGCGCCAGCAGGTCGGCTTGCACCTTGCAGGCCGGGCGCGCCAGCAGTTGCTCGCGTAACCATAGCGGGTGCTGCTCGATCAGCCGCTGGAATGGCTGCATCACCCCACCCTGAGCCGCCGACAGGGCCGCAGGCAGCAACTCCGTGGCCTGCGCTTCGCGCCCTTGCTCCAGTAACAATGCGATCCATTGGCACAGCGCGCTGAGGGTCAACATCATGCCGCCGCTGCCCTGCCCACGCTCGACCAGACCGCGCAGGCGCACCACAGCATCTTCACTGCGCCCCTGGATGCGGTCGAGCAATGCCTGCTGCAATTCGATGTGCAAGGGCAGCAATGGGTGGAACTCCGGCGCCGCGGCCGGGTGTTCGCCGCCATAGGTCTGGCCAAGGCGCAGCAACCAGGATTCGGCCAGGTCGGTACGGCCCTGGGCCAGCCACAGCTCACACTTCACCAGGGTAATCATGGCCAGGTAGAAGATCGGCGGCACATCCCAGATATGCATCAACCGCTCGGCCTCCGCCAGCTCGGCGAACGCCTCAGCGTAATGGCCTTCGCGGCCGTCGAGCGTGGCAATCACGCAATGGCCGATCAATACGCTGATATCACGGCAGGCACGCGCTTCACCCAGCCCTGCACGCAAACGCGCACGCCCTTGTGCAGGTTGCAGGCGCGTAACCAACAGGTAGCCCTCGTACAAGGTCAGCCGTGCACGTACCGCATACAGCCGCTGGGCCGATAGATCCTGCAAGCGCTGCAACCCTTGGCGCACTTCATCCAGGGCGCGCAGTGCTTCGCCGCGGGCATGCAGCACCCGCGCACGGTCGTAGTGGGCCAAGGCTTCGAACAACGGATTGCCGACCCGCTGGGCCAGTTCGAGCGCCTCGCGGTTCCACCCCCGCGCGCGCCAGAAATCGCCATCGGCAATGGCCAGGTTGGACAGTGTCGACAGGCACACCAGGCGCTGACCATAGCGCTTGCACGGCAGGCTCTGCAGCGCCTCGCCACAGTAGGCCAGGGTGCGTTCACGGTCGCCGCGGCCACGGGCGATTACCCCGCTCAAGGCTAGCCACTGCGCCAGCATGGACTTCTGCGCGGTGGCCGAAGGCGCTGGCAGGAAGCGGCTGAGGTAGCTTGCCAGCTCCTGCGCAGCATCCAGTTGACAGGCCAGGCCCAGCGCCCAGCTGTACAGCACGATCAACCGTGGCGTGCTGATCAGCAGGCTATCGGGCAGGTCCATTTTCCAGCGCAGCAACATGCCGACATTCTGCTCGGCCAGCAGTTGCTCTTCCGACAGGCTCTGCACCAGGTCGGCGGCGACATCCAGGTGGCCGGCGCGCAACGCCTGCTCCACCGCTTCGTCGAGCAGCCCCTGGGCCTGGAACCAGCGGCAGGCACGCAGGTGCAGGCGCGCTTGCGGCTCGCTGGACTGGCGGCTGCGCAACAGGTCGGAGAACAGGTGGTGGTATCGGTACCAGTGGCCATGCTCGTCCAGTGGCACCAGGAACACCTGGTGGGCCTGCAGGTAGCGCAGGATGGCAGCGCTGTCGTCGCGCTCGCGCAGGGCATCGCACAACGCCGCACAGAAGCGCTCCTGGCAGGCGGTGTCGAACAGGAAGGCCTGTACTTCGGCCGGCAGGATATCGATGACTTCTTCGAGCAGGTAATCGCGGATCAGCCCTTCGCCGCCATGCAAGGCGTGGGGCAAGGCATGTTCATCGCCGGACTCGCTGGCCGCCAGCTGCCAGAAACGGAGCCCGGCCACCCAGCCGTCACTGCGCTGGATCAGGTTATCCAAGGCCTGGCCACGCAGGCCGGTGGGCTGCCGGCCAATGACAGCCAGGGACTCGTCGGGCGTCAGGCGCAATTCCTGCTCATTGAGCTCGACCAGCTGCCGCGACAAACGCAGCCGCGCCAGGTGCCAGTCTGGCCGTTGGCGGCTGGTGACCAGCAGTACCAGGCCGCCCGGCAAGTGGTTGAGGAAAAACTGCAGGCAGCGATCGAGAACCGGGCCCTGGGCCAGGTGATAGTCGTCCAGCACCAGTAGCAGCGGCGTATCGGCTTGCAGGTACAACGCCAGTTCATCGAGCAGGCCGTCGATCCATTCCTCGAAGGCGAAGGGCTGATGGCGCTGGCGCATCTTCAACAGGCCCATCGCCTGGCCGCCCAGGGCCGGGCAATATTGCTGCAGCCCCTCGAGCAGGCGCTCGAGGAAGCGGCCGGGGTCGGCATCGCGCTGGCTCAGGCCAAGCCAGAGGCTACGCCAGTGGCCAGGCAGCGCCTCGCAGAATTCGATGGCCAGGGAGCTTTTACCAAAGCCTGCCGGGGCATTGACCAGCAGCAAGCGCCCGCCAAGGCCGGCCTGCAGGCGCTGGCACAGGCGTGCGCGGTGCACGTGACCGTCCGGCAGCGGTGGCCGGAAGAAACGCCCGTCCAGCAGGCCCAGGGCCTGGCTGGCGAATCCATGCGTACGGGACAAATCTGTCATGACCGGCTCGTTCTGGTTGAAAAACTACGGCGGTACGGATTGTTGCGAGACTAGCGGGTAACGCGGCGCATTTGAAGATGATGGGCGCAAATCGTCCGGAAAAGACTACGACAAAAAGCGACAACCCTGGTGGACAGCAGCTGTAACGCGGGTTTGGCAGGGTATTCAGCAGCTTTATCGCAGCGCTGGAACAGAAACGCCCCGGCAAGCCGGGGCGTTCTGGGAGATCACACGGAGGTGTGGACTAGCGGTTCAACGGATGCCCGACTGGCGCAGCGCAGCGGGCTGGAAGTCAGCCTTGCTGGCACTGAAGCCGAAGTCGTAGGATTTTTTCTCTTCGTTCTTCATCCCCAAAGCCAGGTAGCGGCCCGATTGCAGGTCGTAGATGGTTTCCAGGGTGTACCACGGCACCTGCACGTTGTAGTAGTCCTGGGCATGCGCCTCAGACACGCGCCACAGCTGGTTACGGCCGTCATACTGGTCGATTACCGCTGCCTGCCAGGTGTCCTCGTCGATGTAGAAATCACGCTTGGCGTAGATGTGACGCTGGCCAGGCTTGAGCGTGGCGACCACATGCCATACCCGGCGCAGCTCGTAACGGGCCAAGTCCTGGTTGATATGGCCGGCCTTGAGGATGTCGCTGTACTTGAGCTTCGGATCGTCGAGCTTGTAGGCGTTGGAGGCGATGTACATTTCCTTCTTGCCTTCAAGCTTCCAGTCGTAGCGGTCCGGCGCACCGTTGTACATGTCCAGGTTGTCCGAGGTGCGCAGGCCATCGGCGGCGGTGCCCGGCCCGTCATACGACACCTGCGGGGCCTGGCGCACGCGGCGCTGGCCGGCGTTGTAGATCCACGCCTTGCGCGGCTCCTTCACCTGGTCGAGTGTCTCGTGTACCAGCAGTACGGTCCCGGCCAGGCGGGCTGGCGCGGTCACTTCCTGCTTGAAGTAGAACAGGATGTTGCCCGGGTTGTTCGGGTCGTAGTCCTTCATCCGGTCACGGAAGACGAACTGGTCCTGGAAGTACACCAGGCTGTAGGAGCCGTTCTGCTGAGGAGTGGCCTGGGTTACCAGGCGCGTCACGCTGCCGCCACGGTAACGGGTAATGTGGTTCCAGATGACCTCGAGGCCGCTTTTGGGGATCGGGAACGGTACGGCGGTCTGGAAGTTGTTCAGCCCGTTGCCGCCCTCGACCAGCGTGGTCGCGGTGGCGTTCTTCTTGATGGCGGCAAACACTTCATCAGGCACGGTAGCGCCGCGGTGGGTCTTGTACACCGGGATCTTGAAGGTATCCGGGTAGCGCTTGAACATGGCCACCTGGCCCGGTGACAGCTTGTCCTTGTACTGCTCGACGTTCTGCGCGGTGATGGTGAACAGCGGCTTGTCGCTGCCATACGGGTCGGAGAGGAAGCCTTTGGCATCGACGCTGCCGGCGGTCTTCGACAGCGGCTGCCACGCGCTGATGGAGCCATCAGCGTTACCGGCCTTTTCCGCGCCCATCGGTGTGAGGGTGCTGCCCAGCTTTGCCGCTTCATCGGCGGAAACCGCAGCCATGACGCTGGTCGCCAGCAGGGACAGGCCCAGTACACCGGCTTGCAGCAGACTTCTGGTCTTGTTCATGTCGTGTCGTCCTGGATCTGATTGCTTAGAAGTTCACGCCGAAGCTGAGGGCGACGAAGTCGCGATCATCCACGGTGCTGTACTTGCCGTCGAAGAAGTTGGTGTACGACAGGCTCGCGGTGTAGGTGTTCTGGTACTCGGCGTCCAGGCCAAGGCTGACTGCCTTGCGGCCTTCCTCGAAGTTGCCGCCAGGGCCTGGCGAGTAGCCGGACACGTCATGCGACCAGGCCACGTTGGGCTTGAGGTTGACCCCGGCGAACACGTCGTTGTAGTCCCAGATGACCCGGGCGCGGTAACCCCAGGAAGTGCTGGTGGTGTAACCGTCGTTTTCGCACTTGCGGTTCAGGTTGGTGGTCGAAGCCCCGGCACCTGCGCCAGCGATGGTGCTGGTATTGAGCGCCTGGCAGGTATCGGCGCCGCCGGTGGCTGGCAGCGGGCCCGGGCCGAATACCGGGTCACGGCCGTAACGGGTTTCGTGCGCGTTCTCCAGGCCACCCACGTGGGTGACACCCACTTCACCCACTACGGTCATGCGGCTGGCACCCATCACCTGGTCGAAGAAGTGCGTCAGGGTGGTCTGGAACTGGGTAACTTCCTTGCGGCGGTAGCCGTGCAGGTCTTCCCCTGGGGTACCGGTGAGCAGCGAGGCGTTGCTCAGTGCGCCGCCAATCGGGCGTACGCCAGCGAACAGGATGTCGGTGGTGTTCAACTGCACCGGGGCATTGGGCCGGTAGCTGATTTCACCGCTCCACGCGGTGCCGGTGGGCAGCGTGGTGGAGAAGCTCAGGCCATACAGGCGAATGTCCTCGGGGTACTCGACGAAATACTTCGAGTTGCCCGCCACGATCAATGGCGCCAATGCACGCAACTGCGCTGGCAGCTGGCTCAGGCCGGCAAACACCGACGGCGAGGCGCCTGTGGCGCTGAAGATCGGCGCACGGCTGTGGTAGTTCATGAAGTAGGCGCCGAACTCGGTGTCGAGCGGTTCGAACATGTAGCGCATGGCCACCCCGAACTGGCCGCTGTCACGGGCGTCGCGGTCGGCGCCACGGGCCACCATCACACCTTCTTCGTTGATGTTCACGCCACGGGTCGCGAGGAACTGCTGGGCCGCTGCCGGCACTGTGCGGCTGCTGTTGAGCACGCGCAGGTTGTCGGTGCAGCCGTCGGCGATGATGTCGGGTTGCGAGAAGAAGGTGCCGCAGTTGTCGACGACAGTCTGGTCCCACTCGACCTGGTAGAAGGCTTCGGCCGACAGGTTGTCGGTCAGGCTCTGCGAGATGTAGAACATGTTGACCGGGATCAGGCCTTCCTTGATCTCGGCGCCAGGGCGGCGGAAGGCGGCGACGTCGATCGGGTTGATCGAGTTGATGCCACCACCGATGAAGGTGCTTTCGCCCCAGCTCACCACCTGCTTGCCGAAGCGCACCGAACCGGGCTGATCGCCGATCGAGTAGTTGTGGTACACGAACGCATCGAGCAACTGGGCGCCGGAAGACTTGGCGCCTTCCTTGCGGCCGGAGTCGCTGATGTCCTTGAACTCGCGGCTCTCATCCTTCAGTTCGAAGTCGTACCAGTACTTGCCTCGCACGAAGACGCCGGTGTCGCCGTACTTCAGTTCGAGGTCATGGATGCCCTTGAAGATTTTCGAGAAGGTTTCACCCTTCTTGAAGTTGAGGTGGCCATCGTCAGAGGTTTGCGACAGGCCCTTGCCGCCATTGTTGACCCCGATCAGGTTCTTGTTCGGGTTGGCGGTCGACCAGCTGGCGCCGACAGAGAGCGACGAGTCGAACTGGCCTTCGATTTCCCCGATGTTGAAACTGACTGCGAAAGCAGGGCTTGCGAGCGTGGAAGCAAGGCTGACGGCCAAGGGCAGCTTGGCCCGACGCCAGAACGGGTTTGCAGATGTCATCGACGCTACTCCATGTACTTTTTTGTTATGGCAGTGAGTCCTTTCAAGAACGGCCCGAGCGACCGGTATGCAGGCTTTCGCCTGCAGCGACACGTGTTGCGCGTGTCGCCCTCCCCCATTCCTGAAAATCCCCTGGCCCCGACTATAGCCAGCAGACTTGGGTGCTTGATCCCTCTAAAGTGTGATTTGCACACTAGCCGCCAATTCGCCCCCGCGTGGTTGCGGGTTGCGCGCTGGCAAGGCAGAAGCATGGCGCATTTTTTTCGTTTGGCAAGGCGCGGGCCGCTCTGGCCTGCGGGTCATGTTCCGAGGTACATGACCCGCAGCGCGGTTACAGCGTGGAAAGGAACGCGCTGTTGCTGGCTTGCCACTGCACGATGTCCTGGCGGATACGCTTTTTGTCGAGTTTTCCTACGCTGGTCTTGGGAATTTCTGTAACAACGGCAATCTGGCTGGGAATCGCCCACTTGTTGATGTGGCCTTCCTCGACAAACGGCTTGAGGTGTTCCTTCAACGCCTTGGCATCGACAGCCTCCCCCTCGCGCACCACCAGCAGGGCAAACGGGCGCTCGCCCCACTGTGGGTCGGCGACCCCCACCACCGCCACTTCGCGCACGGCAGGGTGACGGCTGATCAAGTCCTCAAGATCGAGTGAAGAAATCCACTCGCCACCGGTCTTGATCACATCCTTGATGCGGTCGCGGATATCGATGTAACCCATGCCGTCGAGGGTGGCGACGTCACCGGTGTGCAACCAGCCACCCTGCCACAGCTCTTCGCTTTTTTCCGGCTCCTTGAAATAGCCCATGGTCAGCCAGGGCGCGCGCAGCACCAGCTCGCCCTGTGTCTCGCCGTCGGCCGGGAGGAAATTACCGTCGCCGTCGACGATCGCCGCTTCCACCAGTGGTACCGGCACCCCGGCCTTGATGCGGTAGGTAACGCGCTCGTCTTCGCTGCCGGCCTGCAACTCATCGTTAAGGTGTGCGGCGGAGATCAGCGGGCAGGTTTCGGACATGCCGTACGCCGCCGTCAGCTGAATGCCCCGCGCCAGCGCAGCCTGGTAAAGCGAGCGGTTCAGCGCGCTGCCGCCGATGATGATCTTCCAGCCGCCGAAGTCCTGGCCCTGTGAGCTTGGGCAGTTGAGCAGCATCTGCAGGATGGTCGGCACGCAGTGCGAGAAGGTGACCTTCTCTTCGCGCCACAGCTTGACCAGCATCTCTGGCTCGTAGCGCCCCGGGTACACCTGCTTCATGCCGAGCATGGTGGCCGCGTACGGGATGCCCCAGGCATGCACATGGAACATGGGCGTGATGGGCATGTACACGTCGTTGCTGCCGAGCAGGCGCACGCTGTCGATGCTGCCCGTCACCGAAGCCTCGGCCAGGGTGTGCAACACCAGTTGGCGATGGGTGAAGTAGACGCCCTTGGGGTTGCCGGTGGTGCCGGTGGTGTAGAAGGTCGTGGCGACCGAATTCTCGTCGAAGTCGGGGAAATCGTAGTGCGGGTTGGCCGCTGCCAGCAGTTGCTCGTACTCGCCGACCAGGTTCGGCAGCTCGGCGGTCTTGTCCGGGCCATCGGTCAGCAGCAAGGTCTTGTCGACCGTGGTCAGCTGCCCGGCAATGCCCTGGTACAGGCCGACGAAGTCACTGTTGACCAGCACGACGCGGTCATCGGCGTGGTTCATGGTGTAGAGGATCTGTTCCGGCGACAGGCGCACGTTGATGGTGTGCACCACCGCGCCGATCATCGGGATGGCGAACATGCATTCCAGGTAGCGGTGGCTGTCCCAATCCATCACTGCCACGGTGTCACCGGCCTTGACCCCGGCCTCGGTCAGCACGTTGGCCAGGCGGGCGATGCGCTCGTTGAGCTGTGGATAGGTCAGCCGCAACTGGTCGCGATAGACGATCTCGCGGGTCTTTTCATAGCGGCTGCCGGACATGAGCAGGCGTTTGATCAACAGCGGGTATTCATAGGCGCCCTCGGCGGGCTTGATGATGCGGGTCTGCAACATGGGTATCCCTTATCTGGAAAGCGGGCCGAACAAGTCTGTGATCTACTGTAGTTCGCCAATGTGACGGTCAAATCAGCCGAAGGAATGATTTGGCTGCGCAAGGTATGAGTGGCATTGTTCGGGTGACGGACCATCCCTGCCCTGCCAACGGAGCCCTACTGATGCCCAGCCCGCGTCGCGCCGTGTTTCTCGATCACCAATCCCTGGACCTTGGTGACCTGGACCTTTCCCCGCTGCAAAGCCAGTTCGATGAGTTCGAACTGTTCGACGCCACCCGCCCGGACCAGGTGGCCCAGCGCCTGCAGGGCGCCGTGGCGGTGGTCAGCAACAAGGTCATGCTCGACGCCGAGGCCCTGGCGGCCAACCCGCAGCTCAAGCTGATCCTGGTGGCCGCCACCGGCACCAACAACGTCGACCTGGCAGCGGCCCGCGCCCAGGGCATCACCGTGTGCAACTGCCAGGGCTACGGCACGCCCTCGGTGGCCCAGCACACCATCGCCCTGCTGCTGGCGTTGGCCACGCGCCTGTGCGACTACAACCAGGCGGTGGCCGACGGCCAATGGGCCAAGGCCAGCCAGTTCTGCCTGCTGGACTTTCCCATCGTCGAACTGGAGGGCAAGACCCTCGGCCTGCTCGGCCATGGCGAACTGGGCGGCGCGGTGGCCCGGCTTGCCGAAGCCTTCGGCATGCGCGTGCTGAGCGGGCAGATCCCGGGGCGCCCGGCACGCGACGATCGCCTGCCGCTGGAAGACCTGCTGCCCCAGGTCGACGCCCTGACCTTGCACTGCCCGCTCAACGAGCATACCCGGCACATGATCGGCGCCCGTGAACTGGCGCTGCTCAAGCCGGGGGCACTGGTAGTCAACACCGCCCGTGGTGGCCTGATCGACGAACAAGCCTTGGCCGACACCTTGCGCAATGGCCACCTGGGCGGCGCTGCCACCGACGTGCTCAGCGTCGAACCGCCGGTCCACGGCAACCCGCTGCTGGCCGGGGATATCCCGCGCCTGATCGTCACCCCGCACAGCGCCTGGGGCGCCGTGGAGTCGCGCCAGCGCATCGTCGGTCAACTCAGCGAGAACGCGCAGGCCTTCTTCGCCGGCCAGCCACGCCGCGTGGTCAGCTGAGCACACAAGCCGGCTCTGCTACACTGCGCCACTTTTTTCAGGAGGCGCCGTCCATGGACCCGCGCAGTGAAGTATTGCTCCGCCAGGCGGACCTGTTCCAGGGTCCGCTGCTGCTCGCCGGCGCGCCGGCTGACGACCTGCTCGGCCAGTTGCCCAACGCCCATGGCTGGACCTGGCATGCCGGCGACCAGGCCATGCTCGATGGCCGTTTTGCCGGGCGTAGCCATTACGGCGTCGAAGTGCCGCCGGTAGCCTTTGAAACGGCGGTGTTGTTCCTGCCCAAGTCGCGCGAACTGGCGGCCTACCTGCTCAACGCGCTGGCCTCGCGCCTGGCCGGCCGCGCACTGTACCTGGTGGGCGAAAAACGCGGCGGCATCGAGGGTGCAGCGAAGCAGCTGCAAGCCTTCGGCAAGCCACGCAAGCTGGACAGCGCCCGGCACTGCCAGCTTTGGCAGGTCACCGTGGACAACGCGCCCGAAGCCAAGCCGCTGGAAAGCCTGGCCGAGCGCTTCGAGCTTGAACTGGACGACGGCCCGCTGCAGGTGGTCAGCCTGCCCGGCGTGTTCAGCCATGGCCGCCTCGACAGGGGCACGGCGCTGCTGCTCAAGCACCTGGACAACTTGCCGGTGGGCCATGTGCTGGACTTCGGCTGCGGTGCCGGGGTGCTTGGCGCCACGGTCAAGCGCCGTTATCCACAGAGCCAGGTCACCCTGCTGGACGTGGACGCCTTCGCCGTGGCCGCCAGCCGTCTCACCCTGGCAGCCAACAACCTTGTAGGAGAAGTCATCAGTGGTGACGGGATTGATGCCGCGCCCGGCGAGCTGAGCCTTATCCTGAGCAACCCGCCGTTCCACACCGGGGTACACACGAACTATCAGGCATCGGAAAACCTACTGAAAAAATCAGGGCAACATCTGCGAAAAGGCGGCGAAATGCGCTTGGTCGCCAACAGTTTCCTGCGCTATCAACCGCTGATAGAGGGCGCGTTGGGCAACTGCCAGACCTGCGCCGAAGCCGACGGTTTTCGGATATACAAGGCAACACGCGGTTAAAAACAGGGCTTGCCGAAACCGTTTCGGCTAGGCAGAATCCGCTCCGTCCTAGGGGAGTAGTCTCCCGCAAGCGCCCTGCTTGCCCGGCACGCGTCAACATACTTGGCCCACAGGCCATGGCGCGTGCGACCCAGCTCTGATGAGCAAGATCCGCACAGACGGATCCAGGGTTTGACAAGACCTATGACACGCACACCTTACCCGGGGCGGGAAGGCTGTACGTGTCATAGCCGTGTCGACCCGCCCCCGTAGGAAACCTGATGCTGGAATCTTTGCTGGTCCCCACTGCGATCGTCGCCCTGGCCGAAATCGGCGACAAGACGCAATTGCTCGCACTCATCCTTGCCGCGCGCTTCCGCAAGCCCTGGCCGATCATCGCCGGTATCATTGCCGCCACCTTGGCCAACCATGCCGCCGCAGGTGCCGTGGGTGCCTGGGTCAGCGGGTTCTTCAGCGAAACCACGCTGCACTGGATCCTTGCCGCGAGCTTTACCGCCACGGCCCTGTGGACACTCGTGCCGGACAAAATGGATGACGACGAGAACCCTGCCCGCCGCTTCGGCCCGTTCCTTACCACGCTGATCGCGTTCTTCCTGGCCGAGATCGGTGACAAGACCCAGGTGGCCACGGTGATGCTGGCTGCCCAGTACCCGCACCTGATCATGGTCATCATCGGCACCACATTGGGCATGCTGATTGCCAACGTGCCAGTGGTGCTGGCGGGTAACTTTGCTGCAGAGAAGCTGCCGCTGACGCTGATTCGCCGGCTGGCGGCGACCGCGTTCGTCGTGCTGGCGATCGTCGCCGTCTACTCGGCGATGAAGACCAGTGGTTGGGTGGGGTAACGTTCGAAGCTGGGGCTGCTGTGCAGCGCTATCGCGTCACAAGGCCGCGCCTACAGAACAGCGCGGACTTTGCAGGGGCGGCGCCTCGGCAGCTCGAATTACTTCTTGGCCGCTTCGTACAACGGCATCACTTTCGGAATCGCCGCCTGCAACGAAGCGATCCGGCTATCAGACGCCGGGTGAGTGCTCATGAACTCGGGCGGGGCGCCCTCCGAAGCCTTGCTCATCTTGTTCCACAAGGTAATCGCGGCATTCGGGTCGTAGCCGGCCCGTGCCGACAGCTCCAGGCCGATCAGGTCGGCTTCGTTCTCGTTGGCACGGCTGTTGGGCAGGGTCATGGCGTAGTTCACCACCTGGTCTGCCAGGGCGATGCTGTTCTGGCCCAGGCCAAACAACGCACCCGCGCCCTGCCGGGCCATTTCCACGCCATAGGCCTTGGACATGGCTTCACGGCTGTGCTCACGCAAGGCGTGGGCGATTTCGTGCCCGACCACCGCGGCGATCTCGGCATCGGTGAGCTTGAGCTGATCGATCAGGCCGGTGTAGACGATGATCTTGCCGCCCGGGCCGCAGTTGGCGTTGAGCTCATCGCTCTTGATCACGTTGACTTCCCACTGCCACTGCGCGGCATCAGGGCGGAACTTCGGCGCCTGGGCGATCAGCCGGTTGGCGATGGCCTGCACCCGTTTGGCATCGGCGCTGGACTTGTCCAGCACGCCTTTGGTCGAGGCTTCGCCAAGGGTCTGCTGGTACGACTGGGCGTACATCTGGTTGACCTCATCGGTCGAGAGCATGCTGAACATGTACTGCTTGCGCTCGACGCCTACAGCACCGCCGCTGGTGGTATTCACCGCCTGGCAGCCAGCCAGCAGGATGCCAGCACTCAACAGGCTGACGACAAAAGACTTACGCATGAAAACACTCCCTTTTTACATGCGGCGTATCCTAGGCCGAGTCGTCCACGGCTGCCATAGCCGCAGGTAAGATTTCTTCGCCTACGCGAGCCCTATCGCGGGCTTGCCCGCGATGAGGCCGGTGAAGGCCACGATCAGGCCGGCGTCAGGCACTCCGGCGCATCCAGTTTGGGATCGTTGACGAAATTCGCCAACGCCCGCTCCCGCAGCGTGGCCGGCGGGCTGGCCAGCAGTTCATGCAAACGCGGCAGCGGTGTTTCAGGGTCCAGCCAGGCGGCCTGCCCCTCCTTGTCCAGAATCAACGGCCGCCGCTGGTTCATGGCCGCCTGGGTCACCACCGCGCAGCTCAACCACACCTGGTCCTGCACCGGGTAGGCCTCCCAGATCGCCGCAAAATACAGCGACGAGCCCTCACCGGGCGTCAGCCAGTACGGCCGTTTACGCACCGTCCCGCGCCACTCGTAAAAGCCGTTGGCCGGCATCAGGCAACGCCGCAGGCGCAGCGCTTCGCGAAACATGGGTTGCTCGGCCAGGGTTTCGGCACGGGCATGGGCTGGGGTGCGAGACAGGTCGGTAAGCCAGGCGGGGGTCAGCCCCCAGCGCGCCTTGGCCAGTTGCAACTGGCCGTCGACCTGGCGCTCGATCAGCACCGAAGCGGCGGGCGAGATATTCCATTGCGCCGGCTGGCCGGCAGGAAAACCTGGCAGGCTTGCCAGCTCCTGGGGCCAGCGAAACAGGGCGTAGCGTCCACACATGGGCGAATTCAGAACCTAGCAGATCAAGGTACCGGGATAACTCTCCGGTTCGTCGCCGGCAAGCGGCTGGGCACCATTGTACGCATCGATCAGTTGCCGTGCGTAACCGGCCTGCTCATCGGGCACCGCCAGGCCGAGCAAGCCTTGCACCGGTAGCTCGCCGACGGCGCCGATCAGGTCGCGGCCGACCAGGTGCACCTCGACCCCCTCGCTGGCCAACATGCCCACCAGCATTTCGGCCTCCAGCAGGTTTTCCGGTTCGTAGATTCGTCGCATCAGTCGTTCTCACCGTAGACATCGAGCATCCATTCGTCGCCGTGAACCTGCAGCACGAAGCGGATCGGCTTGCAGCACACCTGGCAATCCTCGATGTACTCCTGATCGCCACCGGAAAGATCCACCGTGGTCTCGACTTCCTCGCCACAATAAGGGCAATCGTAGAACGCAGTTTCCAGCATCGAGGCCTCCGGGGTGACTTGTGCGTATAATTGCCGGTCTGTTTACAGGGCCTGCGTGTGTCCGAGCCGTTTTTCGGACCCCGTCCCTACCTATTACCCTAGCCGTTTCCAACAAGAGAGCATGATGGGCGAATTCGATGCCATCCGACCGTACGACGATGCTGAGGTCCCTGCCGTTCTGGCACGCCTGCTCAGCGACCCGGCATTCCTCGATATCCTCACCCACTTCCGCTTCCCGCGGGCCGCTGGCGCTTTCGGCTGGCTGCTCAAGCCGCTGATCGCCCGCCGCCTGCGCCAGGAGTTTGCTGGGGTCACCTGCGTTTCCACCTTGCAGGACAAGGTCGAATACTACGTCGACCAGACCATCGAGCGCGCCACGGACGGCGTCACCTACACCGGCGTCGAACAGCTCAAGTCCGGTACTGCCTATCTGTTCCTGGCCAACCACCGTGACATCGTCATGGACCCGGCCTTCGTCAATTACGCGGTGTACCACGCCGGCCTGCCGACACCGCGCATCGCGATCGGCGACAACCTGCTGCAAAAGCCGTTCGTCAGCGACATGATGCGCCTGAACAAGAGCTTTATCGTCCACCGTTCGCTGAGCGGCCGTCGCGAAAAGCTCGCGGCCTATCAGCTGCTCTCGGCCTACATCAATCACTCCATCCGCAACGACAGCGCCTCGATCTGGATCGCCCAGGCCGAAGGCCGCGCCAAGGATGGTGACGACCGCACCGACTCGGCCATCCTCAAGATGTTCCACATGAGCCGCAAGGACGAGCCGTTCGGCGCAGTGATCCAGAGCCTGAACCTGACCCCGGTGTCGATCAGCTACGAGTACGACCCCTGCGACCAGGCCAAGGCGCGCGAGCTGTATATCCGCGCCACCACCGGCACCTACCAGAAGGCGCCGGGCGAGGACGACAACAGCATTGCCAAGGGCATCACCGGCTACAAGGGCCGTGTGCACATCAACTTCGCGCCGCCGGTGACCGAGTTCTACGAGGATACCAAGCAGCTGGCGCAGGAAATCGACCGGCAGATCCTCGGTGGCTACCGGCTGTTCCCGGTGCACTACCTGGCCTATGCGATGTGGGGCGAGAAGGACGAGGCACTGCAGGTGCCGAGCGCCGAACAGGTGTTCCCGGCCGAAGAGCTGGCCAAGGCCAAGGAAGAGTGGCAGCGCCGCCTGGACGCGTGCCCACAAGAGCAGCGGCCGTATCTGGTCTTGCAGTACGCAACGCCAGTGCGCAACCAGTATCAGGTCAAGCTGCAGGCGCCGGTTGCCTGACCGAGGGGCTGCTCTGCAGCCCTTTCGCCGGCAAGCCGGCTCCCACAATGCTCGCGCTATCCTTGAGCGCGCCGCTGTACCTGTGAGGGCCGGCTTGCCGGCCAATGGCCGCAACGCGGCCCGGAAATCAGACCCAGGTACTGAACCAGGACAGCAGCAAGGCCATGGCCAGGCAGGAAAAACCGAGGATGTAGTAGTAGCGCGGCACGCGCTGGTCGAACGCATCCACCACCCCTTCATCCATCGCCAGGCTCTCCCGACTGATGGCCTCGCGGCGCCGTGCATTCTGTAGCAGCAGCCCGCCAGGGCAGGTCATCAGCAGCGCCAGCAGGTTGATCAGCTTGGTCGGGTGGGCGGCCAGAAACCCCCAGAACACTTGCAAGGACATTACACAACCTCGGTTTGAACGACGGCGAAGGCCGGCATTCTACCGAAGCGCAACCTTGGCGCCCGGGTTTGGCGACAAAGTGTCACTTAATTTCATCTGTCACATGCTCGTCATCAGAACAGGCCACCCTGTCGGCCTTTTCCCGATCCGGAGCGAGTTCATGCTGCACGCCGAAAACCAGGACCGCCTCTATTTCGTTGCCCAGAGCGATGAGCAGCAGGCGCTGATCGATGGTTTTGCCATCAACGTCCAGGACCATCAGTGGCTGGTTTACTGCGCGCTGGGGGGGCATGTGCATGAGCACCTGCCAGAGGTGGACATGCTGACTGGCGTCAGCCTGCTGGATTTCCATATCGAAGCAGCCTAAGACCGCACAGGCCATAAAAAACCCGCTACCTGGTAACAGGCAGCGGGTTTCTTCTGACCCGGCGAGAGGCTTATTCGCCCAGCACTTGCCCGATGGTCGGGTCCTTGAACAGGCGGGTCAACGCATCGCTGAGTACGTCACCCACCAGTTTGGTGTTGGTTTCCTGGTTCGGCGCCATGCCGAAGCGTTGGTCCAGGGAGGCGCCGTAACGGCCGCTGTAACGGCGGTTGGCGTTCGACACATCGGCACGGAAGGTGGCGCCGATGGTGGCTTCGGTCACGTACATGTTGTCTTTCGGCGACTGGTACTTGAGCTCTGCCAGGGTCACGGTCAACTGTGGCGCGTTGTAGGCATTGGGCGTAGGCGTGAAGCCCAGCAGGCGCACGGCGGCCTCGGCCTGGGCCTGCAGCTTGGGCACGACGTCATTGCCATTGACGCTGATGGTGCTGGTCTCGGGGTACATGCCACCGCGCGTACCGAGGGACTGCGAAGCCCGACCGTCGACGACCTTCACCACCACCGGCTGGCCATGGCCGACCGCAGCGAGCTGGGCGTTGAGCTTGGGTTGCGGGCTGAGTTGTTGCGGGCTGTGGGCACAACCGACCAGGCTGAGGCTGGCCACGGCCAGCACACCGAACAACAGACGTTGCAACATGCGCGTTTCTCCAGAAAATGCGGCAAAGGCCCACAGTATACCTAGCGGCGAGCTACTAGCGGCAAGCTACAAGTAAAAGCGGATCGCGCTGGGCCGGCTTTTATCTTGCCGCTTGCAGCTTGCAGCTTGGCCGCTGTTGTCATAATCGTTTCATGGCCGCACCGTTAAGCTTGGCACAAGCCCAAACGCACAGGACTGACGATCATGGCCTCGCTCTGGACCCTGCTCTTCCAACGCCCGCGCCACACCACCTATGCCCGCCTCGACAGCGACGGCAACTGCCTGGCCTTCAAGCAATGCCGCCAGCCGCCAAGCGGCAGCAACTGGGTCCAGGTCGAGGAAATACAGCTCACCTGGCTGGGCCGCCCACTGCCCGCCAACGCCCGGGTTTGCGCTGACGCAAGCCGCCATTGGCAGCGACGCACCCTGCCAGCCTGACAAACGCTGCAATAAAAAGCACGAATAACGACCTTTCTGCCCGCGACATCGTTATAATCTCCCCCCGATTATAAGGACGTCTCCTGATCGGGCCCCGCACTCGCCGTTTGACCCCGGCACCTTCACCGCTTCGCCCACAGAGAGCCTTCCACTCAGGTCTTGCATCGGCTGTCGTGCCTGCTTTTCCGGCCCTTCGCACTGCATGAACCTGTGGGTTGCCATCGCGCAGTCCCCTTTTGAGGTTCACGTCTCCAAAAGAGCGTGAAAAAACGGTTTTTCACAACTTCACGAGAGTGTGGCGAGCAAATGAACAGTCTGGCATGTGCAAAAGCAGCTGATGTGTCCCTTACAGCCCTGAACAGGCGGCTGAAGCGCTCATTTCACATGGGCATCTGAGGTCGCTCCATAGCGCACGCACGACACCTTGACCATAAGTCGAATTGCCGCACCTGTGGCAAACGGCGTTCAATAGCTGAACCCGAAGACTGATTGGCGGTGTCCGCGGAAGTTGCAAGAACTGCGAAGAGTCGGACATGGCGATCCCGGCACCCTGGGGTCCTGTGCTGTCAATTAGGTAGCTGTAGATTGTGGAGACGCGTTAAATGGCGCAGAACGAATCGGTTGATGTAGTACTGGTAGGCGCGGGCATCATGAGTGCCACCCTGGCCGTACTGCTCAAGGAGCTCGACCCGACCCTGAAGCTTGAGGTCGTCGAGGCGATGGACTCCGGGGCCGCGGAAAGCTCCAACCCCTGGAACAACGCAGGCACCGGCCACGCTGGCCTGTGCGAGCTGAACTACACGCCGCAGGCCGCCGATGGCAGCATCGACATCAAGAAGGCCGTGCACATCAACACCCAGTTCGAGGTCTCGCGCCAGTTCTGGGCTTACCTGAGCAAGAAAGGCAATTTCGGCTCGGCCCGTGCCTTCATCAACCCTGTCCCGCACCTGAGCTATGTCGAAGGTGACAAGGGTGTGGCTTTCCTCAAGAAGCGTTTCGAGCTGCTCAAGCAGCACCATGCCTTCGCCGAGATGGAATACACCGAAGACAAGGCCGTGATGAATGACTGGATGCCGCTGATGATGCCCGGCCGCCCGGCCGACCAGCACATCGCCGCCACCCGCGTGACGAAAGGCACCGACGTCAATTTCGGGGCCTTGACCAACAAGCTGCTCAAGCTGCTGGGTGATTCGCCGGACGCACAGGTCAAGTACAGCAAGAAGGTCGTTGGCCTGCGCCGTAACGGCACTGGCTGGACCGTCAGCATCAAGGATGTCAACAGCGGCGGCAGCCGTGAAGTCGATGCCCGCTTCGTGTTCCTCGGCGCCGGTGGCGCGGCCCTGCCGCTGCTGCAAGCTTCCGGCATCCCGGAGAGCAAAGGCTTCGGCGGTTTCCCGGTCAGCGGCCAGTGGCTGCGTTGCGACAACCCGGAAATCGTCAAACAGCACCAGGCCAAGGTCTACAGCCAGGCCGCGGTCGGTGCACCGCCGATGTCGGTACCGCACCTGGATACCCGTGTGGTGGACGGCAAGACTTCGCTGCTGTTCGGCCCGTACGCCGGCTTCACCACCAAGTTCCTCAAGCACGGTTCGTTGATGGACTTGCCGCTGTCGGTGCGCATGGGCAATATCGGCCCGATGCTGGCCGTGGCCCGCGACAACATGGACCTGACCAAGTACCTGGTCAGCGAAGTGATGCAGTCGATGGAACAGCGCCTCGAATCGCTGCGCCGCTTCTACCCGCAGGCCAAGGCCGAAGACTGGCGCCTGGAAGTTGCAGGCCAGCGCGTGCAGATCATCAAGAAAGACCCGAAAAAAGGCGGCATCCTGCAGTTCGGTACCGAGCTGGTTTCGGCCCAGGACGGCAGCCTGGCGGCGCTGCTCGGCGCCTCCCCAGGTGCGTCGGTGACTGTCTCGATCATGCTCGAGCTGATCGAACGCTGCTTCCCCGAGCAGGCCAAAGGTGCCTGGGCTGCCAAGCTCAAGGAAATCTTCCCGGCTCGCGAGAAGACCCTGGCCACCGATGCGGCCCTGTACCACAAGATCAGCGCCGACAACGATGCAGCGCTGGACCTGGTGGAAGACAGCCCGGCCAAGCATTACGCCTGAACCGGCTGAAACGGAAAAACGCCCCTCGGGGCGTTTTTTTGTGCCTGCAGATTCTACCTGCAGAGCATCAGCCGCGAGCGTTGTCGATGATCTCGATGTACTCGGGCGCCGTGCGCTGGTCGGCGATCTGCTCGACGAAGGTCTTGCCATGCTCGTCCTTGCCATCGAGGTCGTAGCCCGCCTCGACGAAGAAGCCGACAAAACGCTCGAAGTCGTCCACACGCAGGCCACGGTAAGCCTTGACCAGCTTGTGCAGCGACGGCGAGGTCACGCCATCGGCCGGCTCGAACTGGAGGAACGACTTGATGTAGTCGTCGCTGATTTCGTCACCAATCACCTGCTTCTTGTCTTTACGCATTGCCGGCTCCAACTGGACCATCACGGGATTTCGAAGGCCGGCAGTGTACCCCCCACAGGCAACGGGCCTCAACGCGTACGTACGGTCCCGGTGTGCAAGTCGGCCCAGACATGGCCGTTGGCGTAGGTCAGAAACTGCACATAGACGGTCTCGTTGCGCAGCAGGTCCATGACCACACGGTAGTCGCTGCCCGGGTAGTTCAAGCTCAGCGTACGGGACTTCTCGTCATACACCGGTTTTTTCAGGCTCTTGTTGGCTTCGCCATCGAAGTTCAGCAGCACCTGGGCGATGGTCGCACCTTTGCTCAGCGGCTTGCCTTTGAGGCGAATCTGCAGGGAGGCCGTGATCGGTATCGGTTGCTGGTCAGACTGGCGCTGGGCGCCCACCACCACCGAATAGTCGGTTACCTGCAGCAGCTGCTGGCCGGTCGGCGCTTCCTGGCGCAGAGACTGGTCATCGGGCGGGAGAAACTGGCTGTGCAGCGGTGCCGCAGCGAGGGGCAGGCTGACCGCCAGCAGCAGGGGAAGAATCGCACGCATGTGAGGCTCCTTGGCATGAGGGAGCACTCTAGCATGCGCAGTGACGGCGGCTATCAATCGAACTGCGCGAGCATCCAGGCGTGATACTCGGCCATGCCCTCTGCACCTTCACGCGGCGCCCAAGGGGCATGCTCGCCCTCGACCAACTGCCGGTAGGGCCCGGCCTTGCACTCGAACAGAATGCTGTCTGCTTCCAGCACCACCAGGGAATGGAAGATGCCCGGGGGCAGGTCCACGCCCAGGCAATCCCCACCGGCCTCGAGCACGCGCTTGTCGGTCACGACGCCCTGCTCATCGAACATCAACAGGCCCAGGCGGCCCTTGAGCGCCAGCAAGGTCTCGGCCTTGTCATCGCTCAGGTGCCTGTGCGGGGCAATGTAGGTGGAGGGCTGCAAGCCGACTGCCAGGCGGTGGCAAGGGTCTTCCATGGCGTGGAAATTGTGGTGATGACGACCACGCGCGGAGCCTGCGGCTTTTTGTGCCAGCCCAGCGAACAGCGATTGGTCGATGAATGCAGGCTGGCTCATGATCACAGTCCTTTTACGGCGAAGATGCCGTTCGCGTTGCGCCAGTAACCTTTATAGTCCATGCCGTAACCGAAGATATAGCGATCCACGCAAGGCAGGCCGACATAGCTGGCCTTCAGATCAGGGCTGGCCTTGCGGTCGTGGTCCTTGTCGATCAGCACGGCGGTGTGCACCGAGCGCGCACCGGCATGCTTGCAGAACTCGATGATGGCGCTGAGGGTGTGGCCCTCGTCGAGGATGTCGTCGACGATCAGCACGTCTCGGTCGATGAACGACACTTCCGGCTTGGCCTTCCAGAACAGCTCACCACCGCTGGTCTGGTTGCGGTAGCGCGTTGCGTGCAGATACGAGGCTTCCAGCGGGAACTGCAGGTGGGTCAGCAGTTTGCCAGCGAAGATCAGGCCGCCGTTCATCACACAGAACACCACCGGGTTCTTGTCGTGCAGGTCTTTGCAGATCTGCTCGCCGACCTTGGCAATGGCCGCTTCCACTTCGGCTTCGTTGTACAGGCAGTCTGCCTCGCGCATGACTTGACGGATGTGCTCGAGATCAGCGGACATGGCGCTCTCCGGGGGGATTTTGGAAAAGCGGGCAAAGGTACGCATCCGCTCGTCACAGATCAAGCATTTATGGACTAACGTGCAAAAGGACTACACGACAGCAAAGGCTGAATAGATTAATCTAGCGCGGTTTTTTTGCCCGCCTTTCGGAGCCCCCCTATGCCCACTCGTGAGATCCGCCACCCGCTGATCCGCCACAAGCTCGGCCTGATGCGCCGTGCTGACATCAGCACCAAGAATTTTCGCGAACTCGCCCAGGAAGTCGGCGCGCTACTGACCTACGAAGCTACCCAGGACCTGCCACTCGAAACCTACGAGATCGATGGCTGGTGTGGCAAGGTACAAGTTGAAAAAATCGCCGGCAAGAAGATCACCGTGGTACCTATCCTGCGCGCTGGCATCGGCATGCTCGATGGCGTGCTCAGCCTGATCCCGGGCGCCAAGGTCAGTGCCGTGGGCGTCGCCCGCAACGAGGAAACCCTCGAAGCACACACCTACCTGGAAAAGCTCGCGCCGGACATCAACCAGCGCCTGGCGCTGATCATCGACCCGATGCTGGCCACCGGCGCCTCGATGGTCGCGACCATCGACCTGCTGAAAAAAGCCGGCTGCAAGGAAATCCGCGCGATGGTACTGGTTGCAGCACCCGAAGGTATCGACGCGGTGGAACAAGCCCACCCGGACGTACAGATCTACACCGCCTCGATCGACCAACGCCTCAACGAACACGGCTACATCGTTCCAGGCCTTGGTGATGCCGGCGACAAGATCTTCGGCACCAAGCAGAAGGACGCCTGACCATGCAGGACGGCTTCAACGACCCGCTCTGGCGCCAGGTCGTTTCGGGCGCGCAGATGCTCTTCGTGGCATTTGGCGCGCTGGTGCTGATGCCGCTGATCACCGGCCTCGATCCGAACGTCGCGTTGTTCACCGCCGGCATCGGCACCTTGCTGTTCCAGCTGGTCACCGGCCGTCAGGTCCCGGTATTCCTGGCGTCCAGCTTCGCTTTCATTACCCCGATCATTCTCGCCAAGGGCCAGTTCGGCCTGGCCGAGACCATGGGCGGCGTGATGGCCGCAGGCTTCGTGTACACCTTCATGGGCCTGATGGTGAAAATCAAGGGCACCGGCTTCATCGACCGCATGCTGCCACCTGTGGTGATTGGCCCGGTGATCATTTCCATCGGCCTGGCCATGGCACCGATCGCTGCCAACATGGCCATGGGCAAAGGCGGTGACGGCGCCGCGCTGATGCCTTACAAGACCGCCATGCTGATTTCGATGCCGGCGTTGTTGACCACGCTGATCGTCGCGGTCTTCGGCAAGGGCATCTTCCGCCTGGTGCCGATCATCTCGGGTGTGCTGGTAGGCTTTGCCCTGTCGTTCGCCTTTGGCGTGGTCGATACCGCCAAGATCGCCGCCGCACCGTGGCTGGAGATCCCCAACTTCACAGCGCCAGCATTCAACTGGCAGGCCATCCTGTTCATCGTCCCGGTTGCCCTGGCACCGGCGATCGAGCACATCGGCGGCGTGATTGCGGTAGGTAGCGTGACCGGCCGCGACTACCTGAAAAAGCCTGGCCTGCACCGCACCCTGCTGGGTGACGGCCTGGCCACCACTGCGGCTGGCCTGTTCGGCGGCCCGCCCAACACCACCTACGCCGAAGTGACCGGCGCGGTGATGCTGACCAAGAACTACAACCCGAAAATCATGACCTGGGCGGCGGTCTTCGCCATCACCCTGGCCTTCATCGGCAAGTTCGGCGCGCTGCTGCAGAGCATCCCGGTACCGGTGATGGGCGGCATCCTCTGCCTGCTGTTCGGCTCGATCGCGGCGGTGGGCATGAACACCATGATTCGCCACAAGATCGACCTGAGCGAAGCACGCAACCTGGTGATCGTGTCGGTAACCCTGGTGTTCGGTATTGGCGGCGTGCTGATCGGCAGCGGTGACGGCCCGGACGACTGGGGCCTGAAGGGCATTGCCCTGTGCGCCATCGTGGCCATTGCCCTGAACCTGATTCTGCCGGGCAATGATGGTTGGAAGCACAAGAAGCTGGATGATCAGCTGCCTTGAGCCGTGCCAAGCCATGAAACAAAGGGGCTGCATTGCAGCCCCTTCTTGTTCAGGCCTTCTCGCACATCCCAGCCAGCACCCTCACCCACTCCGGGTGATCATTCAGGCATGGCACCAGCACCAACTCCTCGCCCCCCGCCTCGATGAACTGCTCCTTGCCGCGGTCGCCGATCTCCTCCAGCGTCTCGATGCAATCGGCGACGAATGCCGGGCACATCACCAGCAGCTTCTTCACGCCCGCCTTGCCCAGCTCATCCAGGCGCGTCTCGGTGTAGGGCTCGATCCACTTGGCCCGCCCCAACCGCGACTGGAACGAAACCGACCACTTGCCGGCCGGGATGCCCATCTTCGCCGCAAACGCCTTGGCCGTGGCCAGGCATTGCCCGCGGTAACACACCGCACGCATCTCGGCACTGGCGTCCTTGCAGCAATCTGCCGCCTGGAAATCATGCGTGCCGGTTGGGTCGAGCTTCTTCAGGTGCCGCTCCGGCAAACCATGGAAGCTCAGCAACAGATGGTCATAGTCCTCCTGCAGATACGGCCGGGCACTGGCCACCAGGGCATCAATGTATTGCGGGTGATCGTAGAACGGTTGCAGCACGCGCAGCTCCAGCGGCAAGCCGCGCTCGGCGACGGTCTGGTTGGCCAGCGTCACCACTGTGGTCACCGTGCTGTCGGCGAACTGTGGATAAAGTGGCGCCAGGGTCACCTTGCGCACACCTTGGGCCGCCAGGCGCGCAAGCACGTCCGGTAGCGCCGGCTGGCCATAACGCATGGCAACCTCGACCGGGCCATGGGGCCAGTGCTCGACCATCGCGGCCTGCAGGCGGCGCGTGAGTACCACCAGCGGCGAACCTTCGTCCCACCAGATCGAGGCGTAGGCATGCGCCGACTGCTCCGGGCGCTTGATCAGGATCAGTGACACCAGCAAGCGTCGCACCGGCCATGGCAGGTCGATCACGTACGGGTCCATCAGGAACTGGTTGAGGTAGCGGCGCACGTCGGCCACCGAGGTGGAGGCTGGTGAACCCAGGTTGACCAGCAGCAGGGCGTGATCGGTCATGCAGCGTCCTATGTCAGAGGCGCCTGGACAGGTTGTCCAGGGCCGATTGCAGATCGTTGAAACGGAAGGTGAAACCCGCTGCCAGCAAGCGCACCGGGCGCGCCCGCTGGCCGCCGAGCAGCAGGGTCGAAAGCTCGCCCAGGCCGGCCTTGAGCAAAAGGCCTGGCATGGGTAACAGCGCGGGCCGATGCAGCGCCCGGCCCAGGCGCCGGGCGAACTCGCGGTTGCGCACAGGCTCTGGCGCGCAGGCATTATAAGGACCGCTGGCATCCTTTTGCTGCATGAGAAAATCAATCAGGGCGACCTGGTCGTCTATATGAACCCAGGGCATCCACTGCCGACCATTACCCAGCGGGCCACCCAGCCCAAGCTTGAAGGGCAGGCGCAGGCGCGACAAAAAGCCGCCATCACTGGCCAGTACCAAGCCGGTGCGCACCAGTACCACGCGCACGCCCAGCGCCTGTGCACGCAGCGCGGTTTCTTCCCAGGCAATGCACAGCTGGCTGGCGAAGTCCTCGCGCACCGGCGGCGACGCCTCCGTGAGCTCGCGCTCACCGCCGTCGCCATACCAGCCCACGGCAGACCCGGAAACCAACACCTCAGGGCGCTGTTCGCGACTGGCCAACCAAGCCAGCAGCTGTTCGGTCAGGGTGATGCGGCTGGCCCACAGCAGGTTGCGTCGGGCAGCAGTCCACGGCCGGTCAGCGATGGGCGCACCGGCCAGGTTGATGACTGCGTCCACTGGCTCATCGGGCGACAGGTCCTCCAACTTGGCGATACCGCGCACGCCGCTGCCGCACAGGCGCGCAACCTGCTCGGGGCGTCGGCTCCATACGGTCAGGCGATGGCCCTGGCCTGACCAGTACTGGCAAAGATGCTGGCCGATCAAACCAGTACCGCCCGTCAGCAATATATGCATGGCTGTGTCCTCGCAGAGTCCGGCGATGGTCTATTTTTAACAACAAGGCACTTTTTTAACCAAACGCTCTCGGATGAATCATAGGCCAACCGGCTTTCTGAAGCGGAATAACCTTATACAAACTTTGTGCATTGTACAGGTTTGCCTGACAGCGTAGTCTGCGTATAGCAAGGTTCGAAGAGGCCATCATGACAGTACCTATTGCCATCATCGGTGCCGGTATCGCCGGACTTTCCGCCGCTCAGGCCCTGCAAAAGGCTGGGCAATCCGTTCATCTGTTCGACAAGGGCCACGGCAGTGGCGGGCGCATGGCCAGCAAACGCAGCGACGCCGGTGCGCTCGACCTTGGCGCCCAGTACTTCACTGCCCGCGACCGGCGTTTTGTCGAACAGGTGCAGCAGTGGGTCGCCGCTGGCTGGGCCGCACAATGGAAGCCGCAGCTGTACAACTACCGCAATGGCGAACTCACCCCCTCCCCTGACGAGCAAACCCGCTGGGTGGGCGTACCGCGCATGAGCGCCATTACCCGCGGCCTGCTCAAGGACGTCACGGTGAACTTCGGCTGCCGCATCGCCGAGGTGTTTCGTGGCAAGCAGTACTGGCACTTGCAAGACACCGAAGGCTGCAGCCATGGGCCGTTCAGCCGCGTGGTGATCGCAGTGCCTGCCCCGCAGGCCACGCCGTTGCTCGCTGCCACACCGAAACTCGCCGCCGTGGCGGCCGGCGTGGTGATGGAACCCACCTGGGCTGTCGCCCTGGGCTTCGCCACCGCGCTGGACACGCCGATGCAAGGCTGCTTCGTACAGGACAACCCGCTCGATTGGCTGGCGCGCAACCGCAGCAAGCCTGGCCGGGACGAGCATCTCGACACTTGGGTACTGCACGCCACGTCCGAGTGGAGCAAGCAGCATATCGACCTGGCCAAGGAAGAAGTGATCGAACAGCTGTGGGGCGAATTTGCCGAGCTGGTCGGCTGCGTGATTCCGGCACCCTCTTTCGCCCTGGCCCACCGTTGGTTGTATGCACGGCCCGCCGGCAATCACGAATGGGGCGCGCTGGCCGATGCCGACCAGGGCTTGTATGCGTGTGGCGACTGGTGCTTGTCCGGCCGAGTTGAAGGCGCCTGGCTCAGTGGCCAGGAGGCAGCACGACGGCTGCTGGAGCATCTCGATTAACGCGCGCTGCAAAGCTATACAAAAATACTAGTTTGCATAAGTTTGTGGCTGTGCTGGAATAACCTTGTACACGCATGCGTTCATGTACAAGTATTTCGGAGGCAGCCATGCACGACCCATCCGCCCACAGCAAGCCTCGCATCGCCATCAGCGCCTGCCTGACTGGCCACAGTGTGCGCTACAACGGTGGGCACAAAGCATCCGACTTGTGCCGTACGCAGCTCGAAGCGCATTTCGACTGGTCGCCAGTCTGCCCCGAAGTGGCCATCGGCCTGGGTATACCGCGCGATCCTATCCGCCTGGTAGGCGACCCACAAAACCCTTCGGTGGTCGGCACCCGTGACCCCGACATGGACGTGACCGGCCCGCTCGCCCTGTACGGCGAACGAATGGCCATGGAACTCGATGACATCTGTGGCTACATCTTCATGCAGAAGTCGCCCTCCTGCGGGCTGGAGCGGGTCAAGGTGTATCAGGAAAACGGCTACCCCGCCCTTCAAGGCGGCACAGGTGCCTACGCAGCAGCCTTCTGCGCACGTCGCCCCGACCTGCCGGTCGAAGAAGAAGGCCGTCTGCACGATCCGGTACTGCGCGAGAACTTCATCAGCCGCGTCTACGCCTATGCAGACTGGCAGCACCTGCTTGCCGACGGCTTGAGCCGCGGCGCACTGGTGCGCTTCCATTCGCGCTACAAGTACTTGCTGATGGCCAACAACCCCCATGCCTATCGCCAGCTCGGCCGCCTGCTGGGCACCATGCGCCGAGAGGACGACCCGCAGGAGATCGGCCCGCGCTATTTCAGCCAGCTGATGCAGGCCCTGCGCCGCTGCGCCAGCCGTGGCACCCATGGCAACGTGCTGCAGCACCTCAGCGGCTATTTCAAAAGCGCACTGACGGATCAGGACAAGGCCGAGCTGCAGCACCTGATCGACCAGTACCAGCAAGGTGTGGTGCCGCTGGTGGTGCCGCTGACCCTGCTCAAACACTACCTGCGCAAATACCCTGACCCGTACCTGCAGCAGCAGGCCTACCTTCAGCCTCATCCCGACAGCCTGGGGCTGCGCAATGCCGTCTGACACGCCCCTGCCCATCGGTGAACTGGCGCGGCGCACGGGTGTGAACCCGGTGACCCTGCGTGCGTGGGAGCGACGCTACGGCCTGCTCAAGCCGCAACGTACTGCCAAGGGTCACCGCCTGTATGGCAGCGATCAAGTCGAGCGGGTTGAGGCCATCCTCGCCTGGCTGGAGCGCGGTGCATCAGTTGGCCAGGTGCGCGAGTTGCTCGACAAGCCAGCCGGCGTTGCCCCGCGCGGTGACTGGCAAACCCGTCAGCAACAGTTGATCGAGGCCATCGCCAACCTGTCTCAACGCGCCCTCGACCAGCAACTCAACCAGGCCATGGCGCTGTACCCGGCCATCACGCTTTGCGAGCAGCTGTTGCTGCCGTTGATGGACAGCCTGGCACAACGCTGGCGTAACTATTTCAACGCCCGGCTGGAACAGGTGTTCTTCCATACCTGGCTGCGCAGCAAGCTGGGAGCGCGGGTGTACCACGACAATCAATCGCTGCAAGGGCCGCCCGTGCTGCTTGCACAAGACAGTCAGCACGCCTTCGACCCCAGCCTGTGGCTATGCGCCTGGCTGCTGAGCAACAACGGCATCCCCGTCGAAGTGCTCGAACAACCGGTCAGCGGCGTGGAACTGCAACGGGCCGTCACTGCGCTGCAACCTCGCGCACTGCTGTTGCACCTGGGCCCGCGCATCGATAGCCGGGCGTTGCTGCGCACGCTGCAAGGGGTGCCCGGGCCAAAACTGCTGGGCGGCGCCACGGTCTCCCTTCATCAAGCTCAACTGCAAGCCTTCGGCCTTCCCGACCTTGCCCTGTTCGATACCCCCCAGGCGGCATTGCGTGCGCTGCAAGGCAATGACCGCCCACCTGTAGAGATGATTGCCCCATGCAACTGATCTGGCTGCGCAGCGACCTGCGCATTGACGACAACAGCGCCCTGAGCGCGGCCTGCGAGCGCGGCCCGACCGTGGCCTTATGGCTGGCCAGCCCAGGCCAGTGGCAGGCCCACGATGATGCCGCGTGCAAGGTCGACTTCTGGCTGCGCAACCTGCGCGACCTGCGCCAGTCGCTGGAAAAACTGAATATTCCGCTGCTGATCCGCACCATCGACACCTGGGACGAGGCCGCGCCCGCGGTGCTCAAGGTATGCCGCCAGCACGCCATCGAAGCGGTGCACTGGAACGATGAATATGGCATCAACGAAAACAACCGTGACCAGGCCACCCGCACGTTGCTTGAAGCTTCCGGCATTCAGGCCCACAGCTACCTCGACCAACTGCTGTTCCGCCCTGGCACAATTCTGACCCGCAGCGGCGACTACTTTCAGGTCTTCAGCCAGTTCAAGAAGGTCTGCCTGGAACATTTGCACCGCAGCCCGCCATCGCAAGCCTCACGGGTAAAACGCCAGGCGCCGCTGGAGATTGCCAGCGACCCGATCCCCCAGCACATCGAAGGCTTCGACACACCACCGCACACCCTCAGCCAGCACTGGCCTGCCGGCGAAGAAGAGGCGCAGGCCCGGCTCTCACGCTTTCTCGACGAGACGGTCGACGATTACCAGCATCTGCGAGACCTCCCGGCCGAACCCGGCACCAGCCAGCTGTCGGCCTACCTGGCAGCAGGGGTAATTTCGCCGCGCCAATGCCTGCACGCGGCCCTGGCCAGCAACCGCGGCGAGTTCGACAGTGGCAGCAGCGGCATCCAGACCTGGATCAACGAATTGCTCTGGCGTGAATTCTACAAACACATACTGACGGGTTATCCACAGGTGTCGCGCCACCGCGCTTTCCGCGCCCAGACCGAAGCCCTGCCCTGGCGCGATGCGCCAGCAGACCTCGAGGCCTGGGAACAGGGGCGCACCGGCTTCCCGATCATCGACGCGGCGATGCGCCAACTGCTGCACACAGGTTGGATGCATAACCGCCTGCGCATGATCGTTGCGATGTTCCTCAGCAAGAACCTGCTGATCGATTGGCGCAAGGGCGAACGGCATTTCATGCGCCACCTGATAGACGGTGATCTGGCCGCGAACAACGGCGGCTGGCAGTGGAGCGCCTCCACGGGCACCGACGCAGTGCCCTATTTCCGTATTTTCAACCCGGTTTCACAGTCGCAACGCTTCGACCCCCAGGGGGCGTTCATCCGCCACTGGTTACCCGAATTAAGCGGGGAAGATGAAAAAAACATCCATCAGCCCATGAAGGTTACGGACCTTTTGGTTAATAATTCGTATCACAGTCCTATAGTCGATCTCAGCAGTAGCCGTAAGCGTGCGCTCGAAGCCTTCAAAGGCCTGCCACGCCGGTCGGATCAGAGGGCAGCAAATTGAATCAATCGCGTATTTTCTGGGTTACGGGCGCCTCCAATGGACTGGGTTTGGCCCTGGTAACGCGTTTGCTCGAACAAGGGCACCGTGTTGCCGCAAGTGCCAAGGAAGGCGATGAACTCGGCGCATTGGCAGCGCGTTATGGCAGCAAGCTGTTGCGCCTGCCTTCGCAGCTGCATGAAGAAGACCAGGCGGCAAGCGCCTGCCAGCAGCTTTGTCATGCCTGGGGCTCACTGGACACCCTGATCATCAACGCAGGTACCAGTGAGTACTTGGCCGACAATGTGCCGCACAGCGAGCTGTTCGAGGCAATCGTCAGCAGCAACCAGCTGGCCGGCGAGCATTGCCTAGCCAAGGTCCAGCCGTTGCTGGCCAAGGGCGACGCACCGCAGGTAATGGCGATATTCAACCGCTATTCGGCGCTGCAGTTGTATGCGCCGACGCAAGTGACAGCGGGCTGGAACAACATGCCGCAGTGGCTACGCGAAGAGCGCCAGGCGTTGAAGGACAAGGGTATCGACCTGACCGTGGTGGCGCCGCAGTCGCTCAAGACACCGGTTACATCGGTGCAAGCTGTGCCGGATGCCTGGACACCTGAGAGTGCCGCTGAGGAGTTGCTGCAGCGCTTGCCGCTGCGCGAGCCGGAGCTGGTGCTGGAAGTGCTCGATGTCAGCAGTTTGTGGCCGTTGCCACGCTGAATCCTGTATCGGCAGTAGCCGCCTCTTCGCGGGCTGACCCGCGAAGAGGCGGCTACGGAAGGATCAAAGCGCCATGCGGTAATGCAGGCTGTAACTTTCAACCCCATCGTTGGGTTGCTTGATCCCGGCATTGGAATAGTGAATGGCCCGCACACCGATCTCATGCCCACCGGCAAAGCGCAGGCCAAAACCGATTCGGTCCTCGAACTGGAAAGAAGACCCCAGGTCATTGCTCTCAAGCTTGGTGCGTGAAAACGCAGCGACCCCGATGCCTGCCTCGATGTACGGCTTTACCGATTCCCCGGCAAACTCGTAAACGAATACCGGTGCGAACGACAGGCTGTGGTTGCTGGCCGTCTCGTCACCGTCCCAATAGGTGTAGGCGCCGTCCCAGTAGCCGGTCAAGCGACCGACACTGCTTTGCCACCAGCTCGCATCCCAGTTCGACTGCAGCCCCAAGCGATAGACCATGGTCGAATCACCCGTCTGCCCTACGGATAACGACACATCGGCAGCCTGCGCCGCCGCGACTTGCCCCAAAACAAGAGCGGCAGCCGCCGCTAAGCCGAGCAGTTTGCTCATGAGAAACATCCTTCTTTCCAATGCTGTTGTAAGTGTTCGCCTAGGTCAGGCAAAAAATAGAAATCAGAAATGGGACGTTAGTTCAGCTGTTTTCACATTTTTTTTACAACTGAAAGGGTTGAACGGCGTCCGACTTATTCCACAGCACAGGAAGGATGTTTTTCAGCGATTGCGGATCGGCACTGGTCCAGAACGCGGCGGCGCGCGCTGGCCCATCGGCAAGCAGGTCGCGGGCGGCCAGCAAGCGCTGCAATTGCCGGGCTACCGCAGCGCCGGTATCGATGATCGCCACGTCGCTGGGCACCATCTCGGCCAGCAACGGGCGCAGGAAGGGGTAATGGGTGCAGCCCAGGATCAGCGTGTCGCAACCGGCTGCCAGCAAGGGTTGCACGTAAGTGATCAGCAACTGGCGCAATTGCGGGCTACCAAGGTCACCGGTCTCGATCAGCTCGACCAGCCCTGGGCAAGGCTGGGTCACCACGCGCACATCGTTGGCGAAGCGGTCGAGCAAGGCGGCGAACTTGGCGCTCTGCAAGGTGCCGGTGGTGGCCAGCACGCCGACCACACCGACGCGGGTGGCTGCAGCAGCCGGTTTTACCGCAGGCTCCATGCCCACCAGCGGCCAGTCGGGGTACAACTCGCGCAGGTCGGCAACCGCCGCCACCGTTGCCGTGTTGCACGCCAGGACCATTGCCTTGGCGCCTTGCGCCTGGAAAAACTCGGCGATGCGCCGGCAACGCTGGCGGATGTAGTCCGGGCTTTTTTCGCCATACGGCACGTGGCCGCAATCGGCAACATAGAGCAGCGACTCGTTGGGCAGCAAGCGCTGGATCTCGGCGAGCACCGACAAACCGCCGACCCCCGAGTCCATCACGCCGACCGGCGCCGAGCGCTCAGCCATCGCGCTTGCCACAGACGGCGCAAGCCGGGTCACGCTTGACCCGCAGCTCACGCAGGCGCGTGCCGAGGGCATCGATCAGCAGCAGGCGGCCCACCAGTGGCTCGCCAAAACCTGCCAGCAGCTTCAAGGCCTCCAACGCCTGCAGGCTGCCGACCAGCCCCACCAGCGGGCCAATCACGCCAGCTTCGCTACAGGTCAGTTCGGCTTCGCTGCCATGGCCGTACAGGCAGTGGTAGCAAGGGCTGGTGTCACGCCGAGGGTCGAACACCGACAGCTGCCCTTCCAGGCGTATCGCTGCGCCGCTGACCAGTGGCTTGCCATGCGCGAAACAGGCGGCGTTAACCGCCTCACGCGTGCCGAAGTTGTCCGAGCAGTCCAGCACCAGGTCAACGGCGGCAACAGCGGCGGCCAGGGAGTCCTCATCCAGCGCCTGGCGATGGGCGACCAGGGTGACTTCAGGGTTGATTGCCTCAAGCCGCTGCAGCGCCGAGTCCACCTTGCTCATGCCAACGCTACTGCTGTCATGGATGACCTGGCGTTGCAGGTTGGTCAGGTCGACGGTGTCGAAGTCGGCCAGGTGCAGCTCACCCACGCCGGCCGCAGCCAGGTAAAGCGCCACCGGCGAGCCCAGACCACCCAGGCCGACGATCAGCGCCTTGCTGTGCTTGAGCCGCAACTGGCCGTCGATGTCCACCTGCGCCAGCAGGATCTGCCGGCTGTAACGCAACAGTTCCTGATCGGTCAGCATGGCAGGCGCCCCAGGGAAATACGTTCATGGCCGCCAAGGTCCTTGCGGCTGGCGACATCGATAAAGCCTTGCGCCACCAGCAGTGTGCGCACTGCATCAGCCTGATCATAGCCATGTTCGAGCAACAGCCAGCCACCAGCCAGCAGATACTGCGGCGCCTCGCTGACGATCAGCCGCAGGTCATCCAGGCCATCGGCACCGGCTACCAGCGCACTGCTCGGTTCGAAGCGCACATCACCTTCGACCAGGTGCGGGTCTTGTGCGGCTATATACGGCGGGTTGCTGACGATCAGGTCGAAACGCTCACCGGCCAGGCTGCTGAACCAATGGCTGGCCAGCACCTTGACGTTCCCCAGGCCCAGGCGCTGGCGGTTGCGCTCGGCCAGGGCCACGGCCTCGTCCACCCGGTCTACCGCCGTGACCTGCCAGGCCGGGCAATCGCTGGCCAGGGCCAGGGCGATGGCACCCGTGCCGGTACCCAGGTCGAGTACCTTGGCGGGCGCGGCAGGCTGCAATTCAAGGGCTGTCTCGACCAACAGCTCGGTGTCCGGCCGCGGGATCAACGTGTGCGGCGCCACTTCCAGGTCGATTTTCCAGAAACCCTGTTGCCCAAGAATGTAGGCAACCGGCTCGCCGGCACGACGGCGCTGAAGGTAGCCGGCGTAGGCCTCGGCATCCTCGCTGCTGACGATGCGCTCGGGCCAGGTGTGCAGGTAGCTGCGTGACTTGCCAATGGCTGCGGCCAGCAGCAGTTCGGCGTCCAGGCGTTCGGTGGGCGAATCCGGCAACTGCGCGTTGCGCAGCAGGCTGGCAATGATGGTCATCAGTCCCCCAGGGCGGCCAGTTGATCGGCCTGGTATTCGGCCAGCAATGGTTCGATCACCGCGTCCACGCCACCGGCGAGGATGTCGTCGAGCGAATAAAGGGTCAGGTTGATGCGGTGATCGGTCACTCGCCCCTGTGGGTAGTTATAGGTGCGAATGCGCTCGGAACGGTCACCGGAGCCCACCAACAGCTTACGCTCACTGGCGATGGCATTCTGCGCGGCGCTGGTCTGCATGTCGTTGAGCTTGGCCGACAGCCAGGACATGGCGCGGGCACGGTTCTTGTGCTGCGAACGCTCTTCCTGGCACTCCACCACGATACCGGTGGGCAAGTGGGTGATGCGGATCGCCGAGTCGGTCTTGTTGACGTGCTGGCCGCCGGCACCCGAGGAGCGGTAGGTGTCCACGCGCAGGTCGGCAGGGTTGATTTCGATCGCCACCTGCTCGTCGGGCTCGGGAAGTACCGCCACGGTGCACGCCGAAGTGTGGATACGGCCCTGCGACTCGGTCTCCGGCACCCGCTGCACACGGTGCGCGCCAGACTCGAACTTGAGTTTGCCGTAAACACTGTCACCTTCGACGCGGGCGATGATCTCTTTGTAGCCGCCGTGCTCGCCTTCGTTCTCGGACAGAATCTCCAGGCGCCAGCCACGCCGTTCGGCGTAACGCGAATACATGCGGAACAGGTCGCCCGAGAAGATCGCCGCCTCATCGCCGCCGGTGCCTGCGCGGATTTCCAGGAACACGTTGCGCCCGTCGTTGGGGTCTTTGGGCAACAGCATGCGTTGCAGCTGCGACTCCAAGCCGACCAGCTGCTCCTTGGCTTCGCGCACCTCTTCGACAGCCATCTCGCGCATGTCGGGGTCGGAGTCCTTGAGCAGCGCCTGCGCGCCTTCAAGGTCATCCTGCACCTTGCGCCACTCTTTATAGGCGGCGATCACCGGCTCCACTTCGGCGTACTCGCGGGAATAGGCGCGGAAGCGGGTCTGGTCGGAAATGACTTCGCCATCACCGAGCAACGCGGTGATTTCCTCGAAGCGGTCCTGGAGCGTGTCCAGTTTGTTCAGCAGCGACGCTTTCATTGCAAGGATTTGTCCGTCGAGCCCTCGTTGAGGGCAAAGAGTTCCTGGGCCATGGCCAGCGCATCGAGGCGGCCCTCGGCCGAGAGCTTTTTCAACTGCACGCTGGGCGCGTGCAGGAGTTTGTTGGTCAGCCCCCGGGCCAACTGGGCCAGCACATCTTCGGGGTTGCCGCCGTTGGCCAGCAGACGCTGGGCCTTTTGCAGTTCTTCGTCGCGCAGGCGCTCGCTTTGCTGGCGGTAGGCGCGCAGCACATCCACCGCGGCCAGTTCGCGCAGGCGCACCATGAAGTCCTCGGCGCCCACCGAAACCAGCTCCTCGGCCGCCTGAGCCGCACCTTGGCGGCTCTTGAGGTTTTCTGCGACCACTTCGTGCAGGTCATCGACGGTGTACAGATAAACGTCGTCGAGTTCACCCACCTCCGGCTCGATGTCCCGCGGCACGGCGATATCGACCATGAAAATCGGCTTGTGCCGGCGCTGCTTCAGCGCGCTTTCCACAGCACCCTTGCCTAGGATCGGCAATTGGCTGGCCGTGGAGCTGATGACGATGTCGCTGTGGGCGAGCTCCTGGGGGATGTCGGCCAGCAACACGGCATGCGCACCGAACTGCTCGGCCAGCAGGCTGGCGCGCTCCAGCGTGCGGTTGGCCACGACGATACGGCGCACGCCTTGCTCATGCAGGTGGCGGGCCACCAGGGTAATGGTTTCGCCAGCACCGATCAGCAGCGCCTGGCTGCGGCCAAGGTCGCTGAAGATCTGCCGCGCCAGGCTGACCGCGGCAAACGCCACCGACACCGGGTTCTCGCCAATCGCGGTGTCGGTGCGCACCTGCTTGGCCGCACTGAAGGTGGCCTGGAACAGCCGCCCGAGCAACGGGCCGACGGTGCCGGCTTCACGCGCCACGGCATAGGCCGACTTCATCTGGCCGAGGATCTGCGGCTCGCCCAGCACCAGCGAGTCCAGGCCCGAGGCCACCCGCATCATGTGCCGGACGGCGTCGTGCTCTTCGTGGATGTAGGCACTGGCGCGCAGTTCATCCAGGCTCAGGCGGTGATAGTCGGCCAGCCACTGCAGAACCGCCTCGGCGGACAGTTGGTCCTGCTCTATATAGAGCTCGCTACGGTTGCAGGTCGACAGGATCGCCGCTTCGCGGCTGGCGGTCAGTCGGCAGAGCTGCTGCAGGGCGTCCACCAGCTGCTCTGGGGTAAACGCCACGCGCTCGCGTACGTCTACCGAGGCAGTCTTATGGTTGATACCAAGTGCAAGAAAGGCCATGCAAGGTCGCTGGTTGTGACGGGAAGCCGATAATTGTCCTCTTTCGCAGGTTTCAGGACAACCACCGTTCGCTATTGAGCTGATAGCACCTGCTCGCTCGGCCTGCTTTCGCACGGGTAACACAGCCGGCAAGCACACCGGGGCACCCTGGGGGGGCCGGCTTGCCGGCGATGCTACACCACGGTGATGGCACCGGCTTTGCCGGTGATCGCCGGCAAGCCGGCTCCCACAAAATCTGTGTCGGCCTAAGGTATATTGCCTACAAAATAAGGAGCGCAATGACAACTTTCGATACATTCATAGCGATTTATTCCACGAGTCTGTAGTCCGTTTCTGAAACACAGCCTTAGGTATTGCCCCCTCTCAATTCGACGGCTAGCCTTGCCCTACGCTAAGCGTGCGGCGTTGTTCGCTAAGCTGGATGAGCAGTTGAGCAAAATGGCAGCGTTTGGTGCCAGTTTGCGAAACAACGGGTCGATCAAAAGAACGCTTGGCATCTCCACGAAAAGCTATTTGCATGCAGGGGAAATTGCAGGGTATGCCGATAAGGTCGCAGGGGTTGGCAAGGCAGCGAACCTGATCAAGAAAGGCGCCTATATCGGCATTGCGTTGGAGGTCGCAAGCACAAGCTTATCAATCAAAAAAGCATGCGCAGAAGGGAGAGATGAAGAATGCAAAAGAGCTACCATCGTTGAGAGTGGTGCACTTGCAGGTAGCGTGGGAGGAGGCCTAGTTGGCGCAATCGGTGGAAATCTCATTGGAATGGCAGCCTGTAGCGTGGTCTTAGGAATAGCATCAGGCGGGCCTGGAGCGATCGCGTGCGGGGTAGGGGGCGGAGCCTTGGGAGGAATCGTAGGCGGGGAGCTCGGAAGTGAAGGAGGAGAATATTTGGGCGAAATTTTGTATGAGCGAGTGACAAAGTGACCACAACCCAACTTGCTTTAGGCGCAGCCTATGGCATTATTTTTACAGCGATTTTTATCTCACTACCTCTAACATTTTATTTATCACATCGTGATACCGAATATATAGAGTCCCTGCTACCCAGCTGCAAAATCATCAACGACAATAGAAAGCTATATTCTGAATTCGGCCTGACCGGCAAAATCATTCGATTTGGAGCGCTGTCTCTGATGTTAGTTTTCCCAGAGGCGTATGCACGCAGAGGCCTGATAAATTTTGACGAGGTTGATCGGCTACCCGAACGAATGAAAAAACGACTCTGCAGACTCGTCATCTTCAACCTCGCCTTATTTCTAGCATTACTGTTAACTCACGCGTGCCGATATCTCATTTGAATCTCGAGATCTGCCAAGCCGCCCCCGGTGTGTGCGTGGGTTTGGGAATTGCCACTGGAGGTTCGGGCGGAGTTTTTTGCGCAGTGGTCGGCGGAGCCATAGGAGGAAAATATGCCGGTGACTACGGCGAAGAGAAGGGTAAAGAATTCGGCGAGATTCTGTACCGAGAACGCCGGAGATGAGCATGATGGAGCCGGGAATAATAGGCTTCCTCATCATCACCCTCATGTCAATCGTCCTGATCGCGCAATGCTATATTGCCCATAAGCACACCGATTCTTTTGAGTCATCTTAGCCAACTGCAAATATATTGCTGACAACAAAAACATTTATCAACACGCAGGACTACTAGAAAAAATTATCCGTACAGGCTCCATCTCACTAGTACTGGCAATTCCTCAACTATTCATATGGCGAGGATTAGCTAAAGCACGTTCGCTATTGTCATCAATCAGCCCGGTATTGGACTATCGCCGGGGTATGCCCTTCCCGCGGGCGCCCTGCCCAGGTGCATGCCAACCCCGGCAAAACGGCCCGGCTCGAGCGAGACGTGAGCGCGGAGCACTCACGCACCTCGCCGGCCCCTGCTAGACAGGCATAGCTATCAGATCAAATGGAGTTGGGGCCAACTTTCAACGCCCTCAGGCTCAGCGCGCAACCTGCTCTTACATATTCAACCTGGGCAGTTACCGCATCTTTCACTACTGCTTCGCCAAGATCGGTGAGCTCTTGCCTTTTGATATGTTCGACACTCAGGTGCAGCATGTGCATTGCAACATCCATCGCCTTCTGGAATGCCAATAGCGTCGTATTCGGCCCTAGCTCAGCAATCACCCTTTCCCAGCGGTTGTCTGCATCCGCCTGCAGGGTCAGGAATTCTTTCATGGAAACCTTGTCGTCGGCATAAATCCTGGTCAGTAAATCTTCAAGCGATTTCGAAAGAACTGTCATGGCGATCTCCTTGAGTTCGAGTATTTCGGGAAACGCCTCATGAAGTCGAAAAGATGATTCATCAAGGCGTATTCCGTTAGGCTTCGGTAGGTGAGTCAGTAAACTAACTCAACCACCAAAGGGGGCTATCAGGCCATTCCACTCGAACTGAACAATCCTCCACGCCGACGCAGCGATTTTTTTCAATCGCCCGCTTCAAATGCTCCCTGACATTCTGGTGAACAGGTGCTGGATGCCAGGGTGAGGCCAATCGGGGCCCTCACGCCTCCACCCTCCAACGGGATCGAATGCCCAAAATGCGGATCCCTACTGCTGCACACCCTTGCGAACCTCTACTTCATCCCACTGTCCCACCTAGCAACACCCACGCTGTAAACCGCGACCTTCGCATGTGGGTTTGCCCCCGCGCTTGTGTCATCATGCTCCGACCGCCGGTAAGTCCTTTTAAGCCTCCTTATATGAACAGACCCTTCGCACTGCTGCTTGCCTTCGCCCTGCTTCAGGGCTGCCAGAGCCTGGCCCCGCAGACGGCCGAGCCTCCCGTTGCCGACGCCGGCAAAGGTGAGGCCGAAAAGCCCGTGGTGTATGGGTCGTTCAAACAGGACACGCTCTATAGCTTATTGGTGGCCGAGCTGGCCGGCCAGCGCAACCGCTTCGACATTGCCCTGGCCAACTACGCCGACCAGGCCGAGAAGACCCAGGACCCTGCCGTGTCCGAGCGTGCCTTCCGCATCGCCGAGTACCTCGGCGCCGATGAGCCGGCGCTGGACAGCGCGCTCATCTGGGCCAAAAACGACCCGCAGAACCTCGACGCCCAGCGCGCCGCCGCCATCCAACTGGCACGCGCCGGTCGCTATGACGACTCCATGACCTATATGGAGAAGGTGCTGCAGGGCCAGGGCGACACGCACTTCGACTTCCTCGCACTCTCTGCTGCCGAAACCGACCAGAGCACCCGGGACGGGCTGCTGCAGAGCTTCGACCGGCTGCTGGTCAAGTACCCCGACAACAGCCAGCTGGTGTTCGGCAAGGCGCTGCTGCTGAACCAGGACGGCAAGGCCGAAGAAGCCCTGGAACTGCTTGAAGAAAACCCGGCGCAAAATGGCGAAATTGCCCCGATCCTGCTGCGCGCGCGCCTGCTTCAGGCCCTGGACCGTGGCCCGGAAGCCCTGCCGCTGCTGCGCGGGGCCATCCGCGACAACCCCGAAGACAAGCGCCTGCGCCTGACCTACGCGCGTACCCTGGTCGAACAGGACCGTATCGCCGACGCCAAGGGCGAGTTCATCAGCCTGGTGCAGGATTACCCGGAAGACGACGAGCTGCGTTACTCCCTGGCGCTGGTATGCCTGGAAAACAAGGACTGGGACGAGGCCAAGAGCTACCTGCGCGAAATGATCGAGCGCGATAGCAATGTCGATGCTGCTCACCTGAACCTGGGGCGGATCGCCGAAGAACGCCATGACCCGGCCGGCGCCCTGCGTGAATACGCGCTGGTCGGCCCGGGCCCCGATTACCTGCCGGCGCAATTGCGCCAGGCCGATATTCTCATCGCCAACGGCCGGGGTACCGAGGCTTCGCGCATGCTCGCAGAAGCCCGCGAAGCACAGCCGGACATCGCCATCCAGCTATACCTGATCGAATCGGAAAGCTACAGCAACAACAACAAGGACGCCCAGGCCAACCAGGTGCTGCAGCAGGCCATCCAGCGCTATCCAGACGACCTCAACCTGCTGTACACCCGCGCCATGCTCGCCGAAAAACGCGACGACCTGCCGCAGATGGAAAAAGACCTGCGCGCCATCATCGCCCGCGAGCCGGAAAACGCCATGGCCCTGAACGCCCTGGGATACACCCTGGCCGACCGCACCACGCGCTATACCGAAGCCAAGGCGCTGATCGACAAGGCCCACCAGCTGACCCCGGATGACCCAGCGGTGCTCGACAGCATGGGCTGGGTCGCCTACCGCCTGGGCAACCTCGACGAAGCCGAAGGCTACCTGCGCCAAGCCTTGCAGCGCTTCCCCGACCACGAAGTGGCCGCCCACCTGGGCGAAGTCCTGTGGGCCAACGGCAAGCGCCGTGAAGCCCGCCAGGTCTGGGCCAAGGCCTTCGAGGCCCAGCCCGACAGCCCTATCCTGCGCAAGACCGTCTTGCGCCTGACCGGATCCGAGACCCTTTAACGCCATGTTTTTGCGCCATTGCATCACCTTCACCCTGATTGCCCTGCTGGCCGGCTGTGCTGGTTTTGGTAGCCGCGAAGCCCTGCAGGGCCACGGCGACCCGCAGCAGTGGCGCGCCCATAAAGAGCAACTGAGCAGCCTTGATGGCTGGCAGATCAACGGCAAGGTCGGTATCCGCGCCCCGCGCGATTCCGGCAGCGGCACGCTGTTCTGGCTGCAACGCCAGGATTACTACGACATTCGCCTGGCCGGCCCGCTGGGTCGTGGCGCCGCGCGCCTGACCGGCCGCCCCGGCGGCGTGGTGCTGGAGGTGGCCAACCAGGGCCGCTACGAAGCCACCAGCCCCGAAGCCTTGCTGGAAGAACAACTGGGCTGGCAATTGCCGGTTTCGCACCTGGTCTGGTGGGTACGCGGGCTGCCCGCTCCAGACACCAAGAGCAAGCTGACCCTGGACGGCGACAGCCGCCTGGCCAGCCTCGACCAGGATGGCTGGCAGGTGCAATACCTGAGCTACACCGAGCAGAATGGCTACTGGTTGCCCGAACGCCTGAAGCTGCACGGCAAAGACATCGACGTAACTTTGGTGGTAAAGGACTGGCAGCCGCGCCAGCTGGGGCATTGATCGATGCCTACGCTCACCCTGCCCGCCCCGGCCAAGCTCAACCTGTGGCTGCACATCATCGGGCGCCGCCCGGATGGCTACCACGAACTGGAGACCGTGTTCCAATTCCTCGACCACGGTGACGAGCTGACATTCGCCGTGCGTGAAGACGGCGTGATCCACCTGCACAGCGAAATCGAGTCGGTCCCCCACGACAGCAACCTGATCGTGCGTGCCGCGCGCAAGCTTCAGGAACAGTCGGGCAGCCGCCTGGGTGCCGACATCTGGCTGAGCAAGGTGCTGCCCATGGGCGGCGGCATCGGCGGCGGCAGTTCGAATGCGGCGACCACCCTGCTGGCGCTGGCACATTTGTGGCAACTGGACTGGGACGAAGATCGCCTGGCCGATCTGGGGCTTGCCCTGGGCGCCGACGTACCGGTCTTCGTCCGTGGCCACGCGGCGTTTGCCCAGGGTGTCGGCGAACAACTGACCCCGGTCGACCCGATCGAGCCGTGGTATGTCGTGCTGGTGCCGCAAGTGTCTGTCAGTACAGCAGAAATTTTTTCACATCCGCAGTTGACACGTGATTCTCTCCCCCTTAAGATGCGCCCCGTTCCCGAGGGAAACAGTCGAAATGACTGCCAAGGGGTGGTTGAGCAGCGGTATCCAGAAGTTCGAAACGCATTGAATTCTCTGGGTAAATTCACCGAAGCTCGACTAACAGGAACTGGAAGTTGTGTGTTTGGGGCCTTCCCAAGCAAAGCCGAAGCTGATAAAGTTCTGGCCCTTCTTTCAGCGACCCAAACAGGGTTTGTGGCGAAAGGAAGCAATGTTTCGATGTTGCATCGCAAGCTGCAAAGTCTGGTCAAGAAGCCGAGTGCCTAGCGCTCGCAGCAACAGATACAGGGGCGTCGCCAAGCGGTAAGGCAGCAGGTTTTGATCCTGCCATGCGTTGGTTCGAATCCAGCCGCCCCTGCCATTTTCCTTATACTCATCCAGGTATACCCTCAGCCTCCAGGTACTGCGCGTGTCCAAGATGATGGTCTTTACGGGGAACGCTAACCCCGATCTGGCTCGGCGTGTCGTACGTCAGCTGCATATCCCTCTCGGTGACGTCTCTGTCGGTAAGTTCTCCGACGGCGAGATCAGCACTGAGATCAATGAAAATGTTCGCGGTAAAGACGTTTTCATTATTCAGCCGACTTGTGCCCCGACCAACGATAACCTGATGGAACTGGTAGTGATGGCCGACGCCTTCCGCCGCTCCTCAGCATCCCGAATCACCGCCGTGATTCCTTACTTCGGATATGCCCGCCAGGACCGCCGTCCGCGTTCGGCACGTGTAGCCATCAGCGCCAAAGTTGTCGCTGACATGCTCACTGTCGTAGGTATCGACCGTGTACTCACCGTCGACCTGCACGCTGACCAGATCCAAGGCTTCTTCGATATCCCCGTCGACAACATCTACGGCTCGCCCGTACTTGTCGATGACATCGAAGACCAGCGTTTCGAGAACCTGATGATCGTCTCCCCGGACATTGGTGGTGTCGTGCGCGCACGTGCCGTTGCCAAGTCCCTGGGCGTCGACTTGGGTATCATCGACAAACGCCGCGAGAAGGCTAACCACTCCGAGGTTATGCACATCATCGGCGACGTCGAAGGGCGCACCTGCATCCTGGTAGACGACATGGTCGACACCGCCGGCACCCTGTGCCACGCGGCCAAAGCCCTGAAAGAGCACGGCGCTGCCAAGGTTTACGCCTACTGCACGCACCCTGTCCTGTCGGGCCGCGCGATCGAGAACATCGAGAAGTCGGTACTGGACGAGCTGGTGGTGACCAACACCGTTCCGCTGTCCGCCGCTGCTCAAGCCTGTGACCGTATCCGCCAGCTGGATATCGCACCGGTTGTGGCTGAAGCGGTCCGCCGCATCAGCAATGAAGAATCGATCAGTGCGATGTTCCGCTAAGCAGAACGTGTATTGATATGAAGCGCCCCGCCCCAGCATTTGTTGGGGCGGGGCTTTTTTGCCATCCCCGTTGGCGCTGGTCGCAAACGCCCTCGGGGGGCTATTTTGGAGAAACAAAATGACTGATTTCACTCTGAACGCCCAAGCGCGTACTGACCTGGGGAAAGGTGCGAGCCGCCGCCTGCGTCACTCCGCTCACATCCCAGCCGTCGTTTACGGTGGTAACAAGGACGCCGAGTCCCTGACCATCCTGGCCAAGGAAATCACCAAGCTGTTCGAAGACGAGGCTGCCTTCAGCCACGTGATCGAGCTGAACGTTGACGGCGTCAAGCAAAACGTCATCGTCAAGGCCATGCAGCGTCACCCTGCCAAGCAGTTCATCATGCACGCTGACTTCATCCGCGTCGTTGCTGGCCAGAAGCTGACCGCTGTTGTTCCAGTGCACTTCATCAACGAAGAAGCACCGACCAAGAAAGGCGGCGAGATCTCGCACGTTGAATCGCAGATCGAAGTTTCCTGCGAAGCCAAAGACCTGCCTGAGTTCATCGAAGTTGACCTGGCAAACGCTGAAATCGGCACCATCATCCACCTGTCGGACCTGAAAGCTCCGAAAGGCGTAGAGTTCGTAGCTCTGGCCCACGGTGATGACAAAGCTGTTGCCAACGTTCACGCGCCACGCGTTGCTCCAGAAGCTGAAGAAGGCGCCGCTGAGTAATCCACTCGCGCGCCGGTGTTGATCGGGTTACAGTGCCGCGCACCGTAACCCACCAACTCCAAGGAAGAGCCCCTACGTGACCGCCATCCAGTTGATCGTCGGCTTGGGTAACCCCGGCCCCGAATACGAACAGACCCGGCATAACGCAGGGGCTCTTTTCGTTGAACGCATTGCCAGCGCCCAGCGCGTCTCCTTGACCGCTGACCGCAAGTATTTCGGCCTGACGGCAAAATTCAGCCATCAGGGCAACGACGTTCGTCTGCTCATCCCCACCACCTACATGAACCGTAGCGGCCAGTCCGTGGCGGCCTTGGCCAATTTCTTCCGCATCAAGCCGGAAGCAATCCTGGTGGCGCATGACGAACTCGACCTGCCTCCGGGCGTCGCCAAGCTCAAGCGCGGCGGTGGCCATGGTGGGCACAACGGCCTGCGCGACATCATCGCGCAGCTCGGCAACCAGAACGACTTCCACCGCCTGCGGCTTGGCATCGGCCACCCGGGTGACGCCAAGCTGGTCTCCAACTTCGTCCTGGGCCGCGCGCCGCGCGCCGAGCAGGAGAAGCTCGACGCCAGCATCGATTTTGCCCTCGGCGTGCTGCCGGACGTGCTTGCCGGCGACTTCGCCAAGGCGATGCGCGAGCTGCACAGCCAGAAGGCCTGACACTTTAGAAAGGGGAATACCCATGGGTTTCAATTGCGGCATCGTCGGCCTGCCCAACGTCGGCAAGTCCACCCTGTTCAACGCCCTGACCAAGTCTGGCATCGCGGCGGAGAACTTCCCCTTCTGCACCATCGAGCCGAACAGCGGCATCGTGCCGATGCCCGACGCGCGCCTGGCTGCGCTGGCAGAGATCGTCAAGCCTAACCGCATCCTGCCGACCACCATGGAGTTCGTCGACATCGCGGGCCTGGTGGCCGGTGCCTCGAAAGGTGAAGGCCTGGGCAACAAGTTTCTCGCCAACATCCGCGAGACCGACGCCATCGCCCACGTGGTGCGCTGCTTCGAAGACGAGAACGTGATCCACGTTTCCAACAGCGTCGACCCCAAGCGCGACATCGAGATCATCGACCTCGAACTGATCTTCGCCGACCTCGATAGCTGCGAGAAGCAACTGCAGAAGGTCACCCGCAATGCCAAGGGCGGCGACAAGGAAGCCCTGGCGCAAAAGGCCATTCTGGAAAAGCTGATTCCGCACTTCACCGAAGGCAAGCCTGCGCGCAGCCTGATGAAGAACATGGCTGACGACGAAAAAACCGTCATCCGTGGCTTCCACCTGCTGACCAGCAAGCCGGTGATGTACATCGCCAACGTGGCTGAAGACGGTTTCGACAACAACCCGCACCTGGACGTGGTCCGCGCCATCGCCGCAGAAGAAGGCGCGGTCGTGGTACCGGTGTGCAACAAGATCGAAGCCGAAATCGCCGAACTCGACGACGGTGAAGAGAAAGACATGTTCCTCGAGGCCCTGGGCCTGGAAGAGCCTGGCCTGAACCGCGTTATCCGCGCCGGCTACGAGCTGCTCAACCTGCAGACCTACTTCACTGCCGGCGTGCAGGAAGTCCGTGCATGGACCGTGCGCGTCGGCGCCACCGCCCCGCAGGCCGCTGGCGTGATCCACACCGACTTCGAAAAAGGCTTCATCCGCGCGGAAGTGGTGGCCTATGACGATTTCATCCAGTTCAAGGGTGAAGGCGGTGCCAAGGAAGCCGGTAAATGGCGCCTGGAAGGCAAGGACTACATCGTCAAAGACGGCGATGTGATGCACTTCCGCTTCAACGTATAACGGCAGTAAATCCGCGGCGCCCCGTTCGCGGGTAGACCCGCCCCCACAGGTACTGCGCCGCTCTTCAGGCTGGCGCTAAACCTGTAGGAGCGGGTTTACCCGCGAATGGGGCGCCGCCGTTTCAGCCCAGGGAAAGGAATGACTCACGCCCGTGATGACTTGAGCTGTGTAGGAGCGGATTTATCCGCGAACAATCCACCGCGGAGTATGGCCACCGAGCAACACCTGCCTCAGTGCCAGCTGATATCTCCAGCCTCCCTGGTCAGCACCAATTCGGTCAACGCCCGCCCCATCTGCACGTTGTGTACAGAGTTGACCAGCATGCCGATACCCGGCTCGCCGACATTGCCGCAGATGTATTCGTCCAGGGTGTCTTCGATACCGCGCAGTAGCTGAATCACGTAGAGCAATGCCTCGGCTGAGGGCATGTCGTTGTTGATGGTGTAGAACGAGCGTGTGGTGAGTTTGCTGGGCGGATCAGGAACAATCTTCTTCATGACTTTCTCTCGTTTGATGGCAGAAGCTGCCCCGTTCCCTCTCACAGGATTAGGTGGCAGCTGTACGTGGGGTGAGAGACCGGCCAAACAAGAGCGAAAACCGGCCAGGCAAAGGCCTGCCCACGCACAGCTACCATGACGGTACTGCTCTTGGTTGTAAGCAGGCTCTCACACCCGATCGTCAAACCATGACGACCCGGGGAAATTAGCCCTGATGCTCATCATCGACAACAGCGAAACGGCAGCGGCGCGCGTAGGATAATTCCCAAGCTAACTTGAACTGAAGCATTTGGTTTCAGGTTAGGAAAGATCCTACGCCTGAAGCGCCAAAACGAGGATCAGAAGCGTTCTTCCACCACTTTGAAGGGATACGCCACCGCCTTGTACTTGCCGATCTTGCCGCGCTTGGGCAGCTTCACCACCTAGTCACGGGTGATGTCCTTGTAAGGCACCCGTGTCAGCAAGTGGCTGAACCCCGCTCCCACATGGGTAGTCGCTAACCTTGCGGCCCGGCTAACGGCTCAAATGCGCCGAGCAACACCTGCCTCAGTGCCAGCTGATATCTCCAGCCTCCCGGGTCAGCACCAATTCGGTCAACGCCCGCCCCATCTGCACGTTGTGTACAGAATTGACCAGCATGCCGATACCCGGCTCGCCGACATTGCCGCAGATGTATTCGTCGAGGGTGTCTTCGATGCCGCGCAGTAGCTGAATCACGTAGAGCAATGCCTCGGCTGAGGGCATGTCGTTGTTGATGGTGTAGAACAAGCGGGAGGTGGTTTTTGCGGTGGGCGGATCAGGTACGAGCTTTTTCATGATGCTTCTCCGAGTTCAGTATACGAAGCCCCCACTCAACTTCCTCTCACAGAAGCAGGGTGGCAGCCGGACGTGGGGTGAGAGACCGGCGAACATCGGAATTCCGGCCAGGCAAACGCCTGCCCACGAACGGCTGCCATAGCACTGGCACGATGTATCACCGGGCTCTCACACCCGATCGTCAAACCATGACGACCCGGGGAAATTAGCCCTGATGCTCATCATCGACAACAGCGAAACGGCAGCGGCGCGGGTAGGATAATTCCCAAGCTAACTTGAACTGAAGCATTTGGTTTCAGGTTAGGAAAGATCCTACGCCTGAAGCGCCTAAACGAGGATCAGAAGCGTTCTTCCACCACTTTGAAGGGATACGCCACCGCCTTGTACTTGCCGATCTTGCCGCGCTTGGGCAGCTTCACCACCTGGTCACGGGTGATGTCCTTGTAAGGCACCCGTGTCAGCAAGTGGCTGATGATGTTCAGCCGCGCGCGGCGCTTGTCGTTGGAGTGGGCCAGGAACCACGGTGCCCAGGACGAATCCGAAGCGGTGAACATCTCGTCACGTGCGCGGGTGTATTCGTCCCAGCGGGTATAGGACTTCAGGTCCATGGGCGAGA
>Ga0213823_1000248_pt1 | contig 52473 bp, 47 predicted proteins | sample MC6MC0907MG_FD_179887 | JGI IMG/M metagenome (GOLD analysis project Ga0213823, IMG submission 179887) | Enriched soil aggregate microbial communities from Iowa State University, Ames, United States - MC6-MC0907-MG | ecosystem: Environmental > Terrestrial > Soil > Unclassified | place: USA: Iowa...
TCTATCAAATAAATATCATAGGGGTTATTTCTAATTCTCTGGATAACATTTGTTGCATCGCATTCTGTATCAACGATAATATCTTCGTTTTCTTGAAATAAATTTTTTGTTCCCTCTAACACAATAGGGTGATCATCCACTATGAGCATCGTAATCAAGTGTGTCACTTCCTTCTTTTACTGTAATTCTAATCGACATCCCTTCATTAATTTGCGACTCAATATAAAATTGCCCGTTAAAGGCTTTTACACGCTCTTGCATACCACGAATCCCCATTGATTCTGCAATAATAATATCATCAACATTGCAGCCAATACCATCATCTTTGTAAAAAATTTCAAATCCATCATCAGTCTCTTGAAGATGTATTTCAACCGTTCTAGCGTAGGAATGTTTTAAAGCATTATTGAGCAATTCCTGAAAGAGTCGATAGATCATTAAGTTCATACGTTCATCCTCTAGGTAAAGGCGATCTATCGTATAAAGTAACATAAAATTAGCTCTCTCTGTTACCTTTCGAATCAGCTTCTCTAAAGCTGCATTTAATCCTAACGTATCAAGTAATGGAGGCTTCAAATTTTCACAATAGGTTCTTAAATCATGTAGGGAAGCAACCATCTGCTTATGAATTTTTGCAAGTTTTTCTTGAATTTCTGCCGTGTTCTTTGCATTAACAAGAGCATCAACCTCTCGAGCAATATGCAGTTGCTCTTGCAAATTGGTATCATGTAATTCCTGTGCCAATTGATATTTTTCTTCTTCAAAGCGTAGCCAGAGTAGTTTGTTTAACCACGGTAAATGACTATCGTCTGCTTGCTTCATATGCTTTAATTCCTCTAACAGTTCTTCCACCATCTTTGTATTTTCAATAAAATTATTAACATAAAGCAGGAGCAATTCTAGCCATAAAAGCTCTTCTTCTTTTAAATGAATCGAATTATTATGCCCCAATACTAAGGCTCTTTTACAATGAGCATCTTGATGGAGAAAGGCTATGTAGACTTTGTCGATTTTTCGAATCTCTCCCAATTTCAAATCCTCTATAACTATAGGATTAAACGAAAGCCTTTTTCCCTCAGACGTTGAAGTAAATTGATGGATACCATAGTCATAGGTTAATACAAATACATCCTCTAGCTCAAGATGCAGCGAAACCTCTTGCGCAAATTTCTTTAATAGTTCATCTATTTTAATAGTTTTACCAATTCGATCTACCGCAGTATATAGCTGATGTATGTAATCACCTTTTGTTGAAAATAGGATTTTTCGTTTTCGATAATCAACCTTTTCTTTTATGTAAAAAAGTACAACTACAGATACAAAGGTAAAGAATGAAACACCTGATACGACAGTCATCGTTAAGTATTTACCTGCAATCCAATATAAGCCAACTGTAAACCACACAGTAAACAATAATGAAAAAATAACATAATAACGAAGTCTTGTAATATGATATTCAATATCAAATAATCGTTCAGCTAGCTGTGTAAAAATAAAACTAAAAGGAATTAATAATAAAAATAGAGCACTAATTTCAGCTGAAAGAATGTATCGATGAAATAAGATGTTAGGGAATGCATATAGAAATAGGAATGGCAGAAAAGGAATCATAATACTATTCAGCAACATCTTCAACTGAGGCGATTTATATTTGAAATAGCTTAGCAATAATATACTAAGTATGATAATTAGGAAAATGAAGAAAATAGCTAATACAACATTAGAAAGTAAATTATGAGAAGATGGATATATAATGCCAATACAGCCCAAAATCATGGCTATCACGGGTAGTAAATAAAATAATTTAATATTGTTAGAAAGCAACCAGTTTGTTTTTAAAAATGTATAATAATTCCTTAAAAAGTGTAGTAATAACACTAGGCATAACAACATGCTTCCACGGTTAATGATAATCCCAGCAGAATTCAATCTTCCCGAAGCTCCGCTACTAACGTATGCTATAGAAACTGTGAGCATAAAAAGAATTAGTAGATTTATAAGTTTTGTATTTTTTTGTTTAAAGTAAAGGTAAGAAGTGATAATTAAAGTTATAAAATAATAACAAGCAGGCATCACCAAAAGATAGTAAAATTGCTGAGGGATATCAAAATGATGTATCTTTACATTTACTTTCTCCCCGTTCTGTTTAATTATCGTTAAATCATGCGCAGATAATATTGTAGATAAATATTTAACATTATCCAAATCTTCAATCGGTGTATCATTAACATTTACAACAATATCACCTGTAGATATATTTTGATCCATTGCCCATTCTTTGTAATAGAAATCAGTGATTACCCATTGTCCTTCCTCTTCCTTAAGCCCTATATTCAAAAAAGGCCCGCTATAATTCACATATAGCAAAAAAAGACCAATTGCTAAATAGAGACTTATAGCGCGCCAAAAAATCCTACCTGATAATAATTTTAGTTCCAAATTCCGCCCTCTAAATCAATTTCATTATTAAATGCATCTAAAATTGCTTTTTGTTCCACAGCTGAAATTCCAATCAATGAGGCTTTTTGTTCCTTTAAAAGTGTAACTAGGGCTGGGTTTTGTTCTAGATACTGAATTACGTTCATCATAATAATCTCTCCTCATTTCATAAGTTTTTTTAGGTAATCTTTACCTACTTCTTTTATAGCTACATTTTCAAGATAGCTCAATGCTTTAAACTTATAGACATTTTTAATGGTAATGGCATAACGTATTGCACCACCATTTGTCAACTCGTTTTCTGTAGCATTATTATCCAAAACTGCAACTATATCATCATTATAATAGTTTTTTACAGAATTTGAAACATCATTTTTCTGTGATAAAAGATAAATAATAGGCAATGAGTATCTTTTATTTAGCAAATCATTTTTCCGGCCCCAGGTTTTTAAACCCTGAATATCATTTTTAATTTGTTGAATAATGCCTATGTATTTACTATATTCCTTCACCTGAGAAGAGATTTCACCTTTCGCAAGCACTTCCCCAATTAGGCAACTCAGAGCTGTTAATGAACCTGATTTTTGTTCAATCATTTGTAAATAGGACTGCTCATCTCTACAGTTATTGAGTAAATCAAGCTGCTGTCCGTTAATGCTACCTAATGCGTACTCCTCAAGAATTTGAATAGCCCTATTTTTGTGTTCAAATGAGGTTTCACGTATTATTTTAGAAGCCATTACTAGCATAGCCAATGCAACATTTAATGATAACTCAGGTGTTTTACTCCAGCTATAGTCTGAATCCTTATCTTGCAAATCATCTATAATATCAAATGACAAAATAAGAAGCTCAATAGCCGCGGCTACTTTATAAATATCCTTATCTAAACGCTCTGTAAATGCTTCATAATGCAAAACACAGAGTCTCCCAAATGAATAGCCAACTGTTCTTTTTTCCTCTTTAAAGCTTTTTAGCATCGATTTTAAATCATAGCCCAACATAGTCTCGTTTTCCAAAATAATGTCCAATGATTCATTAATATGTTCATCAAGACCCTTCAATAGTCCCTTCCCCCTTTAAATATATTAATAAATATTATACATTTTAATGGGAAATAATACTACATAATTTTATTTTTTCGGGAATATTTACCATATTTTATTCAAACGTAATTACCGCCAAAAAATGGCGGTATTCATAGACATCACGCCATTTTTTTGTTAAGAATTAGTAAAAAAAGTGGCGGTGTTGTCTAACCGACCGCCATTTTTTGGCGTAAACTCACCATTGAAATGGCGTCCTTACTGATGTTACGCTTAAATAAAGCTACGATTAAGCATTTGGGCATAAGATATTTAATTTAAATATAGGAAGAATTTAAATCTATTAAGGATTCTCCGAAACTGGGAGTGATTGAAATGAAAAATGGAGTAAATGAAAATGTTCTAATCCTTACGGCTACTTTTTCTTGTGCAATTTCTGTCTCAGAAGAAGAAATTATCATCAAAAAACCTTCACATGAACAACAAAGCATTGAACAGATTATTATTAAAGCCGAGCAACAAGCTTATTTGGAAACCTTGGCAGAATATAAAAATAATACTACATTATCGAATTTTATTAGTGAGATACCTGGATTTGAGGATACTTTTCAACAGAGGTTGGACATGTTTATTGAACCTTACGGAATTATAAGAGTTTTTGAAGAAGGCTGGTCTGTATCACCTTTAGTCGTTCCATTTACCTCTGGGCTAAATATTAATGCACCAATCCTATATACAACTACACATTGCACCATTATTAATGCAAGAGGTGCATCTATGACTAATAATGATTCTAATACTTCAGTTATTAGAAAAGAGGAAAATTTAATTGGCTCCTCCATTTATCATAGTAATACCGATTTGGCAATCGATATCTCCTCATCTGGTAATTTATCGACGATGAAGGAAACGAATTGGACACAATATCAACCTACCGCCAATTTAGCGGGCGTTTCCATTAATGATAGTGGTATTTCTTTTAATATTACTAAGGCCTTTAATACATGGAATAGAACGACAATTAAACATTAACTTAATTTTGATGCTAGATTGAACGATCCATTAATAATCCGCAAATCCCTCGCTCACTTATCTGTCTTTTGGAAGGTTTCTAATTGCCTTCCTTCTCCTCTTTTACATCAAAAAAGGTGCCTCAAATTGAGACACCTTACCTTTATTAGCCTTTTACATAGTAAACTTCTTGTCCGCTTTCAATAACGTGTTCAGGCTTCGGCTTGCCTGCGCTTGCCTTGTGACCTGCAATATGCTCGGGACTCTTCTCCCAATTTTTCCATGCTTCCTCTGATTCCCAACGAACCATGATTAGCACTTCTTCATCACCACGGCGCACTTTTTTAACAAGTACCTGCTTATCAACAAAGCCAGGTTGCTGCTCAAGAAGCGATGGCCCGTCTGGCTTAGCACCAAAACGTTCCACAACCTTATCCGAATTCCCTTCCGTCACTACAATTCGTTTAATTTGTACAAACATATTAATTAAACGCCTTTAAGACATCTTCAACTTTTTGTGTTTCAGAAGTTAATCCACCACCTGATAAATACCATACTTGAGGATCAAGGTAGAAGATTTTGTTATTTTTCGCGGCATTAGTAGCACCTACGATTTCGTTTTCAATTGCAGCTTTTGTACCTGACTCACCTTCTGGGTTTACAGCAGCGTCACGGTCAACTACAAATAAAATATCTGGGTTTGTATCACGAATATATTCAAAGCTTACATTGTCACCATGAGTATCAACTTTAATGTTTTCATCAGCAGCTTTTACACCAAATACATCATGAATCACACCAAAGCGTGAACCAGGACCATATGCAGATAATGAGCCTTCAGAGCCTAAAACAATTAAAGCTTTCTCTTCTGATGTAGTAGTTTTCGCTTTTAATTCTTCTACTTTAGCTTGATATGCAGCAAATGCATCAGCAGCTTCTTTTTCTTTACCAAAGATTTTACCAGCTAATTCAGTATTCGTTTTGAATGATTCTACAAAATTAGCGTTATCTACCCCAACAAATACTGTAGGCGCGATTTTAGAAAGTTCCTCGTAAGCAGAAGCTTGACGACCAGAAATGAAAATAATATCAGGAGCCATTGAAGAAATCGCTTCGAAATCAGGCTCTTTTAAAGAACCAACATTTACATAAGTTGTATCAGTATATTTGCTTAAATAGCTAGGAACAGATTGTTGAGGAATACCTGCAACTTCTACTCCTAAAGCATCTAAAGTATCAAGGAAACCATAGTCAAATACGACAATGTTTTTTGGTTGTTCCTTAAGTGTTACTTCTTTAAATGTGCTTTCTCCGCTTGTGCTACCTGGGATTGTGATTGGATATGCTGAGGCTTCTTCCTTTTGTTCTTCAGCTGGTTTATCAGTTGTTGTCCCTTTATCATCTTCTTTATCTTCTTCCTTAGAACTACAAGCAGCTAATACTAATAGCATCATCGCCATTAATATAGTAAGTAATTTCCAATTCTTCATTGTAAAATTGCTCCTTTAAAATTAAAATTTATTGTTTGATGATGGTTGGACCATCTATTTCTACTAAGAGTTAAAATACACACAAATACGACAGCCATTCTGTTCCTGAACCGGGATATCCATATCATAGATTTCCTTCAAAGCATCCGAGTTGATGATGTCATTTGTTGGCCCGTCTTTTACAACACGCCCATTTTTTAAGGCTACGATATGATCGGAGTATACGGATGCAAAGTTAATATCATGCAATACAATAACAACCGTTTTACCTAGCTCATCAACTAGCTTTCGTAAAATTTTCATGATTTGCACAGAGTGCTTCATATCTAAATTGTTAAGTGGTTCATCAAGCAGTATATAGTCCGTATCCTGAGCTATAACCATAGCAATAAAAGCACGCTGACGCTGACCACCTGATAATTCATCCAAATAATTGTGCTGCATATCTTCTAAATTCATATATTGAATAGCTTCATCTACCTTTAGCTCATCTTCTGGCTTTAAATTTCCTTTTGAATAAGGGAAACGGCCAAATGACACAAGCTCACGAATAGTTAGACGTACATTCATATAGTTTGATTGCTTCAAAATAGAAACTCGCTTTGCAAAGTCATCTGATTTCCAACGACGTACATCTGATTTATCGAGTAATACTTCTCCAGTATCTGCATTTAGTAAACGGCTTACCATTGAAAGTAATGTTGATTTACCTGCACCATTTGGTCCAATAAATGACGTAATTTTCCCTGGGGCAACGTCCACACTGACATCTTGAATGACCGGTTTTTTGCCAAAAAACTTGGAGAGTTCCTTTACTTGGATCATCCTGCTGACCTACTTTCCTTCAATAATAAGTAGATGAAGTACACGCCACCTACAAAGTTAATAATAACGCTAAGTGTTGTATCAAAGTTGAAAATTCGTTCAACCATCCATTGACCACCGACTAAAGCAACAATACTCATCACACAAGAACCTGCTATTAACACAGAGTGCTTGTACGTTTTGAAAAATTGATAAGATAAATTCGCTACGATTAAACCAAAGAATGTAATGGGTCCAACAAGAGCAGTAGATACTGCAATTAATACCGAGGACAGTATAAGCATGCGTTGTACAAGCTTATCGTATGGCACTCCTAAGTTAATAGCTGTATCACGACCAAGAGACATTACGTCTAACTGGCTCATATGTCGCCACCCATAGAGAAAAGCAACAATAATTGCAATAGCTGCAAGCCACACTAAATCCGAATTTACATTATTGAAGCTTGCAAACATTTTACTTTGTAAGCTTAAAAATTCATTCGGATCAATTAAAACTTGGAAGAACGTTGTCACACTTCCTAAAAACGTTCCTACTATCATACCGACAAGCAGTAAGAAGTAAATTGGGCGCTTCCCCTCTTTGAACAATACGCGATAGAAAATTAATGCAAAGACAACCATTGCTGAAACAGCAAGTAAAAAATTGTATTGAGCGCTAATCACAAATATCGACATTGAACCAAAGAAATAATAGATACATGTTTGAACCATCATATATAATGCATCTAGTCCCATTACACTTGGCGTTAAAATACGATTATGTGTAATTGTTTGAAAAACCACAGTAGAATATGCAATAGCTATTCCCGTTAACGACATCGCTACGACTTTAATAAGGCGGCGAGGGAACGCATAATGATAGTTTCCATTTAGTTCATAAAATACATACAGTAAGATAGAAGCTACTGCAAGACCAATTAAAATCAACATCTTTGTATGGTTACGCATATGCTTTCCCCCTAAACAACATAATTAGGAAGATCGCACTTCCGATGACACCAACTGTCATACTAATTGGAATTTCATAAGGGTAAATCAGCACACGCCCTAAAATGTCGCATAATAGTAAGAATGACATCCCTAGCAAAGCAGTATGAGGCAATGTTTTTGCAAGATTATCCCCCTTGAACAGCGAAATGATATTTGGAATGATTAACCCAAGGAAAGGAATCACACCAACAGTAAGCACCACTGTTGTTGAAATAAGGGCTACTAACACTAAACCAAAATTCACAACAAACTTGTAGGAGAGACCAAGGTTTTTAGCAAAGTCTTCACCCATACCAGCGACTGTGAAACGGTTTGCATAAATGTAAGCAAAAATCAGCACGGGTACACTTATGTATAAAAGTTCATAACGACCTTTCATCATTAATGAGAAATCTCCTTGTAACCATGCAGAAATGTTTTGGATAATATCTGCCTTATACGCAAAGAATGTCGTAATAGACGAAAGGATATTCCCAAACATCAAGCCAATAAGCGGTATAAAGATTGCATCTTTAAATTTAATCCGATTTAATATTTGCATAAATAATAGTGTGCCGGCTAAAGCAAATAGGAAAGCGAAGGAAATTTTTTGAAAGTACGTGACATTTGTAAAAAACATCATCGAAATCAGCACGCCCAATTTTGTAGCATCTAAAGTACCTGCTGTTGTGGGTGACACAAACTTATTCCTACTTAAGCTTTGCATAATTAAACCAGCAATACTCATACCTGCACCAGCCAGTAAAATTGCTACAAGTCTAGGTACACGACTAATTAAAAATAGTCTAGTTTCTTCTGATTGGAAGTCTAATAGATCACTCGGTTTAATATTCACTACTCCGATAAACAGTGACACAATCGACAACACTACAGTTGCTGTTAAAAGATATCTTATTTTCATTGTAATCCCCGGTAGATTCATTTTAGCTCGTAATCCATTCTCTAGTGAAAATGATTATCATTACTCACGATTCCCATTATAAGTGTGTTTTCATTCTCAGTCAACCTATAAATGAGAATTGTTCTCGTTTTTACTAGAATTCTTTAAAAACGAGCAGAAATAACAAAATAGCAACACTTTCTACTATTACGTAAATTAAAAATATTCACTTATTCTTCAAATTTCTTATACAAAGGAAAAAGGTAATTGAGAATAAAATATTTTATCTTTCCTCAATCACCTTTTTAATTAAGCAATACGTTGATTTCTTTTTAGCCATGCAAAAATAATAAAAATGACTAACATAAAACCTACATATCCCATAACAGCATATAGCTTTGCCACAAGCGTCGTAAATCCGGCGAGGCTTGCAAAAAAACCTAAGATGCCAATAATGACGCTCGCAACCTTAAAGCTGGGTTTGCTAGGTTTAAAAAAACGAACCATAAAGGAATAAAACATTCCTACGGCAGTATTATAAATCATTCCTAATAAAGAAAAGGACATTAGAAGACCAGCGAATGGATGAATTTCATTTGCCAATGCTAGCATCGGTATGTCTACTCCTACTATGACATTCATTTTAGCAAGAAGGGAAAGATTAATTAGCAATATTAAAGCTCCAAGCAAAATCCCACCTATAATGCCCCCCATACCTGCAACCTTCTCATTGCGAATAGCACCACACATTACTGTTAATAGGGAAAAACAAACACCTATATTAAAAGACATATAAAGTAATGCCGTCATCCACCAGCTTTTTGAACTTACTCGTGCCTGCTGTGCAATCACAGACTGCTCAACGAAGGTTAAATCCATTGTGGCTAATGAATAGACCGCTATTATGGATACAATAATTAGCAAATAAGGGGTAGCTATCGCAATAATGTTGATGATGCTTTTGACATTCATCATGACTGTTGCGATCGTAAGAACAATCATGCAAATACTTCCTAGCCAAACAGGTAGCCCAAACATTTGCTGTAATGTGGCACCCGCTCCAGCAAACATGATAACCGCTACACCAAATAGAAAGAGTGACAGTAAATAATCCATCACAAATCCCATAGATTGCCCTGATATTTGATAAATCAAATCCTTATGTGATGTTGTACGGTATCTTGAACTAATTTGGGCAATGCACATACCAATTAAAGCAAACCCAAAAGTAGCAAGAAATGCACCGTAAATTCCTTTATAGCCATAGCTCGTAAAATATAGTACGATCTCCTGTCCTGATGCAAATCCTGCACCGACGATAATCCCTACATAGGCACCACCGATTTGCAAGCTTTTCTTCAAACAGTCCTCTCCTCGTTTATGTTGTTAAATCACTAAGAGATGCATATCACAAAAAATATGGAATTTAGAGGGAAAATCGGCCAACGCCCTACTCTAATTATTGGTAAACTTTCTTGCTAAGTGTCAACGTCTCAATTACTTTCATATTAGGAGAATACCCTATTCCTATAGCCTGCGGCACACTTATATAGCCGTTTTCCACAATCACTTCAGGAAAAATAATGTCCTCATACCAATAATGACTAGAACCCGCAGTATCTCCAGGCAATATAAAATTGCTAAGTGATGTTAATGCTATATTATGTGCTCGTCCAATTCCTGCCTCTAGCATGCCACCACACCAAACTGGAATATTATTCTCTTTACATAGATCATGGATTCGCTTGGCTTCGGTTAATCCGCCAACTCGTCCTATCTTGATATTTATAACACCACAGCTACCAAGCTCTATTGCCTTGCGGGCATCCTCATAGCAGGTGATACTTTCGTCTAAGCAAATAGGTGTTGTTATTTTCCCTTGCAGCTTAGCATGATCCACAATATCATCTACAGCTAATGGCTGCTCTATCATTAATAAATTATATGCATCAAGCTGCTGCAATACATCTAAATCATTTAATGAATAGGCTGAATTAGCGTCTACCATCAAGGGGAGATCAGGCATTTCAGAACGAATAGCACGTACCACCTCCACATCATGGCCCGGCTTAATTTTCACTTTCACTCGTTTATAGCCCTTCTTAAGATGATTCTGTATAACAGTGAGTAAAACTTCCTTTGAAGGCTGAATACCCACACTAACTCCTACCTCTATTCGCTTCTTTTTACCGCCTAAGGCTCTAGCCAACGATTGATTTGTTTGCTGTGCGTATATATCCCATACAGCACCTTCAATTGAGGCCTTTGCCATGCAGTTACGGCGAATCGAGGAAAATAAAGTACTAACCTTATCTGGATGCCCAATCTCTTTATGTAACAAGATAGGTATCAAAAAGTCCTCCAGCATATGCCATGTTGTTTTTAATGTTTCCTCTGTATACCAAGGTGCTACAAAGGCAACTGCTTCTCCCCATCCTATCGTGCCTGATTGATCTTTGGCTTCTATTAGTAGCAATTCTTTGTCGTGAATGGTACCAAAGCTCGTTGCAAAAGGCGCTTTCATTGGCATTTTTATATGTCTAACAATAATTTCCTTTAGTTTCACGCATACTCACTCCTTAACCTTATTATAAAGCTAATAAGGAGCGTCTTACTAACAGATAGCTATGCACATATTCCTTGTGCTTTTTCATTCTTACAATGGCATAATCTTGTTCAAATAATGTTGTTAGGATTGTACGAACTTTATAACGCCAGTCCTCTGCAAGCTTAGGGCTTTCCACTTTCATCTTTTGTAAAAATTGAGGGATAGGTAATAAATAAGCATCTTTATAAAAGGATTGCTCTTGCTGGAATGTACCATCGATATCTAGTACTGGTAAGCCATCCACTGTCAATGACCACGGTACAACTTCTTCAGCTCCCTCTTCCAGCTCATCCAAACTATCCTCTACCCGATCACGCTCAATCCACCATTCTACAACAATTCGATCTGAAGGCAGCCCCTCGTTAAAATCATCTTGGAGCCGACCATAATAATCATTTTCATACTGATAACTAAAAGCATTCAATTTCAAAAATGACAAATTAGCCATACGCGCTTCCAATGGTTCAAATAGCCATTGCACAAGCTGAAACCCATGATCCCTTGCATATTCCTGTTGTGCGTGCTTTAATAATTCTCCTACACCTTGTTCACGATATGATTTCTCCACACCAATCATGTGTGAGTGCAAATACATTATCCCTTCACGATAGCCTACAAAACAATAGTTAAAGCCAATAAGCTTTTCCTCTAAATAAGCTCCAAGTACTAGTCCACCATTTTGGACTGCTGCCAATAATTGATGTGAGGGGATAGCCTGAGTTCCCCAAATCTCTGCATTTAAACTCTGCACTTCTGCAATCTCAGTAGGTGTCATTATTTTTTGAATTCGCACTCTTTCTAACATTATGCCGATGCCTCCTTCGTATTCCCCGACTCCAAAGCTAACAATACCGCTCTTGTCAGAATTTCAACTCCCGTTACAAGTCTTGCCTGTTTAAATCTCATCTTTGGATGATGCAACCCTGGGGTTAATCCACAGCCTAAACCGAGCATACTTGTTTTTAAATGGGGGCGTTGCACTGCGTAGTGATGAAAATCCTCGCCACCTGGTGTATGAACTGGCTTTCTTAAATTCGACAATCCGGTCGCTTGGACGATCGCCTGTTCCATGATGTATTGAGCGGCAGGGTCTACCTCAGCTGCGACTATATTTGCAACTGTTCTTAATTCAATTTGTACTTTATGCAAGATTTTAGAGGAGTCAATCACCCGTTTTACACCTTGAGCAAGTGCATCCATGACATCATTTTTCTGCGCGCGAATATCAATCGTAAAGGATGCATTCCCCGGAATAATATTGCCAGATTCACCTCCCGCGTGGAATTTAGTCATTTTGATGGACACTGGAACCATTGGATCGGTATGAATGGTTCTTAAATCTTCAATAATTGTTGCTCCTACCTCAATAGCATTTACACCAAGATGTGGTCTTGCTGCATGTGCATCTTCACCAATAATTTCTCCCTCCATTAATCGTGAGGCACCATGATACAATGCAGCACAATATGTACCATCTTCAAGTTCATGCACCGGTCTTACATGGACACCGAATAAAAAGTCTAAATCATCAATAACTCCCTCCTTTAGAACAGATAAAGCACCTGTTCCTTTTTCTTCAGCTGGCTGGAATATTACACGAATGGTACCCTTTAACGACTGAGCCTGCTCTTTTAACAGCAACAGAGCACCAATAGCCATCGTCATATGTCCATCGTGCCCACAGGAGTGATTTGCTCGAAAAACACCATCTACCTCCTGCCATAACGCATCTATGTCTGTTCGCAAGCCAACCTTGGGACTGCCTTTTCCTACGTCAACATAAAGTCCTGTACTGTTTTTAAAGCGTATAGGTGAAAATCCTTCATTTATTAATAAATCAAAAATATAATTGGTGGTTTCAACCTCATGCCAGCTTACTTCTGGGTTTGCATGTAAATATGTGAAAATTTCCATTAATCTTGGCCTCAAACGATCCAATGCTTCCTTCACAGCAACCAGCCCCCTTTAATTTTCATACTAGTAAGATTATTATAACTAAAAAAAAATCTTTTCATAGAAGCTTATACCCACATTTAGCAAATAAAACGATAGCGACAGCTCTTTCCTATCAGTCACTTTATGTGTTTTATCCTCCACTTTGATACTTCTATCCTTCACTTCTGCTTCCCTATCAAAATCAATAAAAAAAGATGTAAGTACAGCCATCGATTAAACTGTACTTACATCCTTTAATTTAGTTAATACCTCGCATAGCTTTTGAAATGATTGGCGAAAGTACTAATAAAATAATCCCGATAACAATTGATAAAGAACCTAAGAAGCCAAAATACGTGAATTCGCTTACAACTTCATATACCCTAACAAGTTGTGCATTAATCGCTTGCGCTGCGGCACTAGTTAAAAACCATAGAGACATTGTTTGTGCAGCGAATGCCTTTGGTGCTAATTTTGTCGTAGCTGACAACCCTACTGGTGATAACAAAAGCTCTCCGACAACGACTAAAAAGAAAGATAAGACTAACCACCATGGACTTACTAATGCTTCTCCACCTGATAAATATGCTGGAATCATCATTACTAGGAATGATAGCCCTGCAAAGAATAAAGAATAGGCAAATTTTCGAGGAGTAGTTGGTTGTTTATCTCCCCATTTTAACCATAGCATTGCAAATAACGGAGCCATCGTAATAACGAATAATGGGTTTAATGATTGGAACCATGAAGATTGAATGTGAAAGCCACCAATATTCAACTGTGTACGCGAATCTGCGTATGTTGCTAAAATAGTAGCACCTTGCTCCTGAATTGCCCAAAACATAACTGCAGATAAAAACAATGGAATATAGGCAAGCAGACGAGATTTCTCATCCTGTGTTGTTTTTTTACTACGATACATGAAGAAAAAGAACAGCGTTGGAATGATAATTCCTAAAGCTGTAATGATTAAACTGAATACATTCATTGTCAGTACACCCGTTTTAATGCCGATTGCACCTAAAATGATAATAATTAATGCTGCCATACCGAATTGTGTAAAGACTTTTTTACGTTCTTCTGGCTTTAACGGATTATTGACTTGTAAGCCTGCTAACCCCAAATATTTTTTCTCTGTTAATTTATAAACAATTAAACCAATTAGCATACCTAACCCAGCAAAACCGAAGCCAAGGTGGAAATTATATTTTTGTCCAATTGTTCCGACAATAAATGGTGCAATGAATGCCCCCATGTTAATACCCATATAGAAAATTGAGAACCCTGCGTCACGACGGCTATCCGTTTCTGCATAAATATCGCCAACAATACTTGAAACGTTTGGCTTTAATAGGCCTGTCCCCATAACAATAAAGGCCATTGAAGTAAATAACATGGCTATACCACCTGGTAATGCTAGCAGTAAATGACCAACCATGATTAACACGCCACCATAAAAGATTGTTTTACGTGTACCTAACAGTCGATCGGCAATCCAGCCCCCAATGATCCCCGACATATATACGAGTGAACCATAAATAGCCATTATAGAGTTTGCTGTTCCACGATCTAAACCAAGTCCGCCTTGGTTCAATTCATAATACATAAAGAAAATGAGAATTGCTCGCATACCATAGTAGGAGAATCGTTCCCAAAATTCTGTAAAAAATAATGTAAAGAGCCCTTTAGGGTGTCCAACAAAGCCATTTTGAGGGACGGATTTTACAATTTCATCTTTAGTAGACATAACAATATCCTCTCCCGATCTCATTACTCAACAAAAATATTATTACCCATTATCATGAATAAAAAACTTTGTTTCATCATACTAAAGCGTTTTAAAAACTTTATCAAGAGTTTTAAAAAATGTTGAAAATTTATCATTTTTCTATAATTTCAGACTTATTTTTATATAATAATATTAAATCCTTTGATATATCTAAGTTTTCTTACTCTTCCATTACAATAAAACTATAAATAGCTATTAAATTATTCTAAAATACTTTATAATCAGATTTTTTATAGTTTTAACATATATGCTAGGATTATCCACAAAGCATTTCGAACGTAGCCATGATAAAAAGCATGCTAGAAATAGCATGCTTTTACATCAGTATGGCGATTAAATTACGTATCCCTCATATTTCGTATAATCAGCTTCCTTGACCTCAAGAGTAAGCAGTGTTCCATTTTCTTCATATTCTGTGTCATAGACAGAAGCATGTTCATTTAAATAGGACACAATATTCCCTTGTTCATAAGGTATGAGCATTTTGCACGTCACATAGTTAGCGAAAATATGTTGTCGTATCAATTGTAGTAATTCCTCTAAACCAACTCCCTGCTTTGCAGAGATCCAAATATTATCTCCACTTACAACTGGGTATGGAACATTTGCCAAATCAGCTTTATTGTAAACATAAATCGTTGGTATTCCTTCAACACCCACAGCTTTAAGTGTTTCATTCGTTACCTGCATCATAAAACCATGCTCTGCATTTGATACATCTACCACATGTAGCAATAAATCTGCATCACGCGCTTCCTCCAGCGTAGAACGGAACGCCTTTACTAAATGATGTGGCAATTTACTAACAAACCCAACTGTATCTGTTAATAAAAAATTCTTTCTATCAGGTAGTTCTATTTGACGGACAGATGTTTCAAGCGTAGCAAATAACATATCCTTTTCAAATACTTGTTTATGATCCTCCTGCCCGATTTTAGCGAGTAGTTGATTCATAATAGTGGATTTACCAGCATTTGTATAGCCAACAATAGAAACGACAGGGACAGCATTTTTGCGTCGTTGTTTACGCTGCGTCTCTCGTTGTTCCTTTACTTGCTCTAGTTCTTTCTTAATTTTTGCAATTTGATCCTCAATTTTTCGACGGTCTAGCTCTAACTTCGTTTCACCAGCTCCACGGTTTTTAAAGCCACCGCCTGTGCCACCCCCTTGGCGACTCAAAGAGGCATGTAAGCCAACTAATCGAGGCAGCATATATTGCAACTGCGCTAACTCTACTTGTAACTGTGATTCTCGTGTTTTAGCTCGGCGTCCAAAAATATCTAAAATTAACATTGTCCGATCAATGACCTTAGTCTCCAAATCACGCTCTAAATTACGAATTTGTGAAGGAGACAATTCATCATTGAAAATGATTAAATTAGCATTTGCTTCATCATAAAAGCTTTTTATTTCTTGAATTTTGCCTGTGCCTACATAATGAGATGGCGTAATACGCTCTAAATTTTGAGTAATAACCCCTACTACCTCAACATTTAAAGCTTCTGCTAAATTTTTTAGCTCCTCCACTGAATAATCAAAATGCTCATCATTTCGTAAATTGACGCCAACTAATATGGCCTTTTCTAACAATATATCGACATCCTTGATTCTATTCATCCACAATCCTCCCACCAATACCTGGTGCTTCTTACGATAAATTTTCTTCATCTTACCATATAATGCCCTAAATCATGCCGTTTTTTTCATAGCAAAAAGCGCCCCTGTAAAAGGCGCATTTTGTTTATTTCTCTTGTTTTAGTAATTCTTCGGTACGTTCAAATTCCTCTTCTATTTCTTTGTTTGGTCTATATGTCAACATACTGACAATAACAGCAACGATTAAACAAACAACGAAGCCTGGTACAATTTCATACAGTGCACCACTTAAAACTTTAATCTTACCCCAAATAAAGGCTGTTGCAGCTCCTGCTACCATTCCACTTAACGCCCCGAAATTTGTTAGCTTTCTCCAGTATAATGAAAGCAATATAACGGGACCAAAAGCAGCACCAAAGCCAGCCCATGCGAAGCCAACCAAGTCCAATATAGAACTTTCTGGATTCCAAGCTAAAATGGCGGCTACAATGGCTACAACTAAAACAGCAATACGCCCAACAAATACATAATGCTTATCCTCTGCTGTTTTATTAAATAATGCCTTATAAATATCTTCTACAAGTGCTGAAGAAGTAACAATTAATTGCGATGAAATTGTACTCATTACCGCAGCTAATATGGCGGCTAGCATAATCCCCGCAATAAAGGGATGAAATAGAATTTGACCAAGCACAATAAATACGGTTTCAGCATCTTTTAACTCACTAGCATTTTGTTCGAAATAGGCGACACCAACCAGCGCAGTCCCAATCGCACCAAATAGACTAAGCATCATCCAGCCAATACCAATACGTCGAGCCTGCTTCGTCTCTTTCACTGAGCTAATGGCCATAAAACGAACAATAATATGTGGCTGTCCAAAATAACCTAACCCCCATGCGAGCGAAGAAATAACTCCTGCTGCTGTTGCAGTTGCTGGCAATAAATTTAAATGCTCAGGATTTACCGCTTTAATAGATGCTATCGTATCCCCTAGACCCCCCGTTAAAAATAGACCAAATAATGGTACAGTTACGAGTGCCAAAAACATAATGAGTCCTTGTAAAAAATCGGTATAACTAACCGCTAAAAAACCCCCGAATAGTGTATAAGCTACAACAACTGCAGACACAATTAATAAACCTGTATGATAGTCATAGCCGAATGAACTATCAAAAAACTTACCCCCTGCTACCATTCCCGATGATACATAAAATGTAAAAAATATTAAAATAATAATACCAGATGCAATTCTTATCAGCTTTGTATGGTCACGTAAACGATTATCCAAATAACTTGGAATGGTGATGGAGTCATTTGTTACTTGTGTATAGACACGCAGTCGTGGAGCAACAATCAACCAATTCAAATAGGCTCCTACGGTTAACCCAATAGCAATCCAAGCCTCCACCAAACCAGATAAATAAATGGCTCCTGGCAAGCCCATTAAGAGCCAGCCTGACATATCCGCTGCTCCTGCACTAAGGGCTGTTACAGCAGGGCCAAGTGATCGACCACCAAGCATATAATCTGTTAAATTGGACGTTTTAACGAATGCATACCAGCCGATTCCTAGCATTGCTACCATATAAATAACAATCGCCAGTAATTGATACATGTTACCTGACATATTTTCTCCTCCTTGTGGCTTTTTCATCTATTCTACTTAAAGTAGGTATACCATAAATATACTTATATCCCTAAATTTTGTATAGTACTTAAAGTATCATCGCTCTATATAAACTGTGTTAAACTAGTGCCATCTATTACAGAATAAAGAAGGCGAAAAAGTATGATATTTGAAGAAATGAAAACTCAACTGACAGAGAGAATTTTACAGCAGCAACTTGTGACCGCGACCATTAGTCAACCACGAATGAAATCAAATGAAGTTAAGCGCATCAAGCTAAAGCCTATTTTGCTTAAGGATGTTTATCATATACAAATTGAATACCAATTTGAACGAATTTTAAAACATGAAAATGTCCCTCTAGAAGATTTTCCAGAAAGATTTGCATTATTTTTTAATGAATACCGTCAAGCGCATATTGATTTTATAGACGAAAAAGTACAAATTCAACTATCCAAAAAGAATAAAGTACTATGGAAATCAGATAAATCAGTCGCTCCCAAGCAAATTAATTTAGCGCATAATCGCCAAAAAAACTACCTACTTAAAGAGGAGCAACCATATCCATTTTTAATCCGTCTTGGCGTACAATCAGAAGAAGGAAAAATTAAAAAACAAAAATATGATAAATTCAAACAAATTAATCGCTTTATTGAATTTATTGATGATGCCCTTGCTTATTTACCAAAGGATCGTCAGGTGCGTATTTTAGATTTTGGCTCTGGAAAATCCTATTTAACTTTTGCGCTTTACCATTATTTAAAAGTTGAAAAGGGTTTAGATATTCGTGTTACAGGCTTAGATTTGAAGAAAGAAGTCATTGAAGAATGCTCCAAAATCGCAAGTGATTTAGGTTACGAGCAGCTTGAGTTTTTAGTAGGGGATATTAATGATTATAATAATGAGTCAAATGTAGATATGGTAGTGACATTACATGCCTGTGATGTTGCTACAGATATGGCTTTAGCACGTGCTGTGAAATGGGGAGCAAGAGTTATTTTAAGCGTTCCTTGCTGTCAGCATGAATTAAATCGCCAATTAAATACACCAGCACTTGACATCATGCTTCAGCATGGACTTGTACGCGAACGATTTGCTGCACTTGCTACGGATGCTATTCGAGCCGAAATTTTATCTCTTGTTGGCTATGAGGCACAATTACTGGAGTTTATCGACATGGAAAACACACCAAAAAACATTCTTATCCGTGCTTATCACACTGGTAAAAAAACGAGCTCCGAGCAGCGTGCTCGTTACGATAATTTTTTAGCCTTACTAAATGCCCAGCCATTCTTAGCGAAAGAATTAGAAACATACTTATAATTTTTTATAGTAAACACAGAAAAAAAGGCGGTCCAATATATTTGGACCGCCTTCTCTATTATAGTTCTTGTCGTAACGCTTGGATAACATCGATTTTAGTGGCTTTACGTGCTGGACGATAGCCTGAAATCATAGCCACTCCAATACTGATAGCTGCTGCAATAACAACAAGCTGCCAAGGAATTAAGGAAAATATAATATTGTTATTACTAAAAGCATCTTCACCTGTTGCAGCCTTTAAAATTAACGGTAATGCGGCATTAGCTATAAAGCTTATAGCATATGATATTGCTACTGCAATAACAGTACCCACGAGACCAATGAACGTACTTTCCATTAAAAATAATCGTTGGATAAGCTTAGGACTAGCACCAATGGCCTTTAGCACACCAATTTCACGAGTACGCTCTGTTACGGCCATTGTCATTGTATTGAAAATACCAATTGATGCAATTAATACGGCAATTGTTCCAACAAATATAAGACCAATCTTTAGAACAAGGAAAAATACATTCATTTGATCTAATTGTTCAGTAATAGAATACACGCTATAGCCTTTATCTTTAAGACTATCTAATATAGGCTTCACATTTTCTAACGTATCAGCAAAAATATTAAATTCCGAGAAAAACATTTCATCCTCTTTAACATCTACCGTTGTAGCTAAATTAGATGCTAATACTGGCTTTTGTTCTATGTCCATATAGACAGCGTTATTAATCATCCAATCATAGGAGGGCTCCTTCATCACACCCACAATTGTATAGTTCATTTTCTCTGTCTCTTTAGCTGCACTAAGGTTAGGTGCGAGTGACAATTCGATTTCTTTGCCAATTAAAGATTCCTTATACCCTTCTTCTTTACCATCATAATCTGTGCCTTCTACCTCGGCTTCTTTATTTTTTTCTTCAATAATTTTACGCTCAGCATCATTTAATAAGGTTTGAGCAAAATGATAGCCAACAATAATTTCATTTGGTTTTGATGGATACTTCCCTTCTGAAAGCTTGCCATTTACTTGCTCAAAATCCTGCATATTCGCAATATAGAGGGTAGAGCTTGTATCTCGCCCCTCAAAAAATGAGTGTGCAGATGCATTCACTGTAATCGTTTCTAGTACAGTTTCTACATGTTCAACCCCTTTTATTTCCTGTATTTGCTCATCCGTAAATGGCTCATTATCGAATACTTGAATTTTTGTTACCTTTTCATTTGATAATATATCATTGCGTAATGAATCCTGTAGACCAAACCCTACAGATGCAAGGACAATTAAAAATGCACAGCCCATTGTTGCTGCTAGCACCGTCATAAAGACACGTAATTTATTTTTCTTAATATGTTGTGTAACAAAATCTATCTGATCTTTAAATAACATGTTAAGCCTCCTCCTTAACAAGCTCACCGTCGTACATACGGAAACGTCTATGCGCTATTGTTGCTACTTCTTCGTCATGAGTAATGATGACAAATGTTAAACCAAGCTCACGATTTAAGCTTTGGATAAGCAACAAAATATCTTGCTCAGTTTCCGAATCAAGACTTCCTGTAGGTTCATCTGCCAACAGTATAGGTGGATTAGTGATCAAAGCTCTAGCAATACTTACACGTTGTTGCTGTCCACCAGACAATTCATTTGGATAATGGTCTGATACCTCTGATAAGCCAACCTTGTCCATTATTTTTTTAACCTTTTCCTTTCGCACAGCCTTCCTAACACCCTGTAACTTTAAAGGAAGTTCAATATTTTCAAACGCAGATAATCCAGGCATTAATTGAAAGTTTTGAAAAATAAAGCCAAATTGGCTCAAACGAAAAGCTGCACTATCTGCTTCTGTAAGATGAGCTGTTTCCTTTCCATTAATCTTGATAGAGCCTTGCTCAGATTTCATGAATCCCGCTAAAACTTGTAATAGGGTTGATTTCCCAGACCCACTTTTGCCAACAATTGCAACAATCTCTCCTTCCTTAACCTCAAAGTTAACTCCTTTCAATACAGGAATTTGTTTTTCCTTGCCCTTTTTTCCGATTAAAAATGTATGTTGTAAGTTCTCGACTTGAATCATTGTCATTAACGCCCCTTTCTCATTCTCTTTCTATTGTAGAAAAAAATTCTTAAAAAAGTTAAAGGATAAAAATGAAGATATTCTTAAGAAAAAGGGCACACTAAATAGAAAGCCGTTCTTTACATTATCTTTACAATTACATTGACGATTGAAAGTTCTTTGTATAATACTGGCTATTATAATCCCCTATTTAAAAGCTCTTTTATTACTATTTCCAGTTTCCAGCTTATTTTTGTGAACATTTTGTATATTACAGGAATGTAAAGTTTTGTGTAGAATGTATGAATTTTATGTAGAAAAATTAAAGATTTTGTTATGATAGTAAAGTTTAGAGGTCGATTAATTTATTTATATCCAGGAGGATTCGATTTGCATGCTTAACTCAAAAAAACAAGACCCTTTCTTTATTGCCCTGCATAAAATTGCTGAAAATATGAGAGAGGCCGTACATTACGCAAATGATTTTCGTATCAACAGTGTAGCTGACCTGAAAGAGATTAGCATTACTATGAAAAATTACGAAACGGCTGGCGATAAGCTCATTCATGATCTAATCGTCATGCTAAATAAATCATTTATGACACCTATCGAGCGTGAAGACATCTTAGAATTTGCGATTCGTATGGATGATGTATTAGATGGTACGGAGCATTGTATCGCTCATTTTGAAATGTTCTCCCTAACAGAAGTCGATGAATCAATGCGTATCTTCTTAGGATACATCTCAAAAAGTGCTGATGAAATTGTTAAAGCAACAGAAGAGTTAAAGAAAAAGAATCTTATTGGTATGCGTCCACACGCAATTCTAATTAAAGATTATGAGCGTGAATGTGATGAAGTACAACGTTCATCCATCAAACAATTATTTTTAAATGAGAAAGATCCAATTCGAATTATTAAATTTAAAGATATATATGAACAATTAGAAGATATCGCTGATTATTGTCAAAATGTTGCCAACACAATGGAAACAATTATCATGCGTAACGCGTAATTAGGAGATGGGCACTTACAATGAACACAATCATTATACTAACCGTACTGGTCGTCATCTTTGCCCTAACATTTGACTTTATCAACGGCTTCCATGATACAGCAAATGCTATCGCAACTTCGGTTTCCACTAGAGCATTACCACCACGAGCAGCCATTTTAATGGCAGCAACGATGAATTTTATCGGGGCTATTACTTTTGTTGGTGTGGCAAAAGCTCTTACAAAAGACATTGTAGATCCTTTCTCTTTAAATGCCTTTCAAGGAGACACAACAGGCTCAATTGTTATTTTAGCTGCATTAATTTCGGCAATTATCTGGAATTTACTAACATGGTATTTTGGAATCCCTTCTAGTTCATCACACACATTAATCGGTTCCATTGCAGGGGCTGCTGTAGCATCTGCGGGTTTCAACGTTTTAAACTATGGCGGCTTTACTAAAATTATCATGGCATTGGTCTTTTCGCCAATCCTTGCTATTTGTGCCGGCTTTCTGATGATGACACTATTTAAACTATTATTTAAAAATTTGAATTTATATCGTACAAATAAAGGATTCCGTACGATGCAAATTTTCACAGCAGCTATTCAATCATTTACACACGGGACAAACGATGCTCAAAAGGCAATGGGAATTATGACCATGGCTTTAATTGCTGGAGGCTTACATACAGGGGATGAAATTCCTTTTTGGGTACGTGCAGCGGCAGCAACTGCTATGGGTCTTGGTACCTCTATAGGCGGTTATAAAATTATTAAAACAGTCGGCGGTAAAATTATGAAGATCCGCCCTGTAAACGGGGTAGCTGCAGATTTAGCATCTGCATCTGTAATTTTTGGCGCTACTTTAATCCATCTACCAGTATCAACAACTCACGTAATTTCTTCCTCAATTATGGGCGTAGGCTCTGCACAACGTGTACGAGGTGTTAACTGGGGAATGGCTCGTAAAATAGTCACTACTTGGATTATTACAATGCCAATTTCTGCAGTAATGGCTGCTGTTATTTACTTATTATTATCTTTATTCTTTTAAATTACATCTAAGACTCCTGTTCATTGGTGGACAGGAGTCTCTTGTTGTTGGTATAGCCCTTTTTCAAAACGAAAGGTCTATCTCCGTTCCGACTAAATGCTTTCTTCACTCATGTTGCCGCCCACTGGAAGCTTTGCTCTGTGCGAAAGCGAAGCGACAGCAACAATTGTTTTAACTGTGCGAAAGCGAAGCGACAGCAACAAAGCGAGTAGCTCAGAACGGGATTCACCTTCATGTTGACTAAATACTCACAAAGGTATCACTGACCATTTTGATTTTCAACACTTTAAGACTCCTGTTCATTAGTGGACAGGAGTCTTAACATTGTCACACGACAAAATGAGACACATCCTTTACACTATTTGAAAAGGGGGATGCTACACAACTATGAAAATTTTTTCAGCTTTTATAACAGCACATGCAAAAGCCATTGTAGCTATTTGGCTTGTGATTTTTATTGCTATGGCCGTTTTTGCCATACAATTGCCAAGTAAGTTGCAAGGAGATGGCTTTTTTGTGGAAGGAGATCATACCTATGTCACAAAAGAGCTAGCCAAAAATTTTGATTTGCCTTCAGATACAATTTTGGTTGTTTTCGATCCAGCTAAAGATAAGGAAATTCAAGATACTTTAAAGAAGTTGGATACCATCAAGACAATCCACTCCATTCAGTCACCACTTGATGATGCTTCTTTACAAAAGAACGGCATTGCCTATGCTATGGTTCATCTGAAAAATAATATTGATAATCAAACTGATATTGTAGAGGATATTCGTTCTTTGATTGAAAAAGACGGTGTTACTGTAACAGGTGGACCCGTTATTTCTGCAGACATTAATACAGCCAGTCAAAAAGATTTAGCGTCCGCAGAAGCAATAGGCTTGCCAATTGCAATTATAGTCCTATTACTTGCTTTTGGGACTGTTGTAGCCTCTATACTACCAATTATTATTGGTGTTGTCACAGTTGTCACTGCATTTGGCGTTATGACATTGCTTAGCGGTAATGTTAACTTATCTATTTTTGTATTAAATATAGTACCTATGCTTGGACTAGCTTTAAGTATCGATTTTGCTCTATTGTTTATTAACCGTTATCGTGAGGAACGGGCTCATACTTCCATCCCTGAGGCCATACAAATCGCTATACAAACCGCTGGAAGATCTATTATTTTTTCAGCCGTATGTGTGATGATTGGTTTGGGTGCGATGATAGTTATAGACGTTGAAATTTTCCATAACATTGCATTAGGTGGAACGATTGTGGTATTACTGGCAGTGTTATCTGGCCTTACGCTACTACCTGCTACGATGATGCTCTTAGGAGATCGCTTAAATAAATGGCGTTTAATACGTGTAAAGCCCGGTGGAGCTAATCGATGGCGCGGCTTTGCAGGCTTTGTTATGAAGTATCCAGTAACGATTGTTATTGCAGCATTATTCCTATTAGGTATTGGTATGATTCCATTGAAGGATATTGAACTTAAAATACCTCAAGTGGATTCATTACCGACTAAATATGATGCACGTACAGCCTATGATAAATTAGATGACACATTTGGGCTTGGTGAAACCTCGACATTATACTTGCTCGCTGATCGAAAGGAAGGATGGGAGAATCATGAGGCGAGAGAGCTTATTTATACGATTCAGGAAAAGCTACTTGCTGATCCATTAGTAACGAATGTGTCAACGATTTATACGGCTGCTAACATCAACACACCTGAGGAACTGAATGCTTCCTTGGAAATTCCACAGGTAGCAGAGCAATTACAGCCCGTTCTAAGTACGTTTACTAAAGAAACTCAGCTATTTATCCCAATTACATTAGATGCAGCCGGTTCTTCATCTACTGCGCAAAAATTTGCTCGAACATGGAAAGATAAGGATTTAGGCGTTGATTTTGCACTCGGTGGGCAGGCAAAATTCAATCAAGAAATCTTCGATGAAATTGCCAATAAAATTGTATTGGCTATTTCTATTATTCTTATTTCAACATTTTTTATTTTAATGCTCGCTTTCAGATCCGTATTAATTCCACTAAAGGCGATTATTATGAATATTATTGGTCTTTCTTCTGCCTTCGGAATACTCGTCTATATTTTCCAATATGGACATTTTGGTATCGATGCAGGTTCAATTGTCCTGATTATTCCAGTTATTGTTTTCTGTCTGGTGTTTGGCTTAAGTATGGATTATGAAGTCTTCTTAATTTCACGTATTCAAGAGGAATATTTAAAAGGCGTAGATAATACACGTGCCACAATTGATGGACTTACTTCTACTAGTCGTATTATTACATCTGCAGCACTTATTATGATTGTTATTACAGGTGCCTTTGCCTTTACGGATGTAATGCCTGTTAAACAAATTGGTGTAGGTATAGCCATTGCCGTTGCAATTGATGCGACCATTATCCGTCTTATGCTTGTACCTAGTCTCATGAAGCTGTTCGGTGACTGGAACTGGTGGCTACCCTTTGCTAAAAAAAATAAGTAAGATCAAAAAATCCGCTTCCTTTGTAAGGGCTGCGGATTTTTCCTTTTATGCATAAATATTGTTATACCATTCTTTTGCTGCTACTACTTCAGGCATAGTCAGCTGGTGACCAAAATTAAACCATTTAGTTGTCACATTTGCACCCGCTGAAGTTAAAAGTGCCCCTAAATCCTCTGATTCCTGTGCAGTACACATCGGATCATTTGTACCAGCACCGATAAAGACAGGAATAGATGAAAGTTTCGGAAGTTCTATGCCTCTTCTTGGTACCATCGGATGATGAAGAATAGCACCTGCTAAAGCATTCTCATAATGGAATAATAGGCTTGCAGCAATATTTGCACCATTTGAATAGCCAATAGCTACAACTTGTTTGCGGTCAAATCCATGCTGCTGTGCTGCCTCTGATAAAAAGTCATATAATTCCTTTGTACGGAAGATTAAATCCTCCATATCAAAAACACCCTCCGCTAAACGACGAAAGAAGCGTGGCATGCCATTCTCTAACACATTCCCACGAACGCTTAAAATGCTTGCAGTTTCATCAATTTCCCTTGCAAGACCAATCAGGCTCTCCTCATTTCCACCTGTACCATGTAGTAACAACAATACTGGCTTTGTTTCATCTGTTCCTTTATAAAAAACGTGCTGCATAAACAGTCCACCTTCCAATTATCTTGAATTCGAGATAATTGTAGCCTGTGGTAAAATTAAATTCAAGCTCTTTGACTTATTTATTTCACGATTTTCACTATTTGGCTGTTTCTCGTGGTCATTGTAAAATTTAGTAATCGTGAAAACTGAAAATAAACACGCCGCAACAACAACTACAATTACTATTCCCACTAATTTTTTCCCATTCATTGACCCTGTTCCCCCGAACTACTTATTTCTTATTCCGAAAACCTTCTTCTAGTAAATATTCTTTTGCAGCATCATACGTACCAAAAGCTTCTTCTAAATTTTCTCCATGATAAACATTCCAAGAACGCTGCTCAAAGGCTAATGTTAATTGTACATTATCTCTACTTTGCCATATCTCAACAATCGGCTCTTGTTCATCCTCTTCCTCTGATAAATATTGAATAGCATCTTCAATAATTTCACGAAGTCGTTGCTCATCATAATCACGTATATTCACTAAGCCTTTATCATTCGCCTCTTCCTCATAACGCAATAAATCTCCAACAAAGACAAATCCGTTGCCATTTGGATGAAGCTTTTCTACAACAATGGTCTTTTCATACAGGCTGTCCATAAAATGATAATTTAAGCGCTTTAAAGAAATTTCCTTCTTAGTAAGCTCAGAAAATGATTCGATGATACCTTGTTTTTGTTCAAATGTTAGCATGTAAAATGCTCCTTTTCTATACAATCTTCCTACAGTATAACTTATTTTTTCTGTTATAACGAAGTGAAATAGGACAAGCACTATTAATGAATAGCTCTTGTCCTATTTTACTTATGTTGTTTTAAACATCTTGTCTTTTACAAACTGAATCACATGTGCTACATATAGTTCTCGATATGGAACAAACTGTGCAGCACTAACTGGACGCACAATTTTTGCTCGTTGACCGTCAGGGAAGTATTCATAGCCTTCAATATTAAGAGTGGCTGTTTTTCCTAAAAAGAAGGCCTCTGCCTCATTTAAATCGGCTCTCACAACCCCTGACACTTCCTCATATTGAAGATCAAAAGAATCCCAATCATGTTTGAATGGATATATGTAAACATGGCAAAATTCATTGTCGATCATATTTTCCGAAACTATACTACAGGATGTCATGCCCATTTTTACGACATCATCCACATTGATAGCAAGACCCAGCTCTTCCTTTACTTCACGAATTCCTGATTCAACTGTCTCAACGGCTAATAAATGCCCTGCTGCTGTTATATCCAGCAAGCCTGGGTAGTCTTTTTTCTGTGCACTACGGATTTGAAAATAGATATAATTCTCATTGACAAGCCAACAGTGGAATGTTTCATGCCACAGCCCTTTCTCATGTACCTCAGCTCTCGTTGCTGTTCCAATTTGTTCATGCTGCTCATTAAAAACCTTCACAATTTCTTGTTCCATTTTTTCGACTCCTATACTGACTTCGTAGCCCTTTTCTTAATTGCGTTACGTTGATCATAAATATTGGATACGATAACCTTTAATACGGCATAAAATGGCACAGCAATAATAATTCCGATAAAGCCCGCAATATTACCTGCTGCTAAAATTATCGTAATAACTGTTAATGGATGTATATCTAGTGTTTTTCCCATAACATTTGGTGTTATAAAGTTACTATCAATTTGCTGCGCAACAAGTGTTACAACTGATACCCATATTACAAGAACTGGATCCTGTATTACTGCAACAATTAAAGCTGGTGTAAAGGCAATCCAAGGTCCAATAAACGGAATCATATTCATAAAGAAAGCGAATATGACAAGGAGCAATGAATACTCTAAACCAATAATTAAATACCCAACGTACATAATAAGCGCTAATAAAAAGCTAATTTGCAGCTGTCCTTGAATATAGCTACGTAGAACATCATCAATTTCACTTAATGTTTTTTTAATCCATTCACGACGTTCACCACTGAAATATTTATAAATCGAAGGCGCAAATTTCTCGTGATCCTTCAACATAAAAATAAAGAAGAACGGAATTAAAATAGCTAGTAAGGAGACAGACACTATAGATTGTAAGAAGGAGACAAGCCCTTTACTTGCCACTACCGCAATATCCTGTACGGAGTTTGCCATTTTATCAATAATATCTTTTAACTGTGTTGGGAAGTTATCCTTATTTTGCAACAGATAGTCCGTTGCATCTTGAATACTTGTGCTAATACTTGCACTTATATTCGCACTAATCATAGGTGCATTCTTTACTAATTTATTGACCTGCTCTGCAATCGGATTTCCTATAATCCATCCAAAGATGCCTGCAATAGCAATCAACCCTATAATAATTGTTAATATACTTGCCCACCGCGGGAATTTACGTTTTTCCAAAAATCGCTGAATTGGCTCTGTCACATAGTATAAAACACCACCAAGTAATAGAGGCACAAAAATCGCTTTTAATAGGATAACTAGCGGTGAAAAAATCCAATGAATCTCCACAAAATATTTAATGATTAGTAGTGTTAATAATATCCCTACGCCTACTTGAAACCAAACTTTTCTTGTCACTCTCATTCACTTCCTTTTTTCACAGTTACTGAAAATACTACTGATATATTAACCATTTCGCAAGTATCCTAGTATTGATTGTTAAAATAAAATTTACTATACATACATTCACAACTAAAAAATTCGCACACTTTCACAAGTATTTACTCAGTGAAAGTGTCACGAATTTAAATAATCAAGTGTGTATAAGATTTATAGTGCCGCGTCGTCTACTGAATTTAGGTACGCCTTGATTTCACCAATAACTGATTCGACACAGCCATCCTCAAATGGTGATATTAAGCCAGCCTCTTTTACAAGCTTTGTGAAGGACATAGAACCACCTAAGCCGCATAAATGTAAATAGTCCTTCCACGCTTCCTCAAACTCTTCTCTTGAGCGCTTCCAGAACTGGAAGGCACAAATTTGTGCTAGCGTGTAATCAATATAGTAGAACGGGCTTGCATAAATATGACCCTGACGTTGCCAAATTCCTCCTGCTTCAAGGTAATTATTATGATCATAGTCACGATGTGGTAAATACGTTTCCTCAATTTTCTTCCATGCTGACTTGCGCTCAGCAGGTGTCATTGTTGGATTTTCGTATATTACATGTTGGAACTCGTCTACCGCAACACCATATGGTAAGAATAATAGACCACTACTTAAATGTGTAAATTTATATTTCTCTGTGTCCTCTTTAAAGAACAGCTCCATCCAAGGCCATGTGAAGAATTCCATACTCATTGAGTGAATTTCACAAGATTCAAATGTTGGCCATAAGTATTCTGGAATACCGATGTCACGACTTGAATACACTTGGAAGGCATGTCCAGCTTCATGTGTTAATACATCTATATCACCTGAAGTACCATTAAAGTTTGAGAAGATAAATGGTGAATGATAGTTTTCGATAAATGTACAATACCCACCGCTTTCTTTCCCTTTCTTCGCGACTAGGTCCATTAATTCATGATCAATCATGAAATTGAAGAATTCACCCGTTTCTTGTGATAATTCCTCATACATTTTTTTACCGTTCTCTACAATCCAAGCTGGATCACCCTTTGGAGTTGCATTTCCTGATAAGAAGTTTAATGCTTCATCATAGAATTTAAAATCAGAAATACCAATTCGCTTTGCCTGACGCTCATACAGCTCAGAAGCAACTGGTACAATTAAATCGCGAACCTGATCGCGGAATTTCTTCACCATATCTGCATTATAATCAATACGGTTCATGCGAACATAGCCTAGCTCCACATAATTTTTATAGCCTAGTTTAACGGCAATTTCATGACGTACCTTTACAAGCTCATCATAGAGTCGATCAAATTCTTCTTCATGCTCAGCAAAAAAGCCAAAGCGTGCTTCTGTTGCTGATTTACGTATTTCACGATCAGTGGACTCTGCAAATGGTCCAAGCTGAGCAAGTGTTAATGTTTCCCCATTAAAATCAATTTGTGCGGAGGCTACTAGTTTATTATATTCAGATACCAGCTTGTTCTCCTTTTGCATTAAATCAATGACTATTGGTGAAAAGCCTTTAATTTGATAAGTTGCTAAATCGAATAGCTGCTGACCCCATTTATTCTCTAATTGTTCACGAAATGGAGAAGCTATCAATGCTTTATAATATTCTGTAGTTACCTCTTCTAGCTCGGGACCCACCTCATCGAAATAATCACGCTCTGCTTGATAAAATTCATCATTTGTATCAATTGATGCACGTATATACACTAAATTCGCCATTGTAGCATAATCATTACTTAAAGCGTTGAGTTGCTGAATGATGCTACTTTGATCATCCATCGTCTGCGCACGTTTAAATTGCTCAATTAAAGATAATTGCTGCTCTTTCATTTCTTCAATATTTGGTCGACGGTATTCATAGTCTTTAAACGTTTTCATAGAAGTCCCCTCTTTCATACACCGTTATATTTCTATTATATGCCAAATATCTAGTATTAAGAAACAATTTAATAGCCAATTATATATGTTTTTAATAATGCTGCTCTTTCACGTAGCTTTAACTTTGCTTCTACTGATTTTGGTGTTTTGGCCGCCACCACATCTACCTCTAGATCCAATGTTTCAGCTAAATATTTTGCTCGCTTTAAATGAAAATCATTGGAGACAATCGTAACATGCTTCGTTTCCTTCGGTAGTAGTTCCTTTGAAAATAGTAAATTTTCATAGGTTGATGTAGATCGATCTTCTGCTATTATTCTGCTAGCTTCGATGCCATTGTTTAGTAAATATTCAAGCATAACTGAAGCCTCAGTCTGATCTTCATCCGGCCCTTGTCCGCCAGAAACAATTACTTGGACATGAGGGTATTTCTTTAGATACCTCACAGCCTCTTCCAATCTATTTTTCAATGAAAGCGATGGAATGCCCCCTGGTTTTACCTTTGCACCTAGTACAATCATATACGCAGCTTTTCCGTTTGCAGCTGGCTGAACGCCTTCCTTCATCTCTTCACCTAGCCAAATATACATGCCAATACATATGACAATGCTTAATAAGCCTAGTCTCATCACCCATTTTTTCATGATATTTTCCTCCCCTACCTTTTATTAACGTTTAGGAAAGAAAAAAGGATGCTTGTCCGGTGCTACGGCACAAACATCCTGTTCAATTATCTTAATATAAAGCGTCTAATTGATTCCTGTAATGCTGTTATTTCGTCTGTTAAATCATTAGAAGATTCACTAACCAATTGAATCGCACGCTGTTGCTCATCCACTGAGGCTGTTACCTCCTCTGATGCAGCGGCATTTTTCTCACTTATCAAGGCAATACTTTCAATAGAGTGCATAATGTGATTCTTCGAGCTATTCAAATATGCTACGCCCTCAGTCATATCCCCAATGACTGCAATTATTTTCTCTACCGCTAATTCAATTTCCTTGAAGGAGGACTCAGTAATAGCCACAGAGTCATTTTGCTGATGAACGATGACATTTGTTTTCTTCATCTCGTCGTTTACTAAATTGGTTTCGCTTTCAATTCCCTTTAAAGTTGTTCGAACTAGTTCAGTTGCAACAGATGTTTGGTCAGCAAGCTTTCTTACCTCCTCAGCCACAACTGCAAATCCCTTACCATGTTCACCAGCTCTAGCTGCCTCAATGGATGCATTTAATGCAAGAAGATTTGTTTGATCCGAAATCTCCGTAATCGTACCGACAATTCCTTCAATTTCTCTTACTTTCTCAATTAAACTACTGAATACTGATTGTACAGTGTAAATTAATGTTGAAGATTCTTGTGATTTTTCTTTTAACCTATTTAAGTTGACAAGCCCTTCCTGATTGGATTGTTTCATATGTTGGGAGGCATCAAATATTAATTCATTCTTATCATGCAGTACTTCAATCTGCTGCGCAAAATCAATAGCCGTTCGATTTGTATCCTCAGAATCCGAAGCTTGCTTTACAGCCCCTTTTGAAACCTCATTAATTGCTTTTACTATTTCATCCCCATAAGCATTTGTTTCCTCAGCGACAGATGTTAAATTTGATGATGTTGATTGAATCTCTACAATGGCTTCCTCTACATCCGTAATTAACGTTTTTAATTGATCGACCATTTCATTGAAGCCTTCATTTAACTGCCCAATTTCATCTGAGCGTTGTAAATCTTCAATTTCTACTGTTAGATTCCCTTTAGCTACTTCACGCACACGCTTAGATAGCTTTTGAACAGGTACTGCTAAATGTCTAGAAACCATTATGACAACTGCAGTTCCAATAATGACGGCCCCCAATAATGTTATGCCAATAACAAATAATAATGAATGAGCTTCCTTATTAAAGTCTTGCATATATGTACCTGATGCTATGATCCATCCCCAATTAGGATCCTTAGCAGAATAAATAATTTTATCGGCTAATACATCTTGACCAGGTAGCTCGAATTCATACTCCGTAAAACCTCCTCCCGCAAGTGCTTTTTCTGTTACTTCACGAATAAAATAATTACCGCTGCTATCCTGATCCTCCCATAGATTATCCCCTTCTCTAGTTGGATGAGTTGTTAATGTCCCCTTATCATCTAAGACATAAATATAGCCGTACTCTCCTAAATCTCCAGGATAATTAATTGGCCGCTTTCCCTCACTATCCTTTGGCCCGAGAAATGCCTCACGCACTCGCTCCTGAGCCATCTCCAAAGGGATGTCTCCTTTTTCTACACTTTCATTTGCGAGCTCAATTAATTGCAAAGCAGATTCAACACTATTTTTAATAACTTGTTCCCCAATATCCTCCATACCATTTTTAGCTTTACCATAGCTAACTAAACCTATAATTAAACTAGGTATTATTAATAATGCTAGTGAAATGATAATCAGTTTCCCCTGTATCGAACGTAAAAACTTCATGCTTTGACCCCCTTTTTTTCTCGCTCATCAGATGTATTATTATATATTATGTTATGGTTTGAAAATTTTCACAATGGGTAAAACGCATTTATGCACGAATTATTTGATTATTTACACAAATATGCTTATATTCATACTTTTATGCTAATAAAGAAACTATCTTTCCACAGGGGAAGTCCCCATTGAAAGATAGTTTTTTGACTTTTATGCTAATTTACATGTATTGATTGCTTCTCTATTACTTCCTTCGTTCCATGTTAATGCTAGTAAATTCGTTTGATCGGCATTACTTACTCATTGTGCTAGCCTTTTAACTATTTCGACTGCATTTCTATGATATTAGGGTTATCCACGCAACTAAAGCTAGTAAAGTAGCGAAAAGGGTGGGGATTGTTAGAATTATACCTATTTTCATATATTGCACCCAGCTTATTTGAATATCCTTCTGTGCCAATATATGAAGCCATAATAATGTTGCAAGTGAGCCAATCGGTGTCATTTTTGGACCTAAATTGGAGCCAATGACATTTGCATAAATTAGCCCTTCTTTTATAATCCCTGTAGCATTTGTATCTGCAATAGCTAACGCATCAATCATAACAGTAGGTAAGTTATTCATGATAGCTGACAATACCGCTGCAACAAACCCCATCGTAATTGTCGAGACAACTAACCCCTGTTGAATAGCATGCTCTAATAAATCTGCAAGCAACCCCGTCATCCCTACATTTTTCAAGCCGTAAACCACCACATACATCCCAATAGAAAAGAATACGATATTCCATGGTGCTCCTTTTACAACCCGCTTTGTATCGACCGTATCACTTTTGCGCGCAAGCCAGAAAAAGATTGCCGCTACACCACATAGAATAAAGGATACTGGAATTGTTAAAAGCTCACTCGTAAAGAAACCAATTAATAGAATAGCTATTACATACCACGAAAGTGAAAATAATTTTTGATCACGAATTGCCAGTTTCGGGTTTTCAACTGCCTCTAGAGAATAGGCTTTAGGAATTGAACGATGAAAAACAATATAAAGTACAACAATGCTTATCAGTAAAGAAATGATATTGGGCAGAAACATATGTAAGGCATACTCCATAAACCCTATATCAAAATAATCTGCTGACACAATGTTTGTTAAATTACTAATGACTAAGGGTAATGAAGTCGTGTCTGCTATAAAGCCACTCGCAATAATGAATGGGAAAATCATTTTTTCAGTTAAATGGAGCTTACGAACCATAGCTAAAACAATCGGGGTTAGTATCAATGCTGCTCCATCATTCGCAAATAAAGCTGCAACAATGGCTCCAAGACAGGCAATATAAATAAATAACCGAATACCACTGCCCTTAGCAAGTCGTGCCATATGTAGAGCTGCCCACTCGAAAAAACCGATTTCATCTAAAATAAGAGAGATTAAAATAATGCCAATAAATGATAAAGTGGCATTCCAAACTATCCCTGTAACCTCTAAAACGTCATGCCAAGTAACAATCTTTAATGCCAATGCTAACAGAGCTCCTATACAGGCAGACCAACCTATAGATAATTGGCGTGGCTGGACTATAACAAAAAATAGCGTTATTAAAAATAAAACAATTGCTAAAACCGTTTGCACAAGTCTCCCCCTAATTAAAAACCAGTAGCGTTTATGCTACTGGTTTTCTTAATTATTCACCTAAATCTGCATTATGGAAAACATTTTGTACGTCTTCTAAATCTTCTAATGCATCAATTAATTTTTCAAATTTCGCTATATCGTCACCCGTTAATGCTACTTCTGTTTGTGGAAGCATGGACAGCTCTGCCACAGTGAATTCCTGTACACCAGCAGCTTTTAAAGCTTCTTGTGTAGCAAAGAATTGATCTGGCTCTGCATAAATAATAACTGTATCCTCTTCTTCTAGGATATCACGTGCATCAAGGTCCGCTTCCATTAAAATTTCAAGAACTTCATCTGCTGACTTGCCCTCTAAACCGATTACGGCCGTAGAATCAAACATGTAAGCAACTGACCCACTTACACCCATATTCCCATTATTTTTACCAAATGCTGCACGTACATCAGAAGCAGTACGATTAACATTATTAGTTAAAGCATCAACGATAATCATTGTACCTGCTGGTCCGAATCCTTCATAACGTAATTCATCATAGCTTTCATCGCCAGCGCCTTTTGCTTTTTCAATTGCTTTTTCAATAATATGCTTAGGAACACTATATGTTTTTGCTCGTTCAAGAACAACTTTAAGCGCACGGTTTGATTCAGGATCTGGTTCGCCCGATTTAGCTGCCACATAAATTTCACGTCCAAATTTTGCATAAATGCGACTCGTACTTTGGTCTTTAGACGCTTTCTTTTCTTTAATATTGTTCCATTTACGACCCATTGTTTCCACTCTCTTTCAACATGTAAGTTTATCAAAATCATAGATGCGAAATTACACATCTGTATATGGTAAATCAATTATGCCTAGGCATAATTGCGTCTGGAATCGGCTTTGTGCTACACAAAGAATTCCTTTTCGATTCCGTGACATCCGCCGGAGGCTTTAACTTCTTTCAGCGGGTGTTTGGACACCCTCTAAAAAGTAAATAAAATTCGTATTCATCTCACCACCTATAGAGGTGGGAAACTTCTGCTGAAAGAAGTTAAATACTTATCGTATCTTTACTCTGCAAATAATAACACAAAATACGCTTGCAAAGCTAGGTGTACCAATGTTTAACACTAAAAATAAATTATGAAATTTTCCGTTATTAAGGCGGCTGACCATCAATTTCCTACAGTTTTTGTTCTCCTTTGATTTTTTCTAGTAAAGCATAGCAGCCCTCTAAAACTAAATCATAGGTTTCTTGAAAATTCCCTGTATAGTATGGATCAGGTACATCTTTTTGATGGATCGTTAAATCTAAAAAACGAAAAATCTTTGACGAATCCGGATTGCCTAGCATTGCTCGAATATTTCGTATATTACTTTCATCCATACCAATAATGTAATCAAATTTTTCAAAGTCTGTCTTGTGCAATTGGCGTCCTTGCATTCCTTTTATGGAGATGCCGTATTCTTTAAGCTTCTCTTGAGTTCCTTTGTGAGGAGGTTCACCAATATGCCAAGAACTTGTAGCGGCTGAATCCACTGCTATTTTATGAGTCAAGCTCTCCTCCTCAATCAAATTACGCATAACTGCTTCCGCCATTGGAGAGCGACAAATATTCCCCAAACATACAAAAAGTACATGAATCATTTTCCATATCCTCCTACAACAAAGCACCCAAAATCAAACGTGATTCTGAGTGCTCTTTTAATTGAATATACTAACGTTCAGTAAATCTTCTCAAAATAACAGTGACTTTATTTTTTCACAACTGCAATGCGCTGTTCTAATTCCTCTGTTAAAGACATTAGTTCATGCTCTAATCGATGTGTGAATTCATCGCGTCCTTCTTTGCCTTTCCCCGTAACATAAAAGGGTTCACCATAAATTAGATAACCTTTTCCACGTTTAAAAACATCACCAACATTACGCGCACCCACGTATGCGGCTGGTACGATTTGTGCTTTGGACAGTTGTGCTATTGTAATAGCACCCTGCTTTAAATCTGTACCTTCTGCACTTCTAGTACCTGAAGGAAATATACCAACAATTTTCCCCTCCTTCAATAATTGAGAGGGAATTTTAATAACACTAGGACCAGGATTATCGCGGTCAACTGGGAAAGCATTTAAACGTTTAATAAGCCAGCCAAGTCCCTTCATTTCAAATAATTGCTTTTTAGCCATAAAATGAATTTCTTTAGGATACATCGCAACCCCTAAATTTAAAATATCAACATAGCCTGTATGGGTACATGCAATAATATATCCACCTTCTTCTGGTAAGTTTTCTTCCCCATATACCCGAGCCTTTGAGCCCATTAATTTTAAAAACACTTTGACAACATTTGCTGCTAATTTATACACTGTTTCATTCCTACCTTATTTCAATAGTTATCCCCATTGTAATCGAAAAGACCAGTATACTGCAATTGCATAAGTCCATTCAACGCTATCCGCTATAGCTATCTTTATTATCTATCTTTCTTCTTGTCAAAACAATTTCATCAAAGTATTGTGTATAGGCAGAATCACCTGAATAAGATAAACATAAATATTGCTTTGCACGTGTCATACCAATATAAAGACGTGAAGCTTCCTGTTCTAAATCTTCCTCTAGATACCAAGGTGTATTATCAAGATTCACAATAAATACTACTTGAAAATCCAAGCCTTTACTGCTATCAATTGTACTAATTTTGACCGATTCTTCATTGCGCTCAAAGGCACGTTTGCTGTCAGCCGATTCCGCAATCCAATAATACGGAATATTTAATTCTCGTAGCTTTTGCTGTAAAATGGCTACATAATCCTGTCCCTTACTCTTTCGTACCCTGTATAAAATAAGGATTTCATGATATGGGATTTTCTTTTCAACATGCAATTTCCGGATTTGTAATGCTACAATTTGAGCCTCTTCAAAGAAATTATTGCGGCGAATGATTGCTGGTTCTTCTCCTTTACGTCTTGTACTTTGCGGAGCAATAATTTCGCCCTCTATCTCCTTTGACACAACCTTATTTTTAAGTATGGAGAAATGTTGATAAAAATCCCAGGCAAACTTCACAATTTGGGCTGTATTACGATAATTAATACTTAATACCCTTGATCGACCTTGGAAGTTTAAACCCGTATCTTGAATATAAGAGCGTGCTCGTTTATAAATTGATTGAGCACGGTCCTCAACTAAGAGTAGTGACATGGTATCAGGGTTTAGTAAATTTGCCACTAATTTAAACCATTGACTCTCAAAATCTTGCCCCTCATCAATCATAATAGCATCGTATTTTGGTAATATAGCTTCGCCCTTTTCTAACTTTTCTAGTAAAAGTGGTATTCTTTCCTCAGAGGTTTTTAAATCCTGTCTTAAAAATGCATGAAAATTGCGGACTTGTATTTGATGAGATTTCTCTTGGAAGCCATCTATTCCCTGTGAAAAATCAAAATCAAACAAACTATCAGGGGTGTGCATCATATGAAAAATCATTTGCTCTATTGCCCTAGCGAGAGAAATATTGTAGCACAAAATGAGTATTTTCCAATCAGGATGCTGCTTAGCTAAAATCTTGGCTCTAGCTGCCAAAATTAAAGTTTTACCACTCCCAGCCACTCCACGGATTAGTCGATTTTTATCACCAATCTGCTTTGCTAATTTTTCCTGATGTAAATCCATTGTTTTGATATCATGCAACGACAGTAATAATTGATCCTGATAAGGAACAGGTGCTTTAAATTCTGCACTTATTCTGACCTCTGGAAATAAGTGATAGCGTATTCTATTGATATCCTCTGGTGTTAGAGGTTCCTTTAATCGGAATGGCATACTGAACATATTCATAATTTTTTCAAAAAGATTTTCCTCTGAAAAGCCTTCATAGTCCGGATCAATTTCATCTCTAGTTAAACAAAAATTGGGCTCTACTATACTGTAAAGATCATGTTCAATAAAGTCACTTTGTGTCATTCTTGTAAATACCGCACCTGCTCCACAGGGGAATTTAAGTTTAAATTGATATTTACCTTCCAATTGCACAAGACCTTTATCCTTTTTAAGTGCATCACATAGATGGAACATATAGTCTTTTGCTTGCTTATATGGACTTTTAACCGTTGTTTGATTTCCTTTAGCAGAACGAATCATCCAAGTATCCTGGTTGACATGCAATAAGGTGTGCTTAGTATAATCCTTCACCTCAAGTACAATTAACCCTAAATCAGGACCTAAAATAACAAAATCCGGCCTTCTTCCTAAAATTTCAGGCTCATAGTAAACAATATAATCATCAGGCAAATATTCCTTTAATGTTCGAAAAAGTAAGCGTTCACCAATTGTTGCAGTGGAACGTATTGTTTCCGGCATGGTCATTGCCATACGCACACCTCCATCTCTATTACCTCACTTACTTCTTCTCCAGAAACGACAAAACTCCTGTTTTTTTCACAGGAGTTTCCAAATTTCTTCAAAGTTATACTCGGCCCACTAATATATCAACATCAATCGTAATTTCATTTAAACGGATAGCAGCGCCTTCTTTTTTATGCCACCCCATTGGCGTCATTTCAAGCAATGCGGAGATTAGTTCAGTAGCAAATGGTGTCGTATAGGTGATGCGCTTCACACTTACTTCCATAAAGCTTTCTTTAAAACGAGCAACTATTTGGTCATTTGAATAGGACTCCTTGTCCGAATCCGCATATAATTGTGCTCGAAGCTCATGCAAATACCTACTTTGAGGGACAACTTTTACTACACAACCACCTGGAGTTAGTAAACGTTTAAATTCTTCGTAATTTGCGGGTGATAGCATATTTAAAATGGCATCAAAGCTCGATTTTGCAAATGGACTTTTCGACAAATCACCCACACACCAAATCTGCTCTGGATAATGTCTAGATGCAGCAAGTATTCCTTCCTTCGCAATATCAATCCCCACACCAATGCCTTTTTTCTCAGCCATTATACGGGCTAAATGTGAGCCCTCCCCACAGCCAGTATCAAGCACGGTTTGTGCAGGAGCAATTAGTTCTATAATTTTATCTTCAATTTCATCATAAATGCCACTATCAATAACCGTCTTACGAGACTCAAAGAGCTCCTTGCTATATTTTGAAGCAGCTCCATGTGTCAGCATATTAATGTAGCCTTGCTTGGCAATATCAAAAGAATGATTGGCTGAACATACCATTCTCCCTTGCTCCTGTATCGTCATGGATTCCTGACAAATTGGACAGGCAAAAAGTGATAGATTATTATTCATTAAAGCCGCTCCAGCAGCTCGTTTAGAAAGTGCCCCCATTTAATGTTCCTCCTTTTGTTCTGTCGGCGAAACAAGCGCATAACGCTCCCATTTACGACTTTTCCATCTAAAGTATACGATAATCGCTCTCATCCATTCATCTGCTGATATCGCTAGCCAAATACCTACTAGACCCCAATCTAAAACAAAGACGAATAAATACCCCAAAGGAAGACTCATACAAACCATTGATAAAAAGCCAATCTTCACAGGAAATCTAGCATCACCAGAGGCACGTAATGAGTTAATAACCACAATATTCATTGTACGTCCCGTCTCAAGCAAAATACTTAATGCTAATACAGAGGCACCAATAGCAATAATCTCTGTATTATCCGTAAAAACATGCATTAATGGCTTACGGAAGATTGTCACAATCGCCACCATTGCAAATGTAAATACAAAGGCTGCACGTACACTTTTCCAAAGCTGTTGATAGGCCTGATCCTTATTGCCAGCTCCAACATAACGGCCAATAATAATGGCTGTTCCTGTACCAATTGCAATGGCAAATAAATACGTAAACATTGAAATATTCATTGCATATTGTCTCGCTGCCAATGTCTCAGCCCCTAAATATGTTGCATAGTATAGGAAAACTATCTGACAGAATTGATAAAGCACCTGCTCAAATGCAGAAGGCAAACCGATGTTTAATATTTTTCGAATATAGTCCTTTGAATACTCAAAATAATATTCTAGCTTCACTCTTACCTCCATCACCTGATACAGCAGCCAGAAAAATACTAGAACTGCTAATCCACGGCTGATAACAGAAGATATAGCTGCTCCCTTTACACCTAGCTCAGGTAATCCTAAGTTACCAAAGATTAAACCGTAATTTAAAATAACATGCAGCACATTCATTCCTAGTGATACATACATTGTTTGTTTCGTCCAACCATGCACGCGAATTATTGCTGCTAATGCATTGATAATTGCCTGTAAAAAAATAAAGCTTCCTATAATGACTAAATAGCTTTGGGCATATTTAAGTACTTCTCCCTGTAAGTTCATCATTGTCATTAGATGACTTGCGAAGAAGAAAAAAAGCACACTCATAATGATTCCTACAACCATGTTCATCGTAACTGCCAAAGCTGATATCTTCGCAGCTTCAAAAAAGCGCCTTGAGCCTAAATATTGAGATACAACAATCGATGCACCGTTACCAACTACTTCAAGTATTAAAATCGCAATATGAATATATTGATTGGCTGCACCAACCCCAGATACAGCATTATCAGATAAAGCACTTAGCATAAAAGTATCAGCAAGGCCCATTAACATAAATAAAAATACTTCTAAGAAAATCGGCCAAGTTAAATGAAATAAGCTTAACTTGTTTGTGTCTTTACTATCACTTTCTCTTACTGTAGTTGCCAATACATTTCACTTCTCCTATTTCCATTAAAATAAATAGTATCTTATCATAGATTTCGTGACTGTAAAGAATTTTCTAGTGTAATAAAAAGTAAAACAGCCTATCCACTTAAAAACCCCTTTCACCACATCATGTGAAAGGGGTTCCTATCATGTTAAACAATTAGCCTGTAATTGCCTACGTTTATCTACTGTTAATCCAAATTCCTGCTCTAAAAAGGCAGCCTTTGAACCATACCGTCTATCCATTGCATCAAATGCTGCCTGTAAATAATCCTCACGAGCTGACATCAATGCATAAAATTGCTGTAATTCTCGTTCATTATAATGTTGTTGAATACCCTGAGCCATTCTTTCAACCATTGGGCGTAAATGTACATTTGTATCTAAATAGTCTTCCATAATTGTTTCCTCTGGTACATCCAATGCCAGTAAAATAAGTGCACCACCGATGCCTGTTCGATCCTTCCCTACTGCACAATGATGAACTAGCCCAAGATTATTAGGGTTTTGGATAATCGTCATTAGCTCTTTAAAGGAAGCATTATTAAAGGGCATTTGTGCATAAAATTCTTGGAACATTTCTGGACTAACAACCTTATAAAAGTCTTTTCCACCAGTGTTCGTTGGCATCTCAAAAGCATGATTGCCCTTTGCTGGGATTTGAATATAGTGAGCATGCGGAAAAATGGGATTAGGATTATTTTGGGCTTCATGATTATCGCGATAGTCAAATATCGTTCTCACACCTAATGTTTCAAAAAGCTGCTTATCTGCTGCCGTCATCTTTCCAAGAGCTGCGGAGCGAAAAAACATGCGACTCTTTACGACACGACCATCTCTCGCTTTATACCCACCCATATCACGAAAATTATAGACTGCTTCAAATGGAATAACCTTCACATCAAACTGTTTCATTCATTACCCCTCCCATATTCATGCATTATTATCTTTATTTTATAGAACGAATCGAAAGAATACCAATTTTCACACTATGAATTGATTTATCCACTACATAAAAATAAAACTCCAACAATCATTCCTTAAAATGATGTTGGAGTCATAGTGTTGAACTAAATGGTCAAGGGACTCTTTGTGAATATTTAGTCAAAATGAAGGTGATTTCCGTTCCAGGCTACTCGCTTTCCTGTGGGCGAGCGACGAGCCGCTTCCTGCGCTGACGCTCCGTGCAGGGTCTCGTCTGTCTCGCTATCCCACGGGAGTCGAGTAGCCTTGCACTCCCATCTGCAATAGTGTAGAACTTTAAATATTTTCTTCCTTCAAAAGTAAGGTAAAAGCACATTACTCACATTTTATGCATAAAACTAATTTGAAAAGTTACTTATTGCTGACGCTTCTTTCGAATGGAAAATGTTACCAAAGCTCAATTTTGCGCAAAATAGTGGGTTAAGACTTCAATTTATCACTATAGTTTTATGTGTTGGAGTATAGACTGAATGACTTCTCGGGGATTCAACGTCACAGATAAGATCTGGAGCTTCACAACGCGAGTGAAGCGGCTCGTCGGATGTCCCCAGGAAGCTCTGCTCTGCGCGAAAGCGAAGCGTCAGCAGCAAATGTTTTCTGTAGCGAAAGCAAAGTGACAGCTACAAAGCACTCAGGCGGAACGGAGATTAACCCGTCGTTTTGAAAAAGGGATATACTTTTTAATTTGTCACCTTGATTTCATTGACATAATAGTATTTCAACAACAGGTGTTTAGACGCTCTAACTAAGATTTAGTTAACTCTATAAATCCATGTCCAAAAACATCTCTGACATCGTGAATGGCAATAAAGGCATCCTTATCGATTTCTTTAACAATTTTCTTGAGTTTTACGACCTCTTGTTTACTAATTACAATATAAAGTATTTCTTTTTGTTCCTTTGTATAATAGCCATGTCCTGATAGCACTGTAACGCCACGATTCATAAAGCCGTTTACATGACTCGCAATGTCTTCTGGCTTTTTCGAAATAATGGTCACTGCTTTTTTAGGATTGACACCTTCAATAACAAATTCCATCACCTTTGTTCCGACATAGAGCATAATAATAGTCAGCATTAATGCCTCTGCCCCAATAATAAAATACGATGAAAAAGCGACAATTAAATCAAAGAATAAAAGACCATAGCTAATACTCCAACCAAGATACTTATTTGTTATTCTTGCTAAAATTGTAGAACCTGCTGTTGTTCCACCAACTCTAATTATTAAACCGATGCCAACTCCAGCAAATACCCCACCAAAAATAGTATTCACAATAATTTCATTTGAAGCAATGGACCATGATTCTGTCAAATGTAAGAAAAGCGAATGGAGAGAAACGGCAATAATGGTATAAATCGTTGTTTGCCTACTTAAAAATTTATAGCCAACCACTAATAAAGCCGCATTTAGCACAAAGCTTACAATACTTGGTGACCATCCAAAAAGATAATACGCAATAATCGTTAAACCTGTAACGCCACCCTCACCTAAATCATTAGGAATGACAAATAGGTTGACGGCCAGTGCAAAAAGCAGTGACCCAACGGCAATAATGAATATATCCATAAAGTATTTTTTCATTACACACACCACCAAAACGTTTTGATTTTTTCTATATCAAGTTTATATCGTTTTTAGAACGTTTATCAATAATATTTATTAATAGTAAACTTAATTTTTAAAGAAATCTATAACAATGGAGCATACTAATGAAAAAAAGGATGATGAAGAATGCTAAATACGCTTGTAATGACTAAATTAATCATTCATAAGCCTGCCAACGAGGTATTTGAAGCTATTGTATCTCCAGATAAAATCGGAAACTTTTGGTTCTCCAGTAGCTCGGAAAGATGGGAAAAGGACAAAAGAATCTTATTAAGATATGAAGAATACAATGCAAAAGGCGTTATAACTGTACTTGAAATGGAAAACAATCAGAAAATAGTATTTTCATGGGGTGAGGAGCATGGCAAGGGGACAGAGGTTACCATTACACTTACAGAGCTTGGGTTGGGGACAGTTATTGAAGTCAGGGAATCAGGATTAAATCAAGAAGATCCAGATGTTGTAGCTAAAATGATGCAGCAAAAGGAAGGCTGGGTGTATACATTAACGTGCTTAAAGGCTTATGTTGAAAGCGGAATCAATAATTTAAGAGCCTCCTTGATTCATTAAGGCAGTATTAATTAGTAAAGGCTGGTTAAAAATGAGCTAGCCCTTCCTTTATGTAAGTTTAGTAAAATTACCATAATTATGATAATTTCGGGTATAATATGATTAATCACCACAAGGTAGTAGAGTTTCACTTTGCTGTTAATCATGGAGGTAGTAATTTTGAAAACAGTTTTTTGGATTATTGGAGGTCTATTTGCTTGTATTGGAATAGCAATAGGCATAGTATTTTGGATATTTCAGAAAGACCTCAATAAGGCTAACCCCGACTATGTCCTACAATTCCTAAAGGAAAATAAAGATAATGAACAAGTATCCTTAGCGATTCATTACAATCAACAAAATTGGGTAGAGATGAATACAAAGAAGCCCCTTCCGTTAGCGAGTACAGTTAAAATTATAGTAGCGATAGAATATGCACAACAGGCAGCGGAGGGGCGTATAAATTCTCAACAACTAGTAAGTTTAGAGGATCTACAAACTTTTTATATCCCCAAAACAGATGGTGGGGCACATGAAGCATGGCTAAAGCAATTAAAGCAAGATAACAAAATAGAGAATAATTTTGTATCCTTGAATGAAGTAGCCAATGGTATGATAGCCTATAGTTCGAATGCAAATACAGAATTTTTAATGGAGCTATTAGGGCTAGAAAATATTAATAAGGTATTAGAGCAATTAAATTTAATGGATCATGAACCGTTGTATCCAATAGTAAGTTCATTGTACATACCTACTCAATTCATGAAAGAAAAGGGTCTAACAAAAAAGGAAACCTTAACAGCTATGAAGGCTATGGATATGACAGAATATAGGGAAAGGGCATTGTCTATTCATGAAGCTTGGTTAAAGAAGCCCCTAAGTAATGAGGAAAAGAAAAAATCTCTTCAAACCCTTGATATGGATTTTCAAAAGGTCTGGTCTGATCGTTTAATAAGGGCAACAACAGCAGATTATATAACAATTTTAGAGAAGCTAAATCATAAAAATTACTTTAATGAAGATGTGCATAAATATCTAGATCCTGTAATGGAACAATTAATGCAAAACCCAAAAAATCAAAAATGGCTTTTACATGGGGGTCAAAAGGGAGGTTCTACTGCCTTTGTATTGACATTAGCAGCGTATACAGAGGATAAGGATGGTAATCAAACGGAAATCGCCTTTTTTGCCAATAATCTTAATAGGATAGAACAGACAAAGCTATCTAAAAACATGAATAGCTTTCAATTGAAGTTTTTAACAGATGAGAAATTTCGATTACATGTACAAAAGGAATTGTCCCCATAATAACTTGAAGTTGCCTCGATAGCTAAACCAATCTAGGCAACTTTTAATGTTGTCATCTCAAATACGTTCACCGATTAATTTTTCAAGAAAATCTGCAAAAGTAGGGGCATATTCATATATAATTCCATTCATTAGGTCATAGCACATAATCTTAAATTCACCATCTGAATCTTTTGATGAGGTATCAAAATAGTACAGCTCATCCGAGTCAGGGACAAATAACTCTAGCCTATGAGGATGCTGTTTACACCAATCCTCATCAGCCACATTGAGACGATGAATATAGAGAAGATCATTATCAGAAATATCTCGAAACTCTGGTGAAGTTAACGTTAGAATATAGCTACCATCAAGAAATGCATTACCATAGTTTCTCAGCCACCAGCAATAGGAGGGCGGTAAGGTAAATCCAAGTTCCTCCTCTGCTTCTTTAATCCAATTCTTTTCAACCCCTCGTCCTGAAAACCATTTTATAGCTGTAGTTTGCTCTAATTTTTCCATTAAACGATTATACATGTAATTCCACCCCTTTAATTTTTATAAGCTCGACTGTTAAGTACTTTCATGAATGTACATTCCTTTCCCTACTTGCATAGGATAATTTTATAATGTGAAAGGGGATTGAGGCAATGTATCATCCTTATTATGGAAATTATCAAATGTATCATTATAATTACCAACCCGCTTATTGGGCCTATCCCAATCAGATGGAACAAGGGGGGCGAAGTGATTATTCCGATGATTGGAGAAATGTCCAGAAGGATTTTGGACAGAAACCCTTTGTTGTTGATATAGAAGAGGCTTCAAAGCAAAATAAAAACTATCGTACAGCATTGTGGACAGGGAAGCATTTACAAGTAACCGTTATGAGCATTAACGTTGGGGATGACATTGGCTTAGAGATGCATCCTCATGTGGATCAATTTATCTGTATTGAAGAAGGGCAAGGCATAGCTCAAATGGGTCCAACTAAGGATTATTTAAACTTTCAAAGAAATGTGAGTGAAGACTCTGCCATAATGGTTCCAGCGGGAACATGGCATAATGTCATAAATATAGGAAATAAGCCGTTAAAGCTTTTCACAATTTATGCACCTCCAAATCATCCGTTTGGTACTGTACATGTAACAAAATCAGATGCAATGGGCTCAGAAGAAGGCTATAGACATGGTGGATAATAGGTAAGTGTCAGCATGTTTTGATAAATCTCCATCAAAACATGCTTGTTATTCAAGTATTAATAAGATTTTTTTTGTGTGGAAAATAATGAATTCCTCGCTAAAAATGGTTGGAAAAGGTTGTTGAGGAATGTATACAAAAAAAGAATTATTAATAGCTATAAAAAATCATGGTCACATCAATCAAGCTCAAAATGGAGTAAAGATAATCCAGCAAGAGGACAATGTGGAGTCACCACATTAGTAGTGAATGATTTTCTTGAAGGCGAAATTTTTAAAACTTGGCTTGATGAAGGCTGGCACTTTTATAATGTAATTAATGGTGAAAGAATGGATTTTACGAAGGAACAGTTTTCATATTTAATCGACTATCAAGACATTGATTCAAATAGAGCAGAGGCTTTTCAAGATACGAATGATGACCAATATAGCTATTTAAAATCACAAGTGAATAGGATTTTAAGTAAGGCAGAGAGCTGAATTTCTCTGCCTTTTAAAATTTTAACTTCTTTCAGCAAATGTTTTTTGTATCGAAAGCGTAGCGGCAGATACAGAAGTCTCCCACCTCTATAGGTGGTGAGATAAATGTGAATTTAAGCTACTTTTCAGTGTCCAAACACCCGCTGAAAGAAGTTAAAGCCTCCGGCGGATGTCACGGAATCGAAAAGGAGTTCTTTGTGTAAACACAAAGCCGATTACGGACGCAATTATGCCGAGGCATAATTGATAAACAAAGGTGTTGACGTTTATTAATTTGTCGTGTTATTATTATCTCGAATTCAAGATAAATAAATTCAAGATAAATGAATTCAAACCTTTAGTTCTCGCAAGGAGGTACAATTATGGGTTTTTTGAATAAATTATTTAGTTCAAAAAAAGAGGAGGAACAAACAATGGCAGAATTAAATATCGGTATTATTATTGGATCAACTCGTGAAGGTCGAGTAAGCCCTCAAGTAGCACAATGGGTAAAGGAAATCGCAGATCAACGAGGTGACGCAAATTATACAATAATTGATATAGCGGATTATAAATTACCTTTATTAGGCGAACCAGGACAAGATGCTTCAGGAGCACAAGGTTGGTCAGAAATTATTGCTAAACAAGATGGTTTTGTATTCATCGTACAAGAATACAATCACTCTATTACAGGGGCATTAAAAAATGCACTAGATTATTTACGTGTAGAGTGGAATAACAAAGCAGCTGGAATCGTATCTTATGGTTCTGTTGGCGGTGCTCGTGCGGCAGAACATTTACGTGGTATTATGGGCGAGCTTTTAATCGCAGATGTGCGTGTTCACCCAGCACTATCATTATTCACAGATTTTGAAAATGGAACAGACTTTAAACCAAAAGAAGTACAAACAGATTCAGTAAACCAAATGTTAGATCAATTAATCCCGTGGTCAAAAGCACTATATACAATTCGCTAAGCTTATATAGTTTGAGGGAGGCTGTAATTGGACACAGTATAGGTAAGAAAAATTAGTCATGAAGGGGCTTGTTAACATGAAAAAGCATACAGCAGGTATTCACCATATCACAGCGATCGTAGGACATCCGCAAGAAAATATTGATTTTTATGCAGGAGTGTTAGGCTTACGTTTAGTAAAGCAAACAGTAAACTTTGATGATCCAGGCACATATCATTTATATTTCGGTGACAAAGGTGGGAAACCGGGAACAATCATTACATTCTTCCCTTGGGCTAATGCTTATCAAGGACGCATTGGTGACGGTCAGGTCGGTATCACAACGTATGTTGTACCTGAAGGGGCACTACCGTTTTGGGTTAATCGCCTAGCGAAATTCTCGATTCCTTTCCAAAAAGCTGAACGTTTTGGTGAGCAAGTCATTCAATTCGATGATCCGCATGGTCTGCATATTGAACTCGTTCCACGTGCTGATGGTGAATTAAATGAATGGTCATTTGGTGAAGTAAAACCTGAAGTTGCCATTAAAGGGTTTGGTGGAGCTACTCTATACTCAAGCCACCCTGTAGAAACTGCAAAAGTTTTAACAGAAGTAATGGGTCTTGAAAAAGCAGCCACAGAAGGTGACTATACTCGTTTTAAATCTAGTGCAGAGATCGGCAATACAGTGGATTTAAAAACAGTTGCAGGTCAGCGTGGTCAAATGGGTGTAGGAACAGTTCACCATATTGCGTGGAGAGCTCAAGATAATACGGATCATTTAGAGTGGCAAGAGTATGTTATGAATCATGGACAACATGTAACGGAAGTAAAAGATCGTAATTATTTTAATGCGATTTATTTCCGTGAACCTGGCGAAATTTTATTTGAAATTGCGACGGATCCTCCTGGATTCGCTCATGATGAAACACCTGAGACAATGGGAAGCCAATTAATGTTACCACCTCAGTACGAGCAGCATCGAGAAAAATTAGAAGGAACATTAATCCCAATTAAAGTGCGTGAGCTTGATTAAGAAAGGGTGAGTCGTTTGATTTCGATTGATCCTAAGAAGAATACAGAGCGTGAAAACTATAAACTTTTGATTGGTAGTATCATTCCAAGACCGATTGCTTTTGTGACAACAAAATCAGAGCAAGATGTTATCAATGGTGCACCATTTAGTTATTTTAATATTGTGTCATCAAATCCGCCAATGATTTCTTTAGCGATTCAGAGACCAAATGGACATTTAAAAGATACAGCAAGACATATTCATTATCAGCAGCAATTTGTTGTGCATATTGTTGATGAGGATAATGTGGAGCAGGTGAATGAAACAGCGGCTTCCTTACCTGTTACAGAAAGCGAAATTGATAGAGCGCAATTTACACGAATAGAGAGTCAACAAATTGCAGTTCCAGGAATTCAAGAGGCCAAAGTGCGTATGGAATGTCGTTTAGTGCAAACAATTCCATTGATGAATGGTGAGGAGCAGACAGGCGATTTATTGGTGAAGTCGTCCAATATCATATAGATGAAACCATTTATAATGAAGGGCGAATTGATCCAAGAAAACTAAAAGCAATTAGCAGACTAGCTGGCTCAAATTACGCAAAAATTGGTGATATATTTGCGTTAGAACGTCCTGATTAAAAATAAAAGGCGAAAATGTTGATTTAACAGCATTTTCGCCTTTTTTTGGTTTCTAACTTATATTAAAATTCTCTCTATATTTACTAAATCTTCGTTTGTTAAAAGGATATCAGTTGCTTTCACATTGTTAGCCACTTGTTTTTTATGTTTCCCACCTGGGATAACGGCATCAACGCCATCTTGAGCTAATAACCAAGCAAGCGCTAGATTTGGCAATGTCGTGTGCTTTTCCTCTGCAATTCCCTTTAAAGAACATAATTCATTTTTTCTAACGTATAAAGCATGCGAAAAACAGATGTCTTATTCATTGATAATTCTTCCATAATTTCAGTTAATGTAAGAGAATGTTTTTGACGTAATACATCTAATATCAATAGGCCTTTTTTAATGTCGATACTTCATAGGAATCCATTTTGTCCACTCCTAACTTCTAAAATAACTTGACCTGTACTTTTTAATATTATAAAGGCATTTTTTTTAACTTCTCAATTTTTATTTTAATAATAAACGACCTCTAATTTGTAAAATGGTGGATATATAAAAATGTCAGTGTTTTTTTGTATGAAGTGTTGATTCTCCTCTTACTGGAGGTAATACACTTTGACTTGAGTCAGCAAGATCAAAAAAACAAGGAGGTTTTTCATTATGAGGTCTATTGAGTTGTTTTATATCATCTTTAATATTGTTTTACTAGGTTGGTTAGTTTTTAGGAGAAATAAGTCACAGCGAGGAATGCTGATAGCTGGTGGTATGTCTATTCTATTTCTACTTGTCCATGGGATCATCGAGGGAATGCGGTGGCAAATGATGCCGACTTATTTGATGACATTATTTTTCCTCGCTGTTGTTGTGATAAGGCACTTTTTTAACCCAAAAATTCAAAAAGAACAACAATCAAGTATACGTCGATTACGCGTTGTTCTGAATTCAACATTGGCTGTACTTTATTCTGCCATAGCAGTTAGTCTTCCTAGCTTGCTTCCGGTATTTACCTTTGAAAAGCCAGCGGGTCCGTACAAAATTGGAACGATCACCTATGATTGGAAGGATACTCAGAGAGAAGAGACTCTCACACCAGAGCCTGGCGACAAGCGTGAGTTAATGGTACAAATCTGGTATCCTGCTGATACGAATGCTAAAGGTAATATGGCTCCTTATATTTCTAACTCTGATGTTTTTGCAGAGGGATATAGTAAAATCTTGAATTTACCGAAGTTTTTATTCACAAATTTTGGTTATGTAAAAACACATGCTATTGAGAACGCTGAGATTTCGAATCAGGAAACAACCTATCCGGTGCTCCTGTTCTCTCATGGTTTTAGTGGACATAAAAATCAGAACACTTTTCAAATTGAGCAATTAGTCAGTCAAGGCTATATCGTGGTAGGTATGGATCATACTTACAGTAGCACGACTTCAGTCTTTTCTGATGGTCGTGTAGCAAATTACGTGCCGCAAAAAACGGAATCAATTGCATATTTAGATAAAGCAAATGAAGGTTGGGTAGAAGATGCTAAATTTGTGCTGAATCAAGTAGAGCAGCTGGCCCAAAATGATCCTGAAAACCGTTTTACATGTAGAATGGATTTGGAGAATGTAGGTATGTTTGGTCATTCCTTTGGTGGGGCAACAAGCACCCAAATGCTCATGACAGATTCAAGAATAAAAGCAGCTCTTAATATGGACGGCGTTCTATATGGAAAACTACGAGTTCCTGCGGATGGGCTGAAAAAACCGTTTATGATGATGAGTGCAGATGACTC